>Ga0157319_1000006_pt1 | contig 361506 bp, 323 predicted proteins | sample MCvi2old240510_FD_105326 | JGI IMG/M metagenome (GOLD analysis project Ga0157319, IMG submission 105326) | Arabidopsis rhizosphere microbial communities from North Carolina - M.Cvi.2.old.240510 | ecosystem: Host-associated > Plants > Roots > Rhizosphere | place: USA: North Carolina | collected... | reverse complement strand
CATCCCCTGCCCCATCCGCTGCCGCGCCCGGCCCGGCGCCCCGCCACGACGCCGCCGCGCGTCGATCCGGACGAGACCTTCCTCGAAGGCCTGCGGGCGCATCGCGCGCTGTTCGACCGGCTCGACGCGCTCGGGCCCGACATCGCCCGCGCCGCCACGCTGATGAGCGACACGCTGCGCGCCGGCCGCAAGCTGATGCTGATGGGCAATGGCGGCTCGGCCGCCGATTGCCAGCACCTGGCCGCGGAATTCACCGGTCGCTTCAGCCGGGAACGCGCGCCCCTGGCCGCGGTGGCGCTCACCACCGACAGTTCCGCGCTGACCTGCATCGGCAACGATTACGGCTTCGAGCAGGTGTTCTCGCGGCAGGTCGCCGGACTCGGCGCGCCGGGGGACTGCGTGATCGGCATCTCGACCTCGGGCAACTCGCCCAATGTGCTGCGGGGCCTGACGCAGGCGCGCCAGCTCGGCATGACGACGATCGGCCTGAGCGGCCGGGACGGCGGCGCGATGCGGGAGCTCTGCGACCTGTGCCTGGTCGTGCCGCACAGCGACACCGCGCGCATCCAGGAGGCCCACATCTTCATCGGCCACACCTGGTGCGCGCTGGTCGAGCAGGCCCTGCTGGCGCCGTGAGCGGCGGCCCGCTGACCGACCGCCCGTTCCGTTCCTTCTGGATGGGCGGCTACGAAGGTGCCGACCACGTCAACGGTCGCGGCGACGCGCTCGACATGGTCCGCGCCACCGGCCACGACCGTCTGCTGGCGCGGGACTACCGCGAGGCGCGCCGGCTCGGCCTGCGCTGCGTGCGCGAAAGCGTCGGCTGGCGCCTGAGCGAGCGCGCGCCCGGGGCCTGGGACTTCAGCCGCGCCCGGTGCATGGCCCGGACCGCGCGGCGCGAGGGCCTGCAGGTGCTGTGGACCCTGATGCATTACGGCGTGCCGCCCGACCTGACGCTGCTGGACGATGCGCTGATCCCGCGCTTCGCCCGATTCGCGGCGGCAGCTGCGGCGGCGATCCGCCCGCTCTGCCCGGGCCCGCGCTTCTACACGCCGATCAACGAGATCAGCTTCCTGGCCTGGGCCGCCTCGTCCTCCGACGCGATGGGACCGGCGGGCGCGCCGCACGAGGTCGGCGCCCGCGAGGACTCGCGGATCAGCGGCTACGAGATCAAGCGCCGGCTGGTGCGCGCGGCGCTCGCCGGCATGGACGCGATCCGCGAGGTCGATCCGCAGGCGCGCTTCCTGCACATCGATCCGGTGATCCACGTCGTACCGACGCAGGACACGCCGGACCAGCGCGCGCTGGCCGAGCAGGTGGCGTCCTACCAGTGGCAGGCCTTCGACATGCTGGCCGGCCGGCAGGATCCCGAGCTCGGCGGCCATCCGGCGGCGCTGGACTGGATTGGCCTCAACCACTATCACAGCAGCCAGTGGGAGGTGCCCAGCGAGAAGCGGCTGGCCTGGCACCTCGGCGATCCGCGGCGGCAGCCGCTGTCCGCGCTGCTGGGTCAGGTCTGGCAGCGTTACGGCCGGCCGCTGCTGGTGGCCGAGACCGGCCACATCGGACGCGGTCGCGCCGACTGGCTGCACGACATCGCGGGGGAAGCGCAGCGCGCGCTCCGCGCCGGCGTACCGCTGGGCGGCGTCTGCCTCTATCCGATGCTGGACCGGCCCGACTGGTATGAGCCGGCGCGCTGGCACCGCAGCGGGCTATGGCATGTGCCGCGCGATGCGCGTGGTGCCGCGGCGGGACGGCGCCTGGTACGCCCCTATGCCCGCGCGCTGGCCGACTGGGAGCGAGGTCGGCGCAGCGCGATGGCGCTGGACCTCGTTGCGGATCACGGATCACCCGCCGGCTCGCACGCCTGACCGCGCGCCCGGCCCGGTGCTCAGGCCACGGTGACGCTGCGCATCCCGAGCACGCCGCGGAAGTGCTCGATCGTGCGGCGCAGCCCGTCCTCCAGCGCGACTTCCGGCTCCCAGCCGAGCAACGCCTTCGCACGGCCGATGTCGGGACAGCGGCGCTTCGGGTCGTCCTGGGGCAGCGGCCGGAACACCAGTCGCGAGCGGCTGCCGGTCAGGCGCAGGATCATCTCGGCCAGCGCCAGCATCGTGTGCTCGCCCGGATTGCCGACGTTGATCGGCCCGAGGTGCGCGCCGTCCATCAGCAGCAGCAGCGCGCGCACCGTGTCGTCGACGTAGCAGAAGCTGCGCGTCTGCAGTCCGTCGCCGTAGATGGTGAGGTCCTCGCCCTGCAGCGCCTGGACGATGAAGTTGCTGACGACGCGCCCATCGCCGGGCCGCAGCCGCGGGCCGTAGGTGTTGAAGATGCGGGCCATCCGCACGTCGACGCCGCGCTCCTGGTGGTAGGCCATCAGCATCGCCTCGGCGCAGCGCTTGCCCTCGTCGTAGCAGGAGCGCGCGCCGTTCGGATTGACGTGGCCCCAGTAGTCCTCGTGCTGCGGATGGCACTCGGGGTCGCCGTAGACCTCGCTGGTGGAGGTGTGCAGCAGCCGCGCGCCGGCCTGCTGCGCCAGTTCCAGCAGGCGCCAGGCGCCCAGCACGCTGCTGAGCACGGTGTCCACCGGCGCGGTCTGGTAGTACGCGGGGCTCGCCGGGCAGGCGAGGTTGAAGATGCGGTCCGCCTGCGCCATCTCCGGCGTCGGCTCCAGGCACACGTCGCGCCGGTGGAAGGTGAAGCCCTTGTGGCCGAGCAGCTGGTCGAGGTGGCCGATGTCGCCGGTGCTCAGGTTGTCGACGGCCATCACCCGATGCCCGCGGGCGAGCAGGCGTTCGCAGAGATGGCTGCCGACGAAACCGGCCGCGCCGGTGACCAGGATCGTGCGGGGGGTGTCGATGGCGTCGTTCATGTCGTGACCTCATGGAGAAGCTGCATCCAGTCCGCGACGAAGCGGTCGATGTTGAATCGTTCCCGCGCCAGCTCGCGGCCGCGCTCGCCCCACTCGCGGGCCAGGCCCGGATCGCGCAGCAGCCGCGCCATGGTGTCGGCGAGCGCCTGCGGCCGGTTGTCGATGAAGCCGTTCTCGCCGCTGCGGATGACGGTGGCCAGCTCGGTGGTGGCCAGGCCGACGACCGGCTGGCCGATCAGCATCGCCTCGATCAACGCCAGGCCCAGGCTGGTGTAGCGGACCGGATGCAGGAAGAAGCGGTGCGAGGCCATGTGGGCCGGCAGCTCCAGTTGCGAGGCCTCGCCCCAGCCGCCTGGCAGCGCCTCGCTGCCCATGCCCACCAGTGTCAGCGGCACCCGCTCGAGCAGTTCCCGGTACAGGTCGGCGCCCAGGCGGCGGCCGCGGCGCTGCAGGTGGTTGACGACCACCAGCCCGCGCTCCAGGTCGCCGCGATAGACCGCCTGCGTCAGCGGCCGCACGCCGTGCTCGACCACCCGGGTCGGCGTCCGGCCCGCGTCCCACATCAGCGCGTTGAAGTGGGTGCAATGGACCAGCATCGCGCCGGGGTCCTGCACCCAGTGCAGGGTGTCGGTGGGATGCTGCTGCGGCGGGTCGTGTTCCAGGTAGACGCGCGGCAGCCGCTGCTGCGCCTCGCTGAGCCAGCGCGGGCGGTCCTCGTCCCAGCCGGCGCGGTGCTGGTACAGCACCAGGTCGAAGGGCATGGTCGCGATCTGCTCCACCGGCGCCTCATGCACGTTGTCGCCCCAGGGCAGCGCGCCGACACGGCCCACGCGGCCTGGCGAGCCCGCCGGGTCGGTCACCAGGAAGAAGTCATGCGGAACCTGCGTGAGGTTGTAGAGGTAGTTGCCGTGGACGTGCCAGGTCAGGATGCGCAGGCGACGGGGCATGGGGACCCTCCTTGGAGATCGCGACGGATGGGATGGATGGCGCGGACGAACCCAGCAGGTCTTCCAGCGCCTGCAGCACCTCGAAGACCGACAGCGCATGCGCGCAGGCATGGCCGTTGGGGCATTCGGGATAGGCGCACGGACGGCAGGGCGCGGGCTTGGCCAGCACCCGGTGCCGGGCGCGGTCCGGCGGCGCCCAGCGCATCGGCTCGCTGCCGCAGGAGAGCACCACGCTGGGCACGCGCAGCGCCGCGGCCACATGCGAGACGCCGGTGTCGTTGCACACCAGCACCCGCGCATCGCGCAGCAGCGCGCCCAAGGTCCACAGCGTGGTGGCGCCGGACAGGTCGGTGACCGGCACGCCCAGCGCGGCGAGCATCGCGGCGAATTCGCCGGTCAGCGGACGTTCGGCGGCTGTGCCGGTGAGCACGATCGCCAGGCCGGCGTCGTGCAGCGCCTGGGCCACGGCCGCGAAGCGGCGCAGCGGCCAACGCCGCGATGCCAGCTGCGCGCCCACGTGCAGGCAGGCGTAGGGGTCCGTTTGCGTGCGACCGGGCCAGGCCTGGGCGAGCGCCGCGTCGTCCTCCTCGCGTAGCGGGAACTCGAGCGTGTCGTCGTCGGCCGGCAGGCCGAGGTGGCGGCACAGCGACAGCAGCCGCTGCGTCTCGTGGCCCAGCAGCGGCCAGGGCGCGAAGCGGGCCTCGTCGGCCGGCGGCACCCAGGCCGCATCGCTGCGAAAACCCGCGTGCCAGCGCGCGCCCAGCAGGGCGAGGAAGGGATTGGTCCGCTCGCCGCTGCCGTGCAGCTGGATGGCGAGGTCCCAGTCGCTGGCGTGCATCGCGGCGAGGAAGGCGGGCAGCGCGCGCACATCGGGCTCGCGCTCCGGCAGGCCCGGCCAGCCGGGAAACGGGCGCCACTCGTCGACGCAGTCCAGACGCGACAGGTACTCGCGCGCGACCGGCAGGCCCATCAGCGCGATGTGCGCCTGCGGCCAGGCGCGCCGGATGGCCCGCAGCGCGGGCACGGCGCAGATCGTGTCGCCCAGCACCAGCGCGCGCAGGATCAGGATGCGCCGCACCTCGCCGTCGATCGACGCGGGCGCCGCAGCGGCCGACGTCGCGGACCCTCGGACGGGGCCGGTGATGGACTTCGGGCTCGCCCCCGGAAGAGGCGAACTCGCCGGAGCCGGCGTATTGGACGGAAGCGGAGGTCGCATCGCGGGCTCAGAGGAACGGCGTCCGGAAATGCCACGCGCCGCGCAGCCGCCAGTACACCGAGAGGAAGGGGATCGCGGCCGAGGTGCAGAGCATCTCCCACACATGCGGCAGCGCACGCGAGGTGGCGCGCAGGCGGCGGGCGGTCAGTCGCAGGATCAGCGCGGCCGAAGCAGCCAGCAGCCCCGCCGCGATCGCGCCCTCCCCCGCCACGGCCAGCACGAGCGCCGCCGGGGTCATCGCGACGATGGCGTAGTAGTCCCACGGCGGCACGCGGCGGATGCGCGAGCGGTAGATGGCCGGGTGCTTGCGGTACAGCAACGCGTCGAAGTAGACGTTGCGCTGCTGGCGCAGCGAGACGCCCCAGCGTTCGGGGCGCACGGGATGCCAGACCAGCGCGTCCGCGACGCGTCCCACCGGCCCCTGCGCCTGCAGGCGGAACTGGAGGTCGGAGTCCTCGCGCCAGGCGCGCAGGAAGCGTTCGTCGAAGCCCTCGATGCGGGCCAGCACCTCGCGCCGGGCGAAGGCATTCGCCGTCACGAATTCGGAGGTCTCCAGGCCGCGGGTCATCAGCTCATGGTCAGTCGGTCGCGCGTCGCGCCGGGCGGGAGCGCCGTCGCGGCCGATGTCGCCGTCGCCGTCGCCGTCGCCGTCGCCGTCGGTGGCGGTGCCGATGCCATCGGCGCCCGCGCTCGCGCTCGGCACCCTGACCTGGCCGGCCGCGGCGACCCAGTCCGGGTGCGCCTGCATCGCGGCCAGGCCGCGCGCCAGCCACTGCGGATCGGGCAGCGTGTCGTCATCGGTGAAGGCGACGAGCGGGGCCGTCGCGGCGCGCCAGCCGGCGTTGCGCGCGACCGCGGGCCCACGGCCGCTCGCGGCGCGCAGGTAGCGGATCGCCGGCGCGCCCGGCGTCGCGGCGATCCGCTCGACCTGCTCCCGGCACCGGTCCTCCTGGCCGTCGTCCACGACGATCACCTCGAAGCGATCGGCTGGCAGCGTCTGCGCCAGCAGCGCGCCCAGGCAGCGGGCCAGCAGGTCGGGACGCCGATAGGTGGGCATGACGACGCTGAGGTCGAGCGTCGCGGTTGCCGTGGGCGTCGCCAGTCCATCGGGGCTCGCGACACCGACCAACGCGTCCGCCGCGGCCGCGCCTCGCTCTGGCAGGACCGCGCTCATGCGGCCTCCCCCAGCGCCGGCTGCGGTGGCGGCACGATCGCCGCGAACCGCGCTGGCATCAAGGCGATCGCCGCGGCCGCGACCTCGCGCGGCGACACGCCGCTCAGGCAGCGGTGGTGGCCTTCGGGGCACAGGCTCTTCTGGCAGAAGCGGCACGGCACGTCGCGGAACAGCACGCGAGACGGCACCAACCACGGCGTGTGCTGCGGATTCGTCAGCGCGTACAGGTCCACGACCGGCGTGCCAACCGCGGCCGCGAGGTGGACCGGACCGCTGTTGTTGCCGATCAGCAGGTCGGCTTCGGCGATCAACGCCGCGAGTTCACCCACGCCCGACACCCGCGGCGAGAGCACCAGCCCTCGGGCGGTGGACGCCGGCAGGTCCGCCGCGGCCAGCGCCCGGACCGTCTCCTGGACCAGCGACTCCTCGCCCGGCCCGCCGCACACGACGATCGCGGGCGGGCCATCGCCCGGGCCGCCCGGGCCGCCCGCGCCGCTCGCACCGGTGCGCGCCGCCATCGCCTGCCGCAGCAGGCCGGCGGATTCGCCCAGGCGGTCGGCCGGATAACGCCGCGACGGCGCGCTCGCGCCCGGATGCACGACCACGAAGGGCTGGCGCGGTCCCACGCCCGCCGCGGCCAGGCGCTGACGGACCGCCTCGCGATCGTGCTCAAGCACGCGAAAGCGCAGGCGCTCGTCGCGCGTGCGCAGGCCCACCGCGCCCACCAGGTCCAGTTGGCGGCGGACCTCGTGGCGCATGCCGTCGCCGACCTCGTCGCGATCGGGGATCTCGTCGCTCAGCAGGCCATAGGCGCGCTCGCGGGCATGGCCCAACACCCGGGGAATGCCGGCGAGCCGGCACATCGTCGCCGCCGGAAAGACGCTCTGCGTGCAGACGGTGAAGATGATGGCCGCGTCATAGTCCTCGTCGGCCCATTGCGCGAGGGCCTGGCGCTCCGCCCGCCCCGCCGGCAGACCACCAGCCGCCAACGGGTCGGCGCCGGCCTTCATCCACGGCGCATGGAAGCCGACGATGCGGTCCACCTCCGGCAGATGCGGCGCCAGCGCCGCCATCGACGGCGCGGCCAGCAGCGTCAGCTCGGCCTCGGGCAGCGACTCGCGCACCGCCGCCAGCGCCGGCGTCGTCATCAGCACATCGCCGAGGTTGTCCAGCCGGATCAGCAGGACGCGACGCGCCTGGCGCCATCGGGCGACACGTTCAGCCTGGACATCGGCGGCCGCCCCCGTCATCCCTGACCTCCCGAATTGGCCAGCGGCATGGCGACGACCTCGGCATGAGCCGCGTCCGTCGCGCCGACGGCGGCCAGGTGCGGCCGCGCCAAGTGCCGCACCGCCGCCGCCCCCGCACCGGCCTGGCCAGCCGCCGAGGCCAGCCGGATCGACGAGCTGCCTTGCATTGCCCGCCGCGCGGCCACCTGGGCATAGACGCCGGCCAGCTTGAAGGCGACGCCGTCCCAGGTGAACTCGCGCTGCACGCGCTGCAGCCCCGCGCGCCCCATCAGCCGAGCGATCTCGGGATGGCGGCGCAGGTCGTCGAGCCGCAGCGCCAGCAGCTCGGGGTCCTCGGGCGGGACCAGATAACCGGTGAGCCCGTCCACGACGGTGTGCTGAATGCCGCCCACCGCCGCGCCGATCACCGGCGTGGCGCAGGCCATGGCCTCCAGCGGCGTGATGCCGAAGGGCTCGTACCACGGCGTCGTCACGAAGACGTCGGCGGCCAGGTAGTAGTCGCGCAGCTGGTCGCGGTCACGCCGGCCGACGAAGGTGACGCGGTCCTCGATGCCGGCCTCGCGCGCGATGCCGCGCAGCCGTCCGATCTCCGGCGTGCGGGTCTCGTCGGGCTGCGTCGATTCACCGCCGACGACCAACAGCCGCCACGGCCGCCGCTCCGGCATGCGGTGCAGATGCGCCACCGCGCGGATCACGTTGTCCACGCCCTTGCGCGGCACCAGGCGGCCGAGCTGCAGCACGATGAACTCGTCCTCGCGCAGATGCAGCCGTCGACGGGCCTGCAGCTTGTCGCCCGGGCCGAACTCCTCCAGGTCCACGCCGCAAGGCACCTGCGCGATGCGGTCGGCGGGCGCGCCGCAGTGGGCGACCAGGTCGGCCGCATCCTGCGGGCACTCGGCGATGACGCAATCGGCCTCGCAGGCGATGCGCCGCTCCAGATCGATGCGCTCGGCCGGGAACTTGTCGGCTTCCTTCTGATGCAGGCGCCGCACCGCGCCCAGCGCGTGGAAGGTCTGCACCAGCGGGAGGTTCAGCTGGCGCTGCAGCCGCAGCCCCACGACGCCCGACATGAAGAAATTCGCATGCACCACGTCGTAGCGCAGGCTGCGGCGCATCAGCCGCAACGCCTCGCTGCCGAAGGCCCGCATGTAGGGCAGCAGCTGCTCCTTGGGCACGAACTCCGGCGGCCCGGCATCGATGTGGAGCACCCGCACGCCCGGCCGCATGTCGACGGCCGTGGGCAGCGCGCGCTGGTCGCGCCGGGTGAGCACGTCCACATGGTGGCCGCGCCGCGCCAGTGCCGCCGCCACATGGGACACGTAGACGTTCTGGCCGCCAGCGTCGACGCCGCCCTGCTGGGCCAGCGGCGAGGCGTGTTCGCTGATCAGCGCGACTCTCAAGGGGGCTTCGATCATGACTGCTCCTGCTGTTCGCATTCGCTTCTGGAAAGGCAAATGACATGCCGTCCGTTTGGACGGGGTTTCGCGCGGCCGTTGTCCCGACGTGGCGACAGGCTCGTGTTCATCGGGTCTTGCGGCTGCCGACAGTGCCGCCGGCCATGCGCGGCTCGCGCGCGACCGTCAGCGCCGATGGGGCGGCGGCGGCCGGCCGCGCGAGGAGGCGCATCCGCTCGGCCAGCCGCTGCAGCGCCTCATCGAGCCGGTGATGCCGCTCCATCCGCGCCCGCGCGGCCTGCCCCATGCGCTGTCGGAGCTCATGCAGCGTCAGCATCTGGTGCATGCGGCCGGCCAGGTCTTCGTAGTCGCGCGGCGCCACCAGCCAGCCAGTGCTACCGTGCGCGACGATCTCCGGTACCCCGCCGACGCGCGTCGCCACGACCGGCAGGCCGCTGGCCATGCCCTCCATCAGCGCCAGCGGCATCGCCTCGGAGTTGGAGCTGGACACCAGCAGGTCGATGTCGTGGAGAACTGGGCGAACGTCGTCGACGCCGCCCATCACGTGGATGCGCGACTCCAGCCCCTGCGCAACGATCGCGTCGCGCAGCTGCGTCTTCATCGGCCCCTCGCCGACCAGCACCGCATGCACGTCCGGCAAGCGCTGCAGCAACAACGCCGTGGCGCGCACGAAGACCTCGGGCGCCTTCTCCGGCGATAGCCGGCCGATGAAGCCGGCGAGCAGCGCCTCCGGCGCGAGGCCCAGCGTCGCGCGCAGGCCATCGCCCGGCCTCGGCCCGGGGCGGAAGGCCTCGACGTCCACGCCGTTGGGCTCCAGGCTCACGCGGCCGCGATCGACGCCGAGTCCGAGCGCGTGGTAATAGCTCTGCCGGCAGACGACGCTCAGGTGGCTACCCACCAGCCGGTGGATCTCCAGGTCGGGCAGGATGACCTGCCGGCCGTGGATGGTCGTCATCGCCGGCACGCCGGCGAGGCGCGCCGCCAGCCCCGCCAGCAGGTGCGCATTGGGCAGGTGCGCGTGGACCAGGTCCACCCGCTCCGCCGCGATCATCGCGGCCACCATCTGGATCGAGGACCAGGGCGGGTCCTCGGGCATCGGGACGACGCCGATCTCGCCGCCGACCGCGCGGATGCGTTCCGCGAAGTCGCCCTCCGACGGGCACAGCACGGTGAAGCGGAAATCGCCGGTGCCGCCCAGTCCGGCCACGAGCCGCTCCACGCAGCGTTCCATGCCGCCGACGATGCCGTTGCCGACGACCTCCAGCACATGCAGGGGCGCGGGGGTGGCCGGCGACGGCGGCACCGGGCGCACGGGACTGTCCGAGGGAAGGTCCATGGTGACGAAGCGAAGTGGAGGAAGAGAAGGAGCAGCGCTCTGGGTCGGAGACGGCCTCAGCAGCACACCGGCCGCCACGGGCGCGGCGCGTAGTCGCCGCCGCCACCGCCGCCGCCACCCGTGCCTGCCAGCAGGCCCGCGTGCGGACGGTCCGAGTTGGAGCCAGCGTGGGTGTTGGCGTGGGCGCCGGCGTGGGTACCGGCCGTGGGTGGCAGTCCGAGCCATGCGGCGGCGGTGCCGCTCCACAGGCGCTCGCGCGTGTCGGCGCCCAGGTCCAGCTCGTCCATGAGATCGACCACCCACTGCTTGCGCTCGCGCACATGCGCGCCGGAACAAGGCAGGAAGCAGTCGCTGCCGAACTGCAGCGAGCCGGCGCCCAGCACGTCCAGCATCCGCGCCAGCACCTCGCGCCGGTACGGCGGGGGCGGCCCGAAGGAGATGTCCAGCCGGAACTGCGCGCGCTCATGCGGCACGCCGTGGATGCGGTCGATCAGCGCGACGGCGAGCGCCTCGTCGGTCCAGGGCCAGCCCATGTGGGCCAGCGCGACCCGGGTGCGCGGGTGGTCGCGCAAGGCCTCGAAATAGGTCGGCCGGCAGAAGCGGCCGGAGCGGCCGTCGATGAAGATCCCGCTGTGGAAGAGCAGCGGCAGCGCATGCTCGTTGGCGACCGCGAAGACCGGCTGCACCCGTTCCTCGTAGGGGTACCAGCCGGTCGGCACCATCTTGCAGCCCCGCAGCCCGAGGTCCTCGATCGCATGCCGCAGGTCGTCGGGCGCGTCGGGATGGCGGGGATCCACCAACGCGAAACCGACGAGGCGGTCGGGATGGTGGCGCACCAGCCGGGCCAGGTGCTCGTTGGCGCGGCGCAGCGAGGCCGCGTCGTCCAGCGAGTAACCGTCCCCGAGGAAGGGCGCGAGCAGCACGCCGACGTCGATGCCGGCTTCGTCCAGCGTGCGCAGCACGTCGCCCGTCGTTTCCCGGCCGGTGCAGTGAAGATGCGCGTCGATGATCATGGCGGGCGTCCCTCAGGCCGCGCGCAGCGAGGCGCCGATGACGGGCGCGCCGGGGGCCACCGGGCGCAGGACCGCGGCCAGCCAGTCGCGCACGCGCCCCGCGGCGGCGTCCCACGACGCCGCGGCTACCACGGCCGCCGCGCTGCCATGCCAGTATTCGCGCGAGGCGGCGTCCTCCTGCAGCAGTTCCTCGCAGGCGGCGACGAACTCCGGCGCGTCGTTCCCGATGCGGACCACGTCGCCGTACAGGCCGACCACGTCGCGGATCGGCGTGCTCACGACCGGCTTGCCGCCGGCCAGGTACTCCAGCGTCTTGGTCGGGCTGATGAAGCGGGTGGACTCATTCAGCGCGAACGGCATCAGGCAGACATCCCAGCCGGCGAGCAGGTGCGGCAGCAGCTCGTAGCGCTGCATGCCCAGCCAATGGAGGTTGGGCCGACGCGGCAGGTCGGCCTCGGAAATCTTCACCACCGGCCCGACCATGGCCAGTTGCCAGTCCGGCCGGGCCGCCGCGATCGCATCGACCAGCGCGAGGTCCATGCGCTCGTCGATCACGCCGAAGAAGCCCAGGCGCGGCCGCGGAATGTGACCCTGCACCGCCTGGGCGCGCAGCGCCAGCGGGTCGTCCGGCGCGGTGCGCGGCGGCGCGAAATGGGCCGCGTCGACGGCGCTGGGCAGGCAGTGCAGCTCGGGATGCTGGCCATGCCGTGCCGCGTACAGCGCCGGGCCGCCGCACAGCACCAGGTCGGCCGAGGCCATCAGCGCGCTCTCGCGCTGCCGCAGCTGCGCCGGCGCGTGCTTGAACGCGGACAGCTCGTCCATGCAGTCGTACACCAGCGCACGAGGCTGCATGCCGGCGATCAAGGGCAAGGCCATCGGCGTGTACATCCAGACGGCGTAGTCGCGCACCTCCCGCTGGGCCAGTTCGCGTTCGATCAGCGGCAGCAGCAGCGGCAGCTGCGCATCGTCGAAGCCGGGGGCCGCCACCGGCGTGACCGGCACCAGCACCTCGATCGCGCCGCCGGGTCCGACGCGGCGCGACTCCACGCGCGGCGGTCCCGCCGGGTCGTGCTGCGGCTCCTCGATGAAGATGACGCGGTAGTCGTTCGCGAGCCGCGTCATCAGATGCTGCGGGCGTTGGAACACGAAGTCCCAGCGCAGATGCGAGAACACGAGGAGGTGGGGCTGCTGTGGCATGGAGGGTCTCTGCGGATGGTCGTGAGCAACGCTTTGGCAAGCCCGCGTCCCGAGACGTTTCCGTACAGTGTTGGCCGCGTCGAAGCGCTGCTGGAGTCGCTGCTTCGTGGGACCGTCGCTCGCTTGCGTGCGACAGCGCACAGCGCTTCGCATCGCACTTGCCAACGCTGCTTTTGCCGAAGCGCTTGCCGTCTGCGATGCGGACGGAATTGCCGATGGACACGGGGATCGCGGCGATGCCGTACGGCTAGCTTCTGCGTGGCCGCGAGATCCCGGGCATCCCGCTTGCGAAGAGGTCGCCGATGGACGCCACTTCCGCTCCCGCCGCCCCAGCCGCTCCGGCGGCGCCCCTCCCCGCCCCTTCGCCGACGCGCCAGGTCTTCCTCGGACTGGCGCGCGCGCTGTGGCGCTGGCGCGGCCGCACGCTGCTCGCGCTGGCGCTGTTGATCCTCTCCAAGCTCGCGGCGGTGGGCGTGCCGGCGATGCTCAAGGCCATCGTCGACCACCTCACGCCCGCGCAGCCGGCCGCGGCCGGCGCCTCGGCCGGCGCCGCGCTCGCGGTCGGACTCAGCGTGCCGGTCTGGCTGCTGCTGGGCTACGCGCTGCTGCGCTACGCGAGCACGCTGTTCACCGAGCTGCGCGACCTGGCCTTCGCACGCGTGGGCAAGCAGGTGGTCAGCAGTTTCTCGGAACGGGCCTTCGCCCACCTGCTGGCGATGAGCCCGCGCTTCCATGCGCAGCGCAACACCGGGTCGCTGGTGCGCGAGGTCGAGCGCGGCACCGATGGCCTGGGCTACCTGCTGGGCGCGGGCGTGTTCACCGTGGTGCCGACGGCGGTCGAGTTCGGCGCGGTGCTGGTGATCATCCTCAGCGGCTACGGCGCCAAGTTCGTGCTGATCATCGCGGGCAGCATGGCGGCGTACAGCGTCTGGACCGGCTGGATGACGCGCGCCCGCGTCGCGCGCCAGCGCGTGATGAACGAGTACGACTCGCGCGCGCACGGCCTGCTGGTCGACACGCTGCTGAACTATGAAGCGGTGAAAACCCATGGCCGCGAGGACAGCGAGCGGGACCGCTACGGCAGCGTGCTGGCGCAGTGGGTCGAGGGCAGCGTCGGCAGCCAGCGGACGCTGTCGGCCCTGCACCTGGGCCAGGCGGCGATCATCGCGGTCGGCGTCGGCGCGGTGATGCTGCTCGCCGGCATCGACACCGTCGCGGGGCGGATGAGCATCGGCGACCTGGTCATGGTGAACGCCTACCTGATCCAGGTCTTCCTGCCGCTGAACACGCTGGGCTTCGTGTTCCGGGAGACGCGCGACGCGCTGCTCAACACCGAGGTGCTGTTCGCGCTGCTGGGGCGCGAACCCGACATCGTCGACGCCCCCGGCGCACGGCCGCTGCCGGCCGGTGACACGACGCTGCGCTTCGACGACGTGCGCTTCGGCTACGACCGCCAGCGGCAGATCCTCAAGGGCCTGACGCTGGAGGTGCCGCACGGCCAGACCTTCGCGGTGGTGGGCAGCAGCGGGTCGGGCAAGTCCACGCTCGCGCGGTTATTGATGCGGATGTACGACCCGGACGGCGGCGAGGTCAGCATCGGCGGCCACCCGCTCACCGGGCTGACGCAGCAGAGCCTGCGGCAGGCGATCGGCGTGGTGCCGCAGGACCCCGTGCTGTTCAACGACACCATCGCCTACAACATCGGCTACGGCCGGCCCGAGGCCGATCACGCCGCGATCGTCGCGGCGGCGCGGGCCGCGCAGGCCGACGAGTTCATCAGCCTGCTGCCCGACGGCTACGAGACCCGCGTCGGCGAACGGGGCGCGCGGCTGTCCGGCGGCGAGAAGCAGCGCATCGCCATCGCGCGCGCGTTCCTGAAGAATCCGCCCATCGTCGTGCTCGACGAAGCGACCTCGGCGCTGGACACCAAGGCCGAGCGCGCGATCCAGGGCGCGCTGGACGAGGTCGCGCGCGACCGCACCTCGTTGATCATCGCCCACCGCCTGTCGACGGTGGTCGACGCGGACCAGATCATCGTGATGGACCGCGGCGAGATCGTCGAGCGCGGCCGCCATGAGGAACTGCTCGAACGCCGCGGGCTCTATGCGCAACTCTGGGAGCTGCAGCGCCAGCAGCAGCAGACCGAAACCCTGGAGCGGCGCATCGCGCAGCACCCGGTCAACGTGGCCGGCCTGCTGGTGCTGAGCCTGGACGGCCTGCGCGACACGGTGGCCGATGCAGACATCGATGTCTTCACCGATGTCGACCTGAACGTCGCCAGCGTCCAAGGCGACGCCAGCCGCATCGCGCGCATCGTGCAGCTGATGTGCCTGCTGGCGCTGCGCGGCGCCACCCGCGGCCGCATGGAAGGCCGGCTGCGGCGCGTGGACCGGAGCAGCCAGTTGACGGTCGGCTTCCACGGTCGCCTCGATCCGGGCGTCGGCCCGCCGGACACGCTGGAGCTGCGCTCGCTGGTCGGCGAGGCCGGCGGCCACCTGGCGATCGACCGCGATGTCGCGGTCGGCTTCCAGCAGTACGTCGTCGACTTCCCGCTGCCGGCGCTGGCCGAGGCGCGCCTGTCCGAGGACGAGCTGCGCGCCGCGCCGCCCGCGCTGGCGCAGGCCGCGCTCGACCGCGAGGAAACGGCGCTGGAGACGGTGTTCGGCCTGGACGAGCATCCCCTGGCCGGGCTGAACGTGATGTGCATCGATGACGACGAGGACGCACTCGATTCGCTGGGCGCGCTGCTGGAGCACGACGGCGCGCGCACCGAACGCCTGACCACCGGCCACGAGGCGCTGCGGCGCCTGGCCGAGCGCCCGCCCGACGCGTGGCCGCATGTCCTGGTCTGCGACATCGCGCTCGGGCCGGAAGACGGCCATGCGGTGGTGCGGGCGCTGCGCGACCTGGAAGCGCGGCGCGAGGTGCCGCTGGGCCGGCGCCTGCCGGCCGTCGCGCTCACCGGCATGGCGCAGCCCGAGGACCGGCTGCGCGCGCTGGTCGCCGGCTTCCAGCGCCACCTGGCCAAGCCGGTCGTGCCCGAGGAACTGGTGCGGACGCTGCATGACCTCGCGCGCGTGCCCGCCTGAGCGGTCGCCCTCGTCCGCCGTCGTCACCTCTCTTCCGCCCTCCTCGCTCGCCACGATGGCCGCATCGATTCCGCCCCTTCACCCCTTCGCCCTCAACCCTCACGGAGCTTCCATGACTGCGACTTCCCCCCGACGCCTGCTGACGCTGGGCATCAATGCGAGCTTCCACGACTCGGCCGCGGCCCTGATGGTCGACGGCGAAGTGATCGCGGCGGCCGAAGAGGAACGCTTCACGCGGGTGAAGCACGGCAAGCGGCCGGTGCCCTTCACGGCCTGGGAGCTGCCCTATCACGCCATCGACTTCTGCCTGAAGGAAGCTGGCGCGACGCTCGGCGATCTGGCGCATGTGGCCTACAGCTTCGATCCGCGGCGCTTCCTCGGCGACCGCGCGCCGGACGGCCGCTTCACCCTGCCGCTGCAGCCGTCGGACTTCGAGGCCGGGCCCTGGGAGAACCCGTGGGACCCGCTGTTCGCCGCCTATGTGATGAGCGCGCCGCGGCTGCTGACCGACGCGGTGCCGCATCACCTGCGCAAGCGCTTCGCCGGGGTGCGGCATGCCGACGCGCCCTACCGCTGGCATTTCGTGCCGCATCACCTGTGCCACCAGGCCAGCGCCTTCCTCGCCGCGCCGTTCTCGAGCTGCGCGGTGATGACCCTGGACGGCCGCGGCGAGCAGGCCAGCACCTGCTATGGCCGCTACCGCGACCACCGCTACGAGGCGCTGGGCGAGGTCCATGTGCCGCATTCGCTGGGGCTGCTGTACGAGCGGGTGACCTCGCACCTGGGCTTCCTGCATTCGAGCGACGAGTACAAGGTCATGGCCATGGCCGCGCTGGGCACGCCGCGGTATGCGGACCTGCTGCGCGAGCACCTGGTGGTGGACGCCGACGGCCAGTACCGCACGCTGCCGCTGGACCTGACGGCGCGTTTCGGCCCGGCGCGGGTGCCGGGATCGGCGATGGGCGAGGCCTACCTCGACCTGGCGGCCTCGCTGCAGGACGTGCTGGAGGAGACGGCGCTGCGGCTGGCGGTCTGGCTGCGCGAGCGCACCGGCGAGGACCGGCTGGCGATGGCGGGCGGCGTGGCCCTGAACTGCGTCATGAACTCGCGGCTGCGCGACGCGGGCATCTTCCGCGAGGTCTGGGTGCAGCCGGCCGCCGGCGACGCCGGCACCGCGCTGGGCGCGGCGCTGTGGGTGGACGCGCTCGCGCGCTCCGGCCAGGCGGACCGCGGGACGGACACGTCGACCGACGGCACCGTCCTGTTGGCCGAGCGCCGCTGGCAGATGGACCATGCCTACCTCGGCCCGGCTTATTCGGACGAGGAGATCGAGGCGCTGCTGCAGTGGGCGCAGCTGCGTTACCGCAAGGTCGAGAACGTGGCGGCCGAGACCGCCGCGCTGCTGGCCGGGAACAAGATCATCGGCTGGTTCCAGGGCCGGATGGAGTTCGGGCCGCGCGCGCTGGGGGCGCGCTCGCTGCTGGCCTCGCCGGTCGATCCGGCGATGCAGGCGCGGCTCAACGAGCTCAAGGACCGGGAGGACTTCCGGCCGGTGGCGCCCGCCGTCAATCGCGAGGACCTGGCCGACTGGTTCGAGCCGGCCGAGGCCAACGGCGGCGAGTCGCCGTTCATGCTGTTCGTCTACAACGTCAAGCCCGGACGCGGCGAACGCATCCCGTCGGCCCTGCACACCGACCGGACCGCGCGCGTGCAGACGGTGGATGCCGCCACCAACCCGGTCTTCCACGACCTGCTCCAGGCCGTGGGCGAGCGCACCGGCGTGCCGGTGCTGGTGAACACCTCGTTCAACGTGCGCGGCGAGCCGATCGTGGGCACGCCCAAGGCGGCGCTCGAGGCCTTCTTCAGCACGCCGCTGGATGCGCTGGTGATCGGGTCCTTCATCCTGGAGAAGTGACGCTCGGGAGCGAGAGCCCGCAGCGAGAGCCCGCAGCAAGAGCCGGCAACGAGGGCGGGCGATGAGTGCTCGCGGCGAGGGCCGCGCGCGTCAGTGGGCCAGCAGGTAGCGCGCCATCAGCCGCGCCTGCGTCTCGCTGATGCCCAGCGTGGGCATGGCGGTGTGGGCGTCGATCGCCTGGGGATCGCGGATCCATGCGGCCAGTCCGTCCTCGGTCGGAAAGGCCTTGCCGCCGATGCGGTCCCGGCCCGCCAGGCCGCTGAGCCGCGGCCCGTTGGACGTGTCCGGACCGACCACGCCGGGAATCGCGTGACAGGCGGTGCAGCCGTGCTGGCGGAACGCTCGCTGGGCGAGTTCGGCGTTGGAGAGCGCCGGCGTCAGCGGCGCCGGCGCCTCGACCAGCGCCCCGCAGCGCCGCGTGGACGCAGGGGCCAGGGCGGCGCCGAGGGCGGGGGCGGCCGCGACGCCGCTGCGCGAGGCGTCGCCCTGCCCTGTTCCGACCAAGGCCCGGTACTGGTCCGGCGTCATCAGCGGCAGCGCGTCGAGGAAGGCGACCACCGACCAGAGCTCGCCGTCGTCGAGGCGGTACTCCCAGGCCGGCATGCCGCTCATCTTGATGCCGTTGCGGGTGATCCAGTACAGGTCCTGGCGGCGCCAGTGCCGGGTGGCTTCGATCAGCGAGCTGGGCACCGGCTGCATGCCCAGCGCGAAGGGTTCCGGCGCGACGCCGGGCGCGCCGTGGCAGGTGACGCAGTGCTCGCGGAAGCAGGCGGCCCCCTGCATCACGCGCTCGCGGGTCAGCAGGTCGGGCGGCGGCGGATGCGCCTCCGCCCGCCGCTGCACCGCCCGCTTGAGCGCGAATTCCAGCAAGGAATGCACCGGCTGCAGATGCGGCCCCGTCGCCGATACGTCGTAAATGCCGAGCCCGACGAAGGCGGCGGCGCCGGCCAGAGCGAGCGCCGCCGCCACGGCCAGGGCCGACCCGGCGGCTTTCGCGGGGGAGAGACGGCGCGGCGGATCGCTCATGGCGGCAGCGAGGCAAGCGCGATGCCGGACCCCTGCCCGGGCAGGCACTTCGTGTGCCGGGGAGCGCGCATGCAGCGCCCTTGCCCTCCTTCCCCCGCCCTGTCCGTGAGCGCGTGTGACGGCGCACCGCTGTCCGTGCCGGTCGTCGCCCACGGGTCCGAGCCGGACGTGGCGTGCCGGCTCCGGCCGCTCGCCGGGCGCCAAGCCGGGCTTCGCATCGGCTGCGCGTTCGCCCGGCTCGCCGCCCGCCTGTCCGCCCCCGCGTCGGCGGTCCTGCTGGTGCTTGGATTGACCGGCTGCGGCCCCGCCCCGGACGAGCCGCTGCGACGCTGGCAGGTCGACACGGCGGACCTGGCGCGCGGGCGCACGCTGATGGCGCATTACCAGTGCGGCAGCTGCCATGCCGTGCCGGGCGTGCCCGGCGGCGCGCAGCGCGCGCCGGAGCTGGCGCGCTTCGGCCGGCGCAGCTACATCGCCGGGCAGCTGCCCAACACGCCGGAAACCCTGCAGCGCTGGCTGCTGGACCCGCCCGGGATGCTGCCGGGCACGACGATGCCGCGGCTCGGCCTGTCCGAGCGCGACGCGCGCGACATCGCCGGCTACCTGCTGTCGCTGCAATGAGCGCGGGCGGCATGCTCCGGCCGGCCGGTCCCGAGGCGCGGGCGCTGGCGGAGGTCATGCACACGGCGCTGGGCGTCTGCGCCCTGGCCTTGGTCCTGGCGATGGGCTGCCTCGCGGCGGCGCTCTGGTGGAAGGGGCGCCGGCCGGTGGCCACCGCGTTCTGGCTCTGGGGCGGCGGGCTGGTGCTGCCGGTGCTGGTCTTCGGCGGCCTGCTGCTGCAGGGCGAGCGCCGCGCGCGCGGCCTCGACGAGCCGGCCCCCGCCGGCGCATTGCGCGTGACCGTGACCGGTCACCTGTGGTGGTGGTCGCTGGTCTATTCGCCGGAGCACGGCGTCCCCGGCTTCGCCGCCGCCAACGAGCTGCGGGTGCCGGTCGGGCGACCGGTCGCGCTGACGCTGGCCTCGGACGACGTCATCCACAGCTACTGGGTGCCGGCGCTGGGCGGCAAGGTGGATCTGGTGCCCGGGCGGCTCAACCGCCTGACCTTCACCGCCGATCGTCCCGGCGTGTACCGCGGGCCGTGCTCCGAGTACTGCGGCACGCAGCATGCGGCGATGGTGCTGCAGGTCGTCGCGATGCCGCCGGCGGACTTCGAACGCTGGCGGCGCGCCCAGTCCGACGCGGCGCCGCCACCGGTCTCGCGCGCGGCCTTGCGCGGCGCGGCGCTGTTCCGCGACCAGGGCTGCATCGCCTGCCACGCGGTGCGCGGCGGCGGTGGGCCGGCCACCGCCTCGACCGCACCGGACGCCACGGGCGCGCCGGATCGTCCGCCGCTGGGGCCGGACCTCACCCATGTGGCGAGTCGGCTGTGGCTGGGCGCGGGCGCGCTGCGCAACCGCGATCCGCTGGGTGATCCCCGCACGGCGCTGCGCCAATGGATCGCCGACGTGCAGCAGGTCAAGCCCGGCGCGCGGATGCCGAGCTACCGGCACCTGCGGGCGGACGAGGTCGACGCGCTGGTCGAGTACCTCGCCGGACCGCCGCCCGGCGGCGCCGGGACCGAGCGGCCCCTGGTCGCCCTGACGCCATGACGGACACCGCCGACGCGCCCGCCCCGTCCGCGCCGCCGACGGCAACAGCGGCGGCAGCGTCACCCGCGCTGCACGCGACGCGGCCCGACAACCGCCTTCCCCGTCCGGCCGGCGAGCTGGAGCGGCTGCGCGCCGCCTGGACGCGGCCGTCGGGCTGGCGCGTCGTCGGCAGCGTCAACAACGTCTTCATCGGCAAGCTCTACATCGCGACGGCCTTCGTCTTCCTGCTGCTGGGCGGCGTGCTGGCGCTGCTGATGCGGGCGCAACTGGCCGCCCCGTCGCAGACGCTGATCGACGCGCCGCTGTTCCAGCAGCTGTTCACCATGCATGGCACGGTGATGATGTTCCTCTTCGCCGTGCCCATGGTGGAGGCGATCGCCGTCTACCTGCTGCCCAACATGTTGGGCGCGCGCGACCTGCCCTTCCCGCGCCTGTCCGCCTATTCCTACTGGATGTACGCGATCGGCGGGCTGGCCTTCTACGCCACGCTGTTCTGGCAGCTGGCGCCGGACTCGGGCTGGTTCATGTATCCGCCGCTGAGCGGCTCGCGCTACTCGCCAGGCCTGAACGCCGACTTCTGGCTGCTGGGCATCGGCTTCATCGAGATCTCCGCCATCGCCGGCGCCATCGAGCTGATCACCGGCATCCTGATGACGCGGGCGCCCGGCATGAGCCTGGGCCGCATGCCGGTCTATGCCTGGGCGATGCTGGTGGTGGGCCTGATGATCGTGCTGGCCTTCCCGGCGGTGATCGCCGGCACGGCGCTGCTGGAGCTCGAGCGGGCCTTCGACTGGCCGATCTTCGACGCGACGCGGGGCGGCGATCCGCTGCTGTGGCAGCACCTGTTCTGGTTCTTCGGCCACCCGGAGGTCTACATCATCTTCCTGCCGGCGGCGGGGCTGGTGTCGACCATGGTGCCGGCGCTGGCGAGGACCTCGCTGATCGGCCGGCATGCGGTCACCGCGGCGCTGATCGCCATCGGCGCGGTCAGCTTCCTGCTCTGGCTGCACCACATGTTCACCGCGGGGCTGGGCGGGCTGGGGCTGAGCCTGGTGTCGATCTTCAGCGTCGCGATCGCGATCCCCGGGGCGCTGCAGATCTTCGCGTGGATCGGGACGCTGTGGCGCGGCCGCCTGAGGTGGACGACGGCGACCTGGTTCCTGGTCGGCTTCCTGGTGACCTTCGTGCTGGGCGGGCTTACCGGGGTGATGCTGGCGCTGCTGCCGATCGACTGGCAGGTCCATGACACCTACTTCGTGGTCGCGCATTTCCATTACGTGCTGATCGGCGGCATGGTGCTGCCGATGTTTGCGGCCCTCTACCACTGGATGCCGCTGTGGAAGGGTCGCGCGCTGTCGGAGCGTGCCGGCCGCTGGGTCTTCGGGCTCGTCTTCGGCGGCTTCCACCTGACCTTCTTCCCGATGCACCTGGCAGGCATGCTGGGCATGCCGCGCCGCGTCCACACCTATCCGGCGGGCCTGGGGCTGGACGTGCCCAACCTGCTGTCGTCGATCGGCGCGGTCGTCATCGCGGCGGGGGTGCTGCTGTTCGTCGTCGACCTGGTCCGCAGCCAGCGCGGCCCGGAGCAGGCGCACAACGACCCCTGGCGCTCGTCGACGCTGGAGTGGCTGCCGAGCGAGGCCTACGGCACCCGCAGCATTCCGCATGTCGAGCATCACGAGCCGCTGTGGCACCGGCCCGAGCTGCATGAGGAGGTCGAGGCCGGCGCGCACTGGCTGCCCGGCACGGTGACCGGTGGCCGGGAGACCTTGATCACCAGCCCGGCCCGTGCCCACCCGCTGCGCGTGGTCGTGCTGGCCGGCGACAGCCTGTGGCCCTTGCTGGCCGCGATCGGCACGGCGGCCTTCTTCCTGCTGATGACCGTCAAGCAGGTGGGTGGCACGGTGGCGGGCGGCGTGCTCGCGCTGGTGGCGATCTGGGCCTGGCTGTGGCAGACGGACCGGGCGCCGGCCGCCGAGGACGCGCAGGCGGCGGACGGCGTGCTGCTGCCGCTGGGCGCATCGGGCTGGCAGGCGCCGTCGTTCTGGGGCGTGGTGATCCTCATCGTGGTCGAGGCGACGATCTTCGCGTCGATGGCCTTCGCGCACCTGCATGTCGCGATGCGCCTGGACGTCTGCCCGCCGCCCGGGGTCGGCTTGGCGGGCGTCGACGCGCTCTGGCTGCAGACGCTGGGCTTCGCGCTCAGCGCGCTGCTGATGGCATGGACCGGCCGCGGCGCCTGGCGCACGCCAGTGCCGGCCTGGCGAAGCGCGTTGCTGCTGCCCGCGTTCGCCCTGGCGGCATGGGCCTTCCACGCGGGGTTGAGGGCCGCATGGCCGGCCGACCGCCCCCCGACGCTGGACGCATGGACGGGCACGCTGGCCGCGCTGCACGCGCTGCAAGGGCTGCAGATCGTGGTGGCAGCGCTGCTGGCGCTGTACTACGGCGTGCGCATCGCCAGCGGCCTGGTCCGTCCCCGCCAGCACGCCACCCGCGAATCGGTGGTGCTGCTCTGGGGGTGGATCTGCCTGCAGGGCGTGATCACGGTGTGGTGGCCGCGCTGGGTGGCTTGATCGCCGACGCGAATCGCGCCCCACCCGGGCTTCCCCCAGAAGGTGGCCCCTCTTCTCTCCCCCCTCGAGAACCAGTTTGAGTCATGGCGAAACCGGCCTCGATTTCGAGAATGGGCACCTTCCACCGGCATGGGGTCGATGACGGCGAAAGGCAGTAGCAATGTTGAAGCAAGTCGAGTGCAGGGAGGCGCCGCATTTGAGCGCGCAGCAGAGTGATCGGACCGGGCCTTGGCCCGGAACGGTGTGGGTCTACAGCAAGGGACAGTCGCCCTACGAGTTCTGTGCCTCCCGGGACCCGTGCTCGCCCAACGAGTGGCCTTACAACCTGCAGGCGCTGCGCGGCACACCGGACCACGAGGACATCCTGGCGTGGCATCTCGGGAGGTACCACGAGTTCTCGCGCGTCGAGCTGGAAGCGCTCATGCAGCTGTTGATCCGACACGTCGGCGATCGGCAGATCAGCGTTGCCGTCTACCACGACGTCGACACGGGCCGTCGCCACCTCTGGTTCACGGTCTGGGGCTTCTCGATGGACCGCTGGAGCGAGGCGTCGATGCTGATGCAGAGGTTTGAAGACGACTGGGCCTCCAACCGGGCGCTGAGCCAGCTGCTCTGGGTGGTGGACGTCACCGCAAGCCCTGGCAGGTTCGAGGCCAGGGATCATGCCGCCGCGTCCGCTCAAGCCTGAGGCGCCTCACACCGGGCCAAATGCGCGCTCACGGGCAGCAGTCCCCGCATCCAAGGAGCCGTTGACTCCTCGCGCCGTTCATCCGGCGTGGCGGTCGTGACCGGCCGGAGACTGCCGGCCGACCGCTGCGAGACCTGGCGAGAAGGTCCTCAGACGCCGAGCAGCGACACCGCCTTGGTGTTCAGGTAGGCCTCGAGCGCCTCGGGGCCGCCTTCCGACCCGTAGCCCGAATCCTTGACGCCACCGAAAGGCATCTCGGCGGACGGCGTGGCCGGCTGGTTGATCCAGAGCATCCCGACCTCGACGCGCTGCGCGAGCAGATGGGCGTTCTTGATCGACTTGGTGAAGGCATAACCGGCCAGGCCGAAGGGCAGCCGGTTGGCTTCCGCGATGGCGTCCTCGAGCGTGTCGAAGCCGCGAATCGCCGCGATCGGCCCGAAAGGCTCATCGTTGAAGACCGAGGCGTCCAGCGGCACGTCCGCCAGGATGGTGGGCGCGAAGAAGTTGCCCGCCGTCCCGACGCGCTCCCCGCCGGTGGCGATCTTGGCGCCGCGCTCCCGCGCCTCGGCGACGATCTTGGACATCGCGACGACGCGCCGCTCGTTCGCCAGCGGGCCGAGCGTCGTGCCTTCGGCCAGGCCGTCGCCAAGCTTGAGCCCCTGCGCGTGCTTGACCATCGCGGCGGTGAACTCGTCCTTCAGGCTGTTGTGGACCAGGAAGCGCGTGGGCGAGATGCAGACCTGTCCCGCGTTGCGGAACTTCGCGCCGCCGGCGGCCTTGACCGCCAGCGCGACATCGGCGTCCTCCGCCACGATCACCGGCGCATGACCGCCCAGTTCCATCGTCACCCGCTTCATGTGGGCGCCGGCCAGCGCCGCCAGCTGCTTGCCCACCGGTGTCGATCCGGTGAAGGTGACCTTGCGGATGACCGGGTGGGGAATGAGGTAGCTGGAGATCTCGGCCGGATCGCCGAAGACCAGCCCGACGGTGCCAGGCGGCACGCCGGCGTCGACGAAGGTCTGCAGCAGCGCCGCCGGGGATGCCGGCGTCTCCTCGGGCGCCTTCACGAGGAAGGAGCATCCAGTGGCCAGGGCCGCGCCAAGCTTGCGCACGATCTGGTTGACCGGGAAGTTCCACGGCGTGAAGGCGGCCACCGGCCCGACCGGTTCCTTCAGCACCAGCTGCTGCGCCGCCAGGTTGCGCGACGGCACGATGCGCCCATAGACGCGACGGCCTTCGTCGGCGAACCACTCGATGATGTCGGCGCCAGCGAGCACCTCGACCTTGGCCTCGGCCACCGGCTTGCCTTGCTCCTGGGTCAGCAGCCGGGCGATGTCGGCCGCGCGTTCGCGCAGCAGCGCGGCGGCGCGGCGCATGGTGGCGGCGCGCTCATGCGCCGACACCTGGCGCCAGACCTCGAAGCCCTTGCGGGCAGCTTCGAGCGCGCGGTCCAGGTCGACCTGGCCGGCATGGGCGACCTTGCCGATGACGGCACCGGTGGCCGGGTTGCGCACGTCGATGGTCTTGCCGCCGGCCGCATCGACCCATTCGTTGGCGATCAGCAGGCGGACATCGGGATAGGAAGGCGTCGTCATGGCGGGTCCTCGTGGCATCGCCCACGCGGCCGAGGCGGACGCGACGGCGGCGGGCGGGGGTGAACGATGGCGGCCACTCTACCCGCTCCCGCCGCGCCGCTGGGCGAGGCGTGGGGAGTCCGACGCCGTGCCGGCCCATTGCACGCCATGCGCCCAAACGGGCGCCGGCGCAGGATCAATCAGGCCGCTTGAGCACCTTCACCGCCCTCGCCCGCTCCTGCAGCGCGGCTTCGATGCGCCCCATGTCCACGCGCTCGCTGAACTGCCGCTGCTGCGGCGTCAGCTCGGTCCGGCGCTTGACGACGATGGCCCGCGCCTCCGGCGAGAGCGCCGCATGGACGGCGTTGCTCGCCTGGCCCCAGCACCGGGCCTGCTCGAGCAGGCGCGGCGTCGGCAGCGTCGGCCCGACGCCCAGCAGCCCGGCGGTGGAGCTGAGGATCATCTGCCCCACGGCGGTGGCGACCTGGTCGCTGCGCAGCGACTCGGCGATGCAGAAGACGATCAGCGACTGCAGCCGGAACAGCTCCTCCCCGTTCGCCTGCGGCAGCCGCCGCACCGCGGCGTCGAGCCCGCTGGCGGTCGGCTGCATCTGGTCCAGCGTGCTGGCATAACGCTCGAAGCGGCGGCCATCGATGTCGGCCACGTAGAGGTCCTTCTCCTGCAGCGTCAGCCGCACGCCGGGCGCGTTGCCGGTCTTGTCGTCGCCGGGCTTGAGCAGCACCTGGAATTGCCCGTGGCCGGGCCGGCAGATGCGATAGAAGCCGTTGTCGAAGCGGATCAGGTGGGTTTCCTCGGTGGTCGCGTCGCGCAGCGTCGCGATCTGCCGGGCCCAGTCCGCGTTGATTCGCAGCAGGTGCATGGGGTGTCTCCCTTTCGAAGCAGACCGCAGGCTAGCCGCGCCCCCGGGCGGAGCCAGTGACCAAAGTCCGGTGCCGCGTGACCGGCCCGGGCAAGCCGATTGCCCCGCGGGCGGCACCTGCGCTGATGAATGGATCGGGATGACGGTGTCGACCGGATGGCTGTCGCGGCTTCTCGCGACATGGATGTTGGGCCTGCTGACGGCGGCGTCGACGGCCTGGGCGCAGGAAGCGCCGAGCGCGCCCGTCGATCCCGACAAGGTGCTGGAGGCCGCGCGCAAGGACCTGGCCCAGTTGCAGCGGCAGCAGGACAAGGGGCTGGACGACGAGTCCGACCTGCAGGATTTGCGCAAGCAGGCGCTGTCGGTGCAGTCGCGCGCCGAGGAGGCGTCGGCGGCGCTGGAGCCGCGGCTCACCGACGCCCGCGCGCGGCTGGCCCAGCTGGGCGACGCGCCGGCCGGTGCGAAGGAGCCGCCCGAGCTTGCCGCGCAGCGCGCGCAGTTGGCGCGGGAGATCGCCGACACCGACGCGCAGGTCAAGCTCGCCAAGCTCACCGCCGTGGAGGCCGGCCAGGCGATCGCCGGCGCCGAGCAGAACCGCCGGATGCAGCTGGGCGCGCGGCTGGGAGAGCGCGTGCCCTCCCCGCTGCAATCGGGTTTCTGGACCGGACTGGCCCGCGAGGGGCCGGGCGACCTGGCGCGGGTGCGCACGTTCTGGCAGTCGCTGGCCGATCTCTGGCGCGCCGTGCCGGCCCGGGGCTGGCTGGTGCTGGCGGGGGCGGCGGCCCTGGTGCTGCTCGTCACCCACGCGCTGCTGCGCCTCATCGCCCACTTGTGCGCGACCCGCGTGCCGCCAGGGCGGCTGCGGCGCTCGCTTTACGCGGTGAGCCTGGTGACGCTGCGCACGCTGCGACCCGGCCTCATCGTCCACGGCCTGATGCTGACGCTGGGCGCCACGGCGCCGGTGGCGCCGGTGCTGGCCGGCTGGCTGGACACGGTCGAGGCCATCGTCTGGTTCGGCGGCTTCGTCGCGGGCCTGGGCGCCGCCGCGCTGATGCCGCGCAAGCCCTCGTGGCGCCTGCTGCCCGCGCCGGATGAGACGGCCGCGCGGCTGGCCTGGTTCCCGCACACGCTGGCCGCCGCGGCGATGCTGGGCTGGTTGACCTCCCGGACGGCGGCGACGCTGGAGATCAGCCTGGCCTGGACCGGCGCCGCGCATGCGCTGGCGGCGCTGACCTTCGTGGCGGTGCTGGCCCTGGCGGCCAGGCAGTTGCCAAGACGCGGTGCGCCCGTGGATGCGCCTGGGGACGCGTCCGGGAAAGCGCCCGGGAAGACGGCCGGATCAAAGGACGCCGATGGCGCGCCCCGGTCGGCCGAGCCCGCCATCCGCCCCCTTTGGCTGTCGGTGCTGCGCGCCGGCGTGTGGTTGCTGCTGACCGCCGCGGTGCTGGCGCTGCTGCTGGGCTTCGTGTCGCTGGCCGTGTTCGCGATGAACCAGTTCGTCTGGGCGCTCATCGTGCTGGGCGGCGCCTACCTGGCGAGCGCGCTGGTCGACGACCTGTTCATGACGCTGCTGGCGCCCCTGCCCGCGGCGCCCAAGTCCGACGGCAAGCCCGCCGCGGCGCCCGACGAGGCCCCGGCGCCACCGCGCACCCGCGAGCAGACCGCGCTGCTGCTCTCGGGCCTGTGCCGCATCGCGATCGCCTTCCTGGCGCTGCTGCTGCTCCTGGCGCCCTATGGCGAGGGCCCGCTGGACCTGGTGCGGCGGTCCGGCAAGGTGGCGGACGGCCTGGCGATCGGCGGCCTGACGCTGCGCCCGCTGGAACTGCTGCAGGGCCTGGCGGTGCTGCTGCTGGGCCTGGCCGCGGTGCGGGGGCTCAAGGGATGGCTGTCGACGCGCTACATGCCCACCACGCGGATGGACGCGGGCATGCGCTCGTCGGCGACGACGCTGTTCGGCTACATGGGCACGGTCCTGGCCATCGCCGCCTCGCTAACCGCGATGGAGTTCAGCCTGCAGAGCGTGGCCTGGGTGGCCAGCGCGCTGTCGGTGGGCATCGGCTTCGGCCTGCAGTCCATCGTGCAGAACTTCGTCTCCGGCCTGATCCTGCTGGCCGAGCGGCCGGTGAAGGTGGGCGACTGGGTCTCGCTCTCCGGCGTCGAGGGCGACATCCGCCGCATCAGCGTGCGATCGACGGAGATCCAGATGGGCGACCGCTCGACGGTCATCGTGCCGAACTCGGAGTTCATCACCAAGATCGTGCGCAACGTCACCTACGGCGAGTCGCTGGGCATGGTGCAGTTCAAGCTGCCGATGCCGCTGGCCACCGACATCGACCGGGTGAAGGCGCTGGTGCTGGCCTCGTTCGAGGCCCATCCCGGCGTGCTGGCGACGCCGGCGCCCAACGTCCAGCTCGACGGCGTGGACGGGACGAACCTGGTGCTCAACGCCTCGGGATTCGTGAACTCGCCGCGCGCCGCCTACGGCATCCGCAGCGACCTGCTCTTCGACGTGCTGGCTCGGCTGCGCGGCGAAGGCCTGCTGCCAGGCCAGCCCTCGCCCGCGGCCTGAGGCGCCGCGACGAGGCATCGCGACACCAAAGCAATGCGGCACCAAGGCACCGCCCGCTGCTTCTTGCCCCCTCTCCCGCTTGCGGGAGAGGGTTGGGGTGAGGGCCCGCCCGATCAGAACCGGTGCTGGATCCCCAGCCCGACGCTGGATTGCGAATCAGCGAAGCCGTTGTCATCGCGCGAGACGCTGACCACGCCGCCGTCGCCGGACTTCGCGGTCGAAGCCACCGCGTACAGGCTGGTGCGCTTGGACAGTTCGTACTTGGCGCGCAGCGCGAAGAGGCGCGGATCATCGGTGCCGCTGGCGCCGCTGGAGATGTTCTGGAAGTAGACGGCCGGCGTCAGGCTGATCGCCGGCGTGGCCTGCCAGGTCGCGCCCAGCCAGGTCATCGTGCTCTTGGCGTTGGCGCCGCCGGTGGCGAATTCCTTCTTGTAGACGCGCTGCGCCAGGAACAGCTTGACCGGCTTCCAGTCATAAGACACGCCCCAATGCAGCGCCTTCTCCTTGTCGTAGCGGCCGTTGGCCGCGATGGTGGAGCCATTGCGCTGGTCCACCACCAGCGCCGCCGCGAACGGCCCCGCCGTGTATCCACCCGCCAGCGAGAAGAAGCGTCCCGCCGAATCCGAGCCCGCCACCTCGCCCAGCGCATACGTCGCGCCGAGCTTCACCGGCCCGAAGGTCCCCTGGTACTTGATCAGGTTGGACACGCCGGTGACCATGCCGTCCTTGCGCGGCAGGGTCGCGATCTGGCCGCCGGAGGTGGCCCAGGAGTAGAACGGCGCGTAGCCCATCGGGTCGAAGGGCAGCATGAAGTCGTAGGTCGTCGAGTACGAGCGGCCGACGATCACGCGCCCAAAGTCGCCGTCCAGCCCGACGTTGGCCTGGCGGCCCCAGAACGACGAGCCCGCCGCGCCGGTGTCCATGCCGACCTCGGCCTCGAGCTGGAACACGGCCTTGAGGCCGCCGCCCAGATCCTCGCTGCCGCGCAGGCCCCAGCGCGAGGTGTTCATGCCGCCGGAGGTGACGCCGAAGCGGTGGTCGCCGGCCGCGTTCATGTGGTCGCGGTATTCCATCAGCACGTCGGCGATGCCGTAGACGGTGACGCTGCTCTGCGCGAAGGCGGAGGGCGCGGCGCACAGCGCCAGCAGGCCGGCGCACAAGGCGTTCAATCGAAGGGTGCGGGTCGTGTTCAAGAGGTCTCCTCGTTGTCGTTGATGGGGATAGGGAAAGGCAAGGGGTCGGCAGGCACCCGGGTCGCTCAGCGCCGCAGGCCGAAGCGGGTCGCGAGCTCGCCGTACTGGCGGTGCTGGCGGTCGATGAAGGCGCGCAGGGCCGGGCCCGTCAGCGCCAGCGGGAACAGCCCGTGTTGCGCGCGGAGTTCCTGGAAGGCCGGCGTGGCCATCAGCTGGTCGAAGCTGGCCGTCCAGGCCGCGACCGCGCCGTCCGGCACCTGCGGGCCGACGTAGAAGCCGCGGATCGCGGGCCAGACGATGTCCACGCCCTGCTCCCGCGCCGTCGGCACGCCGGCCAGCGGCCCGGGCAGGCGCTGCTCGGCCAGCACCGCCAGCACCCGGAAGGGGCCGCCGGGGGCGAGCTTGTCGAAGACCTCGGAGGCGTCGCCCATGTAGACCTGCACGTGCCCGCCCTTGAGCGCGGCGCTGGCCTCGCCGCCGCCCTCGAAGGCGACGAAGCGCATGGACTTGTGATCGACCCCCGCCGCCCCGGCCACGAGGGCGGACTTCACCCAGTCCTGGCTGCCGATGGTGCCGCCGGCGGCGAAGCTGATGCGTCCCGGGTCGGCCTTGAGCGCGGCCAGCAGTTCCGGCAGCGTCTTCCAGGGCGCCTGGCGTCCCACCAGCACCACGCCGTAGTCGATACCGACGGCGGCGACCCAGCGCACGTCGTCGATGCTGCGCTTGCCGAAACGGCCGTTGGAGAGGTTGAGCAGCGAGCCGCTGGAGAAGGCGACCAGCGTCTGCGGTTCCGCGGGACGGCGGGTGACGATCTGGTCGAAGGCGATCGCGCCGACGCCGCCCGGCAGGTAGGTGATGCGCATCGGCGTCTTCGTCAGCCCGGCTTGCTGGAACGCCGCCTGGGCGAGCTTGCAGCTCTGGTCGAAGCCGCCGCCGGGCTTGGCCGGGGCGATGCATTCCGGCGCGGCGTCGCCCACCGGCAACGCGGGCGGCGCGGCATGAGCCGCCGGCGCCATCAGGCCGGTCCCGGCCGCCAGGGCGGCGGCCATCAGCAGCGCGCCCGCCCAACGCCGGCCCGCCTGCAACATCGGGGTCGATCGCATCTTGTCTCCTGCGGTGATCTGGGTCGCCGTCGGCCGCCGGGCTCGCGGGAATCGCGAATCGCCGGCAGGCTCGCGCGGTCGCCCGCCACCTGCTTGCAGCGGACTCTAGGAAAGCGGCGCTTTCAGCCGGCTTTCAGCGGTTCAGGAATTTCCGATGCCGGCGACAGCGGAAGCCGCAGCGTCACGGTGGTCCCGCGCTCCAGGCCGTCGGCGTCCAGGCGCGCGGCGCTGACGTCCATGTCGCCCAGATGCCGCCGGGCGATCGCCCGGACGATCGCCAGGCCCAGGCCTGAGCCCGGCAGGTCGACGTTGCTGCCGCGGAAGAAGCGCTCGCCGGCGCGCGGCCGCTCGTCGGCGGGAATGCCGGGGCCGTCGTCGACGACGCGGATCACCGCCATCGGGCCCGCGATGCCGACCTGCAGCGTCACCTGCCCGCCGCGCGGCGTGTAGCGCAGCGCGTTGTGCAGCAGGTTCAGCAGCGCCTCGCGCAACTGGCCCTCGTGGCCGAGCACGACGATGTCAGCCTGGCCGCAGTCGAAACCCAGGTCGATGCCCTGCTCGCGGGCCAGCGGCCAGGACTCGCGCGCGCAGCGGTCGGCCAGGCGATCCAGCGCCAGCGGCGCCATCACCACCGGCGCGGTGTCGGCGCGGGCCAGCGCCAGCATCTGGTTGGTGCGGCGCACCGTGTCGTCGATCTGGCCCTTGAGCGCTTCCAGCGCCTCGGCGATGCGCGCCGGATCGTGCTCGCGCCGCGCGTAACCGACCATGGTGGCCAGCGTCGCCAGCGGCGTGCGCAGCTGGTGCGAGGCGTCGTCGACGAAACGCCGGCGGCCGTCGATCAGCTCCCGCTGCCGGGCCAGATGGTGGTTGATCGCGCGCACCAGCGGCGCCGCGTCGGCGGGCACCTGGGTTTCGTCGACCGGCGACAGGTCGTCGTCGGCCCGCGCCTCGACCTCGCGCCGCAGACGGTCCAGCGGGCGCAGCGCCCAGCCGATCACCAGCGCCAGCGTGCCCGCGACGACGGACACCGTCAGCAGGTCGCGCCACATCGCCTGTATCAGCAGCGCGCGAGAGAACGCGTTGCGCGAGTTCGTGCTCTCCGCCACCTGGATGATCATGCGGCGGCCGGGCCGCTCCGGATCGAGCTCGCGCGCCCAGGCGCCGACGCGCACCGGCTCGCCGAAGTATTCGGCATCGATGAAGCGCGGCACGCCGCTCTTGAGCGGCTGCGCCGGCAACGGCAGCCCGGCGTTGCCGATCTCGACCAGGCCGTCCTCGGTGCTGACGCGGAAATACACCTGGCCGCTGGCGGTCAGCTCGAAGAACTCCAGCAGGCGATACGGCATCTCCACCGACAAGCCGCCGGTCTCGGTCGACACGTTGTTCTCGATCGCCTTGATGGCGCCGAGCAGCGAGCGGTCGTAGGCCGAGTTCGCGGCCTGCAGCGCGGTGCCCCAGGTCAGCGCCAGCTCGACGCCGACGGCGGCCAGCATGACGGGCAGCACCAGCGCCAGCAGCGTGCGACGGACGCTGAAGCGGTGCCAGCGGGCCGGCAGCGACGGCAGCAGCGGCATCAGGCGGGCGAGCCGGCGCGCGCCCGACGCCGGCGCCGTCATGAGGCTTCCAGCACGTAGCCCAGGCCGCGCAGCGTGGTGATGCGCACCTTGCCGGATTCGATCCGGCGGCGCAGCCGGTGCACGAGCACCTCGACGGCCTCGGGCCGCACGTCCTGCTCGTCGGAGAACAGGCGCTCGAGGATCTCCTGCTTGGACATCGGCTCGCCGCTGTGCTGGATCAGCGTGCGCAGCACCGCGTGCTCGCGGGGGGACAGCGGCAGCGGTTCGCGGTCCAGCGTGAACAGCTTGGAGGCGGCGTCGTAGACCAGCGGCCCGCAGGCGAAGCGCGGCTGGTCGCGCCCGCGCGAGCGGCGGATCAGCGCAACGAGGCGGGCCTCGAGCTCCTGGATCTCGAAGGGTTTGGCGAGGAAGTCGTCGGCGCCCTCATGCAGCGTGCTGACGCGCTCCATCAGCGAGTCGCGCGCGGTCAGCACCAGCACCGGCACGCGGGAGTCGGCGTCGCGCAGGCGGGCCAGGACTTCGTGGCCGCCCAGTCCCGGCAGGCCGAGGTCCAGGATCATCGCGTCGTAGCGGGTCGCGCCGAGCTGGCCCAGCACGAGCCGGCCGTCGTCGACCCAGTCGACGACGAAATCGTTCTGCCCGAGCGCCTTCACCAGCCAGTCGGCCAGGGGCTTCTCGTCTTCGACCAGGAGGATCCGCATGGCGCGCGATGCTAGCGCGCGGACATGCGGTGGCGGCTAGTGTCTTTCCACATGCCGGCGGCGCCGGGCTGACGTCCGGTCGTCAGCCGCCTTCCGGCGATGAACCGTCCGATGGATCGGGCGCATCGAACACGCCCTTCCGGTAGGCGATGTAGTAGACGGTCAGGAAGAAGGCGAGGAAGAACACGAAGGCCGCGGCGCAATTGAGGAGGAATTCAGTCCACATGGAAATCCCTGGTCCAGCCGGTATTGGTGGCAACACGCCAGCCAGCAAGAACGCCATTTCCGGAGTCATCGCCGCCACACGCGTTGTCGAAGATGCCGATGCTAGGGCGCGGGAGCGGGAGGCGTTTCGAGGGATCCGCGTGTTTTGCGCGGTTCCAGTGGTCCGAACCCCTTACGAAAGTCGGCCAGGCTCGAATTGAAACCGAAGGAGGTCAGCCGTCGCCGGTCGGGGCGCTGCCCAACCGGTCGACGGCTGACTGATGGGGAACTGAATCGAGGCCCGATGAGCTTGCGCTCAGGCGAGGTCGCCGCGTGCGGCGTCGATCGTAGCGATCGCCTCGACGGTGTCGCCGTGGCGCACCAGCCAGCTGACCTTCTCCAGCTGGCGCAGCTCGGGGGCGCTGACCGGCAGGCGCTGCGCCATCAACTGGCGGCGGGCGTCGCGCAGCAGGTGCATCGCGTTGTCCTGGTGGTCGCAGTAGAGCTCGACCTGCACCGCGCGCAGTTGCTGCTGGACCATCGCGCGTCGCTCCGATCGGCGCGCCATGTCGTCGGGATCGGTCGCGGCCTGGGCCGACGCCGCCGCGAAGGCGGCCACCATGGCGAGGATCGGGGTGGACTTGCTCATGTGCTTCTCCTGCGGTCCGGCGGGCTCCGCGCCGGTGGCGTCTTCTGCAAGGCGTCGCCGTGGGCCGCGGAGCGGGTCGGGCCGATTGCGTCAAACAACGTTTTGCCCTGGGACGTAAGGTGCGCCGGCCGGGTTAGGGAATGCTTAAGAAAACCCGCGATCACGCAAGTCGGCACAACGACTTGGCGTTGGACGCACCCGCCTTCACGCCATCTCCACGTCGCCGTCACGCGCGGTCACGCGCGGTCACGCGAGGTCACCGACGCCGGTTTGTATGCCACTGTGTCCAGCACCCGCCGCGACACGCGCCGCGCCAATTCGCCGCGGTGGTCACACACCGGCGATACATCGCCCCGATGCAATGCGGACCACGCAGCAGACGACGCTGCCTTCAAGCCTTCAAAGGAGTCCGCCATGTCCACCACCACCGATCACGTCCAGGTTCTCTACACCGCCCACACCCGCACCACCGGCGGCCGCGAGGGCCGCGGCCAGTCCGACGACGGCCGCCTCGACGTGCAGCTCGGCACGCCCGGTTCGTCGCGCCCCGGCACCAACCCGGAACAGCTGTTCGGCGTCGGCTGGTCCGCCTGCTTCATCGGCGCGATGGGCCTGGCCGCCCAGGCGATGGGCGTGCGGCTGCCCGCGGAGACCGACGTCGAAGCCATCGTCGACCTCAACCGCGGCGCCGACGGCTACTTCCTGAGCGGCCGGCTGCGCATCCACGTGCCCGGCCTGCCGCGCAACCAGGCCTACGACCTCATCAAGCGCGCCCACGAGACCTGCCCCTACTCCAAGATGACGCGCGGCAACATGAACGTCGGCCTGGAGCTGGTCTGAGCGCGACGCCGGGAAACCCGCCATGAAGCGCCTGGTCCTCGCCCTGCTCTTCCTGCTCGGCGGCATGGCCCACGAGGTCCGCCATCCGCTGCAGTGCACCGCCATCACCAGCGGCGGCGGCACGCGCAGGCGCCCCACCGGCGGCTCCTGAGTCGCCTCGCCCCCGGGCCGTCGACGCGCCACCCTGGCGCCGGTCCGGGGCGGGCCGCCGGTCCACCGCGCGGCACTCGGCGCCCGGCGCTCGGTATAGTGCCCGGCACCCCCACCAGCCGCGAGCGCCCCGGCCATGAGCCACGCCTCCTCCGGCCTGTCGATCCAGGCCTTCCACGATCCCCAGACCGGCACCGTCAGCTACGTGCTGACGGATCCCGCGACCCGGCAGGCCGCCATCGTCGACCCGGTGCTGGATTTCGACCTCAAGTCCGGCCGCACCGCCACCACGCAGGCCGATCGCCTGCTGGCGCATGTCGCCCAGGCCGGCCTCACCGTGCAGTGGATCCTCGAGACCCACGCCCATGCCGATCACCTCTCCGCCGCGCGCCACCTGCAGGCGCGTGTCGGCGGCCGCATCGCCATCGGCGAGCACATCCGCGAGGTGCAGGCGGTCTTCCGCAAGCTCTACAACCTGGAGCGCGACTTCCTGCCCGACGGTCGTCAGTTCGACCACCTGTTCCGTGACGGCGAGACCTTCCGCATCGGGAGCCTAGAGGCCGAGGCGATCAGCGTCCCGGGCCACACGCCGGCCTGCGTCGCCTATCGCATCGGGGACGCCGTCTTCGTCGGCGACACGCTGTTCATGCCGGACGTCGGCACCGCGCGCGCCGACTTCCCCGGCGGCGATGCGGCGACGCTGTACCGCTCGATCCAGCGGCTGCTGGCGCTGCCGCCGGCGACGCGGCTGTTCGTCTGCCACGACTATCCGCCCGAGGGCCGCGCGCCGGCCTGGGAAACCACGGTGGCGGAGCAGCGCCGCGCCAACCTGCATGTCCATGACGGCGTGAGCGAGGCGGCCTTCGTCGCGCTGCGCCAGGGCCGCGACGCGCGGCTCGAGGTGCCGACGCTGATCCTGCCGTCGATCCAGGTCAACATCCGCGCCGGCCACCTGCCGCCGGCCGAGGACAACGGCGTGCGCTACCTGAAGATCCCGCTGGACACGCTCGGCCGGCAGTGAGCCCGGAGTGGGCCGCCCGTGAGGCGGCCTTGAAGGATCAGTGCCCGCCGCCCGACGTGGCTTCGGCCTCGCCGTCGTGTCCGGCCCGGATCGGGAACGGCGCGAACCAGGCCAGCACGATCGGCGGGATCGAGAACACCAGCACCCAGCCGAAGAAGCTTGCGTAGTGCTGGCCGACCCCGGCGAACAGCCAGCCGCTGACGCTGCCGGTGGCCCACTTGGTCATCGCCATCACGCCGGTGGCCATCGCGTAGTGGGTCATCTTGAAGGGCCCCGGCGCGATCTGCTGCATCATGTACAGCATGTGGCCGACGGAGCCCATGCCGAAGCCGAACTTCTCGATCGCGACCACGGCGCCGATCCACCACAGGTCGGTCGGCATCGCGTGGCTCAGGTAGTAATAGGTCAGGTGCGGCAGGTTGAGCGAGATCGCCAGCAGCAGGAAGGACCGCCGCAGCGTCATCTTCGCGGCGATGAAACCGCCCAGGAAGGCGCCCGCGATGAAGGCCACCGTGCCCGCCGTGCCGTAGATGTGCCCCAGCGCGCCGTTGTCCAGGCCGAGGCCGCCGGCGCTGCGCGGATCGAGCAGGAACAGCGGGCCGAACTTCTCGATGAAGCCCTCGCCGAAGCGGTAGAAGAAGACCACCGCCAGCATCATCCAGATCGACGGCTTCTGGAACAGCGTGGCCCAGGACTGCCGCAGCGACAGCATCGCGGTGGCCAGGTCCTGGCCGTGAACCGCGGCCGGCGCGCCCGGCGGCAGCACCCGCAGGTGCCACAGCCCGAAGCCGCCCATCATCGCCGCCGCCCCCAGCATCACCGCCATCCAGCACTGCACCCAGGTCCAGTGCAGCGACGCGTGCAGCCAGCCGGTCAGCGACACCAGCAGCCCCGAGGCCACCACCGCGCCCAGGTTCCAGCACATGCCCTGCAGGCCGGCGTAACTGGCCTGCTCGCGGGGCGGCATGGTGGTCATGAACACGCCGTCGGCCACGATGTCCTGCGTCGCGGAGGCGAAACCGGTGATCCAGAAGAAGGCCAGCGAAGCGCGGAAGAAGCCGTCCAGCGGCAGGCAGAACGCGAGCGCGCCCAGCGACGCCATCATCAGGAACTGCATCGTGATCACCCACCAGCGCTTGGTCCGGTAGGGTTCCAGCAAGGGCGACCACAGCGGCTTGAGCACCCAGGGCAGGTACATCTGCGAGGTGTAGAGCGCGATGTCCTCGTTGGACACGCCCAGGTTCTTGTAGAGGATCGCCGCCACCGCGCCAACCAGCACGTTCGGCAACCCCATCGCCAGGTAGAGCGACGGCACCCAGGTCAGCGGATGGCGGGCCGGCCGCGCGGGGGCCGCCGCGCCCGGATCGTCGCCCGGTGCCGCTTCCGCCAGGGCCGGCCCGGACGGCGTGCCGCCCCCGGTGATCCGGGAAAGATCTGCGCTCATCGACTTGTCTCCTTCTTGTGGGCGCGGAGCATACGACACCATGACAACGTTGTCAGCCCAGGGGAAGCGAGCATGCCTGGCCACCACCCGGGCATCCGGCCTGCCCTGCCAAGGAAATTCCAGGCAATGTTTCCGGGAGCTTCCCATGGCCTTGCTTCGTAATTTCCGGATCGGCAAGCGGCTGGCGCTGGCCTTTGCGACGGTCCTCGCCCTGCTCTGTTTCAGCGCGTGGTTCGGGACCCTGCAGATGGCCCGGATCAACGAGAACGTCCAGGACCTGAACGGCAACTGGCTGCCCAGCGTGACCCGGCTGGCCGCGATGCACGATGCCGCCAACCTCGCCCGCCGCCAGTCGCTGCGGGCCGCGCTGGTCACCGACGAAACCGCCCGCGCTGCCAGCGGCCGTGAGCGTGAAAGCGCGCTGCGCGCGTTCGACGAGGCCGCCAAAGCGTACGAAACCAGCATCACCGGCGAGACCGAACGCGCCCTCTACCAGGACATCCGGGCGGCCTGGACGGCCTACCTGGCGGCCGACGCCGAGCTGCTGCGCGCTGCCGCCGCCGGCGAGGCCGAGCACGCGAACGCCCGTCAACTCGCGACCGGGCGCACCACGACGCTGTTCGTCGCCGTGTCGGCCGCGATCGCCAAGGACATCGACTTCAACCGTGCCGGCGGCGACCAGGCCGCCCGGGCCGCGGCCGAGTCCTACGACCGCGGCCGCCTGATCACGCTGCTGGTCGTCGCCGCCGCGCTGGCCGTGGGCATTGCGCTGGCGTGGCAGGTGACGCGCTCCATCACCTCGCCGATCGCCGAGGCGGTCAAGGCCACCGAGGATGTGGCCGCCGGCGACCTGACCGTCGACATCCATGCCGAGGGCCGCGACGAGCCCGCCGACCTCCTGCGGGCCATGGCGCGGATGGTCGGTCAGTTGGGGGCGCTGGTCGGCCAGGTACGCGACAGCAGCGAGAGCATCGCCACCGGATCGCGCGAGATCGCCCAGGGCAATGCTGATCTGAGCACCCGCACCGAAAGCCAGGCCAGCAGCCTGCAGCAGACGGCCGCCTCGATGGAGCAGCTGACCAGTTCGGTGTCGCAGAGCGCGGCCTCGGCCGGCGAGGCCAGCCGCATGGCGGCGGATGCCTCCGGCGCGGCCAGCGAGGGTGGCCAGGCTGTCGGCGAGCTGGTCCGGACGATGCAGGGCATCAGCGATGCTTCGCGGCGCATCGAGGACATCATCGGCGTCATCGACTCGATTGCCTTCCAGACCAACATCCTGGCGCTGAATGCCGCGGTCGAGGCGGCCCGGGCCGGCGAGCAGGGGCGTGGCTTCGCCGTCGTCGCCTCCGAGGTGCGTGCGCTGGCGCAGCGCTCGGCCGGCGCCGCCCGCGAGATCAAGGGCCTGATCCAGGCCAGCGTCGACCGTGTCGACACGGGCGCCCGCCAGGCCGAGGGGGCCGGCGAGGTCATGCAGCGCGTGGTCGCCCAGGTCGGCCAAGTCGACACCTTGATCCGCGAGATTTCCGCGGCGACGCAGGAACAGAACGGTGGCATCCAGCAAGTCGGCGGCGCCGTCTCCCACCTCGACCAGGTGACCCAGCAGAATGCCGCTTTGGTCGAGCAGAGCGCCGCCGCCGCCGAGAGCCTCAACGGCCAAGCCCAGCAACTGGCCAAGCTGGTCAGCCAATTCCGCCTCCGCAGCGCCTGAGCCCCCTCCCGACGTCCTCGGTCGCAAAACCGACGCAGTACGGTCCTGGTCGGGGACGGTGAGGCGTGGGGTTCCGGCGCTTGACGCCGGGGCCCCATGCCTCGGCGGCCAACGCCCGGACCTGCGCAGGGGCGTCCTCGCCACCGCCCCCCCGCGCCTGGCCACGCCCCTCCCCGATTACCTAAGTCACGAGGCCCAACCGCCCCCACTGGCTATCCTTTCCTCCGGTCAAGAAGGACAGCCAAGATGCTCACGCCTCGTTCGGGACACCACGGATACATGCACGCCGCTCGCCGCGGCGCCACAGGAACGCTGCTGGCGCTGAGCGCGCTCGGCCTGCTGGGGGGCTGCTCGTCGATCGACAAGCTCAATCCCTTCTCCAGCTCGCCCAAGCCCACCGAGGTGCGCGGCAGCATCCAAGCGTCGCCGCAGCTCAACCCGAGCGTCAACAAGCGCCCCTCCCCGCTGCTGGTGCGGGTGTATGAGCTGAAGTCGACCAACGCCTTCAATGCTGCCGATTTCATCAGCCTGTACCAGAAGGACCAGGCCGAGCTTGGCACCGAGATGGTCGCCCGCGAGGAAATGACCCTCCAGCCCGGCGAATCCCGGACCATCAACAAGAAGACGCTGTCGCCGGAGACCCGCTTCATCGCCGTCTTCGGCGCCTACCGCGACCTGGAGCATGCGCGCTGGCGCGCGGTGGTGCCGGTGATGGTGGGCAAGAAGCAGGACGTCCTCATCCAGGCCGACGAGCTGTCGGTCAGCGCCTCGGTCAAGCAGCCGTGAGCTGGCACAGCAAGGTCATCTGGTCGCAGGGCATGTTCCTGCTGCCCCACCATTTCCAGCAGGAAACCCGATATCTGGAGCACCTGGTCGACAGCCGCGCCCGCGCGCTGGCGCCGCATGGCTGGGGCTTCACCGAGCTGGTGCTGGACGAGGCGCTGCTGAGCGTCGGCCGGCTGGGCATCGTGCGCGCCAGCGGCATCCTGCCCGACGGCACGCCCTTCCAGATTCCGCAGGCGGACGCCGCGCTGGCGCCGCTGGAGGTGCCTGCCGACCTCAAGGGCGACATGATCGTGCTGGCCGCGCCGATCGCGCGCCCGGGCACCGACCAGGTGGCCTTCAACGGCCACGATGCCGGCGAGCTGCACCGCTACCACGTCGTCGACCAGGACCTGCGCGACCAGACCAGCGCCGGCGACGAGCCCGAGCCGGTCCAGACCGGCGCGCTCACGCTGCGGCTGCTGCCGGCGCGCGAGCTCAACGACGCCTATGCCGCGCTGGGCGTGGCCCGCGTGGCCGAGCGCCGCGCCGACCAGCAGCTGGTGCTGGACCGCAGCTACATCCCGCCGCAGACCCGCATCGACGCCAGCGGCCACCTGTCCGCGATGGCCTCGCTGCTGCACGGGCTGGTGCGCCAGCGCGCGCAGCTGCTGTCCTCGCGCATGGGGCAGCTGGGCAACGGCGTGTCCGAGCTGGCCGACTTCCTGATGCTGCAGGCGCTGAACCGCGCCGACCCGCTGTTCCGCCAGCATGCCGAGTCGCCGCATGTCCATCCGGAGCTGCTGCACCGCGACTGCCTGCAGCTGGCCGGCGACCTGGCCACCTTCGTGAGCGACACCCGCCTGGCGCCCGAATATCCGCTGTACCGCCACGACGACCTGCGCGGCAGTTTCGCGCCGCTGCTGGAGGACCTGCGCCGCATGCTCAGCGTGGTGCTGGAGCGCAACGCGCTGCAGATCGACCTGACCGAGCGCACCCATGGCGTGCGCACCGCCGTCGTGCCCGATGCCGACCTGCTGCGCAGCGCCAGTTTCGTCATCGCGGTCAACGCACAGGTCTCGGCCGAGCAGCTGCGCCAGCGCTTCCCGGCGCAATCCAAGCTGGGCCCGGTGGACCGCATCCGCGACCTGGTCAACCTGCAGCTGCCCGGCATCGGCCTGCGCGCGCTGCCGGTGGCGCCGCGCCAGCTGCCGTTCCATGCGGGCTTCCATTATTTCGAGCTGGACCGCGGCGGCGAACTGTGGAAACAGCTCGAGCGCAGCGGCAGCCTGGCGCTGCACGTGGCCGGCGACTTCCCCGGACTGGAGCTTGAGCTCTGGGCCATCCGGCAATAGCCGCCCCGCGCGGCGGCATGCCGGGCCTGGTCCCCGCTCCTCAGCCCTTCCATCGACAAGACAAGCAACCTCCGGGAGCCGGCATGGACCCCTCCGCGCTCAACGATCCGTTCGCAGGCTTCGACGATCAGCGCACCTTCATCAAGCCCCGCCCCGGCGGTGCGCAGGCGCCGCGTGGCGCCTCGCCCGCGCCGGACTCGGTCCAGCCCGACGCCGCCCCGCCGGCCGCCGGGCTCAACCCGCTGCTGACGCTGGCCAACCCGCTGCTGCTGCTGGTGCCGCAGCTGCGCACCACGCGCCGCGTCGACGACGTGGCCGCGCTGCGCAACAACCTGGCGCAGGGCATCCGCGACTTTGCCGCGCGCGCCGCCGCCGCGGGCATCCCGCCCGAGCGCGTCATGGCCACCCGCTACGTGCTCTGCACGATGATCGACGAGGCCTGCGCCGACACCCCCTGGGGCGGCTCCGGCGTCTGGGCGCGGCACAGCCTGCTGTCGATGTTCCACAACGAGACCTGGGGCGGCGAGAAGGTCTTCCAGCTGATGGCCCGCCTGGCCGAGAAGCCCGATGCCAACCGCGACCTGCTCGAGCTGATCTACGCCGCGCTGACGCTGGGCTTCGCCGGCCGCTATCGCGTCATCGACAACGGCCCCGCGCAGCTCGAGGCGGTGCGTGACCGCCTGGCGCAGATCCTGAAGCAGCAGCGCGGCGACTATCCCGCCGCGCTGGCGCAGCACTGGCAGGTCGAGCCGACCGTGCAGCGCCGCCACATCGGCTGGCTGCCGCTGGCGGCGACCGCGGCGCTGACGGCGCTGCTGCTGGTGGGCGTGTACCTGACGCTGACGCTCTCGCTGGCGGATCGCTCCGATCCGGTGTTCGGCCAGATCCAGTCGCTGCGGCTCTCGCCGCCGGTGGTCGCGTCGCCGCCGCCGCCGGCCAAGCCGCGCCTGGCGCAGTTCCTGCAGTCCGACATCAAGGCCGGGCTGGTCGCGGTGCGCGACGAGGTCGACCGCAGCGTGGTCACGATCCGCGGCGACGGTCTGTTCGCGCCGGCCAGCGCGACCATCGTTCCGGAGCGCGAAGCGCTGATGGGCCGCATCGCCGACGCGCTGACGCAGGTCCAGGGCACGGTGCTGGTGACCGGCCACAGCGACAACACGCCGATCCGCACCGCCCGTTTCCCGTCCAACTGGCACCTGTCCGAGGAGCGCGCCAACACCGTGCGCGAGCTGCTGATCGCGCGCCGCGTCGCCCCCGAGCGCATCCGCGCCGAGGGCCGCGCCGAGGCCGAGCCGGTGGCGCCGAACGACACCCCGACCAACCGCGCGCTGAACCGGCGCGTCGAGGTCAGTCTGATGATCAATGGCCGCGCGCCCGACGCGCCGGCGCGCGGAGCTTCGCGATGAAACGCGTCCTGGGATGGATCTTCAACCGCTGGGTGCTGCTGGCGGTGCTGGTGCTGGCGGTCGCGCTGCTGATCTGGATCGTCGGCCCGCTGATCGCCGTCGGCGAGGCGCGTCCGCTGGACACCGCGCGCTCGCGCTGGATCACCATCGGCGTGCTGGTGCTGGTGGTGGCGCTGTGCATCGCCTGGAGCCGCTGGCGCGCCAAGCGCGGCAACACGGCCGTCGTCAACCAGTTGCTCCAGCAACCGGCCGCCGACACGACCGAGCGCGAGAGCGCCGACATGCTGGCCGTGCGGGAGCGCTTCCGCCAGGCGCTGCAGCTGCTGCAGCGCTCGCGCTTCGGCGCCGAGGGCTCGGCCGGCTTCAGCGCGAAGCTGCGCTCGCGCTTCGGCGGACGTTATCTCTATGAGCTGCCCTGGTACCTGATCATCGGCGCGCCGGGGTCCGGCAAGACGACCGCGCTGCGCCACAGCGGGCTGAACTTCCCGCTGGCCGACCAGATGGGCGACCACGCGATCCGCGGCGTCGGCGGCACGCGCCATTGCGACTGGTGGTTCACCGACCGCGCGGTGCTGATCGACACCGCCGGCCGCTTCACCACGCAGGACAGCGACCCGACCAACGACAAGGCGACCTGGAGCGGCTTCCTGCAGATGCTGCGGCGCTCGCGCCCGCGCCAGCCGATCAATGGCGCGCTGGTGACGGTCTCGGTGACCGACCTGCTGTCGCGCAGCCCGGCCGAGCGCGCCCAGCATGCCGCCACCGTGCGGGCCCGGGTGCAGGAGCTGCAGAAGGACCTGGACATCCGCTTCCCGGTCTACCTGCTGGTGACCAAGGCCGACCTGCTGTCCGGCTTCATGGACTACTTCGCCACGGTGGACAAGGACCAGCGCGCCGCGCCCTGGGGCTTTACCTTCCCGCGCAGCAGCGCCTCGCCGCTGGCGGGTTTCGGTGCCGAGTTCGACGCCCTGGAGCAGCGCCTGCAGGACGGCCTGATCGATCGCCTGCAGGCCGAGCGCGACCCGCAGCGCCGCGCCCGCATCTACGGTTTCCCGGCCCAGTTCGCGAGCCTGCGCGCGCTGCTGGCCGAGTACGCCGAGGGCGTCTTCGCGCCCTCCCCCTACGAGGCGCAGCCGCAGCTGCGCGGCATCTACTTCGTCAGCGGCACGCAGGAAGGCACGCCGATCGACCGCGTGCTGGGCTCGGTGGCGCGCAGCTACCAGATCGAGCATGCGGTGCTCGCGCCCAACCAGGCCAGCGGCCGCAGCTACTTCCTGAACCGCCTGCTGGGCGAGGTCGTCTTCGCCGAGGCCGGCCTGGGCGGCACGCACCGCGGCTGGGAGCGGCGGCGCAATGCGATGGCGCTGGCCGGCTATGCGGCCGTCGCGGTCGTCGGCGTGGGCCTGCTGACCGCGTGGACGGTCAGCTACTTCAACAACCGCAAGTACCTGCAGGAGACCAGCGCCCGCGCCGAGCAGGTCCGCGAGCTGCTGCAGGCCACGCCCAACCGCGCCTCGGCCGATTTGCTGCCGATCCTGCCGGCGCTGCAGGCCACGCGCGCGCTGGCGGCGGTCGAGGACGAGGTGCCGCTGTCCATGCGCATGGGCCTGTTCCAGGGCCGCAAGATCGACAGCGCGGCGCGCGCCGCCTACCAGCGCATGCTGGGCGACGCGGTGCTGCCGCGCCTGGTGCTGCGCATCGAGGAACAGCTGCGCCAGGGCGCCGCGACGCCGGTCACGCTGTACGAGGCGCTCAAGGCCTACGTGATGCTGCACGACCCGCAGCACTTCGACGCGCAGGCGCTCAAGCAGCACATCGAGGGCGACTGGGAAAGCACCCGCCGCGAGCTGACGCCCGACCAGCGCGCCGCGCTCGGCGCCCACCTGGATGCCTTGCTGTCGCAGGGGGGCATCGCCTCGCCGCTGCCCGAGGATGCCTCGCTGCTGACGGCGGTGCGCACGCAGCTGGCGACGCAGCCGCTGCCCCAGCGCATCTACAACCGGCTTCGCGCGCAGGGCCTGGGTACCGAGTATCCCGACTTCACCGTCGCGCGGGCCGGCGGCCACAACGCGCCGCTGCTGTTCACCCGCGCCAACGGCGCGCCGCTGACGCAGGGCGTGCCGGGCTTCTTCACCCGCGACGCCTACCTGCGCGGTTTCCAGCCGCGCGTCGGCCAGGTGACCGACGAGCTGGCCGCCGAGGAGCCCTGGGTGCTGGGCGTCGCCGCCGCGCCCAAGGACGCGCAGGCCATGGTGCGCGCCAACGCGCCGCTGGTGGACGACGTGCGCCGGCTCTACCTGAACGACTACGCCGCGGCCTGGGAGGCCTTCCTCAACAGCGTCAAGCTGCTGCCGATGGCGACGGTGCCGCAGTCGGTGGAGCGCTCGCGCATGCTGTCCGCGCCGGACAGCCCGCTGGGCCCGTTCCTGCGCGCCGCCGCGCGCGAAACCACGCTGGCCCAGCCCGGCAACGCGATCGAGAACGCCGAGCGCCGCGCCGCCGACCTGGTGCAGCAGACGCGCGAGCGCGTCGCGGGCATGTTCTCCGGCAAGCCCGGCCAGCCCGCCGCGGCCGATCCGAACGCGCCCCGCATCGAGAGCATCGTCGACGACCGCTTCGTCGGCCTGCGCAGCATGGTCACCGCGCCCCCGGGCGGCGGCAAGGCGCCGCTGGACGAGACGGTGGGCCTGATCGCCGAGGCCAACATCATGCTGACCGCGGCCGATTCCGCGCTCAAGGGCGGCAGCGCGCCGCCACCCTCGCCGGTGCCCACGCGGCTGAAGGCCGCCGCGGCGATGAGCCCCGAGCCGCTGCGCACGATGCTGGACGACCTGGGCAGCAGCAGCGCCCGCGTGTCGCAGGGCGCGATGCGCCAGAACCTGGGCATGGAGGTGCGCTCGCAGGTCGGCGAGTTCTGCAATCAGGCCGTGGCCGGCCGTTATCCGCTGGACCGCAATTCGTCGCGCGACGCGACCCAGGCCGACTTCGCGATGCTGTTCGCGCCGGGCGGCAAGATCGACCAGCTCTTCCAGCAGAAGCTCGCGCCCTACGTCGACACGACGACGCGGCCATGGAAGTTCCGCGCGGTCGAGGGCACGCCGCTGGGCGCGGACAGCGGCACGCTGCCGCAGTTCCAGCGCGCGCAGGCGATCAAGGAGACCTTCTTCCCGGGCAGCAACACGCCGTCGCTGCGGCTGGACTTCAAGCCGATCGAGATGGACACCTCGATCCAGCAGTTCATCCTCGACGTCGACGGCCAGATCGTGCGCTACAGCCACGGCCCGCAGATCCCGACCTCGGTGCAGTGGCCGGGGCCGCGCGGCAGCTCGCAGGTGCGGGTGCAGCTGAGCCCGGCCAGCACGAGCGGCTCGTCCGGCATGGTCAACGACGGCCCGTGGGCGCTGTTCCGCCTGTTCGACCGGGTCAAGATCGAGAAGACCGCCGCGCCCGAGCGATTCAAGGCCACCTTCGAGATCGAGGGCCGCAAGGCGGTCTTCGAGGTCACCGCCAGCAGCGTCCGCAACCCGTTCCGGCTGCCGGAGCTCAACGAGTTCCGCTGCCCCGGCGGGCTGTGAGGCGCACCAGGAGAGACCGACGATGAGCGCGTTGCCCGAAGCCCTGAACACGTCCGGCGACACCGTGCCGGGCTGGTACGGCAAGGTCGCCGCCCTGGGCGACTTCGCCCAGCGGCGGCTGCCGCAGCACTGCGTGCGCCACTGCGACGCCTGGCTGTCCGGGATGATGCAGGACCTGCCCAAGGTGCTGGGCGCCCGCTGGCTCGACACCTACCTGACGGCGCCGGTGCTGCGCTTCGCCTGGGCGCCGGGCGTGGTCGACATGAAGTGGTGGTTCGGCGTGCTGATGGCCAGCTGCGACAACGTGGGACGCTATTTCCCGCTGGTGATCGCGCAGCCACGCACGCAGCCGCCGATCGACCGCGCCGGGCTGGACCACCTGGACCGCTGGTACACGGTGCTGGCCAACGCGGCCATGCGCACGCTGGACGACACCGCCACGGTGGACTCGCTGGAGGCGGCGCTCGCGGCCGCCCCGCCCTGGCCGGCGAGCCACGCGGCGACGCTGCCCGCGCCGGAGAACGCGGTGCAGTGGGTCACCTACACCGCGCCGGCGAGCCTGCTCACCTCGGCGATGCCGATGCTGGCGGCGGGCGAGCTGATGGAGCGCCTGGCCGGCTGCACCGTGTGGTCGCCCAACCCCGAGCCCGGCCAGCAGATCGACATGCGCTGGGGGCCCGGCCTGCCCTACGTGGAAGCGTTCGCGGCGCTGCTGACGAAGAAGACCGGTTGATCAGGGTTTTCCCTGAATCGCGCGGCTCTTGAAGCGCGAGGCCCCAGTTCCTAAATCTGTGTCGACCCGCCATCCACCGATTCGGACGAGGAACTGAATCATGGCCAAGCCGCTCTCCGACACCCCCTCCCAGGCGCCGACCCGGCGCCCACCGCGCCCGCTGCGCTCGACGCGGCTCGTGATGAGCCCGCCGCATCTCCAGGCCTACCTGCTCGCGCGCGAGACGCTGCGACGCCTGAAGTGCTCATCGCGCCCCTGCTTCGCGCGCGAGCTCTCCCCCGCCACGACGGCAACCACAACCAAGACCGCGTCCCGCCCTGACGGGCGATAGCGCCCGCCTTGCCGCCACGGCGCGAGCCCGCCGACCCAGCGCCTCGGGCCGACCTCGAGCCGAGCCTGGCTGCGCGTCTCCAGTCGTCCACACCACCGGTTCATCACGGGACGGCGCCTGCGCCATCCCTTTCATCACCCCATCGATTCATCGACCAGGAAAGGAGGTCTCTCATGTTCGATACCGTGTTCCACCGCCCTCAAGGCCTGCTGGAGCAGCTCACCCAGCTGCAGCAGGCGCTGTCGCGTTCGCGCGCCCCGGACGGCCTGGCGGACAGCATCCGCTCGGCGACGGCGGGCGCCTTCCCGCCGATCAACGTGGGCCGCACCGAGCGCTCCATCGAGGTGTACGCCTTCGCCGCCGGCCTGGACGCGCAAGCCATCGACGTGACCGTCGAGCGCGGCGTGCTGCGCATCTCCGGCGAGCGCAAGCCCACCGCGCGCGACTCGTCCGACGGCGTGCAGCTCTACGCCGCGGAGCGCTGGCACGGCCGCTTCACCCGCGCCGTGGCGCTGCCCGACGATGCCGACACCGGCAGCGTGGACGCGCATTACCGCGACGGCGTGCTGCGCGTCACGGTGGGATTGCGCGAAGCCGCCCGTCCGCAGCGCATCAACGTCCAGTGAACGACGACCTCACGAAGAAAGGAGCTGTCATGTCCACCCACACCCAACTGACCCGCGCCGATGGCGCCCGCGCGGAACTGGCCTCGACCGGGCAGAACGCGCCGGCCGGCAAGCCGGCCTCCGGTCCCCGCGCGGTGGCGGAACCCGCGGTCGAGATCTTCGAGGACGCCGGCGGCATCACGCTGCTGGCCGACATGCCGGGCGTGCCGCGGGAAGCGCTCGACGTCCGGCTCGATGGCGAGACGCTGGTGATCGAAGGCGAGGCCGCGGTCAGCGCGCCGGACGGCATGCGCCCGCTGTGGGCCGAGGTGAGCGTGCCGCGTTTCCGCCGCGCCTTCACCTTGAGCCGCGAGCTCGACATGGGCCGCATCGAGGCCGGCATGAAGGACGGCGTGCTGACGCTGCGGATCCCCAAGCAGGCGCATGCGCAGCCGCGGCGCATCGCCGTGTCCACGGGCTGAAGGCGCGACGCGCTCACCGCGCGGACGGGGCGCGCCCGGGCGCATGGGCACCGGCCCCGTGCGCGCCCGTCGGATCGGGGATCTGATAGACCTGTCCACGGCGCCAGGCGTCCGCGCCGGCGTCAATGGGCGGCGCGGGGATGGCGCCGCGCTGCTCGCGCTTGCGCGCGCTGACGACGCCGAATCGCTGGTCGCGCGCGGCCACCATGGCCGCGTCCGCCTGGCCGTCCGCGGTGAAGCCCATCATCAGTTGCGGCACGCCCAAGGGCAGCGACTTGCCCTCGTCGGTGTGCCAGGTGTGCCAGGTCTTCCCGTAGGTGCCGACCAGCCGTTCCATCAGCTGCCGCTCGGCCGCCTCGGGAATGCCGGGCGCGATCAGTTGGCCGGACTTCACCTCATGCACATGGCTGTGCCACAGGCGCTTCTCCGCCGCTGGCAAGGCCGCGAACTGCCGGCCGCTGATGATGTATTCCACGCCCATCAGCTTCGCGTCCTTGACGTTGCCGTCGTAGATGACGCATTGGATGAGTTCCTCGTTGAGGACGGCGCAGTAGTGATGCGCCTCCATCTGCGCCGTGGGCCGCCCGTTGTAGAAGTGGAAGCCATCGAGGTAGGCATTGAGCGCCTCGATCGGCGGCTTGTCCTGCAGGACGGCGGCGCCCGCTTCGAGGACCTTGGTGGTGGGCCGCGCCGGCGCGCCGGGCGACTGGACCGGCGATTCGGTCCGGTGGTCGCCGCAGGCGACGAGCAGCAGCCCGGTCAGGGCCGCCGACAAGGCGGTGCGTGGCCTCATCGCCAACCTCGCGACTCAGGCACCGCGCGCGAAGTCCGCCAGGCCGGGCCGGACGCGATCGGCATCGTTGCGCGTGTCGCCCGGCAGGCCGAGTTCCGGGCGCTCCTGCTCACGCAGCGACTCGGCGACCGCCGCGCCTTCCAGCGGCGTCAGTTGCGCGGGCTCGCCGCCCTCCGACGAGGCGCGCGCGCTGCCTTCGGACCGCGTGCGGTCGTCCGCCGAGGAAGCGTTGGACGAAGAAGCGTCGGACGAGAGAGCATCTGACGAGGACGGCGCGCCGTCTTGCGGCGCACGCAGGGAACGGAACAGGTGCGCGGACAACAGCGCGACGCCGCCAGCGACGGCCAAGTGACGAAGGGACATGGAGATCTCCAGAGGGAGGCTCGCGGGATCGAGCCCTGCGTGGTACGGGCAACCCCCGTTCCACGCGCCACGGCACGGAGAAACGCTCAGCGCTTCTCCCCGGGCGCCGCCGGCAACGGCACCTCGACCCACCGATTCAGCCAATCGACGATGCGCGCATGCCCGTCGAGTCGATGCGACGGTCGGCCCTGGCCCAGCGTGTGGTGGTCGCCGCCGGGATAGAGGACCATCTCGCTCGGCGTTCCCGAGCGCTTGAGCTTCACGAACATCTCTTCCGATTGGCATTTCGGGCAGCGCTCGTCGCCCTTGCCCTGGAGGAACAGCGTCGGCGTGCGGCCGCGGCCGATGTGCGCCATCGGCGAGAGCTCGATCATCAGTTCGCGGTTGGCGTCGGGCTTGCCTTCCATCGAGAACGGGTCGGCGTAGTAGCCGCTGTCGGAGGTGCCGTAGTGCGTCTCCAGGTTGCCCACCGGCGCGCTGACCACCGAGGCGCGGAAGTCCTCGCAGTTGCCGGTGGCATACGCGCTGAAGTAGCCGCCGTAGGACGAGCCGGCGATCGCGACCCGTTCGTCCACCAGGCCCTCGCGCCGCAGCGCGGCGATGGCGGCGCGGTATTGCGGCAGGTCGAGCTTGCCCCAGCACTTGCGCAGCCGCTCGCTGAACCGTCGGCCGTAGCTGGCCGAGCCCACCGCGTTGAGCGCCAGGATGGCCCAGCCCTGGCTCGCCAGCGCCTGCCAATAGGGTGTGGTCGGGAACTGCAGCGCCACATAGCTGGCCGGCCCGCCATGCACGTCGACCAGCAGCCGGCGCGGTGAAGGCTCGCCTTCCCGCAGCAGCAGCCAGCCCTCGATCTGCTCGGTGCCGCCCTCGCCGTCCGGCACCTCGAAGCGGCGCCGCTCGAGCTTGAGCGCATGCCGCTCGCGCCACCAGCCGTTGAAGTCGCTGATGCGTCGCGCCTGGCCGCCGTCCAGGTCGCAGCGGTGGGCTTCGATCGGATGGTCCATGCCTTCCTCGACATAGGCGATCACCTCGCCCACCGCCATCGCGCTCACATGACCGGCGGCCGGCTCGACCAGCGGAGTGACCTCGCCGCTGTCCACCTGGATGCACACGATGCGCTGGACGCCGCGCCAGGCCTGCATCGCGCGCAGCCGGCGGCCATCGGCGTCCCAGAACAGCGGGTTGCTGAAGAGCTCGACATCCTCGTCCGCCACCAGGCGCGTCGTGCCGCTGGCCACGTCCACCGCCCACAGCCGCATGATCGCGTCCCCGCCGTTCTCCGCGCCCATGAAGGCGATCGTCGATCCGTCGGGGGAGAACGCCGGCCACGAAGCGGTGGCCACCGTGGTGGTGAGCCGCCGCGCTTCGGGAAACGGCTGCGCGGGACCGTCGAGGTCCAGCATCCAGACATCGGTGCAATGGCTCTCGCGTTCATCCTCGCGCCCCCGGGTGTAGGCCAGTCGCCGGCCGTCGCGCGACCAGGCCAGATGCCCCACGTCGTAATCGCCGCGGGTGAGCGGCGTCGCCGCCTGCGACTCGATGTCCAGCAGCACGATCTGCAGCCGGGCGCCGAGCACATAACCGGAGCCGTCCATCTTGTAGGGCAGGCGCCAGACCACTTCCGGCGCCGTCGCGGGGGCGATCGGGCGCTGCAGGTCGATCTCCCGCGTGCCGTCGACGCGCTGGTCCGGATCGACATTGACCGCGCAGACTAAAGCGAGCTGGCGGCCATCCGGCCGCCAGGCCAGGTCGATCACGGTGCCGGCGAAACGCGTGATCTGGCGGGCCTCGCCGCCGTCCGCGGGTATCAGGTACACCTGCTTCGGCCCGCCATGCCGGTCGCTCAGGAAGGCGATGCGATCACCGCCGGGCGACCAGCGCGGCCGCGAATTCTTGCTGGGCACGAAGGTCAGCCGGTTCGACGGTCCGCCGTCCAAGGGCAGCAGCCACAGGTGGGTCTGGTAGTCATCGTCCGCGCGTTGCACCGACTTCACCGCGCACACCGCACGCTGGCCGCCAGGGTGCAGGTCGAGCGACTCGATGCGCTGCTCGTTGCAGAGGTCGTCCACGGTGAAGGCGCTCGGGGCTTCGCCCATCGGCATTTCCTTTCGCTGGAAGATGAAAGGGGCCGACCCCTGCGGGCCGGCCCCTGCGCTGGCAAGGTGCTCAACGCTCGTCGCGCTGCTGCCCGCCTTGTTCACGCTGCTGGCCGCCTTGCTGGCGCTGCTGCTCGGCGCGGTTCTGCGAGCCGTCCTCACGCTGCTGGCCTTGCTGGGCTTGTTGGCGCTGCTGCTCGCGGTTCTGGTCCTGCTGACCCGGCTGGCCTTGTTGACCTTGCTGGTTCTGCTGGTTCTGCTCGCGCTGCGAGCCGGAACCGCCCTGCTGGCCTGGGGTCGACTGACCTTGGTTGGATTGCTGAGTCATGGTGGTGTCTCCGTCAATGGTCATTGGCACATGCCAACGACGTCTTCATTGCAAAGCCCATGCCATCGAGGTTGCGGGGCGGCAGGCGGTTGCGGACGACCGGCAGATGAACCAGTCGACTCGCGGAAATACGAGCGTTGGGGCGTCCCGCTAGAGAGAGCACGCGCGCGCGCCTCGCAGCGCGCGAACCGGCGCAAGCCCTGACCCCAAAACACTTGCCTGGACAAGTGTGTGAGTTCTGCCGCATGCCCTTCCGAACGTCGGAAACGAAGCGACGCAATTTTCCTGGCAACCGAGAACGCCGATGCCATCGACGATCCACGGCCATCGCACTCCCACCGTGGCGGCGAGACCCTCATCGCGGCGCTGGATCGGCCCTTGCCAGATCGACCTTGTCGCCATGCACGCCGGCCCCGCTTGAGGTCTGCGTGGCGCGGCGCTTCAAGTCGCCCTCTTCCCCGCCTACCGCAAGGAGATTCCATGTTCGCCCACAACAAACGTCTGCAGTACACCGTCCGCGTCCGCGAATGCAATCCGGCGCTGGCCAACCTGATGCTCGAGCAGTTCGGCGGCCCGCAAGGCGAGCTCGCCGCCGCCTGCCGCTACTTCACCCAGGCGCTGGCCGAGGACGACCCGGGCCGCAAGGACATGCTGCTCGACATCGCCACCGAGGAGCTCAGCCACCTCGAAGTCATCGGCACCATCGTCGCGATGCTCAACAAGGGCGCCAAGGGCCAATTGGCCGAAGCGACCGATTCCGAAGCGGAGCTCTTCCGCTCGCTGCAAGGCGCCGGCAACGACTCGCATGTGACGCAGGTGCTGTACGGTGGCGGACCGGCGCTGACCAACTCCGGCGGCCAGCTCTGGAACGCCGGCTACATCGACAGCATCGGCGAGCCGACCGCGGACCTGCGCTCCAACATCGCCGCCGAGGCGCGCGCCAAGATCGTCTACGAGCGGTTGATCGCGGTGACCGACGACCCCGGCGTGAAGGAGGCGCTGGGCTTCCTGATGACCCGCGAGATCGCCCACCAGCGCTCGTTCGAGAAGGCGCTGTATTCGATCAGCCCGAACTTCCCGCCGGGCAAGCTGCCGGGCAAGCCCGAGTTCGCCTCGGTCTACTACAACATGTCGCAGGGCGAAGGCGATATGCGGGGCCCGTGGAACGACAACAAGCTGTTCCTGTACGAGTCGGACCGCGAGCGGCAGTGCGCGGTCGACGGCGGCGACGGGCAGGCCTCGGTGGGGCTCACGCCCGACGAGGAACGGGACTGCGAGGCCATGCGCACGCGTACCGCGTCCGATCCGCTGAGCGAGCCCGTCACCGGCGTGGAGCTGGGCAGCGGGCCGACCCCGGTGGATGCGTCGAATGCGGCGATGGACAAGTCGCAGCCGTAAGCCCGACGGAAGAGGCCACGCAGGCACCCGGGCCGGGAGGGATCGAACTCCTAGGGCTCGTCCTTCGGTGAACCACCTTCGCCAGATTGCACCGGCCGGGTCGCCTCGATCTCACTCTCTTCGCTGGACTCCTCCGACTCGTCCGAGTCCACATCGACGATCGTTGCCGCGGCGGGTTGGAGCGCGCCCGGTATCGGATAGTCCGTCTCCTTCACCGGACGGCCCTCCTTGAAGAGCGCATTGTTTCCTTTCAGGTAGTAGTACTCGCTTGCTCCGTCTTGATGCAGCTTCTTTCGCGCCTTGTGGGAAGTGATCGTTCGAATGGGCCTGCCCTGGTCGTCCGTCGTGAGCTGTGGAGCTCCGCCCTGGTCCGATGAAGCCCCCTGCTGCCTGCGTGCTTTCGAAAAGGCCGCCGAGGTCTCGATGGCACTCTTGCGGCTCTCCGAGTCGTGAGGCTTCCAACCGGTTCGGGTCAGCATTTCGACCAGCTTCCTGCCAGTGATCGCGTCGATGGTGTACGCCGCCCCTGAGGTCGAGGGCGCGGCACCATGGGCCTGCGCGTGAGCCTGCGAGATCAAGTTCCAATTGCCCTGCTTGAACGCGTGGTAGGTCGTATTGAGGCGCTCGAAGAACTCGGTCACGAAGTCCGGGATGGCCGAGTCCTTTTTGCCCAACTGAGCGACACCCATGGGTGACGCCGCAGCCGCTCTATCCGGCGAAGACCTGCCGGCGGCCTGCAACACTGGCCGATCCCCCTCTGCACCGCCAAGCACGCCGTCGACGAGCCGACGCTGCGCCTGCATGCGGGGTGACTGGTCGACAAAGGCCTGCAGCGTCCTCGCCTGGATCGGACTGCGCTCATGCATCGCTCGCACCGGCATGCGGTCGCCCTGCGCCGCGGGGAGGTCCTGTGCCGAAGGGGCACGGTGGTGAGAGCGCTGCTTCATCGCGAACCCTTTGGCGGAAGTGATGTCGAACGCCAATCTATCCGCCAGCGTCCCGAGGCTCCATCGGCCCCTGGCTGATCTGTCTCCCGCAAATTGCCGAAAGGCCGCCCCGCCCCGCACAGGGCGCGTTGATCAGACTTGTCGCTCCCTCGCAGCCGCCTCGACGAGGTCCATCACCGCCGCAGCGAAGACGGACGGGCACTCCTGCGGGAAGTTGTGGCCGACGCCAACCACCCGCTCATGCCGCACGAGCCGCGCGAAATGGCGCGCGTGCGAGCGCGTGTCGGGCTCGACGGCAACGCCGTCCGCCAGGCCGTCGAGCAGGATGGTCGGGACCTGGATCACCGGTCGGGTCAGCAACTGCGCCTCGAGATCGAGGAAGCGCGCGTCGCCCGGGACCAGGCCATAGCGGTGGCGATAGGAATGCACGACCACCTCGACGAAATCGGGGTTGTCGAAGGCCGCCGCCGAGCGAAGGAAGTCCGCCTCGGTGAACGGCCAGCGCGGCGACCACATCTGCCACAGCAGCTTCGCCATGGCCTGCCGGTGCTGCTCCAGGCCGCGCCGGCCGCGCTCGCCATGCAGGTAGAACTGGTACCAGTAGCGCGCCTCGTTGGCCGGCTCGTCCGGCGCCATCGCGTCCGGCGGATGCAGCAGGTTGTAGCCGTTGCAGGACACCAGCCCGGCGCATCGCTCCGGCCACGCCGCCGCGACCACGCAGGCGGCCCGTCCGCCCCAGTCGTATCCGGCCAGCACCGCGGACTCGATCCGCAGCGCGTCCATCAGCGCCCGCAGGTCGGCGCCGAGCACCGCCTGCTCGCCGGACCGCAGGGTGTCCGCAGCGAGGAAACGCGTCGAGCCGTAGCCGCGCAGGAAGGGCACCAGCACCCGGCAGCCGCGCTCGACCAGGCGATCGGTCACCGCCTCGTAGGCATGGATGTCATACGGAAACCCGTGCAGCAGCACGACCGCCGGCCCGTCGCGCGGACCCTCGTCCCACAGGCCGACGCTCAGGTCGCCGGCGTCGACTTGACGGACCGTCCTCATCGGCTGTCTCCAGAGGTCTACGACTGTCTCGCGGCGCCTGGCACCGTCTCGCGCCGGCTCCCGCGGCGGCGCGCTCGCGCCCCGCGCTCAGAGCGGCATCCGCCGCGTCGACTCGTCCTCTTCTTCCTCTTCCAGCGGGACGGGTCCGGAGTCCACCGCGGTCTCGTCCGTGGCCGTGCCGGCCGCGTCCGCCGGGGCCTCGGCGGCCACCGCCAGGGCCGGCTCGCCGACCCACAGCGCGATGGCGCTGAAGTTGTCCTGGTCCGGCAAGCCGCGCTCCTCGATCACCGCGCGCATCGACGCCAGCCAGTCGTCCGGCGAGGCGGCCGCGCGCAGCGTGTCGTGGATCAGCGTGTCGCCCGCGCTGCCCCACCAGCCGTCGCTGCACAGCAGGAAGACGTCGCCGTCCCGCAGCGGCTGCGGCGAGGTCGTGTGGGGATGCAGTTCATCCTCGATGCCCAGCGCGGCCACCAGGTGGTTCTTGTGCGGGTGATCCTCGGCCTGCTCCGGCGTCAGCAGCCCGGCCTCGATCAGCATCTGCACCACGCTGTCGTCCTGCGTGATCGTGTCGATCCGGCCATCGCGGATGCGGTACAGGCGGGAGTCGCCCACATGGGTCCACAGCGCGAAGTTGCGCTGCGCATCCACGCACAGCGCCACCACCGTCGTGTGCATGCGGTCGCGGCCGGTGCCCTCGACGCCGCGACGCACGTCGTCGTGCGCGGCCAGCACCGCGCCGGTCAGCAGCTCCGGCCGCCAGGGCAGCGTGGCGTCGCCCAGGCTGGTCTGCATCCGGTGGACGGCGCGACGCGCGGCCTCCGCGCCATTGCGGTGGCCGCCGGCGCCGTCGGCCAGCACGGCATACCAGCCGGGGCCGTTCTCGTGCGCCACGATGGCGTCTTCATTGTTGGCGCGCGCGCCTTGTTCGCTGCAGGCGGCGACCCGGATCTTGAGCATGGTGTGAACGACGTGTAGGACGATCGGCGGGGCTCAGGCCCCGCTCTGCTGTGGTTGTGCGTGCGGCGCGACCGGCGACTGGCCCTGGCCGTGCTGGCTCAGGCGCTCGAGCTGGTCCTCGTAGGCCTCCAGGAAGGCCTTGCCGAACAGGGTGTGGAAGTCCTCCTGCGCCTCGTCGCGGATGGATTCGAAATGCTGCAGGTAGAGCTCCCAGAGCTTGGCCTTGCGGTTCATCGCCAGCACGCTGTCCAGCACCGAGCGGCTGGTCAGCTTGGCCTCCAGCGCCGAAGGCTGGAAGCGCGTCAGCACGCCCTCCAGCGCCGCGCGGGTGCCGGCCATCGTGCCAATGGTGTGGCCGACCAGGTCGCGCATCGCGTCCTGCATCGCCGCCGGACCGGGCAGGAAGCCGCGCACCGGCGGCTGCAGCAGCTGCTCGAGCGCCGACTGCGCGTCGGGCGAGAACTTCAGCGGGTTGTTGTCGCGCGAGCGGATCACCGTGACCTGCGCGCGCAGCTCGTGCTTCGTGGCCGCGCGCACCGCCATCATGCGCAGCGCGCCGTCGACGGAGGCATTCAGCAGCTGGCCGATGACGCGCATCAGGTCGGCGTTCAGGCCTTGCGGCGGCGCGGCCATGCGCACACCCGCGCCTTCGCAGAAGGCCTGCCAGAGCGCGGCGGTGTCGGCCGCTGGACCGGGCGCGGCGGTCGCCGACGCCGCCGGCTGCGGCCGGGCGAAGGTCGGCGGCGGCGCCACGGCCGGCGGCGGCGGCATCACCGGGGGCGGCGTCACCGGAGGCGGCATGACCGCGGCGGGCGGCATGACCGGCGGCGGCATCACGGCCACCGGCGGAACTGGCGGAGGCAGCGGCGCCGGCGCCGGGCCGCGGACCTCCGGCGGACGGAAGGACGAATGCAGCGCCGGCGTGTGGTCCGGCAGCGCGGGCGTCTGCGGCTCGGTGTTGGCGGCCGGCGCGGCGGCGCCGAAGAGCGCCAGCGGATCCGACGGCAGGCCGTCGCGCGCGCCGGTGTCGGCGCGCGGCGCCGCGCCGGCCATGAAGCCGGCCAGTGGGTCCGCGCCCGGGGCCTGCAAGCCGAACAGGTCGTCCAGCGAGCGGTTGTTGTCACCCGGCACCAGGTCGGCGAAGGCACCGCCAAAGCCCAGGTCGTTCGAGGCCGCCGGCGGCGCGACGGGCGCGGGCGGCGGCGCCAGGTCCAGGCCGCCGAAGGGGTCGAACGCGGCCGGGCCTGCGGCGCCCGTGGCGGACGCCTGACGCGACGGCGGCGGCGGGGCGAAGGGATCGAAGTCGTCCGGCAGCAGCATCGGTCCGGCCGGCGCGGGCGTCGGCGCGGGCGGCGGGGCCGCGAACGGCGAGAGATGCGGCGCCGGGGCCGGCGTCGCGGCGAACAGGTCGGCCGGCGTCGGCGCGCCGCCGAACAGGTCGGCGAACGGGTTGGAGCTGGACAGCGCGGCGGGCGCCGAGGTCGCGCCGCCCAGCGGCGTCGGCGGCGCCGGGATCGGCATGGGCTTCGGCATCGGCGTCGGCGTGACCGGACGCGCCAGGTCCGGCGCCCGGCGGATCACGGTGGCGCCGCTGTCGTCGCCGGCCTCGTTCTGCACTTCCAGCAGGTAGCCGCCGATGCGGACCTGGTCCAGATGGCGCAATGGCACGGCCTGACCCTGGGCGACCGGCTGCCCGGCGACGGTGATCGGATTGGCGCTGCCGACGTTGCGGATCACGAAACCGCCGGCGTCGGCGCTGATCTCGGCCTGCTGGCGGGAGATGTGGCGCTCCGGGTCGGGCAGCGCCATGGTGTTGTGGTCGGCGCGACCGATGGTTCCCCCGGTGGCGTCGAAGCGCGCGGTGATGGGCTGCGTCAGGGGCAGGTCGTTGAGCGACACCGCGCGCAGGGTGAGGGTCATGATGCTGCCTTTGGGACCTCGAGAGACTGGCATGGGATGTTTGCGTGACAAAGGTCCTGCTTCAATGAACGAAAGTCACCTGCGGGGGGCTTGTCGCTGTTTCATACTCCACCCCGCTCGAATCCCGACGTGATGCCGATGTCGACCACTTTCCGTCCCGACGCCCCGACCGCCTCCCCCTCGATTGCCGCCGCGCTGCGAGGTGGTGCGCCATCCGCCCTGTCGGCCGTCTCGGTGCTGCTGCTGAGCCTGGCCCTGGCGGCCTGCCAGACGCCCGCCCCCGCGCCGCCGCCGCCCGAACCGGTGGTGACGGCGCCGCCTCCGCCGCCCCCGCCGCCGGAGCCGGTCCCGCCGACGCCCGCCGAGCAGGCCCTGGCGCAGAAGACCGCGATGCAGTCGATCGAATTGCTGGAAGCCGGCCAGGAAGACCAGGCCCGCGCCGAGCTGCAGCGCGCGCTGCAGCTGGATCCCGGCAACAAGCTGGCCAACAGCCTCATGAAGCAGATCACCGCCGACCCGGTGGCGCTGCTGGGCCGCGAGTCCTTCGCGTACACGGTGCAGTCCAGCGACACCCTGTCGCGGATCGCCGGCCGCTTCATGGGCGACATCTACGCCTTCTACATCCTGGCCCGCTACAACGACATCCGCGTGCCGCGCCAGGTCGCCGGCGGCCAGGTGCTGCGCATCCCCGGCAAGCCGCCGGCGGGTCCGCTGTATCCGCGCCCCTCGGCGCGCCCTGATCCGAAGGCCGCCGCGCCGGCCGCGCCGCCCGCGACCGTGGCCGCCGCTCCGGCGCCCGCCGCCCCGCCCGCGCCGCCGCCGGTGGCCGAGCTGTCGCCCGGCGAGAAGGCCATGCGTGCCGGTGATGCGCACGAGCGCGCCGGCCGCATGGACAAGGCGCTGGAGGAGTTCCGCCGCGCCGAGGCCGCCGATCATCCCGGCGCCGCCGCCCGCATCGAGGCGCTGCGCAAGAAGCAGATCGCCCGGGCGACGCTGAATGCGCGCACCGCCTTCGCCAAGCAGGACCTGGCCGGCGCGATCCGCGGCTGGGACACGGTGCTGCAGCTCGACCCGGACAACGAGCTGGCCAAGCTGGAACGCCAGAAGGCCGTCACGCTGAAGGCCAAGGCCGACCAGCTGAAGTGACACCGCGCCGCTGCGACGGCGTCGGACACCCCAAGGAAGAGGCGCCGCGTGCGCCTCTTTTGCATGGGCGCTCGCCGGCGGAATCCCCTCGCAGGCGGCCGGTGATGCGAGAGCTGGATGACTCAATTGCTGTATATTCATACAGTTGTCTGTCATTCCCGCGCGCCCCATGGACCTCGACCGCAAGCTCGCCATCCTGGCCGACGCCGCCAAGTACGACGCCTCCTGCGCGTCCAGCGGCACCGACCGGCGCGATTCCGTCGGCGGCGCCGGCATCGGCTCGACGGAAGGCATGGGCATCTGCCACAGCTACGCGCCCGACGGCCGCTGCATCTCGCTGCTCAAGATCCTGCTGACCAACCATTGCCAGTACGACTGCCTGTACTGCGTCAACCGGTCGTCGAGCAACGTGGCGCGGGCGCGCTTCAGCGTCGAGGAGGTCGTGCGGCTGACGCTGGACTTCTACCGCCGCAACACCATCGAGGGCCTGTTCCTCAGCAGCGGGATCATCAAGAGCCCCGACCACACGATGGAACAGGTGGTGCGGGTGGCGCAGACGCTGCGCGAGGTGCATGACTTCCGCGGCTACATCCACCTCAAGACCATCCCGGATGCCAGCGACGAGCTGCTGCGCCGGGCCGGCCGGTATGCCGACCGGCTCAGCATCAACGTCGAGATGCCCACCGAGGCTGGCCTGAAGCAGCTCGCGCCCGAGAAGGACACGAGCGCGATCCACCGCTCGATGGGCCGGCTGAGGCTGCACATCGACGAGGCCCGCGAGGCGCGGGCGTCAGCGGGCGGATCGACCGGCGGGTCCACGGTCGGGTCGACCGGCGAGGCGCCGATCCGCGTGATCCCGGGCGCCGCGCCGCGCCCCGCGCGGCCGCCGCGCTTCGCCCCGGCGGGCCAGAGCACGCAGATGATCGTCGGCGCCGACGACAGCGACGACCGCAGCATCCTGCGCAGCAGCGCCGCGCTCTACGGGCGCTTTCGCATGCGGCGCGTCTATTACTCGGCGTTCAGCCCCATTCCCGATGCCGCGCGGGCCCTGCCGCTGAAGGCGCCGCCGCTGGTGCGCGAGCACCGCCTCTACCAGGCCGACTGGCTGATGCGCTTCTACGGCTTCGACCACGAGGAGATCGTCGACGACGGCACCGGGCTGCTGCGGCTGGACGTCGATCCCAAGCACGCCTGGGCGCTCGCCCATCCGGAGCGCTTCCCGGTCGACCTCAACCAGGCGCCGCGAGAGCTGCTGCTGCGGGTGCCCGGCCTGGGCGTCGGGTCAGTCGACCGGCTGATCGCCGCCCGTCGACTGCGCCGGGTGCGGGCCGAGGACCTGCGCCACATGAAGCTGCCGCTGCGCCGGGTGTTGCCTTTCGTCATCGTCGACGGTCATCGTCCTGGCGCGGCACCGCCAGCCCCGACTCGCGCCAGTGGGGCAGCGGACGCGGGCACGGGCACGGGCACGGGCGTGGTCGGGGGCGTTGTCGCGGGCGCGCCCACGCAGCTGGGGCTGTTCGGATGATCCGCGTGCGGCTCGACGGGCCCGTCGACTTCGACGGCTTCCGACTCGCCGCCCGGCGCCTGGTGCTGGACGGCGTGGCGCCGGAAACCGTCGAGTGGATCACCGGCGAGGACGGCGGCGACCTCTGGTCGACCGCGGAGGACGGCGATGCGACCGATGCGAGCGAGCGCGCAGCGAGCGCCGCGTTTACCGTGCCGGCCTCGTTCCTGTCGCTATGCCAGTCCGCCCTGCTGCATCGCGAGCCGCGCCGCTTCGAGCTCCTGCATCGCCTGCTGTCGCGCCTGAGGACCGATCCGGCGCGCTGGCACGACCGTTTCGACGAGGACCGCCGCCACGCGGAGCGGCTCGCACGCGAGGTGCGGCACGAGATCCACAAGACCCATGCCTTCGTGCGCTTCGTCCCGGTCGAGGACACCGACGGCGAACGCCTGGTCGCCTGGTTCGAGCCCGAGCACCACGTGCTCGAGGCCGCCTCGCCCTTCTTCGCGCGGCGCTTCGCCAACCTGCGCTGGACCATCCTGTCGCCGCGTGTCTCGATGCACTGGGACGGCGTCCGGCTGTGCGCCGGCCCGGGGGCGCGGCGGGAGACGGCGCCGCCGCCGGACGCCGGCGCGGCGCTGTGGCTGACCTACTACCGCAGCATCTTCAATCCGGCGCGCCTGAAGCTGGCCATGATGACCCGCGAGATGCCGCGCCGTTACTGGGCCAACCTGCCGGAAGCCGCGCTGATCGAGCCGCTGGTCGCGCAGGCCGACGGCCGCGTGCGCGACATGCTGGACGCCGGACCGACCGCGCCCCGGCGCATCCGTCCGATCGCGCTGCCACGCCGCGCCGACGGCCATCGCAGCGACGGCCATAGGGACGACGGCAAAGGTGGCAATGAGGCCTGCTGCGAGGCGGCGCCGCTCGATGACGTAACGCCCGTCACTCCGATGAGCGGCCGCGCCGACGCCAGGCGCCGCTAACATCCGCGCCGCCATCCTTCTCGGCGGCCTGGTGCCGCTGTTCCGCATGACCGACATCACGCCGCGCAACTTCGCCATCGACTGCCTGCGTGGCGTGGCCATCCTGCTGGTGGTGGTCCACCACCTGGCCCTGCCCTTCCGCCTGCCGCTGGCGCCCAGCCTGGCCGGTGCCTGGCTGCCCAAGCGCCTGATCGACGCGATCAGCTTCAACGGCTACGAGGCGGTGTTCATCTTCTTCGTGATCTCGGGCTTCCTGATCACGACCCGCCTGCTGGCGCGCGATGGCGACCTGCGGCGGGTCGACCTGTGCGCCTTCTACCGCGCCCGCGCCACGCGCATCCTGCCGCTGCTGCTGGTGATGCTGGCGTTGCTGTCGACCCTGGCGCTGCTGGGCGTGCCTGGTTTCGCACCGGGCGAGCGCCAGTCGCTGGCCGGCCTGCTGGGCTCGGCGCTGAGCTTCACCTTCAACTGGTATGAAGGCCGCACCGGCTGGGCGCCGGCGGCCTGGGACGTGCTGTGGTCGCTGTCGATCGAGGAGGTCTTCTACGTCGGCTTCCCGCTGCTGTGCCTGGCGCTGCCCCGGCCGCTGCTGGTGGCGGCGCTGGTGGCGCTGGCGCTCGCCCTGGTGCCGCTGAGGTCGCTGGTCCCGACGAGCGACGAGGTCTGGTGGGAAAAGGCCTACCTGCCCGGCATGTCGGCGATCGCCTGGGGCGTGCTGGCGGCGCTGCTCGCGCGGCACTGGCGGCCGGGCGCGCGCGAGGCCCGCCTGCTGGCGATGCTCGGCGGCGTCGGCCTGCTGCTGGTGATCGGCTGGGGCGAGCTCGTCCACCGCCATCTCTTCAAGGGCGGCATGTACGTCCTGTGCGTCGGCACCGCCGCGCTGCTGGTCGCCGCGGTCGCTCACCCGCCGGCGCCGCGGCGTGGCGGGCGATGGCTCGCCCGCATGGGCGAGCTCAGCTACGAGCTCTACCTGAGCCACATGCTGGTCGTGCTCGCCACGGTGGCGCTGTATCGCGCCGTGATGGGCGCGTCGCAGGCCTGGACCTTCGTGGTCTACGCGCCGGCGGTGGTGGCCTGCGTGCTGCTGGCGGGGGTGCTGGAGAAGACCGTGTCCGCTCCGCTGCTCCGCCGCTGGCGCAGCAGCAGGAACAGCCCGCCGAGCGTCAGCATCGCCCAGGTCGCCGGCTCCGGTGCCGGAACCGCCGACGGCGCGGCGGACCGGGCGTGATCTGAGCCGGACGCCGAGGACCCTGGCAGGCGCATCGTCCTTGTCCCGCACTCCGGGGGCGCGGCGGGCCGTCGACGGAAAAACGAATGACGCCGGCGCGCCGGGCGGATAAGAACGCCGTTTGCCCTGACCGGCGTCATGCCGACCCACTTTAAGGAGCCTCCATGGAAGTCCAGCAACTGCACCGCGGACGCCTGATCGACCACCTGCAGCTCGTCGTGCGCGACCTGGCGGCGAGCCGCCGCTTCTATGAGGCGGTCCTGCCGCCGCTGGGCGTGCCGATCGGCGGTTCCGGGGACGACTATTTCTGGGCCGACGAGCTGTTCGTGTCGACCGCGAGCAGCGATGCGGCGCAGGGCCAGCTGACCGGGCGGCATCACCTGGCCTTCCAGGCCCGCGACCGCGCGGCGGTCGACGCCTTCCACAAGACCGCGCTGGCCAACGGCGGCACCGACAACGGCGCGCCCGGCGAGCGGCCCTATCACCCGGGCTACTACGCGGCTTTCGTGCTGGACCCGGACGGCAACAACATCGAGGCCGTGTTCCATGGGGAGGCGCAGCGCAGCGCGCCCTCGGTCACGGTGACGTTCTAGGCGTCGGGGCGCGATCGACCATCGGCGGCCAGCGCGGGCCGGCGCCGGCGGCTAGCGCTTGTCGACCTTGTTCTTCGCCGCCGCGGCCGGGCCCGCCGCGGCGGGGGCCTTGGCGGCCGACTCGTCGATGAGCTGGCGCATCAGCGCGGTCGCGCGCGCGTTCTTCGGATCCACGCGCAGGCACTTCTGCAGCAGCATCACCGCGCCGGACTTGTCGATGGTCGAGATCTTCTCGGCCTTGCGCACGTAGAGGTCGGCCAGCAGCCGCTTGGCCGAGGGATCGTTGCGGTCCTGCGGCGCGCGGCGCTCGAGCAGCCGGATCGGCTCGTCGAGCTCGCCCTGCGCGGCCAGCATCGCGATGTGCTCGAGTTCGTTGCGGTCCGGCCCGGCCGACGCCGCGGCCGGGGCCGGGTCCTTGCCCGACGCACCCGCCGCCTGCGCCTTGGCGGCCGGCTTGGCCGCCACCGGCGGGCCCGCCTTGCGCAGCGTCAGCCGCGTCGGCTTGCCCAGGTAGCTCTTCTGGTTGCGTTCCTTCTCCAGGCCACGCAGCGCGTCGGCGGCGGCCTCGTTGTCCGGCTGCAGCGCCAGCACGCCCAGGTAGGCCGTGCTTGCGCCGTCCAGGTCGCCGCGCTTTTGCGCCGCCCTGGCTTTCTCGAGCCGCTCGCTCACGCCGCTGTCGATCAGCTGGCGGGTCGCGGCCAGGCTGTCGCGGTAGCCGGCGTTGTCGGGCCGCAGCACGGTCAGCGCTTCCCAGGTCCAGGCGGCCTCGGCCAGCTGGCCGTCCTTCACCTGCTCCTGCGCGCGCGACACCTGCGCCTGCTCGAAGGCCGTGGGGGGCGAGCCGGCCACGCCTTCACCGCCGCGCAGCGCGCCGCTCGGGCCGCTGCTGCAGGCCGCCAGCGCGACGGCGGCCAGGAGGACTGCGAGCGCGGCCCTCATGGCGTCTGTCCAATGCGGCGGCTGGTCTGCAGCCGGGCCTTGAAGGCCTCGAGGTCGTGGTCGCCGAAGATCATCGTGCGGCGCAGCATCAGCGGCTGCGCGTAGAAGGCGTTGCCGCCCGGGTTGACGGTCACCGCCAGCGTGTACTTCTGACGCGTCAGCGTCTCCAGCACCAGTTCGTTGGCGTCACCGTAGGGATAGGCGTAATGGCGCACCTGGTCCTTGGTGTTGAGCTTCTGCTCGATCAGGTCGCGCGGGCCGGCGGTCTCGCTGTCGAGGTTGCGCTTGTAGCGCTCGTCGTTCTCGCCGGCGGTGCGCTCGATCAGGTTGCGGTGCGACTTCGAATGGGCCTGGATGTCCATCAGCCCCGAGGCCTGCATCTCCGCCAGCTGCGGCCAGCTGACCGCGTCGCCGCCGGCGCCGACGAAATCGGTGTAGACGAACATCGTCGCGGGCAGGCCCAGCTTGCGCAGCACCGGGTAGGCGAACTTGTAGACCGACTCGTAGCCGTCGTCGAAGGTGACGACCACCGCCTTGGGCGGCAGCGGCTCCTTGCCCTCGAGGTAGCCGGTCAGCTGCGAGAGCTTGACGACGCGGTAGTCGTTCTTCGCCAGCCATTCCATCTGGGCGGCGAAGCTGGCCGGGGAAACGGCCATCTTGCCGCCGGTGGTGCCCAGCCGGTGGTAGCAGAGGATGGGCACGGTCTGGAAGCTGCCAGCGCGCACGCCCACCGGGTTCATCGGCTTGAGCGGGACGATCAGCGGCTGGCCGGGATCGGCCTTGGTGACGCCGGCGTTGGCCTCGCTGATCTGCCAGTCGCGGTCCTCGCTGCCCAGCAGCCGGGCGGCGATGCCGCGCAGGGATTCGCCGGCGACGGGGACGTAGATCAACAGCCGGTCATTGCGGGCGATGACCTCGCCGTGGGCGGCGGTCGCGGCGGGCGGCGGGGTCGGCGCGGGCTCGTTCAGCGGCGGCGTGCCGGTGGGGGTGGTGACGCAGGCGGTCAGGGCCAGTGCGGCGAGGATAGCGGCGATGGCGGACGGCATCGGCCGCTGGCCCTCACCCCTGCCCTCTCCCGCAAGCGGGAGAGGGGGAAAGAGAGAAGCCGAGCGAAACGCGGACGGTCCGGCACCCTCACCTGCCGGCAAAAGAGTGGGAAAGAGGGAGGCCAAGCGAAACGCGGACGGTCCGGCCCCCTCTCCCGCTGGCGGGAGAGGGTTGGGGTGAGGGCCATTCATCGGGGGGAATCCTTTCACGCTCATCGGGCGACGCTCAGGGCTGCTTCGGCGCATCGGCAGCGTCCGGCCCGGCCGGCACCGGCGGCGCGGGCTGGGTCTGTTCGTCGGACGGCGCGGCGGCCTGGCCGTTCACGGGCGCGGCGGCCTGCGCGGCCGCTGCCGCGGCGGGCGTCTCGGCCGTCGGCGCGATCGCGGCACCACGCAGCCCGGAGCGCCGGCCGATCGTCGTCGGTGCCTCCGCCTTGGCGGCCGATGCCGCCAGCGCCTGCTTGTCCTGCAGCGCCTGCGCCATGCGGTCGAAGGCGGCGTAGAGCAGCCCGAACTCGTCCTTGCGCTGCTCGCGGATGCGGAAGTCGACGCGGCCGCGACCGATCTCGTCCAGCGCCTCCACGACCAGCTTGATCGGCCGCGAGAACCAGTTGGCGACGAAGAACATCGCGATCGCCACCGCCAGCACCGTCGTCACCGCCAGCACCGCCATCAGCGTGCGCGACAGCCGCGCCACGCTCTCCAGCGGGCGCTCCGGCAGGCCCAGCGCGACGCGGCCCACGGTCTTGTCCTGGAAGGTGATCGGCGAATCGAAGCCCAGCACCGCCGCGCCGCCCGCGGCGTGATACCGCGTGCGCTTGACGCCGCCCTGCTCGCCCAGCAGCTCGCCGGGCGGCGCCTGGTAGGGCTTGCCGACCGCGTCGGGCTGGCTGGACGCGGCCACCACGCCGGCGCGATCGATCACGGTGACGCTCTCGAAGTCGCGCGTCTTCATGATCTCCTGCAGCGACACGTCCACCGACACCCAGTCCTCGCCCAGCGCGGCGGTGGCGTTCTGCGCCGCGATGAAGCGCGACAGCGCCGTGCCGTAGTCGGCCACCTGCTGCATCAGCGCCGCGTTCTGGCGCTGGCTGATGATGGAGCCGCTGACCGCCATCACGATGGCGACGATGCCGGCCATCATCGCGGCCCACTTCACCCGCAGCGGGATCAGCTTGGAGCGGTTCTTGTTGCGCGCTTCCTCGTCGATCTCGTTGAGCACCTTGACCAGCGCGTCCGCCAGCTCGGCGCCGGTCTGGAAGCGGTTGTCGGGCGCCTTGGCCAGGCAGCGGTCGACGACCCGGCGCAGCGACGCGGGAATCTCCGGCCGCAGCTTGTTCAGCGGGGTCGGGTCGTCCTTGGCGATCTTGAGCGCCAGGTTGACCACGCTGTCGCCGGTGAACGGGCGCACGCCGGTGAGCATCTGGTACAGCACGATGCCGACCGAGAACAGGTCCGAGCGGCCGTCGATCTTCTCGCCGTTCATCTGCTCGGGCGCCATGTACTGCGGCGTGCCCAGCACGTCGCCGACGCGGGTGCGCTGCTCCCCCTTCGTCGACTCCATGTGGGCGATGCCGAAGTCCATCACCTTGATGTCCAGCGTGCCGCGCACGCGGGCGATGTTGCCCGGCTTGATGTCGCGGTGGACGATGCCGCGCTTGTGCGCGTAGTCCAGCGCGCGCGCCAGCTGGATGGCCATCACCACGGTGTCGCGGATGGCCAGCGGCTGGCCGGGCTCGAGCAGGTCGGCCAGCGGCTCGCCGTCGAGCAGCTCCATGGCCATGTAGGGGCGGCCGTCGACCTCGCCCACGTCGTGCACGGTGACGATGTTGGGATGCGACAGGCCGCCCGAGGCGCGCGCCTCGCGCAGGAAGCGGGCGCGGTATTCGTCGTCCTCGCACAGCGAGGCATGCAGGAACTTGATGGCCACGTCGCGGCCGATGCCCGGGTCGTGGGCCTTGAACACGCTGGCCATGCCGCCGCGGCCGATGCGGTCCAGCACCTGGAAGCGGCCGACCTGGCGCACCGGTGCGTCGGCGCTGGCCTTGGCGGCGGCCAGCGCGCCGCCGGGCAGCGTGCCGGTGGACGGGCGCCCCACCGGCGTGGGTTCGGGCGGCAGCGCGCGCATGGCAGCCACCGCCGCGACGGCGTCCGGATCGAGCACGGTCTCGGCGAACTCGGACGCGTGGAACTCGGAATCGCCCGCCTCCTGCGCGGGCGGGACGGCGGGCGCGGCGGGAGTGGCCACCGGCGGCGCGGCGGGCGCCTTGGCGGCCGAGGTCCCGGCAATGGCTGCCAGGCTGGCCGCCGGCGCGATCACCGTCTCGTTGCCGGTCGTGGGGATGGCGTCAACGGTCTTGGGTGCGGGGGTGGGCGCCACGGCGGGCGCCGGCTTGGCCACGGGAGGCAGCGCCCCGGCGGGCACGATGACGGTTTCGTTGTCGTTCACGGAAATGGCGGCGGCTGGGGTGGCCGGGGCGGCGGGAGGATCGATCGGAGCGGCGGCGGGCGCGCTGGCAAGGGGCGCCGCGGGGGCGGTCGCCACGGGGGACGGGCTGGGCGCCGGGGTCGGTGTCGGGGTGGATGCCGGCGTGGACGCGGAGGCGGCGGGCTCGGTCGACTCGCGCGGCATCAGCAGCGCCGCGGGCACGATCACGGTGTGGTCGGTGTCGACGGGGATGTCCGCGGGCTTGCGGCCGGCGCGCATCGAGAAGGTGTCCGGGAAGGTCGGATCGATGAAGCTGATGTCGCGCTCGTGCTGGACGGTCTCGGGGCCGTCGTCATGGGGCGGCTCGGCGATGGGCGCGGCGCGGTTGGCGGCGGTGTCCGGCGGCATGCGCTCCAGCGGCGCGGCACCGGCCGGCAGCGGTGCCGGCACGATGCGGGTCGCGTCAGGATCGAGCGTGGGATCGTCGGCGGGAGCCGCCGGCGCGCTGCCCGGCTTGGCCGAGCGGGGATTACCTTCTGATCGTGACATCGAACGCCTCGCCGCGGCGAGGATCGCCGCCCAGCCCGCATCCTCCGTGTCACGGGGATCGGGGGCAATGAACGAAAGTCACGAGGACGCTGTGGCAGAGCCGCGCAGGCCCTGCAGGTCCTCCAGGCGCCCTACCCGTCGACGTCCACCCGGAGCCAGGCCTGGGGATCGATGAAGCGCTGTAACCAGGCGTTCATGACGTCCTCGTCGGCCAGCTGGCCATACATCGGCGAGCAGCTGGCCAGCAGCGCCGGTTTCAGCGCCTGCGCCACGGTCACCAGCGGCGCCAGGGATTCGTCGGCATGGATGTCGCCGCGCAGCGGTGCCGCGCCAGCCGCCAGCATGGTGGCATCGCGTCCGCGATGGACGAATACCTCGGCACCGGCCAATCCGGCCAGGGCCGCCGGATCGATGCCATGCGCCGCCGCGAAGCCATCGCCGACCAGCGTCAGCCAGTTGACGCCGGGCAGCCCGCGCAGCGCATCCCACTGCAGGATCGCGGGCTCCAGGATCTGGATCGCCCAGCACCGGCGCGCCAGCGCCACGACGTGACGCGCCGCCATGTAGGCCGAGCCCTCCACGACGTCGAAGCACCAGCCCGCCGTGCCCCACAGCACCGGCAGGTGCGAGAGGCTCCAACGTGCCACCTCGGCGATCTGCCGGCTGGACGCATCGTCCGGGAATTCGAAGATCAGGTGACTGGCCCGCTCCATCCCCATCGCCGGCCCGAGGTCGGCGATCTGCAGGGACATCGCGGTCCGGCCATGCTTGCCGTCACCCGCGAAGGCGACGCAAGCCGCCGGATCGACGCCCGCTCGGCGCGCCCAGATGCGGCCGGAGCCGCCGGCCGGAGGCAGCCGCCACTGCGTCTCACCGCCCCGCCGGAAACGGTTCAGGTGCGCGGCGAAGGGCTGCTCGCGCAGCAATTCCCACAGGGTGTCGGGATCCATGTCCTGCCGGCTCAGGGATCCACGCACGAACACCGCCAGCTTCAGCCGGACGTCGACCCGGGCCTGGGCCCGGGCCACTTCCATCAAGGTCTGCAGGGCGGCCAACATCGCTCAGAACTTGCTGCGGGTCCAGGGCGTCGCGGCATTGGCCGGGTCATGGACGATGAACTGCATGCGCGGCGCGGCCGGCTCGGTGAAGAACACCCGCCCGCGCCCCTCGAAGGCACCGGCGGTCTTGAAGTTGTCCTTCACGACCTGCACGTCGCGCCCGACCAGCTCGGCCACGCCGTTCCAGATCGCGAACAGCAGCCGGTCGCCCAGCACCGCCACGTCGTTGAGCGGCAGCGGGTAACGACCGAATTCGGTGAAACCCGCCGCGCTGCCATGCAGCAGGCGGCCGCCCTCGCCGGACGCGCAGAGCATGACGGCGCGCTCGGGCAGCAGCGCGATGCCGCCCAGCGTCTCGCCGGGGCCCGGCGTGCCGGGGATGGGCAGATTGCGCCATTGCTGGCCGTCGAAATGCAGCAGGGTGTCCACGGCGCCGACGGCGTACACATCGTCACCGGCGTGGCCGCGGATCGTGCGGATGGTCTGGTCGGCGGAGCCGTCGCCCGCCCGGGTCTGCGTCCACGCCTTCCCGTTCCAGTGATACAGGTGCCCGCCGCGCGTCCCCACGTGGACGTCCGAATCGCCGCTGCCCCAGATCGCGGTGATGTTGGGCACCAGCCCCTTCACGCTGTCGCGGGGCAGCGTCGAGACCGTCCAGGCGGGGCCGCCGTTCATCACCTCGTAGTCCAGGTCGCCGCCCGGCGCGGCCCAGCCGGTGGCGGCGGTGGTGGCCACATGGCCGTCGGCGCTGCCGACCCACAGCTGGCCCGCGGGCGAGGCCCACAGCACCCGCAGCGCGTCATTGGTGTTGAGGATGGGCACGGCCGGATCGCCGGCCTTGCTGCCCGGCGCCAGCCGGTACAGGCTGCCCACGGCCGCGCCGATGTCCTCCGGCGGATACGACAGGCCCATGAACACGAGGCCGTCGGCCGTGTCCACGACCTGGTTGATTTCTTTCTGCAAGAGGGACTCCTTCGAAAACGTCTAGTGTCGCCGTGCCATCCGAGGCGGTGTTACATGATGTCGACGTCCATGTTCACCGCCTCCGCCTCGGCCTTCTGGGCCTTGGTCGCGGCCCAGGGATTGCGCAGGGGGGTCTCCGGCTTGACCGGCGGATCGAGCTTGGCGAACGACTCCGCGGCGGCCAGCGCGATGCACTCCGCCGCGGCCGCGATCAGGTTGTCGCGGTCGAGGTCGGGCCGATTGATCGTGCGCGTCGGCTTGCCCCGGGACAACGCATCCTTGGCGCCCTGCTTGTACTGCTCCATCCACTCGCTCATCGGCGCGTTGCGATTGGCCAGGTCGTTCTGCTGGGAGAACTGGCGCATCTGGTCCGTCAGGATCTTGTGCTCCATGCCTTCGCTCTGGCCGTCGCCGGCCATGAAGGTCAACGCGCCGCCGGTGCTGTAGCCCTCGCAGCCGGGGAACTTCGCGCCGCCTCGACCCAGGTCGTGCATCGCCGAGGTCGGCAGGATGTGTTCCGCCTGGTAGCCGTCCTTGGTCCCGACCATCTGCGAGTGGCTGCCGAATTCGATCGGCGGATCGAAGCACGCCAGGATCTCCGAGCACTTCATGTCCGCGATGGCGCCGGCACCGCCGGCCTTCATCACCTTCAACTGAACCATCGCGGCGCTGGTACCCATGGCCTCACATCTGGTTGCCCATGCCGGAGCTGCCGGTGTAGACCACCGCCTTGCCCTCGAACTGGACGTTGGGACTGCCGTCGATGATGAAGGCGGAGGAGCCGATCTTCAGGCTGACCACTTCCTTCTGCGTGCCCGGCTGGTTGCCGATGCAGTCGTGCACGACCGCGTCGACGTGGAAAGTCGGCTTGCCGCCGATCTTGACGCCGCGCGTGTCGCCATCGAGCTTGCCCGAGCCCACCGGCGTGGTGATCGGATACGGGATCGGCACCGGGCTCGGCGCCGCGGGCGTGAGGCAGACGCTCGGATTCATGTAGACGATCACGTGGTTCGTCGACTCGCCGGCCACCTCGCGGAAATTCGCGTTGACGCTCATGCGGTCACCTCCCGAGGCTCGGCCGCCCGCGGCCGTGCGCCGGCCGCCGCCGGATCGCCCGCCGCCAGCAGCAGCGCGCCGCGCGCGCCGTCATCGGCGCCGGCCGCCAGCACCGCGAACTCGTCGCGCGCCACGCCATGGGCCCAGTCCTGCAGCACCAGCGCCGCCATCAGCGGCAGCGCCGCCGCGCCGACGTCGCCCAGTTCCTTGAGCGGCAGGCGCAGGTCGGTACCCGGATCGAGCACGTCGCCAAACCGCGCGATGACGTTCTGCACCTCGCGCGTCGCATGGCGTTCATGCGAGGCGTCCAGCGCCCACAGCGCGCAGCGCCGGCCCGTCGCCCGCAGCGGCGCCACCGCCGCCTCCAGCGCCTGCGCGAAACCGTCCGAGCGGCACGGCCCGTCGCTGCCCACCGGATGCGCCTCGCGCCCCAGCCCGAGCCCGGCGACCCAGCCGTCCTCGCGGCCTTCGTGCGTCACCATCGCGAAGGCCGCCGCCTCGCCCGGACGCACGCCGTCCACGTTCTCCATCGTGAGCAGCCGTTCCCGCTGCTGCAGCGCCTCCAGCGTCGGCCAGTGCAGCAGGCTGTCGACGCCGCCCCAGATCACCTCGCGCCGCGACTCGGCCAGCTGCAGCGCACGCGCCATCGCGATCGCGCCGGCGGCGCGTCCGAACGGGAAGGCCTCGATGTCCGCGCCGGCGAAGGGCGGCGGCAGCGCGGCCGAGAGGCGCTGCACGAAGTCGCGGCCGGCGACATTGAGCTCGTAGCTCTGCGGCTCCAGCGCGAAGCGCGCCGGCAATCCCAGCAGCAGGATCGGCGGCCGCTCGGGCCGCGGGTGCGCCTGGGCCGCGCGGCGCCGGCTCACGCCGATGAGCGCGTGCACCGCCAGCGCCAGCAGCCGCTCGCGGGCCGGCAGGTCCGGCGGCAGCGCCGGCGAGGCGCAGCCCATCACCCGGCGCCCCTGCCCGTCGACGAAGTCGGTCAGCCCGATCCCGGACACCCCGGCGCGCAGCAGCAGCGCGGTTTCGGACAGCGTCTCGCCCAGGCAGCTCACCGCCTCCGCATGGGCCAGGCCGGCGCGCCAGCCGGACGTTTTCTGGGAGGCGCTCATTCGATGTACTCCTTGGCTTGCACCGTGATCGAGGTGAAGTGACCCCGCATCTTGGCCGGGCAGCGGAACACCGCCCGCCAGACCATCTCCAGCATCAGCGCGTCGCTGTCGACCACCACCGTGTCCAGGTGCGGGCGTCGCGTGTCGGGCTGGCCGTCGACGATCGCGTCGATGCGCAGCAGCTGCCGGGGCAGCGCGAAATCGAGCAGCGCCTGGGCATGCACGCCGGCGATGCGCACCGCCTCGCCGCCGCGCAGCGGCTCCTCGAAGACCAGGCCGGGCGCGGCGCAGTGTTCATGCTCGGGCCGGTAGTCCGACGGCCGGGCCGGATAGCCGCCCGACAGCCAGGCCGCGTCATGGGTGCCGGCGTGCGCGCGGCGCGGCGCGAAGTGGCGCCCCAGCGGCGCGCAGCCCGCGGGGGTGTGCCGGCCGCCGGCGCTCGTCACCGGCTCGCCCGAGGTCTCGATCTGCGGCGCGGGTCGCCCCACCAACGCCTCCGGATGGCGGCTGATGCCACTGCCCACGGGGTTGCGGGCCTCTTCCACCGGTTTGGCCGGGTCGCTGAAATCGGCGCCGCCGTAGGCCCTCGACCAGGCCAGCGGCGTGCGCTCGAGCGGGCCGCTCTCGCCCGGTCCGATGCCGCCGAACTGCCGCACCCAGACCCGCGGGCCGTGGACGCGCAGCAGCTTGACGCGGTCGCGCACCCGGATCCCGACGTCCATGGCCGTGGCGGCCTCGCCGCCCGGCGGCGGCACCGCGTGACCGCTGAGCACGAAGTCGGTCCCGGGCTTGGGCAGGCCGTAGTCGCCCGGCAGGCGCAGGTCGGCGATCGCCGGATCGCCCCAGGGCTCGTCGCCCAGGCGGATCTCGCGCGGCGCCTCCGCGGCGCGCAACCCGCCGCCCGGCACGATGTCGTAGCTGGCCTTCACGAGCACGAGACGCGCCTCGGCGCCGTCGCGGTCGAGGATGGGCAGCACCTGCGCGTGGTGGCCGCTGTGGTTGTAGAAGGCGGGTTCGTCCATGGGCGCTCGACGACGATCAATGCGGCCCGTCGGCGCGTGCATCCCGCGGCACCATCGCGTCGGCGATGCGCTGCAGCGAGGCCTCCTGGGCCGCGACGAAATCGAAGGGGCTGAAACGCGGCGCCTGGCCGCGCGAGGCCGCGACCAGCTCCAGGTACTGGTCCTGGCGCACGGCGCGCGACCAGCCCGGTCCGCGCAACCGGGCCAGCAGCACGCCGGCACCGAGCGGCCGGCCGCCGCGCACGCGTAGGTCACCCGGCGCCTGCGCGATCCGCCGCCACCAGCCGGCGCTGTCGCCGTCCGGCGCCGGACCGGCGATCGTCGCCAGCGCCTGGGCCGCCAGCTGACGCTCCTCGTCGTTGCGCAGCGGGTCGTCGTGCAGCGCCAGCAAATCGGGGATCAGCGCCGGCAGGCCCAGCACGCCGGCGGCGCGCGCGGCCTGCCAGCGGTCGGCATTGCGCAGCATCGCGCGCAGCAGCACGGCATCGCCGGGATGGCCGTGCATCGCCATGGCCGTCAGCGCGTCGGCCCAGCCGGGGTCGCGCGTCGCCATGCGCGTGGCCTGGCCGTGCATCGCGGGCAGGCGCAGGGCCGCACCCAGACGCAGCGCGGCCCGCGCGACCGGCTCGACGGGCGAGTGCGCCGCCGCCAGCAGCAGCGGCTCGCAGCGACCGGGATCGAACTGATGCGCCGGCGCGCCGAGCGCGGCGGCGACCACCGCCGGCGCTGCGTCCCGCATCGCCGTCTCCCAGGCGCGCTCCGGCAGTTCCCAGCGGAAGGCCAGCACGCGCGCGGCCGCGGCGCGCAGCGCCGGCGATTCATGGCCCAGCCAGGGGCTCAGCAGCTCCGGCAGGTCGGTCCTCGGCGACAGCGACAGGGCCTCGACCGCATGCGCGCCCTCCTCCGGATGACGGCTCACGGCGGCCTCGAAGATCCGCTGCATCGCCGGCCACCAGCGGTCGCCCGCCACGCAGCCCAGCACCAGCAGCGCCGCGAAGACCCGGCCGGGGTCCGGCAGGTCCGGGTCGATGGCCAGGGCCGCGACCTGGTCGAGCGCCTCCGCGCCCAGCCCGATGATCGCGTTGACCTGGGCCAGCAGCCGGCGCTCCGAGTCGATCGGCGTGCGCCAGTGTTCGTCCGGTTGCGGGGCCCGGTAGGCGCGCAGCACCGCGACCAGGTCCAGGCATTCCTCCGCCGCGCGGCGCCGGAACGCCGCGGTGCCGCCGGCCTCGAAAGGCGACGGCGCCTCGCCACCGGACGGCCAGGCGCCGCGCCAGCCGGGCTGGGCCGGCACGCGCAGCGAGGGCGCCGGCGCGCCGACGGCGCCGAGGTCCAGCAGCCGGGGCTGGTCGATCATCAGGCGCCGGGACGCCGCGCCGGCGCCGGCACGGGAGGCGCCGGTCGGCGCGGCCGGTCCGGCCGCCGGCATCACGAGGGCGGAGTTCACGATCGCCGCGCTCAGTTCATCTTGATCATCGGCGCCAGCAGCCGCAGCAGCCGGCGGCTGCGCGTGGCGAAGCTGGCGCAGACGATCTCGACGTCGCCGTCGGCGCCCAGGCGCAGGCGCGACTGGCCGTTGCGCAGCACGATGTCGCCGCGCGCCTCGAGCACCAGCGTCTCCGGCCGATCGGCGAAGGCCTTCGGATCGGCCACCGGCCGCGCTTCGGCCAGCTGGCGCCCGATGCGCCCGAGCACGATGCCGCCGCCGGCGCCGTCCTGCCAGACAAGCACCGCGTCGCCGCCGCTGCAGGCCGCACCGGGCGCATCCGGCTGGAGCAGCTCGCAGCGCAGCAGTTCGCCGCCGGGCAGCCGCACGCGCAGGTGGCCCTCGTCGTCCACCTCGGCCACTTCACCGCGGCACAGCGCCTGCGGTTGACCGATGAGCGGCGCAAGATCGAAGGGGTTGGACATCGCGCCTCCTTCAGCTGTTCTGGTTGATGTTGGGCGAGCCCTTCAAGTCGAGGTTGCCCCCGGCCTTGATGCCGATCTTGCCGCTGCCCTGGATGGTGATGCTGGTGCCCTTGAGCGTGATGTCGCCGCTGCTCTTGAGGATCAGCTGGGCGGAGCCGCACTTGAGCACCAGCTCGGACGCCGCCTCGACGCCGGCCTTGGCCTTGCTGTTGACGCTGTAGTCGCCGCCCGACTGGAAGCTCATCGTCGAGCCCGACTGCGCCGAATAGCTGGAGCCCGCCTTGTGGCTCATCTTCGCGCCGGCCTCGTGGTTCATGTGGGTGCCGGCGGACACGGCCTTGCTCAGGCCCACCTGCTCCGAGCTCAAGCCCCCCACCGCCACCACCTTCGCGGCGCCGACTTCCTGCATCAGCGCCGCGCCGATGGCCTGGTTCATCGCCGCGCCGACGGTGAGCGCGTAGGCCGCGCCGATGGTCTCCGCCTTGAGCAGCGCCACGGTGACCGTCTGCGTGCTGCCGAAGCTCTGCGTGTCCGCCGCGCCCACGGTCAGCGTGCGCGTGGCGCCGATGCTCTCGACCTGGTTGGCGCCGACCGTCAGCGTCTCGTCCACGCCCACGGTCTTGCTGCGGTTGCTGCCCATCGTGATCGTCTGGTTGGACCCGATCGAGATCGTCTGGTCCACGCCGACCGTCTGCGTCTGGTTGTTGCCCACCGTCTCCGCATCGTCGACGTCGACGGTGTCGGTGCGGTTGTTGTGGATGGTCGAGGTCTGGTCGTGCTCGATCGTCGTGGCCATGTCGTACTGGCCGTGGATGGTGATCATCTCCTTGCCGGCGGTGTCGTCCATCGACAGCTCGTTGTAGCCGGCGCCCTTGTGGGTCTTGGACTTGATGCCGCTGATGACGGCGGCGGCCGGCAGGCCGTAGGGCGGCATCTGCTCGGCGTTGTAGACGCGGCCGGTGATGAGCGGCTGGTCCGGATCGCCCTCGACGAAGTCGACCACCACCTCCTGCCCGATGCGCGGGATGGACACGCCGCCCCAGCCCTTGCCGGCCCAGGGCTGCGAAACGCGGATCCAGCACGAGCTGCTCTCGTTGCGCTTGCCGCGGCGGTCCCAGTGGAATTGCACCTTCACCCGGCCGTACTTGTCGGTGAAGATCTCCTCGCCCGACGGCCCCGTGACGATCGCGGTCTGCGGGCCGGGCGCCATCGGCTTGGGCGTGCGGCGCTCGGGGCGGAACTGCTGGTCGGCGGGAATGGCGCTGAAGCGGCAGCGCAGGTCCGACTCGCCGGAGGCCGATTCATTGGCGGCCTGCCGCATCTGGATGGTCGTTCCGGTGACCAGGTACTTGGCGTTCTGGTCGTCGCGCGGATGGCGCTCCAGCGACAGCAGGTGGCCGGTGCGCACGCCCTGCGCATTGGTGTCGCCGTCGAAGCGCGCGTAGGCGGTCTGGATCTCGTCGAGGCGGTCCTCCGCGTACTGCGCGCCGTCGCCGGCCTGCAGGTAGCCGCCGGGATAGTCGAACACCTCGCCGTCGGAGAGGTCGTAGTCGCGGGTGCGGTCCTGCTGCTTCTCCAGCGAGCTGGAGGGCCGCTCGAAATCGAAGTCGGTGATGACGACCTTGCCGGGCTTCAGGCTCTCCTGCGTGATCCAGGCGTCGACGTACTCCAGCTCCGGCGGCACGTTGGCGGAGCTGCCGTAGAACGGCAGCGACTCGCAGCCGGGGGCGCAGTCGTGGGCGGAGGCGGCGTCGGTCAGCACCAGCGTGTGGCCGGCCTCGTCATGGGTGAAGTACCAGTAGATGCCCTCGTTCTCGAGCAGGCGGGCGACGAAGTTGAAGTCGGTCTCGCGGTACTGGACGCAGTAGGTCCAGGGGCGGTAGGCCCGCATCAGCTTGAACTCGTGGCGCGCGACGGGGTGGTCGTCGAAGACCGCCCGGACGATGTCGGGGACGGTCATCTCCTGGAAGATGCGGCAGTCCGCGGTGCGCGTGAGCAGCCACAGCCAGGGCCGCAGCGTCATCTGGTAGACGGTGTGCCGGCCCTCGAAGCCGGTCTGCGCGAAGCGCGTGACGTAGCCGGCCAGCTGGCGCGGCGCGTCGTCGCGCAGCGCCATCGTCAAGGTGGCGGCCTTGCCGAGCAGCTCGGAGGCGCGGATGTCCTTGCGCTCGCTCAGCAGCGTGAGCGTGGTCTCGCCGAGGTCGCTCAGCGCCTCGCGCGACGCGCAGGCGTGGACACGCAGGACGTCGTCGCCGAGCGCGGTCTTGAGGCGGAATGGACTGGCCATGGGCGGACCGGAGGGGACCCGGGGAGTGGTGCTTCACGGTAGGCCGGTGCGAGGAGCGCCGGAAGCGACCAAAGTCATTCGCGCGACGCGCCCTTGTAAAGGGGTGAATCAGCCGGCGACGGCGTGTCACCAGTGTGGGTGACGCCACAGACGCCGCCGGCGGGGCGCGCTACGGTGCCGGGCGGGCGACGCCGCGCCCTCCCCGCCCGGTCGATGGGTTCACCGGCAGACGTTGGCGTCCACGGCGGAGCCGTCCCACAGGCGCTTCAGGTTGTTGTACTTGTCGAGCGAGACGGACTGCCAGTCGTCCTGCAGGATGCCGCCGGTGTCGCCGGAATTCGGATTCCAGGACCAGTAGAAGAAGTTGCGCACGCCCTTGCACTTCAGCCAGTCGACGAACTTGACCTGCCACTGGCGGTCCTTGTCGGTGAAGCGTCCGCCGAATTCGCCCAGCACCACGGCGTTCTTGCCCATGAAGCGGCCGAGCTGGTTCTGCCAGATCGCCGGCATGTTGTTGGGGAAACCGGTGCCGTCGCCGAAATAGGGCTGGCCGCTCACCGACGGGCCGTAGATGTGGGGCGACAGGACCAGGCGGTTGCGCGGGATCTTCGTCTCGTCGATCGGATAGCAGGCCGAGGGCTCGATGTTGCCGCCCCACCAGTGGGCATCGGGGTTCTCGCAGCGCCCGCCGTTGTCGGACACGCCTTCGACGAAGACCAGCAGCTTGGCATTGGTGGCGAGCACCGCGCTGCCGGCGCGCTCGGCGGCGAGCTTCCAGTCGTTGTTGATGTCGCCGGTGCCCCAGAAGGCGCCGCTGCCGCCCGTGCTGTGCGGCTCGTTCTTCAGGTCGATGGCGAAGACGTTGGGCACGTTGCGGTAACGATCGGCGACGAACTGCAGGTCGGCGACCCACTGGTCCAGCGTGTAGCCGGGAATCTGCGGCGTCGTGGAGATCGCGTTGCAGTCGGGCCGGTGATGGTCGAGCAGGACATAGAAGCCACGCGTCGCGAACTCCGCGACGATGCGGTCCAGCACCTGCAGCGGCGTCTTGTTGGCCAGGTCGGGGTTGACGCTGGTGTTCAGCGCGCCGCTGGGGCGGCCGGTGGAGCGCAGCGTCGCCGGGCAGAACGGCAACCGGACCGCGTTGAAGCCCAGGTCCTTCATCTGGCCGATCATGTCCTTGTAATTGCGCTGCCACAGGCCGTGGGCGACGAGGTCCGGCGTCTCGAAACCAAACCAGTTGACACCGCGGATCGACACGGCGACGCCCTGGCTGTCGAGGATGCGGCCATCGGTCGCGACGCTGAACGGCAGCTTGAACTGGCCGGTCGCGGGGACGGAGAGGTCGCTGGACGGCGCTGGCGCCGGAGCCGGAGCCGGAGCCGGAGCCGGTGCCGGTGCCGGTGCCGGCGCGGGAGCGGGAGCGGGAGCGGGAGCGGGAGCTGGTGCCGGCGCGGGAGCCGGTGCCGGAGCGGGTGCCGGCGCACCGGCCTCCGAGATGCGGAAGGACGCGCTATTCGGCGCAGTGCCGGTGCCGCAGAAGCCGACCTCGAAGCTCTGGCCCGGCGCGACCGGCGAGTTCCAGCTGGTGCCGGTGACGGCGAAGGTCGCGCCCGATTCGAGCTTGAAGGTGCCGTTCCAGGAGCCGTTCATCTGGCCGCTGGGCAGCTCGAAGCGCAACGTCCAGGCGCCGCTGGTGGTGGTGCCGGGATTGCGGACGGTCACCCGCGAGCAGAAGCCGCCCGACCAGACGTCCTGGGCCACGTTCAGGCTCAGGGCCGCATAGGCGGGCGCGACGGCCCCGAAGGCCATCGCCACGAGGCTGGCACGCTGAACGAAGCGACGAGGAACTGGATGCATGACGTTGGCCCATGAAGTTGCGGGACAGGGAACGCCGGCAGTGTCGAAGCCTCGCCCCCAAGGGCTGGTGAGAATGGGTAACGCCGTATGACTACGTTGTCATCTTCGCCACAGCGGCGTGTCCGGGCGGCGCGTTCCGGCAGCGCGCGCGGCGGGTCAGAGCGACAGCGGCAACGCGACCGTGAGGGTCAGCACGGCGCCGTCGTCGGCGTAGTCGGCGGTCAGCTCGCGGTCCTCGAGCTGCCACTGCTCCCACTCGACGATGCCCTCCTCCTCTTCGCCATCGGACGGCGTGCCGTAGGCGGCGAGCGCCTGCTCGCGGGTCTCGACCGGTGTCGATGCGAAAGGCGCGTCGCCGGCATAGGGCTCGACTTCCTCGCTGCCCTCGGGGTAGTAGAAGAGTGCGCTGAGCACGTGGGTGCCGGGCCCCAGCGGCTCGCCGAAGTCCACGGCGTGGGTTTCACGCGGGGTGAAGGACATCACGACGCCGAGTTCCTTGAGCAGGACGAAGCCGGCGCGGATCTCCTTCTTGCGCTTCTGTGAGAGCTCGGTCGGCGCTGGTGCGCCGGCGGGCGTGGTGTGCGCGAGGATCGCGGCGATCAGCGGCGCGTCGACCTCGGTGAGGCCGAGCAGGCGGGGGAGCTCGGGGAGCGACAGGGGGGCGGTGGCGTGGGTGTCGGTCATGGAGGCGAACGATAACGCGTCGCGGCGCTCACCAGGCGGGTCCGGCGATGAGGATGGAACTCAGGCAGTCCTCGCGGCGCTCGGCGAAGCCGAAGCCCAGCTTGCCCCAGGGCGTGGGGCGGGACCAGTGGGTTTCTTCGTTCAGGGAGGCGCCGCGGGGATGTCGTCGCGGTGCATCGGGCGCGCGGCCGCAAGGAAGGCGGTGAAGGAGTCGGCGATGAAACCGATGTGGTCGTCAGACATGGGATACGGGATGTGGAAGGTCGACAGGAAGAAGACCTGCCCCGCCAACTCCCCCTCAACGCCCAACAGGAACAGCGAATTGCCGGCGTCCATGCCGATCGGCAGCAGGCCCGGCGGATGGAGATGCCTGTTCCAGACGATGTTGTCGTCCAGGTCGCATCCGCCCTTGTACGGCGATTCAATGACCTTGCCTTCGAAGATGCTGAAGGTGCTCTCCAGACCGCACCGATCTCCGTAGCTCTTGGCTGCCTTCCTTTCCCAATCCACATCGAACTCGACAGCCCGGAATCGTCCGTCCTCGTTCTGGAACATCGGTGAAGAGCCGCGGTGCGCCAGCAGATACGCCGCATAGTCGGCGGGCAGCTTCAGCTGATTGCGTCCCTCGAAAGCGAGGATGTCCTCACGAGTGATGACGGGGTAGTCATTCGCGAAGGGGAACGCCAGTTTCCAGGTCATGTGAACTTGCTTCGCCGATTCAAAATCTGGGGGCGGCAACTGCCCTGGACCACCGGCTGGCCTTTGACAGTCGCCTTCAAGTAGTCCGGGTACCCGGCGCCTGTTTGCATTCCCTCCTTCGCGTTCGTCTTCTGATGCCGTCAGTTGCACCGGAGAGATCCGTCGAAATCGTCAGGACGGCGCCAATCGAACCATCCCGCGTCGGTCATCGAATGCCAGGGATTGAGTTCAGAGAGCACGAACCGTGGCGACGCCACGTCGTCAAGCGCGCATCCATCCCATTCCGGCGCGACCACGTCCGCGACCACGGATTCTCGTGGGAGGAGGTCCTTCCAAGTCTGGATGTACTCGGCAATCAATCGGTGGAGCACGCCGGCCCGCGCGCGGACCGCCGGCGGCAGCGATGGTTGATTACGCAAATGAGAGATACCGATCAAGCGACGATCGCGAATGAAGCAACGGAACTCAGCCCAAGGCTCGATGGGCACCCAGCGCCGCACGACGAGGATTGGAAGCACGCGGATGGCGCTCAGCATTGCCGCGTCTTCCTGGAAGCGCCGCGACTCTCGAAGGGAAGACATGGCCATCCATGGCGAAGCAAAGCGCCCTCGCATTCGCTGAAACAGCGACGAGTCCTTACCACTGCGCCAGTGAGTCCGCACGAACGCCTCACCGCCGAATGCCTCGAACGCCATCTCAAGCTTCTCGATCAACGCGCTGGCGGTCGAGTCGGCATAGCCCCACACCGGGCCGCGCCACAGCGGACCGCGACGCAGCAATTCAGACTGCGCTGCATTCAGGTGGACGAAGCGGGTGTCAAAGGAGTGCGACAGCAGTTCTTCCGACCACTCCGTCAGTAACGTCGGCTGGCAGTATTCGTAGAGCGAAGGCGGTATCGAGGAAGACATTGCGTATGAATCCGGAGGCGTTCCAACGGAAGCACAAGATTGTTATGAACCTCAAGGGGCGCAAACCTCATCCGCTTCGACCGAGGGGAACTCATTCTTCCGGACACGTCAGCATCCCGCTGCAGACCGATCAGGTTATGCGCACGAACTCCACTCACGTCCTTTCGGCCGGACGAGCTGATGCCATGAAGTCGGTGAACGTGGGAGCAATGAATCCGATGTGTTCGAAAGAGATGGGATCAGGCACATGGAAGGTGGAAAGAAAGAAGACTTTGCCCGCATGCTCCTCATTCACTCCAAGCATGAACAGAGAGTTCCCCGCGTTCGACCCGATTGGGAGCAAGCCTGGGGGATAGAGGTGATCGTTCCACAGAATATTGTCGTCAAGGTCGTAACCGCTCTCGAATGCAGACTTTACGTTCTTGCCCTCGAACAGGCTGAAAGTACATTCCATATGAACGATTGGACCACTCACCCGAGCCGGTTTGTCGCCCCAGTCCACACTGAACTCAGCCCGCGTGTACTCGCCGCGCTCGTTCTGGAACATGGGTAGCGATCCCCGATGGCGCACCAGGAAGTCCACATAGTCCTTGGGCAACGACAGCTGATTGCGCTCTTCGAATTCCCGCACGTCCTGCGCCGTTACGTTGGGATAGGCATCGAACTTCGGGAACACCATCTTCCAGGTCATTTGGACTTCCTTCTCGACATCAGAATTTAGGGTCGGTCACGATTGAAGCGCCACCGGTATGCGAGACGCCCGTGTGCGCTTCCTTCGGAATCAGTTGCATCGTCACACCGTCTTCCTTGTGGTGCCAGGTATAGCCATCGGGCACGGATTGTCCTGCCTGCGAATCGGTGGCGTTCGCCCCTGGCCAATGCTTATTCCCGGAGGATTTACGCATCTCCTCCGCCGCAGCCTTGAAGTCGGCTCCATCCGGTCCTTGGCTCCCATTCATGTGAGGAATCTCGACATTGCTGGCGACCACCGGCTTTCCACCGAGCGTCGCCTTGTCGTAGTTCGGATAACCATTCTCGTAAGGAACTTGCAACTCACCCTTCGGGGTCTGACGCACAAAGGTCCCATCCCCAGGCGTGCCGTTCCTCCATTCCTGCTTTGGAGGCTTGCTCTGTGGAAGGCCGTGCACGCCGTACTTCTCATGCGGCTTGCATCCAGCGCATGCATCCTCAGCCTTCTTGCGAGCGTTCCGCACTGCCTCAGCTGCATCCTTCTTGCTCTTGAAGGGATTCTTCTTGAGCGCATCCAGACGCTTTATGACATCCGAGATGCTCTCGGTCAGCTCCTTGAGCTTTTTGATCGCCCGCGCTCCCTTGGCGGTCTTCGCCACCGCGTCACCAAGGTAAGGAATCATCGACACTGCAGAGAGCCCTGCTCCAATCCAGTCGCCTTTGGCCACGCTCATCACGGCGCTAATGCCATCGCTGATAGGCGTGGGATCGACAACACCCGCCGCGTCGACGCCGGCCTGCGCAATCTCCCACTCCTTGCTGCTGGTCAGATCCTTGAGCTTGCCTTCCAATGAAGCGATTTCGCCCTTGTTCCTCGCCTCGGCTTTGACAACTTCTTGTCCCACGCTCCCGCTCCTCTCAGTCGCGCGTTCAGGGACGCTTCTTCGGCAGGCTCTTGGCGGCCTCCCGGGCTTTGGCGTCCCATTCCTCAGGCGTGGTCTCGCGACGCTTCTTGATGGCGTTCACCAGATCCTGCTTGGCCTGGTCGAGTTCCTTCTGCGTCGCAGGCGGATACGGTCCCGGGCCCTGTGCCTGCTTCAGTCCAACGACCAGTTCCGCCCAATCGTCCGCGGTCGGCTGTTCGTCCGGTCCGAGCGGCTTCACTTTCGGCCGCGTGGGATCCTTCCAGTACTCACCGTCGTAGAAGTCCGGCTCCGCGATCTCACCCCAGAAGTCGTCGAAATCCTCTTCGAAGATGCGCTCCCAGCGCACCTCGATCGGGAAACGAGCATCTCCGAGCACCCGCGCGATCATCGGGTGTTGATCGAAGTTGGGGGCGGACGCGAACATGACCAGCACGTACTCCATCAACTGCTCGTCGGTGGTCAGGCCGTGCAGAAGCGCGCGCTTGAAACCCGCTCGAATCGAGTCACGGAGCATGTCATCGCTCTGGCGATAGGTAGGATGGTTTTCGCGGACCACCGCCAGCGTCTTGTCGACGAAGGCCGGCATGTCCTGTTGCAGGAGCCGATCAAATTGCGATGCGGGAATCTGGGGCATGGGCCGCCTTGTCTTGCGAGGCCGGTACTTCCGGCAATTGAATCGGGGTGAACACAAGCCGATCCGAGATACCTTGCGCCGCACGACGCTCCGGCGTCGTACGGACGAACACTCGGGCTTGGGCACCTTGCTCGGCTTCGATCACCAACCATTCGAGGTGATCGCGCAGCCAGTCATCGAGTTGCTCGTCGGAGCTGGTCGGCAAATAGGCGCGCATCACGCGCGGATCGTAGAAGCGGAAGTACGCACGGCGTTCCTTGCCCGGCAGATCCACGAACAGGAATTTACGCAGATGGGTCAGCAGCTCGCTCGGCTCGGCTCGCGAGCCAATGAAGTAGCCCACGCTCTGACCCCAGCCTTTCATCAAGACGGTGTCCAGTACGCGGCTGCCCTTGACGATCTGGACCAAGTACGGCGCGTATGGCTTGTAGATCTCTCCGGAGTGACCGGCATACAGGCAGGTGTAGGGGCAGTCGCCCGTCTCGAGCAGCTTGACGACCCCGGGGTCGCGCGCCGCGTCCAAGAGCGCGAACACCGGCGTGCCGGATCTGAACAGCAGTTCGTGGAGGTACTCGGCCCGCGCCGCGCGGACTGATTGCGGTGCCTCGTCCACGTCGCGCTCAGTCGATGCTCTCGACGAACGGGGCACCGGAGGCCGCTGCGTCGATCAGACACTTTCCCTGCGCCTTTGCGCCGATCAGCACTGTCGGGAAACCGGCCACGATCACGCCACCATGGGCGGTCTTGTCGCCCAATCGCGCGGCCGGCTTTCCGCCGATCAGCACCGTCGACTCGCCTTGCGCGATCGTGTCCGGCGGACCGACGCAAAAGGCCTTGTCGCCCTGACGGGCCGCCGGCAGTCCGCCGATCAGCACGGTCACGCAACCGGGCGGCAGGATCGGTCCTCCAACATGCGGCTTGGGGCCCGGGTCCACCATCGGGCAGGTATGGGGGTCGGTGACGCGTGCGGCGGGTTGCATGGCGGATCCTCGATCAGCTTGCGGGGGAACGGGTCACCACTTCGGGCCCGCGAGGAGTACCGAACTCAGGCAGTCCGGATTGCGTTCCGCGAAGCCGAAACTCACCTTGCCCCACAGTTCCTTGCTGGAGTAGGAGGTCTCCTCGTTAGGCGAACGCCCCCGCGGATGGTTGGTGATTTCCAGGCGCGGATAACGCGCCAGGATGTCGCTGCGAGCCACGCACTTACCACCCACGGTAAGGTTCAGCAGCCATTTCTCCGAGGGTTCCTTGTTGGAGATCCGCAAGCTCACCGCCTCGATCTCAACCTCCTGGGCCAAGTGCACCGGCCCGCCCTTCAACGCCGCGAAGTACTCGTTGGTGATCTCTTCATCCTGGATGAGGACGATGCGCAGCGCCTGTTCGATCTTCTCCTTGTCGAACGGCGCGCGCGTCGGCAGGTAGTCCACGAGGGTCCAGAGGTCGAGTTGTTTCATGGTCTTGGTCTTTGGCGGAGACGGAGATTGAGCGGAGGCGATTGTGGCGGCACAGAGCCATGCGAATAGACACACCCAGCGAAGCGCACGTCGGACCTTATGGCCTGCCAGGGAATGTCTTGTCATACCAACCGCCGTAATACTCGTTGTAAGTCGGGTTCGTCGCGCCGGAGACGCGCTCGCCATTGCCGAAAGCCGTGCCGATCTTGTCTCTCGCCGCGGCCGCGTTGCCGTCCTTGAGGTACTGATCGTACGCGGCGTTGTAGGAGGGGTGATTCGCCGAGTTTCCTGCGATCTTGATGTCCGGACCGCCGTTGGCCAGGATCTCGCGTCGGACTTCGATGTTCTTCATCGTGGCCGCACCCTCGTCAGCCATCGCACCACCGAGATAGCTTTGCTTGCTGCTGAAGTCGGGCTTGTAGTCGTACTTCGCATGTCCAACCTCATGCGCAAGGACCTGCGTCGCCTGCGCCGGATCGTTCTTCAAATTGCCGTCGATGGTGATGACCTTGCTGTCGCGGTTGGCATGCGAGCCTTGTCCGTTAGGTCCGTACTGGGTCGTCCAGCCTGCCTCCTTGAGCTCCTGCATGTCCTTCTGCAGCGTTGGCGACTTGCCGGCGATGTCATCCACGTTCTGACCGAGCCCGCTCTGCACGTTGCCCTTCGAATCCGGCGCCGCCACCGTCATCGCCGGACCGGCAGGACAGTTGATCTTCACCAGCGGCGAGTTGATGTTGATCTCGCCCGCAGTCATCGTGATGGTGCTCGCCCCCACTGCGAGGACCAGCTTGGTGCTGCCTTCGATGAAGACTTCCTTTCCCTTCTCGGTGATCTTCTGCTCGCCGGTGATGGACAGGGTCTTCGACGCGGTGATCTTGATGTTGTCGCCGGCCGAGATGGAGCGGCTCTTGGCGATCTGCTCGTTGTAGGCCGCGCCGACGACGACGTTCATCAGGCCGCCGGTATTGAGGCTGTATGCCGCGCCGACGTTCACCATGTAGCCCAGGCCGACGTTGGTCATCTTCGCCAGGCCGACGTTCTGGATGTTGGTCATCCCGACCGTCTCGGTGAGGTGCTTGCCGACGTTGATCGACTGGTTCTTGCCAATCGTCGTCTTGTGGTTCTTGCCGATCGACTCCTGGTGGTTCTGGCCGATCGTATTGACGCGGTTCTGATCGATCGTGACGGTCTCGCGACCGAAGACGTGCTCGGTCCGATCCTGCTTGATGTCGATCTGTTCATTGAGATCGACGGTCTCGGTGCGATTGCCCTTGACTCGGACCGTCTCATGACGATCGATCGTCTTCATCCGGTCCTGTCCGACCCAATGCGTCTCGTCGTTCTCGACCTCGATGTCCTGGTTCTTCTCGGCGTGGATCCAGAGCTGCTCGGCGCCCTGCTTGTCCTCGAAGCGGATCGCATTGGCATTGCCGTAGCTGCCGCCCTTGGTCGAGCGCGTCAGGAAGCCGCTCTGGGTGGCGTTGGCCGGCAATTCCCACGGAGGAAGGTTCTCGCCGTTGTACGTTCGTCCCATGATGATGGGGGCGTCCGGGTCTCCTTCGATGAACCCGATGATCACTTCCTGCCCGATGCGCGGAATGTGAATACCGCCAAAGTTCGAGCCCGCCCAGGGATGCGCCACGCTCACCCAGCACGAGCTGCGCTCGTCGCGCTTGCCGCGCCGGTCCCAATGGAACTGGACCTTCACCCGTCCGAAGACGTCGGTATGGATCTCCTCGCCGGCAGGGCCAGTGACGATCGCGGTCTGAGGACCGGCGACCAGCGGCTTGGGAGTGCGACGCGGCGGCCGGTACTGCTGGCTCGAAGGTATGCAGGAGAAGCTGCAGCGCAATGACGTGTCGCCGGAGGCCGCTTCGTTTGCGGCCTGCTGCAGCTGCAGCACCGTGGACGTGACCAGGTACTCCGCGTTCTCGATGTCTCGGGGGTGCCTCGTCAACGTCAGCAAGTGGCCCGCATGCACACCTTGCGCATTGGTCGAACCTTCATGGCTCTGATAGGCAGTCTGTAATTCGTCGAGGCGATCCTCGGCGTACTGCGCACCGTCGCCGCCGACGATGAAACCGCCCGGGTAGTCGAAGATTTCACCGTCCGACAGGTCGTAGTTCCGCGGCTGGCCGCGGCTGGTCTCCAGGTCGTTCGATGGACGCTGGAAGTCGTAATCTGTGATGACGACCTTGCCGGGCCTGACGCACTCGGCGCTGTTCCAGCTCTGCACATATTCGAGCTGGGGCGCGGCCTGCGCGCCAGAGCCATAAAACGGCAGCGACTCACACCCCGGCTTGGCGTCATGCCCGCTGGCCGAGTCGCACAGCACCACCTTGTGGCCGCTCTCGTCGTGCTCCACGTACCAGTAGATGCCTTCGTGCTCCAGCAGCCGCGCCACGAAGTTGAAGTCGGTCTCGCGGTACTGCACGCAGTAGTTCCAGGTCCGGTACGGGCGCAGCAGCTTGAACTCGTAACGCGCCACCGGATGGTCTTCGAACACCTGCTTGACGATGTCCGGCACCGACATCTCCTGGAAGATGCGGCAGTCCGAGGTGCGCGACAGCAGCCACAGCCACGGCTTGAGCTGCATCTCGTAGACGCAGTGCTTGCCCTCGAAGCCGCGCTGCGCGAAACGCGTCACGTAGCCGCTGAGGTGGCGCGGCGCGTCCTCGCGCAGCGCGATCGTCAAGGTCGCCAGCTTGCCCAGCAGCTCGGAGGCCAGGATGTCCTTGCGCTCGCTCAGCAGCGTCAGCGTGGTGTCTCCTGCCTCGCTCAGGCCCTCGCGCGAAGTGCAGGCATGCACGCGCAGGACGTCGTCGGGCAAGGCGGTTTTGAGGCGGAACGGTGAGGCCATAGGTCTTCCAGGATCTCCCTGGCCGACACGGTAGGGGGCGCCTATCGCGCGCAAAAGAGGCGAAAGTCACTTTGGCCGCCGCCCTGCGCCCGTTACCGTCCATCCTCCCCATCCGCATCAGGGGCAGGACTTGCGCTGCCCGCGGCCTCCGGGGTCGTATCCAGGAGATTTCCATGCCTGCCTGCCGCATTCCCGGGCCGCTCGGCGCCGGCGCCAATTGCTTCGACATCGACGACGGCACCCTGGTGCGCGCCGCGTCGCCGCTGCCGGCCCCGGTCGGCACCGCGCCGCGAGACAAGCCGCCGGCCATCGATGACGACACCCGCGCGCTGGCCGCCGTCGCTTATGGCGAGGGCTCGACCGGCAACGTCTACGAGGAGATGGCCGCCATCGCCAACGTGCTGGTGCGCCAGCAGAAGGCCCGCGGTTACAAGACGATCAGCGCCTTCATCAAGGCCGACAAGACCTTCGCCTTCGCCGCGCATGACGGCAACCAGCGCCACGGCAAGCTGATCAAGGCCAGCGCCGAGGAGATCGCCAAGGACGCCGGCATGAACGACGCCGTGCGCGGCGCGCGCAATGCGCTCGATCCCAGCGGCACGGACTACTCGAACGGCGCCTACTTCTGGGACGGCGCCGACATCAAGTCCAACTACGACAAGCATCCCAAGGTCAAGGCCGGCATCCACATCACCGACCCGAAGCACAACATCTACGACATCAAGGACAAGGACGTCCCCGGCGAGGAGTGGTGGCGCAACGCGCAGGGGCAGAAGACGAAGCTGCGCGGCAAATGGGATTACAAATACGAGTCCACCGCCGCCTATGGCGGCACGATCTTCTGGAAGTACAACGCGGACTTCGTGAAGGCCACCAACAACAAGGAATACGACTGATGCACCCCCAGCGTCCCGTTGCCCTCGCCGCGATCGCCCTGGCCTGCTCGGCTTTCGCCGCCTGTGCGGCCCAGGCCGACGCCCTGGCGAAGAACGCCACCGAGCTGCGCGACCTGCTCCGCGGTCCAGCCACGGCGGCGACGCTGACCCCGATCAAGACCGAGGGCTGGTGCGGCCCGCAGGGCTGCTTCGTCGATGCCGGCGAGTTGCGCATCGACCGTGACAAGGGCGGGTTCGCCCGCGCCGAGGGCGGCCAGCGGCTGCAGGTCGTCGAGCACAAGGCGCCGGGCGGCGACGCCCTGCCCGACCTGGACTGGACGCCGACCGACGCGTACCGCGTGATGGCGGGCGGTCAGCGCTGGGGCAGTTGCCTGGAGTTCTCGCACGCGGGCGTGGGCAAGAGCGGCACCTTCCAGCGCTGGACCAGCGTGGTGCTGGTGCCCTTCAACGGCGCGGCGCCGGGCGCGACGGCGCATCGCTTCGTCGGGTACTGGACGGGCTGCGACTCGCTGGTGTCGGGCGCCACCGCGGGCACGCTCACGCTGCGGGTGGTCGAGCGCTCGGAGCCGAAGGCCGGCAAGCCGCTGCGGCTGGTCGCCTACCAATGCAGCGCGCGCGGCTGCGAGGGCCAGGTCGATCGCCGCACGGTCAGCGGGGAGCCGGGCAACGCCCAGGATGGGACCTTGACGATCGGCCAGCCCTGAGCGTCACGGCGCGGATCAGGCCACCGGCCGGCGCCCCAGGATGATGATCGCCATTCCCACCAGGCTGACGGCCACGCCAATCCAGTCGGTGGGCGTGGGCTTGACCTTGTCGACGAGCATCAGCCAGACCATCGCCACGCCGATGTACACACCGCCATAGGCCGCGTAGACGCGGCCCGCAGCGGTCGGATGCAAGGTCAGCAACCAGGCGAAGAGCGCCAGGCTGCCGGCCGCAGGCACGAGCAGCCACGCGGACTTGTCCTGCTTGAGCCAGAGATACGGCAGATAGCACCCGACGATCTCGGCGACGGCGGTGACGACGAACAGCAGGAAGGTCTTGGCCAGTTCCATGGTTCAGCGCTCACCGATCACTTCGTGGAAGTGGATGACGAGCCGCTTCGAGCTTGCGCCGCAGCGACTTCGGGTACTCGCCTCGCGGTCGCTGCCGAAAGTTTCGAAGATGTCTTCATACGAGCTCGATACCGCCGGTGCTCACGCGAGCAAGTTTCCGGCTTCAATCGAATCCGTACTCGAAGTCCCCATCCTTCACGTTCAGCGCGACCTTGGTGATCGTCTGCCCGTTGGTCAGGCGCGTCAGGTATTCCCGGCTGATGCGCGGCAGCACCGTGTTCGTCAGGATCGCGTCCACCACCCGGCCGCCGCTCTCGACCTCGTTGCAGCGGCTGATGATCAGCTTCACCACGTCGTCGCCGAAGCTCAGCGGCACGCCCAGGTTCTCGCCCACGCGCTTCTGGATGCGGCCCAGCTGCAGACGCACGATCTGGCCCAGCATCTCCTCGCTCAGCGGGTAGTACGGGATCGTCACCAGCCGGCCCAGCAGCGCCGCCGGGAACACCTTCAGCAGCGGCTCGCGCAGCGCCTTGGCGATGCCCTCCGGCTCAGGCATCAGCTCCGGATCCGCGCACAGCTTCATGATCAGGTCGCTGCCCGCGTTGCTCGTCAGCAGGATGATCGTGTTCTTGAAGTCGATGTAGCGGCCCTCGCCATCCTCCATCCAGCCCTTGTCGAAGACCTGGAAGAACAGCTCATGCACGTCCGGGTGGGCCTTCTCGACTTCATCCAGCAGCACCACGCTGTACGGCCGGCGGCGCACCGCCTCGGTCAGCACGCCGCCCTCGCCGTAGCCGACATACCCCGGGGGCGAGCCCTTGAGCGTCGAGACCGTGTGCGCCTCCTGGAACTCGCTCATGTTGATGGTGATGACGTTCTGCTCGCCACCGTAGAGCGCCTCGGCCAGCGCCAGCGCCGTCTCGGTCTTGCCCACGCCCGAGGTGCCCGCCAGCAGGAACACGCCGATCGGCTTGCTCGGGTTGTCCAGCCCGGCGCGCGAGACCTCGATGCGCTTGGCGATCATCTCCAGCGCATGCCGCTGGCCCACCACGCGCTGATTCAGCGTGTCGGCCAGTTGCAGCACCGCCTGCAGCTCGTTGCGCACCATGCGGCCGACCGGGATGCCGGTCCAGTCCTGCACCACCGCGGCCACCGCCTGCTCGTCCACCTGCGGCAGGATCAGCGGCGCATCGCCCTGCAGCGTCGCCAGTTCGGCGCGCAGGCCGTGCAGCTCGCTCAGCAGCGGGCCTCGCTCCTCTTCCGAAGGCGCGCCCTCCCCGTCCTTGCGCAGCAGCGCGTGCAACTCCAGCACGCGGTCGACCATGCCCTTCTCCTTGAGATGGCGCGCCTCCAGCTCCGCCTTGCGCGTCTGCGATTCGTCCAGCGCCGCCGCCACGCGCTGCTGGCGCTCCGCGACGTCCATCCCGATGGCGCCCTCGCGCGCGATGATCTCGCGCTCAATCTCCAGCGCCTGGATGCGGCGCTGGCAGTCCTCCAGCTCAGCCGGCGTCGCGTGCTGGCTCACCGCCACGCGCGCGCAGGCCGTGTCCAGCAGGCTCACCGCCTTGTCCGGCAGTTGCCGCGCCGGGATGTAGCGGTGGCTCAGACGCACCGCTGCCTCGATGCCCTCGTCCAGCAGCGCCACGCGGTGATGCTTCTCCAGGATGGAGGCCACGCCGCGCAGCATCAGCACCGCCTTGTGCTCATCGGGCTCGGGCACCTGCACGACCTGGAAACGCCGCGTCAGCGCCGGATCCTTCTCGATGTGTTTCTTGTATTCGGCCCAGGTCGTCGCCGCGATCGTGCGCAGCTTGCCCCGTGCCAGCGCCGGCTTGAGCAGGTTGGCCGCGTCACCCGTGCCCGCCGCGCCGCCCGCGCCGATCAACGTGTGCGCCTCGTCGATGAACAGGATGATGGGCTTGGGCGAGGCCTGCACCTCGTCGATGACCTGGCGCAGCCGGTTCTCGAATTCGCCCTTCATGCTCGCGCCCGCCTGCAGCAGGCCGATGTCCAGCATGTAGAGCGACACGTCCTTCAGCTGCGGCGGCACGTCGCCCTGCGCCAGGCGCAGCGCGAAGCCCTCCACCACCGCCGTCTTGCCCACGCCCGCCTCGCCCGTCAGGATCGGGTTGTTCTGGCGCCGGCGCATCAGGATGTCGACGATCTGGCGGATCTCCTCGTCGCGGCCGGCGATCGGATCGATCTCGCCATTGCGCGCGCGCTCGGTCAGGTCCACCGCGAAGCGCTTGAGCGCCTCCTGCTTGCCCATCGCCGCCGGCGCGATCGCGCCGCTCGCGTCGCCGGGTGCCGCGCCCGGCTCGGCCGCGCGCATCGCGCGCTCCGGCGAGCCCTCCAGGATCTGGTTGAAATGCTCGCTCAGGTCGTCGACCGGGATCTTCTCGAACTGCTTGGACACCGACAGCAGCACGTTGCGCATCGACGCTGTCTTCAGCAGCCCCAGCACCAGATGGCCGGTGCGCACCTGCTGGTCGCCGAACATCAGCGAGCCATAGACCCAGCCGCGCTCGACCGCGTTCTCGACCCAGCTCGACAGGTCGGTGACCGAGGTCGCGCCGCGCGGCAGCCGGTCCAGCGAGGCCATCAGGTCGGCCGACAGCTGCGCCGCGTCCAGCCCGTAATGCTTGACGATGCGGTGCAGGTCCGAGTCCGGCGTGTTGAGGATCTGGTACAGCCAGTGCTGCAGCTCCACGTACGGATTGCCGCGCAGCTTGCAGAACACGGTGGCGCCTTCGATCGCCTTGTAGGCCAGCGGATTGAGCTTGCCGAAGAGGCTGGTGCGGGCGATTTCAGTCATGACGATGCTCCCTGTGATGCCGGCGGCGTGGCCCGCCCCTTCACCCGCTGTCGCGGATGCAGGTGCAGGTCGCCCCGGTCGTGACGATGCGGACGGCCGCCCGCGCGGCCCGTCCAGGATGTGAAGCCCAGGCGCGCGCGGCCGCTCAGCGCCGCGGCGGGCACCTCGTCGCGGCGCAGCACCGGCTGCAGCTCCCATTGCAGGTTGTGGCCGACGTACTGCCGGATCCAGTCGTTGAGCGGCCGCCACGCGTCGCCGTCGGGCAGGAAGCCCTCGTACTGGCGCAGCGTCAGCGGGCCCAGCACGACGCGGAAGCGGTACTGCCGGTCCCAGGCCTTGTTGCCGCAGGCGGTGTCGACGCCGAGCCGCGGCAGCTCGCGGCCGATGCGCTCCGGCCGCTGGCGCGCGAAGCCCAGCCGCGTGCGCTCGCCATCCTCGACGGGCAGCCAGTGCGGCACGTGCTGCTCGATGCGCACCGGCACCCCGAAATGCAGCGACAGGATCTTGGCCAGCCCCTCGGCGTGCTGCGCCCGCCCGCCGTGCAGCCCGGCCTGGAACAGGCGCGCGGTCTGCGGCAGCGAGTCCGCCGGCCGCTGCGCGCCGTCCAGCCCGGTGGCGGCGCCCAGCCACGCGGCATAACGGTCCGTGGCCGGCCGGTCATGCTGCACCGCGGGCTGGGACTGGGCCCAGGCGCGGTAGAAGTGCAGCAGCAGCCGGTGATGGAAGACGTCGAGGAAGCGGCTCAGCGTCGGGTCGCCGCGCTGATGCAGCCGCTCGCGGGTGTACTCGGTCAGATGCAGCGGCATCGGCCCCTGCGGACCGAGCAGCCCGAAGAAGCGCACGCCCAGCCGCGGCGCGGGGTTCTGCCCGCGGGTCAGGCTGGCCAGCGCCGCCGGCGCGAAGTCCAGCTCGGGCTCCTGCCCCAGCCGGATCGCCTCCTGCGACGGCCGCAGGCCGCGCCCCAGCCGCGGCACATCGGGCGTCAGGCCCTCGATGCGGCGCAGCAGCGCGAAGAAGTCATGGGCCCAGGGCGTCGCCTCCACGCTCTCGAAGAGCGCGCGCAGCGCCGCGTCGTGCTCGCCGCGCCGCGCGGGACGACGCGCCAGCAGCGCGGCGGGCGATGGCTCCGCGCCCGCGTCCTCGGCGTCGCTGACCGCGGCGCTCGCGGCCGCCGCAGCGCCCGGCACCGCGCCTCCCGCGGCGGACGGCGCCTGGGCGTCGTCCGACCCGCCGGCGTCGCGCACGTTCATGGACGGCTCCCCGGGGCGGCGCGTCCGTCGCGTTCCGTGCGCTGCGCGCGGCCCTCGGCATCGCCGCCGATGCGCGGCGCCCAGCGCTTGACCTGGCCGCGCTGCGGCGTGCGCAGGCTCAGCTGCGTGAAGCTGTTGATCGCCGCGTGGCGGGTGAAGTAGCGCTCCAGCACGCTCGCGAACAGATAGGCGCTGTGGCCCTGGAAGGCCAGTTCGTCGAGCTCCAGCGTGATCTCGGTGCCCGCGCCGAAGCTCAGCGGACCGGTGAACGGCAGTCGCCGCACGACCGGCTGGGCATCGACGCCACGGACGCCCTCCACCTGGCGCAGCCAGGCCGGATCGCTCGGCGGGCCGTACAGCGCCAGCAGGCGGCGCAGCGTCGCCGCGGCCTGCGCGGGCGGCTCGTCGGCCCAGGGCAGTTGCTGTTGCGTCAGCAGGCCGACCAGACTCCAGCCCGCCTCGCCCACCGGCTGGCGGTTGACCGGCCGCGTCGGGCCATGCACCGCCTCGACCTTGAGCACCGGGCCCGCCGCGTCCAGCCGCCAGGCGCCGGCGCCGTTGTGCGGCAGCAGCATCGGCAGGTCGCGGTTGGTCACCAGCGCCGAGACCGACAGCTGGCGGATGTCCTCGCGATAAGGCGCGTGGCGCGGGTCGACCAGCGACAGGAAGACCTCGTCGCCGATGTAGCCGGTGCGCGGGCCCTGCTCCTTCTGGCGCGTCGACAGCAGGCGCGGCTCGCGCCGCACCGTGTAGAAGCCGGGCGCATCGGGCGGCGCCTGGTGGTAGGTCGCGTACAGCGGCTCGAAGCCCTGCTGGCCCAGCGCCCCGGCCCCGTAGCCGGTCACCGACTGCAGGCTGTGGATCTCGTAGTCCATCGGCCGGGTGCGGTCCGGGACGACGTGGTATTCCCAGCTGCCCGTGCCCAGCTGGATGCGGTCCAGCCGCTTGGGGAACAGGTTGATCGCCGGCGTGCAGTGCAGCGAGACGCTGTCCACGTCGACCATCGCCTCCAGCGCGCCGTCGCCGCGGCTGAAGAACAGCACGATCTCGAAGCTCGTGCCCTCCACGCGCGCCAGGCGCTCGGCGAGCTGGTCGATCTCCAGGAACAGGAAGCGCCGCGGCATCGCGGCCAGCTCCTGCATCAGCCGGCAGCCGGAGAAGTTGCGGTGCGTCTCCGGCAGCAGCGCCTCGTCCGGCGCGAAGCCCAGCGGGCGGATGCTGGCCGCGGACCGCCACTGCGCCGGCACCGCCGGAGCGTCGATGCCCTCGCCGGTGACGAAGCTGCCCAGTGGCGCGCCCAGCGCCAGCTCGTGCAGGCGATAGGCGACCTCGTCGGGCGCGCTCAGGTAGAGCGCGAGCCGGTCCAGCCCCAGCTGGCGCACCGGAATGCCGCCGCCGGTCTTGAGCCGCAGCCGCAGCCCGCCGCGACTGCCGGCGGCATCGGGCAGGCGCGACATCGGCAGGTCGGGCGCGTGGCTGAAGTACTGGACGTCGTCCAGCGTCAGCGGCCACAGCGTCACGTCGTGCGCGGTGCGGAACTCGCAGCGGGTGTCCTGGCCGCGCGGCACGCCGGACTGCAGCACGCTGCCCCGCGGCACCGGGTGACCCTTGGAGAGGTTGGGGTCGGTGGGATCGACGCCGAAGCGCGCGATCATCATCGACGGCACCGGCGCCAGGAAGTTGGGGTAGATCGACTCCAGCAGGTGGGCGATCAGGCGCGGATGCTCGGCATCGAGCTTGAGCTGCACCCGCGCCGACAGGAAGGCGAAACCCTCCAGCAGCCGCTCGACATAGGGGTCGGCGACCTCCGCATCCTCCAGGCCCAGGCGCGCGGCGATCTTGGGGAAGTCGCGCGCGAACTCGGCGCCGACCTCGCGCAGGTGGGCGAGCTCGTCGTTGTACAGGCGCAGCAGCCGGGGATCCATCGCGCGTCCTCAGCCCTCGCGCACCTCGACCTGCCCCGCCTCGAGGTCCATCTGCGTGCGCAGCAGGATCTCCAGCGGCACCGGCTGCGACCAGAGGTGGCCGCGGATGTCGAACTCGATCACGTTGTGGGTGTCCATGACGCTCTGCGTCTCGATCGCGCGGACCTCGAGCGTGTCGGGCAGGATGCGCGGCTCGAAACGCAGGATGGCCTGGCGGATCTGCTTCTCCAGCAGATGCACGTCGATGCGCGAGGCCAGTTGCCCCGACAGCGCCGGCAGGCCGAAGTTCAGCACGCTGTCGCCGACGCGCGCGTAGGCCTCGGTCGCCTTGCCCAGCGGCTGGATGGCGTTGAACAGCCAGCCCAGGTCGCGCAGCACCGCCTGGCGCAGCTGCGACTTGGTCATGACGCGGCGCTCCTCCGCCTCGACGCGGTGGAAGGGATCGTCGTCGGTGAGGCGGTCCAGCAGGGCCGGCTGCAGGCGATCGCGGGTGATCTGGGTCATGGCTCGCGCGGCGCGGATCCGCTCACTTCGCGGCGCCGGTGTCCAGGCGCCAGAAGACGACCTCGGCGAATTTGCCGTCGTTGGCCCAGGGGTCCCAGATCGTCTTGTCGCCCTTGCTCTTGGCGCCGGCCCAGCCGCCCAGCGAGGTCGACATCGCCAGCGGATACATGCCGCGGGCGCGCATGGTCTGGGACTTGCCGCCCGAGGTGTAGGCATACCCGCCGGCCGGCTTGGCCGCGCCGGGATAGACGACGATCACGTGGCCGTTGGGCTGCGTCACCAGGCCGCCGACGATCAACTCGCCGCGGCTGGCGCGCTCGGACAGTTCCGACACCGGCGTCTCCTTCCAGCGCTTGTCGGCCTTCAGGAAGGCGACCAGCGAATTGGCGGTGCGGTACTCCTGGTCCGGGATGTAGCGCTTGATGACGTGCCACACGGCGTGGCTGCAGGAGCCGGGGTACTTTTCGTAGGCCTCGTCGGCGACCTGCTTGAGCTGGGCGGCGGTGACGGGTTCGGTGGCGGAGGGATTCAGGATGTCGGGCATGGGAAGTCCGCGGACGCCTTGGCGCCCGCTGCGCGGTAACGGTGTTCGGCCGCGTCCCAACGCAGCGCCGGCAGCGCGTAATCGCCGCCGACGGCCGGGTTGCTGACCTGGACGCGGATTTCCTGCGGCACGCCGTCACGCCACAGGCCGTGGCGCAGCGTCAATGTCCGCGGTTGATCGAAGGGGAACAGCTCGGGCAGCCCGCCGACGCAGCGGAACTCGCGGTCGACCAGCATCGGTTTGGGGAAGTCCTCCCACGGCGCGTCAGCGGCGCGGGTGGCGTAATAGGTCTCGGCGAAGACCGAGATCAGCGCCACGCGCGGCGTGCCGCCCGGCGCAGCCAGCTCGCAGCGGCGCGCCGCGTCGAGGTACTTGGCCCAACTGGCGGGCAGCTTGGCCCGGTCGGCGTCGGCCAGCGGCGTGCAGGCCTCGGGCGACAGCGCGCGCCAGGCCGCCTTCGCGGACGGCGCGGCCTTGGCTGCCGCGGTCTTCGCCGCCGGCGGCATCGGTCCCGCGTCGGCGTGGACGGACGACGCGACGATGGTCCCGGCCACGGCCAGGACCGCCTTCATCGCGATCGAACGGAGCGGGGACGCCGCGGGCGACAACGTGGCCGGCACGCCAGCGGACAGGACGGACGGCGCCCGGGTGGCGCGGGACAGGAATGGACGGCAGGGCATTCACTTCCTCAATTCGATGAGACGGACATCCAGCAATCCTGCCTCGCCTTGGTCGCTCATCAGCACGCGCTGGCCGATGCCGGCGTACTGGTCGTCCTCCGATCCCGGCAGCGGCTGCCATTCGGTGCGGCGCGACAGCCAGACGCGTTCGTCGTCGAAGGCCACGCTGCGCGGGTAGCGCGTCGGGATCAGCGCCACCGAGGCGCCGCCGTTGGGGAACTCCAGGTGCGCCGCGGCCCAGACCAGGTCGCGCAGGTCGGTCGGCGGCTCGATGTGGATTTCCTTCAGCGCGGAGAACGGCACCCAGCAGTAGCGGCCGTTGATCACGGCCTCCAGCACCGGGCCCAGGCGCGAGTCGCCGTCGCACAGCCACTCGAATGCCTGGCCGTCGATCGTGCCGGCGGTGGCCGGCGCGGCCTCCAGCGCCTGCGCGCGCAGCTGCCGCGCGCCGGCCGCGTCGCCGTCGTGGTCGAGCTTGAGCGCATGCACCAGGTTCGCGACCCACTCGGCGGGCTCGCCCATCACCATGGGCGTGGTGCGGCCCTCGAAGACGGCCTCGCGCACCAGCTCGCACTTGAGCGCCTCGCGGTAGGTGTTGACCATCGCCAGCGTGCCGGCGTCCAGCTCGCCGCAGACCTCCAGCTGCGCCGCCGCCCGCGCCCACTGGCCGGTCACCGCCAGCAGCTGGAACAGCATCGTGCGCAGCTTGGCGTCCTGCGGATGCTGCCGGACCTCCGCCTGCGCCGCGGCCAGCGCCTCGGTCGGGCGGCCCGCCGCCAGCAGTTCCTGCACTGCGCTCATCGCATGCTCCGTGACATCTCGTCGTTGTTGGGGTGCAGACCCGCCCTCGCCCGCCGCGCGGGAACGGGCCGGTCAGGTCAGGTCGTCGTCGAAGGTGTGGGTGCCGCCCATCGCGCCCTTGGCGTTCTGGGTCCGGTACTCGATGGAGACCTTCTGGAAGCTCATCGCGATGCGCTCGACCGGCGCGCCGTCGGCATCGCAGTCGATGTCGTAGGAGGCGATGCGGGCCTTCTCCAGCGTCAGGCAGAAGTAGTCCTCCTGCGCGCCGCCCGCCTTGCGCAGGTAGAGCTTGGCGGACTTGACCTCGTCGTTGGTCGCCACCGCGCTCATCAGCGCGGTGCTGGCGCTGTCCAGGTCCTTGGTGATCGTCAGCTGGCGATAGCTGCGGCGGCCGGTCTGCTGGCCCGCCACCGCATCGCCGGCGGCGCCCACGCCCCAGCTGAAGCCGCGCACGACGACGTCGCCGGCGTGGCCCGCCGAGGTGGATTCGCCCTTGACCTTGCCCGCCCGCTTGAGCGACAGGTCCAGGTACATGTCGGCGCTGGTCGCGCCGCCGCTGGTCATCGGATTCATCTTTCGCTCCGGCATGGACAACGGATGACGGCGTGCGCGCCAGGCGGCGCACCGTCATGCGTTGTCCGAGCGCGGCGCGGCCGGCCAGGGGCCGTCGCGCCGCGGATCCGCGAACGGAAGGCGCCGGCTCGCACCGGCGCCCCGCCGATCAACGGGTTTCGGTCGTGGCCACGTTCCAGCCGAACTTGACCGCGCCGCCCAGGCCGCCCTTGGCGTCTTGGGCCTTGTACTCGAACTCGATGTCCGCGTACGACAGGGCCACGCTCTCGCTGATCTCGCCACCGGCGGAGGCCGACGGGGCGACGTTGGTCACCAGCACCTGCTTCAGCGTGACCTTCAGGAAGTCCTGCTGGCCTTCGCCGGCCTTGCGGCAGGTCAGGACGGCCTGGTCGAAGTGCTTGCCCGAGGCGCAGGCCTTGGCCAGCACCGGGGACGCCTTGTCGTAGTAGTGCGCGAACACGAACTGGCCGGGAATGCCCTTGCCCTTGCCGGAACCGGTGCCGGCGGCGGCGGTGCTTTCCTGACGCACATCCCACGACCAGGCGAGCAGATCAATCTCGCCCTTGTGGTCCTTGTGGGTGGATTCGCCTTCGACTCCGGCGAACTTCAGATTGGCGTCGATCGTCATGGTCGGTTTCTCCTAGATGGACTCTTTGAAAAAAGTCTCCGCATCAACGCTCACCGCATGCGGAAACCGGGATTTCGGGCCCGAGGGCCCGGTTGGCTCATCGCCTCGAAAATTTCAGAACGGCGCCTTCGACAGCGCTCCCTTGGACGCGTCGCGCGTCGTTGCGCGCGATTTCTTTGTTTCCTTCGCGCGGGCCGCCGGGGCGACCCGCCGCCTCACTTGCCCTTCTGCGACGGCAGCGTCGAGACCAGCCGCAGCGAGACCGTCAGGCCCTCGAGCTGGTAATGCGGACGCAGGAAGAATTTCGACGAGTAGTAGCCGGGATTGCCCGGGATCTCCTCGACCACCACCTCGGCCGAGGCCAGCGGCTTCTGCGACTTCGTCGTCTCCGAGGAGTTGGCGGGATCGCCGTCGACGTAGTTCATGATCCACTTGTTCAGCCACTTCTCCATGTCGGCGCGTTCCTTGAACGAGCCCACCTTGTCGCGCACGATGCACTTCAGGTAATGGGCGAAGCGGTTGCAGGCGAACAGATACGGCAGCCGCGCGGCCAGGTTGGCATTGGCGGTGGCGTCCGGATCGTCGTACTCGGCGGGCTTCTGCAGCGACTGCGCACCGATGAAGGCGGCGAAGTCGGAGTTCTTGCGGTGCACCAGCGGCATGAAGCCGTTCTTGGCCAGCTCGGCCTCGCGGCGGTCGCTGATGGCGATCTCGGTCGGGCACTTCATCGCCACGCCACCCTCGTCGGTCGGGAAGGTGTGGGCCGGCAGGCCCTCGACCGCGCCGCCGGCCTCGACACCGCGGATGCGGGTGCACCAGCCGTAGGTCTTGAACGAGCGGTTGATGTTGGTCGCCATCGCGTAGGCCGAGTTGGCCCAGGTGTACTTGGCGTGCTCGCCGCCACCGGTCTCTTCCTCGAAGTTGAACTCCTCGACCGGATTGGTCTTCGCGCCGTAGGGCAGGCGCGCCAGGAAACGCGGCATGGCCAGGCCGATGTAGCGCGCGTCGTCGGACTCGCGCAGCGACTTCCAGGCAGCGTACTCGGGCGTGCTGAAGATCTTGGTCAGGTCGCGCGGGTTGGCGAGTTCCTGCCACGAGCCCATCTGCATCAGCGAGGGATTCGCCGCGGCGATGAAGGGCGAGTGCGCGGCGGCCGAGACCTTGGCGATCTCGCCCAGCAGCTCGACGTCGGGCGGGCTGTGGTCGAAGTAGTAGTCGCCGACGATGCAGCCGAAGGGCTCGCCGCCGAACTGGCCGAATTCCTCTTCATAGACGCGCTTGAAGATCGGGCTCTGGTCCCAGGCCGTGCCCTTGTAGCGCTTGAGCGTCTTGCCGAGATCGTTCTTGGAGATGCTCATGACGCGGATCTTGAGCTGCTCGTCGGTCTCGGTGTTGTTGACCAGGTAGTGCAGGCCGCGCCAGGCCGATTCCAGCTGCTGGAACTCGGCGTGGTGCAGGATCGCGTTGACCTGCTCGGACAGCTTCTTGTCGATCTCCGCGATCATCGACTCGATCGAGACGATGACGTCGCTGCCGATCAGCTGGGTCTGCGACAGCGCCTGCTGCGCCAGCGTCAGCACCGCCTGCTCGACGGCGGACTTGGCCTCGTCGGTCTTGGGCTTGAATTCCTTGTTCAGCAGCGAGGCGAACTCGCCGCCTTCATATTCGATGCCCTGCAGCGAGGGCGAGGCTTGCGAGAGGATCTCTTCGGCCATGGTGCGTGCTCCGTGGGGTCCGGCTAGGGGTCTGAAGGCGCGCGGCGCTTATTGCGCGGCGGCGTCGTCGGCGGGTTTCTGGGCCGAGGCCAGGGACTTCAGCAGCGCCTCGTCCTTGACCACCTTGGCGATCAGCTGCTCGGCGCCGGCCTTGCCATCCATGTAGGTGATCAGGTTGGCCAGTTGCTGGCGCGCCTCGAGCAGCTGCTTGAGGCCGTCCACCTTGCGCGCGACCGCGGCCGGCGAGAAGTCGTCCATCGACTCGAAGGTCAGGTCGACCATCAGGTTGCCTTCGCCGGTCAGCGTGTTGGGCACGGCGAAGGAGACGCGCGGCTTCATGGCCTTCATGCGGGCGTCGAAGTTGTCGACGTCGAAGTCCAGGAACTTGCGGTCCGACACCGGCGGCAGCGGCTCGGTCGGCTTGCCCGACAGGTCCGACAGCACGCCCATCACGAAGGGCAGCTGGACCTTCTTCTCGGCGCCGTAGAGCTCGACGTCGTACTCGATCTGCACGCGCGGGGCGCGATTCCTGGCGATGAACTTCTGGCTGCTGGTGGCCATGGGGTGCTCCTTGAAGCGTGGATCGGGTGAAGGGTGGAAACCGTGGAGGGAAGGAAGGCGATGCGGATCACTCGCTCGGCGTGCCGGCGAGCTTCTCGATCTCATGCACGCCGTCCGGATTCAGGTCGCGCATGATTTCCAGGAAGGACTTGCTCATCAGCCGCTGCGCGCGGCGGATCAGCAGCGGTGCGGGATTGCTGGGCTCGTGGCGCTCGATCCATTCGCACACGCGCTGCAGCGCGCGGACCGCGTCGTCGCGGCTGGCGATGGTGCCGGGCGCGGCGACCGCGCCGGCCACCACGGCGCCGACCGCGAGGCCGGCCGGCGCGCTGGCGCCGTCCACGGGCGCCGCGACCGCCTCGCCGCCCTGCCCCTGCAGCTGTCCGGCGGCGGCGGCCAGCGGCTTGAACAGGCGCAGCAGCGGCGCGAAATCGGGGCCTTGGCCGGCGCCGAGCTGGGTTTCGATCGCCGCGACGATGCCTTGCGCGATCGGGAGCGATTCATGCAGCCGGGCGGCCAGCGCCGGATCGTTCGCGGCCTGGGCCGCCAGTCCGGCCATCAGGCCTTCGGGCGAGGGCACGGATTCATCGGCGATCGGATCGGCATTGCCGAGCGCCAGTTCCACGTCCCGCACCCGGGGGCCGCCGCGCTGGCCGGTCAGGCTGGCGGCGCGGAAATCGGCGATCGCGGCGGTGCCGCTGACCAGCGGCTGCAGCGCGTTCAGGCGCATCGTGGGGTCGTCGTTGTCCGAGGCGTCCAGCTGCGGATGGACATGCGCCCAATGGCGCTCCAGCAGGCCGCGGATCAGCGACAGGCCGTCGAGCGCCGCGCCGAAGCCGTGCAGCCGGGCGCCGGCGCGGGCCAGCCACACGGCCACGCGCAGGTCGCGGGTGCGCCGGGCCAGGGCCAGGGCCTGTTCGTGCACGGCGGGCCAATCCGGCTCCTCGGCCGGGATGACGGTGTCGCCGTACTGCTGCTCCGGCTTGCCCGCGCCCGCCGCTTCCAGGGCGAGGAAGGCAGGGTCGTACTCCAGGTCGGCGCCACATGGGGCGTCGTCCTGCAGCGGGGCAAGCAGCGCGTCGAGGTCGAGATCAGCCATCGCGTCGGAGGCAGCGGAACAGTTGCATGCCATGGACTCTATTGACAGCTGTAACCGCGCACAGTGGTCGAAAGTCACTTTGCCCCCCAGGGAGGCGCTCAGCCTAGGGATTGCACCGCCGCCCGCCCGCAGCGCGGTCGCCACGGAACGGGCAGCCGGCGATCCTTGCCTCTTTGGAGGTAGCGGTGTTAATGCAAACGCAGGGAAACCTTAACGATGTGTTTCGGTGCGGGACAAGAACGCGGGCGGCCCGCCATACTCCACCCCCGCAAGACCTGTCCCTTCTGTCAGGGACAGGTCGATCCGGCGGCTCCGCCGGTCCGCGGGCGCACGACGCCCGCGCGACGCGTTCTCCTCGGGAGGGAGAGCGGCGGGCCGCCTCCATCGAAGAAGAGGCCCGCCCCATGAAGCCAACCCCGATGCCAGCCGCCGCGAACGCGGCCGATTCCCTGAACGCGCTCGTCGCCCCGCCGCCGCCCGACGCCCAGCGCCGTCGCCTGCTCACGATGGCGGGCGCCGGCGTCCTCGGCGCCACGCTGACCGCGTGCGGCGGTGGCAGCGGTGATGGTGGCGAACCGGCCGCACCTGCCGCGCCAACCCCGCCCGCCGCGCCGACCCCGCCCGCGCCACCGCCGGCGACCTCGACGGTCAAGCGCGGCCTGGCCTATGACCTGAAGGACGCCGCCGATTTCAGCGCGCTGTCCGGCGGCACCGTGGGCTGGTGGGTGAACTGGGCGCTCAAGCCCAACGCGGCGGTGCTCGCCCAGCCCGCCATCGCCGGCGCGATGGACCATGTGCCGATGCTGTGGAACTTCGACTTCGACACGGCGGAGGTGGTCGCCTACCTGAAGTCGCGTCCGGCCGTGAAGTCCCTGCTGGTGCTCAACGAACCCAACCTGACCGACCAGGCCAACAAGACGCCGGCGGAAGCCGCCGCCCAGTGGCCGCGGTATGAGGAGGTCGCGCGCCAGACGGGCGTCAAGCTCGTCGGTCCGGCGATCACCTGGGGCACGATGGCCGGCTACGCCGACCCGGTGGTCTGGATGGATGCCTTCATCGCCGCCTACCGCAATGCCAACGGCGGGCGCGACCCGCAGATCGACGCGCTCGCCTTCCACTGGTACGACTACGGGCTGGCCGACCAGCTCAAGCGGCTGGAGAAGTACGGCAAGCCGTTCTGGATCACCGAGATGGCCAACTGGCATGTCGGCGACGGAAGCGCGCAGATCGACTCGGCGGCCAAGCAGAAGGCGCAGATGGCGGACATGGTCAAGACCTGCGAGACCCGCGCCGACGTGCTCCGTTATGCGTGGTTCACCGGCCGCTGGTCGCCGGATCCGCATTTCACCAGCCTGTTCGGCGCCGCCGGCACGCTGACGGAGGTGGGTCAGCAGTACAAGGCGCTGCCGACGTCCTGACGCGCGATCGAGGCCGCCCGGCGGACGGCGGCGCGGGAACCGGGATTGCTGTCTCCCGGGCATCACCACTTCATGGAGTGATCCCCATGACCGTCATCGCCTCCTCCCGCCCGCGCGCCCTGCCCGCGATCGCAGCGATCGCCCTCGCCCTGGGCGGCGCCCTGGCCGCCGGCACCGTCGCCGCCCAGACCGCCACGACGGCGGCCACGCCGGCCTCCGCGGCGCGTTCGCACGCGGACAGCAGCTTCATGAAGAACGCCGCCGAGTCCAACTTCGCCGAGATCGCGGCCGCCGACCTCGCGCTCAAGAAGGGCACCAGCGCCGACGTCAAGGCCTTCGCCCAGAAGATGATCGACGACCACAAGAAGGCGGATTCGGAACTGCAGACCTTGGCCGCGTCCAAGGGGGTGAAGCTCCCGACCGATGCCTCCATGGTCCAGAAGGGCAAGGCCAAGATCCTGGAGCAGCGCGACGGGACCAGCTTCGACCACCATTACGCCGAAAACCAGGTCGGCGCCCACAAGGACGCCGTCAAGCTGTTCGAGAAGGCGTCCAAGGACGCCAAGGACGCCGACGTGAAGGCCTGGGCCGCCAAGATGCTGCCGGCCTTGCAGCATCATTTGCAGGAGGCGCAGGCCCTGGAGCAGGCCACCAAGGCGGCCGACAAGAAGAAGTAAGCGCGCTTCAGCGCAGCGCGGCCAGCAGCGCCGCCTGCGCGATCCACGGGCGCCGCTCGGCGCCCGTGCCGCGTCCAGACGCGGGCGCCAGCACCGCCCGCGCGTCCAGCACCGGCACCACCGCGGCCATCGCCAGGCCGCGCATGACGGCGGCGGGCACGCCTTCGCACGCCACCGCCGCGTAGAGATGGCCCAGCAGCCGGGCGATCTCGTCGAGCGCGGCGCCCTCCTCCAGCGCCCGCGCCGGGTCCAGCATCGTGACCTGCGCGCCCAGCGCCTGCGCGGCCTCGCGCAGACAGCGGACCGTCTCGGACCGTTCGTCACCGCAGAACAGCCCCAATCGCATGCCGACCAGCGGCCGATGCGGCGCGCCGCGCTGCGTGGCCTGCGCGAGCTCGTCCGCGGACCGGTCCAGCGCGGTCGCGGACAAGGGCAGGACGGAGGTCGGCATCGCAGACAGCGGCGGGGCGTGATGCGGCATGGTCGACAGGCGCGGAACGCAGGCTTGGGAAGGAGGACGCGTGGGGGGCGCGAGGGGCTGGAGGGGGCCCGGCCGACACGCGTCGGCGGCGAGGTTGGGGAGCGTAGTCAGCCCGCGCCGGGAAGCGTTGATGGATGTCAAACGACGGCGGTTGGCGCGCCTCGATGCGCAGGAACACTGCGACGTCTTGAGGGTCCGTTACTGAACCGTCACCGAGGGTTCACCAACTGTTGCCGAGCGATGTCAAGGATTGGCGCAGCCGTTGCGCGCGCTTCCTAGCATCCCTTCAACGCCACCAACCACGAGACCATCATGCACAGCGCCATCGCCACCCCCTCGAGCGACCTCTCCCGCGACCGTCTGCGCGATGCCCCGGCAGGTCGCCCGCGCATCCCCCTCGTCCCCGCCGCTTCCCGCCTCGCCGCCCTCGCGCTGCCCCCGGCCGCGACCGCCGTCTCCGAACTCCGTCCGCTGACGCGCCCCTTCACGGTGGCCACCAGCGACACCCGTCCCTCCCCGCGCGATCCCCACCAGCGCATGCTCGAAGCGATGCGCATCATCCGCGACCTCGTCCAGCCCAGCGCCAAGGTCGTGCGCGCCGGCGACATGATCTTCCGCGCCGCGCAGCCCTTCAACACCGTGTATCTGATCAACGCCGGCGCCTTCAAGCTGGTGAGCCGCAGCCTGGATGGCCGCGAGCAGATCGTCAGCCTGAAGTTCCGGGGCGACTGGCTGGGCTTCAGCGGCATCGCGCAGGGCCGCCATCCGTGCGACGCCGTCGCGATGGACACCGGCAACATCTCCATCATTCCCTACGACACCCTCACCGAGGCCTGCGCGCGCCATCCGGAGATGATGGCCATCGTCCACGAGGGCATGAGCACCGAGATCACCCACGAGCGGCAGTCGCTGATGTCGGTCTGCACGCTGGCCTCGCTGGCACGGGTGGCGGAATTCCTCTGCGCCTGGGCGCGCAGCATGCACCAGCGCGGCCTGCGCGCCGACGAACTGACGCTGCGCATGACCCGCGCCGACCTCGGCAACTACCTGGGCATGACGCTGGAGACCGTCAGCCGCTGCCTGTCCCGGCTCAGCCGCGAAGGCCTCATCCGCTTCGGCGAACGCGGCCGCCGGCAGATCTCGATCCCCAACCTGGAACGGCTGGAGCAGTTCGTCATCGGCGGTCTGCCGGATGCCGGCCCGGCGGCGGTCCAGTGACGGCGGCGGCGGACACGCCGCCGCTCAGCGGCTGAGCACCTTCGCGATCGCCCGCGCCAGCGCGGTGCGGTCATAGGGCTTGGGCAGCAGCTCCCAGCCCAGGGCGGCCTCCGGGCCCGATCCCAGCAACTCGGCGGAGAAGCCGGACACCAGCAGCACCGCGATGTCGGGCCAGGCCTGCTGGACGGCCCCCGCCAGCTCCGTGCCCCGCATGCCGGCGCCCAGGGCGATGTCGCTGACCAGCAGTTGCGGCCGCTCGCCGCCCTCGCCCCCGTCAACGCGGTCCGCGACCTCGCGCAGGTGCCGCAGGGCCTCCTCCCCGCTCGCGCAGGCCACGACCCGGCACCGCAGGTCGGTCAGGAAGCGCCGCGCCACCGCGCGCACTTCCGCGTCATCCTCCACCAGCAGCACCCGCAGGCCCGCCGGCACCGTCTCCACGACGGCATCGCCGTCCAGCGCGCCCTCCGGCGCGTCCGGCGGTCGGGGCAGGATCAGCGTGAGCGTCGTGCCGCGGCCCGGCGTGCTGTCGATGGCAAGCGCCCCGCGGGACTGCCGCGCGAAGCCGTAGACCGTGCTCAGGCCGAGTCCCGTGCCGCGACCGGCCTGCTTGGTGGTGAAGAAGGGCTCGAAGGCCCGCTCCTTGACGTCCTCCGGCATGCCGACGCCGTTGTCGGTCACCGCGATGCGGACGTAGCGCGCCGGGCCGTCCGGATCGGGCGGTGTCCCGTCTTCCTCCAGCTCCCGCCGCAGCTCCGGCGGCACGACGCCCAGCGGCGCGGCCTCGAAGACCAGCTCGCCGCCCTCGGGCATGGCATCGCGCGCGTTGATCGCGATGTTGAGCAGCGCCGACTCCAGCTGCGCCGGATCGGCCTGGACATCGGGGCAGTCGGGCGCCACCTCGATGCGGATGCGGATGCGCTGGTCCAGCGTGCGGCGCAGCATGTCGGCCAGCGATCGCATCATCGCCGCGACGTCGACGCTGGCCGGCTGCAGCATCTGCCGGCGGGAGAACGCCAGCAGCTTGCCGGTCAGCTCCGCGCCGCGTCGCGAGGCCCGCGTCGCGGCCGCCACCAGTTGCGGCGCGAAGCCGTCGTCGGTCACCGCCGGCAGGTCGGCCAGCACCTGCAGGTTGCCCTGGATCACGGTCAGCAGGTTGTTGAAGTCGTGCGCGATGCCGCCGGTCAGTTGCCCGACCGCCTCCAGCCGCTGCGAGTGATGCAGCGCCTCCTCCGTCTGCGCGCGCTGCAGGCAGGTGCCCAGCAGGTTGGCGACGGACTCGAGGAAGCGCAGCTCCGCGTCGCCAAAGCGCTTGGCCTGGCGCGAACGCACCGCCAGCGCGCCGACCGGCCGGCCGCGGTCCGAGAGCGGCACCGACAGCGCCGACACCAGGCCCTCGCGGCGATAGGTGGCCGGCACGGCGAAGCGCGTCTCGCGTCCGTAGTCCTCAACGATCACCGGCCGCCCCTCGGTCAGCACGAAGCCGGGCGGCGTGTCGGGCCGGTTCGGCACCACGGCGCCCAGTCCCTCCTCGGCCAGCAGGCCGACGCCGCCGGCCACGCGCAGCGTCGAGCGGCCGGGATCGAGCAGGAACACGATCGCCAGTTCGACCTCCAGCGCCTGGGCGGCGATCACCGGCGCCTGCTGCAGCACCTCCTGCGGATCCAGCGCGTCGACGGCGATGCGGCCGAGCTGGGCCAGATGCTCGCTGTAGCGGGCCCGCTGCAGCGCCTGGCGCACGCGCGGGTACTCGGCGACGCTACGGATCGATGCCATTGTGTAGGGCAGTCCGAGCGGCTGCAGCGGACTGAGCGCGATCTCCACCATCACCTCGGAGCCGTCGCGCCGCCGCGCGACCAGCTCGGTGGCCGTGCCGCCCATCGGTCGCGCGCGGGGCGCGCTGCCGTAGGCCCGGCGATAGGCCGCGTGGCGCGGGCGGATGGCATCGGGCACCAGCATCTCGACCGGGGCGCCGACGAGCTCCTCGTTCGCGTAGCCCAGCAATTGCGACACCGTCGGATTGGCCAGGCAGATCCGTCCGCTGCCGTCGACCAGCATCAGCCCGTCCGGCGACGCGGCGAACAGCGCGCGGAAGACGGCGTGTTCCTCGACGCCAGGTGGCCAGGTCGCCATCGCCACCTCAGCCCGAGAGCGTCGAGGTCACCCTCGGCGCGAAGAGATAACCGGCGCCGCGCACCGACTTGATCCACTGGCCTTCGCCCGACTCGGCGCCGAGCTTGCGGCGCAGCCGTCCCACCTGCACGTCGATCGTGCGGTCGAAGGGGCCGGACTCCCGGCCGCGCGTCTGCTCCAGCAGGAAGTCGCGCGACAGCACCCGCCCCGGATGCAGCAGGAAGGTGTGCAGCAGGTCGAATTCGCCGGTGGTCAGCGCCACCTCGGCGCCGTCGGGTCCGGTGACCAGGCGCGCCGCGAGGTCGACGGTCCAGCCCTCGAAATGCAGGCGCTCCCGGCCGGCGGACAGGTCGTGGACGATCTCCCCGCCCGGCCAGCGCGCGCCTCCCGGGGCCGGCACGCTTGTCGCGCCGGAGGCCGGCGAGGCGGCACCCGATGTCGCCGACGCCCCCGCACCGGCGGCCGCATCGGGCCCCGGCGCCAGTCGTCTCAGCACGGCCTTCACCCGCGCGACCAGCTCGCGCAGGTCGAAGGGCTTGGTCACGTAATCGTCGGCGCCGACTTCGAGCCCGACGACCTTGTCCACCGCGTCGCCGCGCCCGGTCACGATCACCAGGCCGCAGCGCCAGTGCTCCCGCAGCTGCCGCGCGATGACGAACCCATCCTCGCCCGGCAGGCCCAGGTCGAGCAGCACCAGGTCGGGTGGATCGTCGGCCATCAGCGCCATCAGCGCGCGCCCGGTGTGCAGCTGCGTCGTGCGGAAACCGTGGGTGGCGAGGTAACCGGCCAGCAGCTGGGTGATGTCCACCTCGTCGTCGAGGATCGCCACGTGCGCGGGCGCCGGCGCGGGGGCGCTCGGCGAGGAGGACGGGGAGGTTCCGGGCGTGCTCATTGGGCAGGCATTCTAGGAGGGCGTCCCGCCCGCGGGCCGCCTGTCCGAGTGCGCCGCCCGGGCACGCCCCGAGACGCGCGTCGGCGCGGATCAGGCGCGGATCAGGCGCTCGAGCGTGCGCGTCAGCCGGTCCAGGTCGATCGGCTTGACCATGTGCTCGTCGAAGCCGCTGCTCAGGGCCTTGTCGCGGTCGGACGCCTGGCCGTAGCCGGTCAGCGCGATCAGCCGCGGCGCGCCCGCGCCCAGCTCGTCGTGGATCAGCATCGCGAGCTGGTAGCCGTCGATGACCGGCATGCCGATGTCGAGCACCGCCGCATCGAAGCGCGAGCCGCGCAGCCGGTCCAGCGCCTCCTGCGGCAGCGTGGTGGTGACCACGTCGTAGCCGGCGTAGCGCAGCGCCAGCCCCAGCGTCTCGGCGGCGTCGCGGTTGTCGTCCACGACCAGCACCCGCCCCTGCACCGGCGGCAGCGTGTCCAGCGCCTCGGCCGCGGGGCCGGGTTCGGGCGGCGCCGCATGGATCTCGGCCGGAAGCGTGACCCGGAAGGTCGCGCCCTGCCCCGGCCCCTCGCTGTGCACCGCCACCTGGCCGTGATGCATCTCGACGAGCTGTTTCACGATCGCCAGCCCGATGCCGAGCCCGCCCTTGGAGCGGTCCAGCGTCGTCGAGCCCTGCTCGAACAGTTCGAACACGCGCGGCAGCATCTCGGCGTCGATGCCGGCGCCGTTGTCCTGCACCTCGATCACCAGCGCCTGCCCCTCGGCCCGCGCGGCGACGCGGATCTCGCCGTTCGTCGGCGTGTACTTGGCGGCGTTGCTGAGCAGGTTGACCACCACCTGCCGCAGCCGCGCGCGATCACCGACCAGGCGCAGCTCCGGTCCGACCTCGCAGGCGACCCGCAACTGGTGGTTGCGTTCCTCGAGCAGCGGGCTGACGCCCTCGATCGCGTCGCTGAGCAGGAAGGGCACGTCCACCGGCTCGCGCGACAGCTCGATCTTGCCGCGCGTGATGCGGGTGATGTCGAGCAGGTCGTCCACCAGCTTGGACAGATGGCCGACCTGGCGCTCGATGATCTCGTGCTCGCGCGAGAGCTGGCCCGTCTGCAGCCGGATCAGGTGCAGCGCCGTGGAGATCGGCGCCAGCGGATTGCGCAGTTCGTGACCGAGCATCGCCAGGAACTCGTCCTTGGCGCTGGCGGCGCGCTCGCGTTCGTGATCCAGCCGGGCGGCATGCAGGCCGGTGGAGGCCAGCGTCGCCGCCGCGCGCATGAAGGCGCTCTGGTGGGCGGAGGGGAAGTCCGGTCGCGACGAGCCGAACCACAGACTGCCCGCCCGGCCCGCCGGCCCGAGGTAGAGCCGCACGACGCGCAGGGTGCCCAGCGGCGATTCGAGCGCGGTGGCGGCGTCGGCGGCGTCGGGCATCTGCCGGCAGGCGGTGATGAAGTCGGTCCAGGCATCGTGCGCGACACGCACCCCGCCGAGCTGCAGCAGCGTCGTCGGCGCGGCGTCGGGCACCAGCGGCGCGTGCACCAGGCAGACCGCGGTGCCGACGATGCGGTTGACCGCCTCGGTCGTCAGCTGCAGCACGGTGGCGGCATCACGGCCCACCCACAGCGCGGGCAGCGCCAGCAAACCCATCAGGTCGCGCAGCGCCCGGTCGGCGGCGGACGGTTCTCTTTCTCGGGACATCGTCGTCATTCGGCACGCCGGCCTGGTGCCGGCACTGGAAGCGCCGCCGGTGCCGACCGTCCGCGGCGCCGGCCGGTGGCGCGACGCGCGAACAGCTCGCGCAGCATCTCGGCCGGCGGCGTGAAAAAGGGATTCTCGCGCAGCACGCCGCCGATCATCGTGAGCGGATGCGTCCGCAGCAGGTCCATCATGGTGGCCCCGTCCAGCGGCGCGAGGTCGTAGACGCAGATCGCCAGCTGCTGGTTCGTGTCCAGCACGCGATTGAGCCGTGCTTCGTATTCCAGCAGGTCCAGCCGGTCGATGCCGGGGCGGACCGCCCAGCCCATCTGCGCCATGACCCGCAGCCCGTCGAAGGCGCCGGACGCCGCGCCGCGCTCCGCCGTGGCGCGGTCCATCGCCTCGAGCAGGCCTTCGACGTCGAAGGCGCCCGCCTCGTCCGGCCACGGTCGCAGGACCAGCTGCCCGCGATGCTCGCAGCCCGGCACGTCGATGCCAGCGGCGGCCAGCCGCACGCGATGCTCGTCCAGCCCGTCGGGTTCGACCAGGTGCAGGTTGCACTCGTTGCGCGCCTGCGCCTCGCGGTAGAACGGCGCCAGCACCTGGCCGGCCTCGTCGCGGCTGTCAAAGAACGCGCAGATGTGGAAATGGGTGGTGATCACTGCTCTCTCATTCCATCCGGGGGCGCTCGCGCCGCGGATGTCCTCCGACCCGAGGTGTGGCGGCCAGGTAGCTGGCTCTTGTGAGTTAGGCTGGTGATGTTAGCCTTGATGAGTATGTGCGACCCGCAACCGCGCAAGGAGTGTCCCCATGGAGCCTGTCGTCCACCCGTTCTCGGCGCTGTTCGAGCAACTGGGACTGCCCGCCGCCGAATCCGACATCCGCGCCTTCATCACCCGCCACCGTCCGCTGCCCGGTGACGTGAAAGTCCAGGACGCGCCGTTCTGGACACCGGCCCAGGCCAAGGCGCTGCGCGACATGCTGCTGGAGGACGCCGACTGGGCGCCGGTGGTCGACCAGCTGAACCTGGCGCTCCACTGACTTGACGCGCGACACGCTGCCGGGGCCGCCAGCCCTGGACGACCGGCTCGCGCGATGGGTCGGCCTCGGCGCCGCGTGCGCGGTCCTCCTGCTGATCGTGCTGCTCGCCGGCTGGGCGGCCAGCCTCCCCGGCGGCTTGCTGGCCGCGGTGCCCGCGGTCAGCCGCTTCGAGCTCCGCGAGGTCGCGCCCGGCGACCCGGACGGCCGCGGCCCCGGCGGCCGACTCGTCGAGGCCCGGGAGCGGCTCGCGCTGCCCGCGTTCATCCGCACCGACGGCGACCAGTCCCTGCACCGCGCCGTCTTCGAGATCGACCTCGACCCGTTCATCGGCCCGGAGGACGGTTTCGACCCCGCGCGTGACGGCGACCCGGCCACGGCGCACCGTCCGCCCGCCAAGAGCCTGGTGCTCTCGCAGGCGATCAACGGCGCGGACATCTACCTCAACGGCGTCTGGATCAACGGACTGGCGCAATCCAGCGCGCGGGCCCGCTTCATGTGGTTCCGCCCGCTGGTGGTGGAACTGCCGCGCAAGCTGCTGCGCCGGGACGGCCCCAACCGGATCACCCTCGAAGTGAACAGCTGGGAGCCCTACTTCACGATCGCGCCCGTGCTGATCGGGCCGGCGGATCACGCCGCCTACGTCGCCGAGTCGATCCATTTCCTGTGCCGCACCCTGGCGAACGCGTCGCGCGGCTTCTGCCTGCTGGCCGGCCTGTTCATGGTGGGCGTGTGGCTGGCCAATCGCAGCGATCCCGCCTTCGGGCTGCTGGGCGCGGCGTCGCTGATCTGGGCGGCCGTCTACACGCTGTCGCTGTGGATCTACATGCCGGCCGGGTGGCGCCCCGCCTGGCTCTGGGCCTTCTACCTGTGCGCGGGCGCGCTCAACGTGCTGCTGATCCAGTTCATCCTGCGCTACATCGACCAGCCGCTGAGCCGCCGCGCGCTGACGACGCTGGTGGCCATCTCGGCCGGGGCGGCGACGGTCTGGCCCTTCCTGGGACAGGTGGTCGAGTGGGACCTGGACATGTTCTGGATCTGGGTGCTGGTGCCCTTCCAGGCCTGGGCGATCCTGCGGCTGGCGCGCCACGCGTGGCGCACCCGCAGCAGCGACGCGGTGCTGCTGCTGGTCGTGGTGCTGGCGGCCGGCGCGCTCATCCTGCACGACTACAACGTGCTGATGCAGCTGGTGCGGCGCGCGCCCCGTGAGGACGACGGGACGCTCATGCGCCTGCTCACCGCGCCGATCTACCTGACCCACCTCGCCCTGCCGCCGCTGCTGATCGTGATGGCCCGGGTGCATCTGGCGAAGTTCCGCGTCAGCGTCGAGCATGTGCGCGAGGCCAACCGCATCCTGGCCGAAGCGCTGCGCCGGCGCGAGATGGAACTGGCCGTCAGCCACGCCCGGCAGCGCGACCTCGAGCGCGGCGAGGCGGCGCAGGAGGAACGCGAGCGGATCTACAGCGAGCTGCACGACGGCATCGGGTCGAAGCTGGTGCGGACGATCTTCAGCGTCCGCGATGGCCGCCTCGACCGCGATCAGGTCGAGCGCGGCCTGCTGGACGTGCTGCAGGGCGTGCGCGAGGTCATCAGCGAGACCGACACCACCGAACACCGGCCGATCCAGGACATCCTGTTCGACTACGGCGTGGACCTGGACGCGCTGCTGAGCGCGCCCGATTTCCAAATCAGCTACGACATCGAGAACGACCGCGAATGCGTGCTGCTCGGAGGGCTGTCCAAGGAGGTGATGCGGATCGTCGAGGAGAGCGTGGCCAACACGCTGAAATACGCCCGCGCCTCGCGCCTGAACCTCTCGCTGCGGCTGGACGGCGACGTCCTCGTCGTGGTGGTCGAGGACGACGGCCAATCCGCCGCCGGCCCCGCACCCGCGGTGCGGCCGGCGTTCGGCACCTCCACCGGGCAGGGGCTCATCAACATGCGCGAGCGGGCGCGCCGCATGGGCGGCGAGTACCGCTTCGAGCGCGGCCCGGACGGGGCGCGTTCGACCCTGACCTTGCCGCTGGTGGCGGCCGTCGCGGCACCGCGCCACGAGGTGGTCGCTCCTCGCTGACGGGCGCCGCCGGGCAGCCGTGGCGGCTTCGCTTTTGCGAAACGTCAAATCAAAGTGAATATTCGACGACACGCCGGAGCCATTGCCCTTGACGCGAATATCTCCAGCTGATCCAAATCCACGAAAATTCGCCTCCACGGAATATCCGATGGAAACTCGATCGCGGCGATACAAACACTAGCCAAGCGAGGAATTCACCATCGGAAAGGTGAGTATCGGCGTCGCGCCAGGCAAGTACTGAACGCGGGCTGTGCCGCTCAATGGCCCGGCTGCAGCCGATGCCGCTCGCCCGCATGCACGTCGCAGGCCTCGGCGCAGGCGCGGCAGGCTTGCGCGCAACGCTTGCAATGGGCATGGGAATGCCGCTCGCACTCCTCGGCGCACGCTCGGCACAGGTGGGCGCACAACGCGCAGAAGTCACCGTGATGCTCGGACTCCCGGGAGAGCGCGCCCAGGGTGGCCTCGCAGAGGGCGGCGCAATCCAGGTTCAGCAGGGCGCAGGCTTCCAGGGTGCGGTCGCCGGAACGGATACAGGCGTTCGCGCATTGCCGGGTCGCGAGCAGCGCCTCGGCGCAGGCCCGCATGCAGGGCTCCAGGTCTTCAGAAGGGTTAGTCATGACGACTCCTCGGGGAAGGGGTGAAGACGGGATGTTGGCAACCGACATTCCCCGCCGGCCTCCGCTGGCCAGCACTACTCAAATTTGCTAGTCGCAATTCGGCATCCAGGGGCAGCAGATCAAAGAGTGACAAAAGGCTAGCAAATGAATGCTATTGTTGGCCGGCGAGACGAGAAAGGAAACTGAGCACCGAAGCAAAACCACTCCACGGAGTTTCCGGTGCTGACTCAAAACCCCTGCCCAGCGACCACCGGGATCCATATTCCCGGTTCGAAAACCTGGCGATATATCGCGATCGCCGCGACCCTCTCCGCCACCGCCGTCCCGGCCATCGCCGACGACGCCTCCGCGGCGATCCCCGCGCCTGAAGCCGCGGCCTCGGTTGCCTCGGCCCCCAGCCAGCCTGCCGTAACGCCTCCCGCGTCCCACTGGGGCGCCGCGATGGACGACTTCCTGCTGACCGCCCTGGCCGAAGATCCTTCGATCGAGCGCGCGCGGGCCTCGATCACCGCGGCCGAGGACGGCATCACCGCCGCGAAATGGCAGTTCGGCCCGTCGCCCAGCATCAGCCGGGAACTCGCGGGCGGCACCCATCGCTATGTGAACGTGGTGCGCGTGCAGCAGCCGCTGTTCAGCGGCGGCCTGCTGACCGCCAACCTCAGCGCCGCCCGGACCGCCCTGCGCGGCAGCCAGCAGGAATTGCTCGCGGCGCAGCTGCAGCTCAAGCTCCGGATCGTCCAGACCTGGGCGGACTGGGCAAAGGCGCGCGGACGCGTCCAGGCGCTCGAGACGCTCCAGGACAGCCACCGCCAACTCCTGGACATGATCCGCCGCCGCCACCAGGCCGGCGTCGCAACGAACGCCGATGCGGCGCTCGCGGCTTCCCGGGAGAGCGCCGTCCAGGCCGAACTGGCCCAGGCGCGGCTCGAGGAAGGCCTGCAGCGCGACCGCCTCGCCCGCCTGGCGCGCCGCCCGGTGGAGCCGTCGCTGGGCGCGGCGCTCGACGGCGCCCAGCCCGCCCCGCCCGAGCTGCACGAGGTGCTGGACCACATCCAGCTCTCGCCCGAGATCGCGCTGGCTCGCGCCAACGTCGACCTGGCGCGCGACGAACTGGCCAAGGCCAAGGCGGCGCTGCTGCCCACCATCAGCCTGCGCCTGGAGCACCAGAGCGGCGCCTACCGGGACCAGCGCGTCGGCCTGGTGTTCCAGGCCGGCCTGCAGGGCGGGCTGTCGGGACTCGCCGGCGTCAACGCCGCGCGGGCCCGCATCGCCGCCGCGGAGGCCGCGGTCGACGCGACCGAACAGGATCTCCTGGGCAACTACCAGCTGGAATACACGCGCTTCGCCGCCGCCGGCGCGTCGTTGCGCAACGCCGAGCTCACCGCCGCCACAGGCGAAGAGGTGCTGGCGTCCTACCGCCGGCAATTCGACGCCGGCAAACGCGCCTGGCTGGACCTGCTGAACATGGTCCGCGAAGCCCACGCCACCCGCCAGACCCAGCGCGACGCCGCGATCGACGAACGCGCCGGCCGTTACCGCCTCGGCCTGCTGCTGGGCGACGCCGCCGCTGGCGACTGACCGCTCGCAGCCTGCATCCCCCTCGTCGCCCTCATTTCAGGATCCGCCATGACCGCCCTCCTCTCCTCGTCGTCCGATTCGACGACCTCGCCGCCGCTTGTCTCCGACGCGCTTGCCGCCGTCCTCACCCAATGGATGCGCATCACGGGCCGGCCCGTTCCGATCGAACGCGTCCGCCAGCACGCCGCGTCGTCGGCGCTCGCGGGGGACGGCCTGGACGCGGCGCGCGAACTTGCCGGGCGCGTGGACGAGCAGACCCGGTTCGTCGTCCTGCCAGAACCCCAACGCGCCGCGTTGCCCCTGTTGTGCCATCACGCCGAACACGGCTGGCAAGTGGTGACCGCCCGCACCGCGCACGGCCTGTGGACCTGCGCCGGCGCCGATGGCGCCCATCGCGAGCTCGTCCTCGACGACATTCCCTGCCTCCACGCCATCGCCGACGCGGACCGTGCGCCGTCGAGCGTCACCAGCGCGCGCCGCATGATGCTCTCGCAGGTCCGCGGGCAATGGCCGATCTTCATGGAGGCCGCCGGACTCTCCCTGGTGCTGGCCACGATCGGCATCGCGATCTCCTTCTTCTCCATGCAGGTCTACGACCGGGTCATCCCGAACCAGGGCGTCCAGACCCTGTGGGTGCTGACCGCCGGCGTCGGCCTGGCCGTGCTGATCGAGTTCCTGCTGAAGCTGGCCCGGGCCTCGCTGCTGGAGCCGCGACTCAAGCGCCTGGACGTCGGCATCTCCAAGGCGCTGATGGCCCGCCTGAACGCGGTGCGCCTGGATCAGCGCCCGGGCTCGGTCGGCACGCTCGCGTCGCAGGTCCAGAGCTTCGAGTCGATCCGCGGGATCCTGTCGACCAGCACGCTGTTCCTGCTCTTCGACATGCCGATGGCCCTGATCTTCGCCCTGGTGATCGCGGCGATCGGCGGTTTCTGGATGGCGCTGCCGGCGCTGGTGCTGTTCGGCGTCACCGTGCTGACCGGCCTGCTGCGCGCCCGGCGCATCGTCCGCCTGACCGCCAGCAACCAGTCCGGCGCGAACGCCAAGACCGGCCTGCTGGTGGAAACCATCGAAGGCACGGAGGCCATCAAGGGCCTGGGCGCCGCCTGGCGCTTCGAGGCGCGCTGGGCCGGCCTGTGCGAAGTGAATGCCACGCAGAGCCTGGCCCTCAAGCATGAAAGCGACACCACCTCCTACATCGCCGCGGCCCTGCAGCAGGCGAGCTACGTCTCGCTGATCTGCGTCGGCGCGGTCCTCGCGATCGAGGGACACCTGACGCAGGGCGCGATCGTCGCCTGCTCGATCCTCTCGGGCCGCGTGCTGTCGCCGCTGGCCTCCATCCCGCCGCTGCTGGTGCAACTGGGCAGCGCGCGGGCTTCGATGAAGGCGCTCGACGCCATCTTCAAGCTGCAGGTCGACAACGAGGCCATCGAGCGCCCCATCGTTCCCGAGACCCTCCGCGGCGAGCTGCGATTCGACGACGTCGAGTTCGCCTACCCCGGCCAGAAGGACCCGCTGCGCATCGGTCATCTGCACGTCCGTCCGGGCGACAAGGTCGCGATCCTGGGCACCGTCGGCGCCGGCAAGACGACGCTGCTGTCGCTGGCCTGCGGCCTGTCCAAGCCGACGCGCGGCACGGTCTACCTGGACGGCGTGGACCAGCAGCAGATCCACGCCGGCTGGCGTGCGTCGCATCTGGCCTACGGGCCGCAGCATGCCTGGTTGTTCGCCGGCACGCTGCGCGAGAACCTGCTGTTCGGGCTGCCCGACGTCAGCGACGACCTGCTGATGGCGGCCTGCCGCAAGACCGGCCTCTGGCCCATGGTGACGCAGCACCCGCTGGGCCTGGACCGCAAGCTGTCCGAGGGCGGTCGTGGCCTGTCCGGCGGCCAGCGCCAACTGGTCGCGCTGACCCGGCTGGTCCTCGCCGACCGTCCCGTGTGGCTGCTCGACGAGCCGACCTCCGGGATGGACGACGCGCTGGAACAGTCGACGGTCCGTCTGATGAAGCAGCTTCTCAAACCCGAGGCGACCCTGCTGCTGGTGACGCACCGCCTCTCGATGCTGGCGCTGGTCGATCGCGTGATCGTGCTGACGCCGCAAGGCGTGGCGATGGACGGGCCGCGGGACGAGGTCATCGCCCGCTTGCAGGGCCGCGTCACCGCAACGGCCACCTCCCCAACGGCCGCCGCGCCCGCCGCGTCCGCCGCGCCCGCCATCCGCGCCGTCGCGACGGCGCCATGACCCCGTCTTCCGGAGATCCTCATGAAACACACAAATGCGCCGCACGATGGCCAGACCCGGGTCCGCTGGACCGTCATCGCCACCGTGGCGGCCCTCGGAGCCGGCCTGTGGTGGGCCTCCCAGGCCGAGATCGAACAGGTGACTCGCGCCGGCGGCAAGGTCATGGCATCCTCCCGCACACAAGTCATCCAGGCGCCCGACGGAGGCGTGGTGGAACGTCTGTTCGTGCATGAGGGAGAGGCCGTGCGCAAGGGCGACCTGCTGGTCCAGCTGGACAACACCAAGGCCAGCGCCGCGTTGGCGGATTCGAGCGAGAAGGCCGCGGCCTTGCAGGCCTCGCTGGCGCGACTGCGCGCCGAGACGCTCGGCACGCCCTACCGCCCCGCCGGCGCCGGGGCCTTCAACGACCTGCAGCGCCGCTTGTATGAACGCCGCCAGACCGCGCTCCAGGAAGAGCTGGCGGTGCTGTCCAAGTCCGCCGACCTTGCCCGGCGGGAAGTCGAGCTGAACGAACCGCTGTTCAAGGCCGGCGACATCAGCGCCGCCGAGTTCCTGCGCCTGCAGCGCGCCGCGAACGAGGCGGCCGGCCAGGTCACCACCCGCCGCAACCGCTTCCTGCAGGACGCGCAGGCCGAACTGGCCAAGACCGAGGAGGAGCTCGCCAGCGTGCAGCAGATGCTGAACGACCGCCGCGGCAACCTCGAGCACACGGCGCTGCGCGCCCCGGTGGACGGCGTCGTCAACCTGATCACGCTGACCACGGTGGGCGCGGTGCTGCGCTCCGGCGACGAGATCATGCAGCTGCTGCCCACCGGCGACGACCTGATCATCGAAGCCCGGCTGCGCGCGGCCGACATCGGCTTCGTCCGTCCCGGCATGCCGGCGACGATCAAGCTCGACGCTTTCGACTACAGCATCTACGGCGCCCTCGACGGCGTCGTGACCTACGTCAGCCCCGACGCGCTGACGGAGCGCACGCCGCAAGGCGAGCAGCCGTATTACCGGACCCATATCCGCGTCAACGGCAAGCGCTTCAAGGGCGCGAAGGCCGAGCGTGTCGTGATGCAACCCGGCATGACGGCCACCGTGGAGGTCATCACCGGCCGCCATACGGTGCTGGACTACCTGCTCAAGCCCGTCAAGAAGACGATGTCGGAGTCCCTCGGCGAGCGCTGAGGACCAACCCACTCCGCGATTCCACAACAATCCGAACCATCAGGGGATTCACACATGATCACTGTCACCATCATCGAAGACGACGCGACGGTTCTCCAACGCCTGATCGACGTCGTGTCCGCCAGCAGCGCCTGCCAGATCGTGGGCATCGGCCGCAACCGCGGCGAATCGGTCTCCGCGATCCTGGCCAACCGCGCCGACATCTACCTGGTCGACCTGGGCCTGCCCGACGTGGACGGCATCGACCTGATCAAGCTGATCGCCGAGAAGTGCCCCGACGCGCGAAGCCTGGTGATCAGCACCTTCGGCGACGCCAAGCACGTGATGCGCAGCCTGCGCTCGGGGGCTTCCGGCTACCTGCTGAAGGAAGAGATCCAGCCCAGCCTGATCGACAAGATCATCGCCACCCACAACGGCCACGCGCCGCTGAGCCCGGCGGTGTCGCGCCTGGTGCTGGACAAGCTGGAAAGCCTGGAGACCGGCGTGAAGCCCAAGGTCGACCGCGTCCAGAAGCTCAAGGAGCTGGGCCTGGGCCAACGCGAATGGAGCGTGCTGAACCTGTTGATCGAAGGCCTGCCCATCGTCGACATCGGCAACCGCCTGTCGATCTCGCGCTTCACGGTGAACCAGCATCTGCGCTCGATCTATCGCAAGCTGAATGTGAACTCCCGCGCCATGGCGACGAGCGTCGCCCGCATGCATGGCCTGATCGACGACTGAGGCGGCTGCGGCCGGTCGCCGCACTCCCGCGAAAAAGCCGCCCGAGGGCGGCTTTTTCATGCGGTGTAGGAATGCGGTGTCGAATGCGGCGCGAGGCCGCATCGACGGCCGCATCGATCACAGGCGAGGCGTCTCCAGCGGGCCGGCGCGACGCACGACCGGCTTCGCAGCGGCCGATGGCCCGTTGCGTCCACCTTGCCGCAGGCGCATGCGCAGCAGCTGCCGGCACATGTAGAACGAGGCCCGGTCGGCGTCCGTCGGCGATCTCACCCGCCCCTGCTCCTTCAGGCGTCGCTGGCCCTGCGCGAGTTCCTCACGCAGGAGGGCGCTGAGCTGATGCTCGCGGCCGTGGATGGCGGCAAGGCCGAACACCGACAACCAGGCGACCAGGACGGGGCGAGGCAGCGAGGCCAGCAGTTCCGCCAGCGACTCGGAGGTGGCCACGCTCTGCGCGGCATGGATCTCCTGAACGCGCAACAGCCGCGCGACCAGCGAGGGATGCAGGCCCGCGACCATGGCCAGCGTCGCGGTGCAGGCGCCCGAGGCGGCCAGATGCAGAAGCTGGGCCACCACGCGGGCATCGGTCTCCGGCAATGCCGGCACGGCGACCGTCGCGGGGCGCGCGATGCCATAACCCTGGAAGAAGTCGGCACCGGCACGCAGCGCGCGCTGGTGGGCTTCATCGTCGTCGACCTTCTCCGCGATGACGGCCAGGCCAAGCTGATGGGCATGGCGGATCAGGGCGCGCAGCGCCAGCGGCGCGAGGCCCAGCATGTCGATCTTGGCGAACTGGGCCCAGGGGGCCAGCGCCCACCGGGGATCGTCCAGGCTGACGATGTCGTCCAGCGCGAAGCGGTAGCCCCGGCCATGAAGGTCCTCGATGCGCCGCATCAGGGCTGTGTCCACCTCGACCGTCTCCAGCAGCTCGATGACGCCGACGTCGGGCGTCATCGCCTCGGCAATCGGGCCCATCAGCGTGCGACCGTCCATGTTGACCAGCAGGTCCCCCAGCGGATGCTCCGCGGCGGTCGCGCTGGTCAGGAGCGCGCCATCGATCAATGCGTTGGACAACACGGCGGCGGTCGCGTGGGCACCGAGTTCCGGGCCGACCGGGCCGTCATCGCCGTTCCAGCGGAACAGCAATTCGGTCGCGACGACGCGGCCCGTGCGATCGATGATCGGCTGGCTGGCGTAACGAACGTGGGGGACGTGAGGAAGGTGGGGTGCGGGGGAGTTGGAGCGTTCGCGCGACGGGACGGGCGGCGAAGTCGATGACGCATCGCTGACGGGGATGCGGCCGGTGTCGGAGGGGCGGGACATGACTTTCCGCGGAGTGGAAGAACAAGGCTTCATGCTAGGAATCGCCCACTCGACACCAAATAGCAAACACCTGTCATCCCTGACCACCGACTAGCAGTTATAGGTGGGTTGCGCTGACTGGGATCAAGGCATCGCGCGGGCGCCGCGCTTGCCCCTGGCGATCACCGTCGGCCGCGCGTGCGCTGGAACTCCGGCGCGGCGCGCGCGCAACTCATCCGCCGGCCACGGACGGACCACCGCCGCGTGGGCGACATCCGCGCGGATCGGTGGGACCGGCTCCGCGGCCGTTGGGTTTTCTTATCCGGATCACAAGGAGAAACGACATGCAGATGCGACACCCTCGTCTGGCCGTGGCCGCCCTCGCGGCAGCCGTCCTGGCAGGCTGCGCCAACATGGATGAACGCCAGCGCGGCACCGCCGGCGGCGCCGCGATCGGCGCGGTCACCGGCGCGGTGATCAGCTCGGCCACCGGCGGCAAGGCCGGCACCGGCGCGCTGATCGGTGGCGCCGTGGGCGCGGTGGCCGGCAACGTCTGGTCGCGCCACATGGAGGACAAGCGCCGCGCGATGGAGCAGGCCACGCAAGGCACCGGCGTCGAGGTGACCCGGACCGCCGACAACCAGCTCAAGCTCGACGTCCCCAGCGACATCTCGTTCGCGACCAACAGCGCGACGCTGGAGCCGCGCCTGCGCCCGGTGCTGGACGCCTTCGCCAACGGGCTCAACAGCAACCCGTCGCCGACGGTGGTGCGCGTCGTCGGCCACACCGACAACACCGGCAGCGACGCCATCAACGATCCGCTGTCGCTGCGCCGGGCCGAGAGCGTGCGCGGCTACCTGGCCGATCGCGGCGTGCGGGCCGACCGGATCGAGGTCGCCGGCCGGGGCTCGCGTGAGCCGATGGTGTCGAACGACACCGCCGAGAACCGCGCGAAGAACCGCCGCGTCGAGATCTTCCTGCGCGAGCCGCAACAAGGCTCCGGCGGCTGAACGGCGGCGCGCCCGGTGTCCACCGGGCGCGGCTGCCGACGGTCCTCATGACGGGGTCCTCATTGCGGGGCCCTCATGACGGCGCCCCGGCGGCGCCGCCCACGACACCGGCAACGAAGATTGGCCTGCCACCCCGGCACAGGGGTGGCAGGCCTTTTCGCATCGGGCCCGTTGGAATGCTCCGCGGCCCGGTGCGAGCGACGCGGGGCGCGTCAGTGCGCCGGCTTGGTGGGCTCGGGCCCCATGTGCGGGCCGGTGCGATGCAATGCGCCGCCCTCGCCCTCCCAGGTGGTCATTTCCTCGGGTTTCCCGTGCGAGGTCTTCAGGCGCTGCTCGGTACGCCGCGCCTGCCATTGCCACAGCGCGTAGCCGGCCAGGCTGGACAGGGCCAGGGGGACGAGTCGTTTCATCAGCATGGTGTCGCTCCTCGGCGATCGATCAGCGCGCCGGCGCGCTGGCCTTGGGCTGGCGCGGCGGCGGCACGTCGGGGCCCGGACGCATTGGCGCGCTGGGCGGCGCCGACGGCGCACCGGCGGCGGTCGGGTTCTCCTGCACCAGGCGTTCAATGCGCGTCAGGATGCCGCCGCTCTGCACGCTGCCATCGCGGGTGCCCTGGCCCATGACCATCATCCGGCAGTCCTCGCGGTCGGCCTCGGCGACGCGCTGGCAGCGCAGCATCGCGTTGTTGGCCAGCTCCTGCGTGCTGGCGGTGCGCAGGTTGCCGCGCATCGCCTCCTGACGGGCGGCGCCGGCCTCCTTGAGACAGGTCGCCTGGCTCTGGCCGGTCTTGCCGGCCAGGCAGTCCGCGCGCTCCTTCTCATAGGTGCGCTGGATCTCCGACTTGGAGGAACTGCCGGCGGCGAAGGCCGGCGCGGCCACCATCATCACGGCCGACAGCACCGCGCCAGCGGTCACCAGCGCGGCGGTGGACGGCGACGAGAGGGACTTGTTGAGCTTGATCATCTTGGATCCTTTCCGGCGCGGGGCGCCACGGAGTCGGACGTCGGGAAGGGAGGATGAAGCAAGGCTAGGCCGATGGGCGGGCCGCGTCTGTCGTACCGCGCCGGTGCCGTGTGTAGGACGAGTCCGGCAGGGCAACGCCGGCGCCGCCGGGGCACCTTCGAGGGGGTCCCTGCCGGGCGCGCGCTGCGGCGTGATGTCCTACACCCGGACGTGGACCCTGCTGATCCCCGCTCCGGCCGCGGGGCGCCAACATGCCCTGCAAGCGCCGCGCCGCGGCCGTTCACCTGAAAGGATTCGTCATGTTGAAGTGGGCCTTGATCTTCGCCGTGATCTCGCTGGTGGCGGGCGTGCTCGGCTTCACCGGCATCGCCGCCGGCGCCGCCGGCATCGCCAAGATCCTGTTCGGGATCTTCCTGGTCATCTTCCTGGTGCTGCTGGTGCTCGGCATCACCGGCGTGAACGCGCTGCGAAAGTGACCCTCCCCCCGTTTTCCGCATCCAGAGGAGCCCGCCCATGAACGCCCCTGAACACAAGCACCTGCAGCTGGACGAGCAGGCCTTGCAACGCGCTCGCCAGCACCTGGACGAAGGCCCGGTCACGCCCAGCTACGGCCCGTGGCGCGACGACGTGATCCGGCTGCTCAACGACGCGCTGGCCACCGAGCTGGTCTGCGTGCTGCGCTACAAGCGCCACTACTTCACCGCGCACGGCCTGAACTCGCCCCGCATCGCCGAGGAGTTCCTCGAGCATGCGACGCAGGAAGCCGTGCATGCCGACCGCCTCGCCGAGCGCATCGTCCAGCTGGGCGGCGATCCCGACTTCAAGCCGGACTCGCTGACGAGCCGCAGCCACGCCGAGTACGACGAGAGCAAGGACCTCAAGGCCATGCTGCGCTCCAACCTGGTGGCCGAGCGCATCGCCGTCGAGGCCTATCGGCAGATGATCCAGCTGATCGGCGACAAGGACCCGACGACGCGCCGCATCCTCGAGGAAGTGCTCGCCGAGGAGGAAGAGCACGCCGACGACCTGGCCGACCTGCTGAGGGATTGAGCGATGCGCCGGCGCGTCGCGGCCCTGCTGCTGGTGCTCGGCGCGAGCTTCGGCCTCGTCGCCTGCGGCACGCCGCGTCCGCCGGTCAACGGCCGCGTCCCCGAACCGCCGGCGTCGGCGCCCGCGCTGACGCGGGTCGCCGCGCAGGTGGACGTCGTCGGGCCGCGCGGTCCGATGAACCAGGCCAGCCGCGAGCAGGCGCTGCGCGCGGCCGCCGCCCAGGGCAAGGCCGAACTGCTCAAGCGGCAGATCGCCGCCATGTCCTCGTTCGGCGATGTCGACCTCTACGCGGGCAATGAAGCGTCGCTGCTGGTCGACGGGCCGGCCACCTTCGCCGCGATGTTCGCGGCCATCGGCCAGGCGCGCCGGCAGATCGTGCTGGAGAGCTACATCATCGAGGACGCCGACGTCGCGCAGCGCCTGGCCGACTTGCTGCTGCAGCGCCGGGCGCAGGGCGTCGAGGTCGCGCTGATGTACGACGCCATCGGCTCGATGGGCACGCAGGACGCCTACTTCGACCGCATGCGCCAGGGCGGCATCGCCGTCTGCGCCTTCAACCCGGTCAACCCGCTCAAGCGCGCCCGGTATCACAAGATCACCCACCGCGATCACCGCAAGATCCTGGTCGTCGACGGCGAGACCGGCTTCACCGGCGGCATCAACATCAGCGCGGTCTACTCCTCCGGCTCTGGCGGCTTCGGCAGCCGGGGCTCGTCGCGTCCGCCCCGGCCGGCGGCGGCCGCCAGCGGCGCCGAGGGCCAGGGCGACAAGGACGGTGGCAAGGACGGCGACAAGGGCTGGCGCGACACCATGATCCAGGTGCGCGGCCCGGCGACGCGGGCGCTGCACACGATGTTCCGCGAGGTCTGGGCGCAGCAGCAATGCCAGGGCACGGTCACCGCGATCGAGCCGCCGGCCGGTCCGCCGCCCGGCCGCCAGTTGATGCGGGTGATCCCGTCGACGCCGCAGGACACCGAGAACCGCATCTACACGCTGCTGCTGGGCAGCATCCGCGCGGCGCAGCGCAGCGTGTACCTGACGATGGCCTACTTCGCGCCCGGCCAGGACATGGTCGACGCGCTGTGCCAGGCCGCAGGCCGCGGCGTCGACGTGCAGTTGATCCTGCCCTCGCGCAGCGACTTCTCGCCGGTCATGCACGCCGGCCGCAGCCATTACGAGCGCCTGCTGAAGTCCGGCGTCCGCATCCATGAATTGCAGGAGGCGGTGCTGCACGCCAAGACCGCGGTGATCGACGGCGTCGTCTCCACCGTCGGCTCCAGCAACATGGACTGGCGCAGCTTCGTCTACAACAACGAGGTCAACGCCGTCGTGCTGGGCGAGGACTTCGGCGACGCGATGACCCGCATGTTCGAGCGCGACCGCGCCGCGTCGCAGGCCATCGACCTGCGACGCTGGCAGGACCGCGGCGTCTGGCAGCGCGGCAAGGAATTCTTCTCGAGGATGTTTGAACAATGGTGGTGAAGGACGCGCCCGCGGGCGAACCGGGCGGCATGCCGCCGGGACCGGCCCCTCGACGACATCGGCACCGGCACGGGTGGGCGATGGGCCTGCTCACGCTGCTGGCGATGCTGCTGGTGGCCATCGGCGTCTGCGAATGGCTGGGCTGGCCCTTCCTGCGCCGTCCGGCGGAGCAATGGCTGAGCCAGAAGCTGGACCGCCAGGTGCGCTTCGACGGCGCCGAGGGCCAGGACTGGCAACTGCGGCTGATCGGTCACCTGCGGCTGCGCGCGCACAGCGTCACCGTCGCCGGCCCGAGCTGGAGCACGCTGGGCGGCCCCACGCTGCAGGCGCAGGATGCCGCCCTCACGCTGCGCTACAGCGACCTGCTCGCCCTGCGCCACGAGGGCCAGGCCTTGCGCGTGAAGGCGCTGCGGGCCGGCGAGCTGGCGCTGCGGCTGGAACGCGATGTCGAAGGCCGCGCCAGCTGGCAGTTCGGCGATCAACCGCCGAGCGACACCCAGGTTCGAAAACGCCCCCGCGTCGACGGCATCCGCTTCGACCTGCTGGAGGTCCGCCAGGGCACGGCGCTGGTGGACGACAAGATCCAGCGGCTCTCGCTGCTCGCGCGCTTCGCGCTGCGCGAGACCTGGACCACGGCGGAGCAGGCCGCCAGCGCCGCAGGCGCCGGGGCCTCGGGCGCGACCGCCCGACGCGCATCGCCGGACTCGCCCCCCGGCGTGGCCGCCCGCGCGGCCAGCGCCGCGGCGTCGGGCACGCGTCTGGCGGTCGATTTCGGCGAGCGCGTCGCGGGCAAACCGAAGGGAGCGTCCGCGCCCGCTGGCGAGCCGGGCCCCGGCGAAGGCGGCCGCTATGGGGTGACGGCCCATGCCGAGGGCCACTACCGCGACCTGCCGATCAAGGCCTCGCTGCAGACCGGCTCGGCGCTGCCCTGGCTCTCCTCCGACCCGAACGCGCCGGCCGTGCCGGTCACGCTGCGCGGCAACATCGGGCAGGCGCGGCTGAGCTTCGACGGCGAGGTGCGCGACCTGCTCGTCAGCCAGGGGCTGGCGGGCGACTACACCCTCAGCGGCCCGTCGCTGGCCGCGGTCGGCGAGCCGCTGGGCGTCACGCTGCCGACCACGCCGGCCTTCTCGATGCGCGGGCGGCTCACCCGCGAGGGCACGCGCTGGACCACCGCGGTGCGGCAGGCCACGATCGGCAAGAGCCAGCTCAGCGGCGAGTTCCAGTACGACAAGCCCGAGAACGCCGTGCCCACGCTGACCGGCGAGCTGCGCGGCCGCGAGCTCTGGCTGGCCGACCTGGGTCCGGCCGTCGGCGTGCCGGCCGAGCCGGGCGCCCCGCGGGCGAAGAAGGCCGCGTCGCGCGTGCTGCCGGACAAGCAGTTCGACCTGCCCTCGCTGCGTGCGATGAACGCCAACGTGAACGTGAAGCTCGCGCGCTTCGAGTCCGGCTCGGCCCTGCTACAGGCGGCCGAGCCGCTGAACGCCCGCATCGTGCTGAAGGACGGCGTGCTGGAGCTGCGCGACATCGACGCCCGCGTGGCGCGTGGCCAGGTCGCCGGCCTGATGCGCCTGGACGGCCGCGAGCCCAAGGCCCAGTGGCAGGCGCGGCTGCGCGTCAGCGGCGTTCACCTGGAGCAGTGGCTGAACCTGGAGCGCAAGAACGGCCAGCGCTGGGTGACCGGCGTGATGGGCGGACGCATCGCGCTGGATGGCGTCGGGCGCTCGACGGCGGAGCTGCTGGCCAGCGCCGACGGCCGCATGGTGCTGTACTGGACCGATGGCACGGTGTCGCACTTGATCGTCGAGGCCGCCGGCATTGACATCGCGCAGGGCCTGGGCCTGCTGGTGCGCGGCGACGACGCCCTGCAGGTGAACTGCGGCGTCGCCGATCTGCGGGTCAAGGACGGCATGGTGACGCCGCGGCCGATGGTGGTGGACACCAAGGATTCGGTGGTGCTGGTCGACGGCGACATGTCGCTGGCCACCGAGCGGCTGAACCTGGTCGCCAAGGTCGATCCCAAGGACAAGAGCCCGCTGACGCTGCGCACGCCCTTGAACATCCAGGGGACATTGGGCGATCCGCGGCTCAGCCTTCAGAAGGCCCCGCTGCTGCGCAAGCTGGTGCCGGCGGCGGTGCTGGGCGTGGCCGTGGCGCCGCTGGCGGCGATCGTGCCGCTGATCGACCTGGGCGAGGACCCGGACGATGAAAGCCTGCGCGCGCTGTCCGAATGCAACGCCCGGCTGGCGCCCGTGTCGAAGCGGAGGCCGGGATCGTGATAATGGGCGCCTCCCATATGCCCACGCCCATGTCCACCGTTCCCGTCATCGATCCGACGCCCGGCACGCTGAACTGTTTCCTGGTCGAGGACAGCCCGCTCATCCGCGAGAACCTCGTGGCGACGCTGCAGGAGATGCTGGACCTGGCCGTCGTCGGCCAGGCCGAGGACGAGGCCGCCGCGCTGCGCTGGCTGCATGACGAGGCGGTCCCTTGCGACCTGCTGATCATCGACCTGTTCCTCAAGCGGGGCTCGGGCATGTCGCTGCTGCCCAAGGCCCGGCTGCTGCAGCCCGAGGCCAAGCTGATCGTGCTGACCAACTACGCCACCGTCGACATGCGCCAGCGCTGCGAGCAGCTCGGCGCCGACCGGGTCTTCGACAAGTCCAGCGAGCTCGACGAGCTCATCGCCTACTGCCTGGACCTGGCGTCGTCGAAGGCGTGAACCGCCACTGAAGTTCGCTGGTGGGCGTGAGGCCGCTGGCGCTCAGTGCGCCCCGCCCGCGTCCACCGGCGCGCCCATCTTCGGCGGGCGCTTGGTCAGCCAGACGAAGGCGATCAGCACCAGGAACAGGATCGCCGAGGCCAGGAAGATGTCGTCCGCCGCCCGGGTGAAGGCCTGCTGGTCGACCAGCCGGTTCAGGTAGGCCAGCGCCTGGTCATGGCTGAAGCCCTGGCGCTGCAAGGTCTCGATCGCCTGCGTCTCCGGTACGTCGCCCAGCGCCAGGCGCTCCGCCAGGTGATGGTGGTGCAGCGTCGCGCGGTTCTCCCATAGCGTCGTGGAGATCGACGTCCCCATCGCCCCCGCCGTGATCCGGACGAAGTTGGACAGGCCCGCCGCCGCGGCGATCCGCTCCGGCGTGATGCCCGACAGCGTCAGCGTCGTCAGCGGGATGAAGAAGAAGGCCAGCGCCCCGCCCTGCAGGATGGTGGGCACCATGATGGCGGCCAGGTCGGTGTCGGTCGTGAACTTGGAGCGCATGAACAGCACGATCGCGAACACGACGAACGCGAAGCTCGCCATCGCGCGTGGATCCCACGTCGACACCTTGCGCCCCACCACCGGCGACAACAGGATCGCCAGCACGCCCACCGGCGCCAGCGCGAAGCCCGCGGCCGTGGCGGTGTAGCCCATGTGCTGCTGCAGCCACAGCGGCAGCAGCACGACGTTGCCGAAGAACAGGCCGTAGGCGATCGACAGCACCGAGGCGCCGAACAGGAAGTTGCGCCGCGCGAAGAGCCGCAGGTCCACCACCGGATGGTCGTCGGTCAGCTCCCAGACGATGAACACCGCCAGGCCCACGACCGCGATCACGGCCAGCGCGACGATCTGGTTCGACGCGAACCAGTCGAGCTCCTTGCCCTTGTCCAGCATCACCTGCAGCGAGCCGACCCACAGCACCAGCAGGGCCAGCCCGATGGTGTCGATCGGCAGCTTCTTCACCGGCGTCTCGCGCGTCCGGTAGATGCTCCAGGTCAGGCCGGCCGCGAACAGGCCGACCGGGACGTTGATGTAGAAGATCCACGGCCAGGTGACGTTGTCGGTGATCCAGCCGCCCAGCAGCGGCCCCACCACCGGCGCCACCAGCGTCGTCATCCCCCACAGCGCCAGCGCCGTGCCCGCCTTGTGCTTGGGATAACTCGCCAGCAGCAGCGTCTGCGACAGCGGGATCATCGGCCCGGCCACCAGCCCCTGGAACACCCGCGCCGCCACCAGCATCTCCAGCGAATGGGCGAAGCCGCACAGCCAGGACGCCAGCACGAACAGCAGCACGCTCATCGTGAACAGCCGCACCGCGCCGAAGCGCTGGGTCAGCCAGCCGGTCAGCGGCACCGAGATCGCGTTGGCCACGCCGAAGCTCGTGATCACCCAGGTGCCCTGCACCGGGCTCACGCCCAGATCGCCCGCGATGGCCGGCAGCGACACGTTCGCGATGGACGAGTCCAGCACATTCATGAAGGTCGCCAGCGACAGCGAGATCGTGCCCAGCACCAGGGCCGTGCCGGTCAGCGGCGGCGGCGCGGCCGGCGCGACCGGTGCGGCGGACGGCGCAGGCGCCGGTGCCGCATCCATGGAAGTGGAATTGCTCATTGCACGCGCGTGGTGGTCGAGGCTGAGGTCGAGGTCCTGGCGGCAGCCGCCTTGCCGAGGTTGGCCGCGATGATGCGGTTCACCTGCTCGTCGGCGGCCTTCTCCTGCGCATCGAAGATCGTCGTCTGCAGCCGCGGCGCGCTGGCGCCGGTCGCGGCGGCCAGCATCTGGCCGCCCTGCTCACGGACGTCGACCTGCACGTCCATCGACAGGCCCACGCGCAGCGGGTGCTCCTGCACTTCCTTCGGATCCAGCGCGATGCGCACCGGCACGCGCTGCACCACCTTGATCCAGTTGCCGGTGGCGTTCTGCGCCGGCAGCAGCGCGAAGGCCGCGCCCGTGCCGGCGCCCAGGCCCTGGACCGTGCCGTGGTACTCGGTCTTCTTGCCGTAGACGTCCGCCTCCAACGTCGCCTTCTGACCGATGCGCAGCTTGGCCAGCTGGCTTTCCTTGAAGTTGGCGTCGACCCAGACCTGCTGCAGGCCGACCACCGCCATCAGCGGCGCGCCGGCGGCCACGCGCTGGCCCAGTTGCACCGAGCGGCGCGCGACCCAGCCGTCCACCGGTGCGATCAGCTCGGCGCGCTGCAGCGCCAGGTAGCTCTCGCGCAGGCGAGCCGCGGCGCGCAGCACGTTGGGATGGTCCTCGACCTTGACGCCGTCCGTCAGCACCTGGTTGGAGGCCAGCTGGTCCTTCGCGGCCTGCAGCGCCGATTGCGCGGCGGCGGCCTGCGCGCGGGCGGCGGTCAGCTGCGACTGGGCGTGCTCCAGCTCTTCCTTGCCGACCGCGCCGGTGGCGATCAGCGGCTGGCGGCGGGCGACGTCGGCCTGCAGGCGCTCCATGTCGGAAGCGACGCGCTTGAGGTCGGCCTCGCGCACCTTGACCTGCGCTTCCAGGCCGCTGTTGTTGGCATACAGGGTGCGGACCTCGCGGACCGTCTGGGCCAGTTGCGCCTGCGCCTGCTCCAGCGCGACGCGGGCATCGACCGGGTCCAGGCTGACCAGCTTCTGGCCGGCCTTCACGAAGTCGGTGTCGTCGGCATAGACGGCGCGGACGGTGCCGCCCACCAGCGGCGTGATCTGCACGACGTTGGCCTGCACGTAGGCGTTGTCGGTCGTCTCGTAGCGGCGGCCGACGATCCATTCATAACCGCCATAGACCAGGCCGGCGACGATGACGGCGGCGGCGATGACGGTCAGGCCCTTCTTGCGGGCGCCGTTCTTGGCGGGAGCTTGCGTGTTGTTCGGGGGCGTTGCGCTCATGGTGTGCTCTGCGGAATGTCGTTGCGCGAAGGGCGCGAAAGTCGGAGGAAGGCTGGCGGCACGGGCTGCCGGCGTCCGGATGCGGGTTCGGTTGCTGCCTGCGGAAGCGTCCTGGCGGGACGGGCGTCAGCCGCGCCCGGCCGGCGTAGCCGGCGTGGCCGGCGCAACGGACGCGGGCGCCTCGGCGCGGCGGGGTTCGCTGTAACCGCCGCCCAGCGCACGCATCAGGTTGATCTGCGCATCGACGGTCAGCGCCTGCAGGTCGATGCGGCCGCGCTGCTGCAGCAGCTGGTTCTGCTGCGCGGTCAGCAGGGCCAGGCGACCGGTCAGGCCGGCGCGATGGCGTTGCTCGGCCAGCGCGGCCTGGCTGTCGGCGTTGGCCACCAGCGCGTCCTGCTGTGCGCCCTGCAGGCGCAGGGAGTCCAGCGTCGTGACCTGGTCGCTGGCGTCGCGCACCGCGTCCAGCACGGCGGCGTTGTAGCTGGCGATGGCGGCGTCCTGCTCGGCGGCGCTGCCGCGCAGGTTGGCGCGCAGCCGGCCGCTGTCGAACAGCGGCAGGTGCAGCGCCGGGCCGGCGCCGTACTGGCGGCTGCCGCTCTTGAAGAGATCATCCAGCCCGATCGAGTTCAGGCCGACGAAGGCCGTCAGGCTGACGCTCGGATAGAACTGCGCGCGTGCGACGCGGATGTCCTGGGCGGTGGCCTCGACCCGGGCGCGCGCGGCGGCCAGGTCCGGGCGGCGGCCCAGCAGGTCCAGGTGGGGCGCCTGGCGCCAGTCCAGCGCGGCCGGCAGCGCCGCATCCAGCGACGCGGTGGCCGTCGGCCCCTGCCCCGTCAGCGCGGCGATCTGGTGGCGCAGCAGCGCCTGCTGCTCGCGCAGCACGACCTGCTGGCGCTGGATGTCGGGCAGCGGCGCTTCGGCCACGCGCAGGTCCTGGCCGTTGTCCAGCCCGGCGGCGCTGCGCTGGCGCACCAGGTCCAGGCTCTGGTCGCGCAAGGCCTTCTGCTGCTCCAGCAGGCGGCCTTGCGCCTGGCTGCGGGCCAGCGCGACATAGGCCTTGGCGACGGCGTTGGACACGCTCAGCCGCGCGGCGGCCGCGTCCGCCTCGGCGGCGCGCTGCTGGCCCAGCGCCGCCTGCAGCGCGGCGTCGTGCTTGCCGAAGAAGTCGAATTCGTAGCTCAGGCCGGCCTGGATGTTGGCCAGCGTCTGCACGCTGCCCGCCAGCGGCGGCGGGTAGATGCCGTGCTCGCTGAAGCGCTGGCGCGTCGCGTCGGCCTCGAGCTCCGCCGCCGGCCGCCGGGCCGCGTCGGCGTTCTCGGTCAGCGCCGCGGCGCGGGCGATGCGGGCCCGCGCCAGCGCCAGCGTCGGCGAGTTCGCGATCGCCTGCTCGACCAGCGCGTCCAGCTGCGGATCGCGGAAGGCCTTCCACCATTGCGCGTCGAGCGCCTCGGCCGGGCCGGCCTCGAGGCCCAGGCGCGCGGCGGCCTCGTCGCCGTCGATCGGCCGGCCCGGCTCGGCCAGCTTGGGGATGGGCGCGCAGGCGGCGAGCACCATCAGCAGCGCCGCGCCCATGGCCAGCGCCAGCGTCGTGCGATGAAGGGATCGGGAGGTCATCGGGGGTTCCTCGGGACTGTTGTTCTTGTGAAGGGGGAGAGAGCAGCGGGAGATCGTCATCGGCGAATGCGGGTCAATCGTCCTTGTCCAGGATCGAGGTCTCGGAGCTCAGGCCCGCGTCGCGGATCGCGTGGCCGTTGGCGACGACGCGCTGCAGCAGGCCGATCAGCGTGCGGAACTCGTGGTCGGTGAAGCCGGCCAGGTGATCGTTGAACACCTTGGACAGCACGCCCGGCGCGGCCGCCATCGCGTTCACGCCGACCTCGGTCAGCGACACCATCACCACGCGCCGGTCCTCGACCGAGCGCTCGCGGCGCACCAGGTTCTTCGCCTCGAGCCGGTCCAGCAGGCGGGTCATCGCGCCGCCGTCCATCGCCAGTTCACGGGCGAGCGCCGCGCTGGACATCGGACCGTTGAAGCGCAGGCGCAGCATCGGCGCCCACTGGGCGTGGGTCAGGTCGTGCGCGCCCAGCATCTTGTCGGCCTGGAGCACCATCGACTGCTTGATCTGGCGCAGCAGCCAGCCCAGGCTGGGCTCGGAGGTGAAGCTGTCGGCGCTGTAGAAATCGGCGGGAGGCGGCAAGTTGGGGCTCATGGCTGGGCTTTCTGACTTCGGCTTTCCGGGAGGCAGGCTGCGGAAAGACTTGATGACAATTATTGCTTAGGCAATGATTGCCTCGCCAATCACTGCCTGGGATGGGCTTTCTGCGGGTGGGGACTTTTCCGCCACACCGGCCCCCTAAACTGATCCGATGTCCGCCATGTCTCCCTCCTCGACGCGCCCGGGCGCCTCGACCACCCCCGCTTCGCCCCCCGGCACCGGCCCTTCGGCTGAGGCTCAGGCAAACGCCGTGCGCAGCCCGCCCCCCTTGCGGGCGATGGCGCCGGCGCTGTGGCCCTTCCTGCGGCCGTATCGGGGGCGGATCGCCGCGGCGATCGTCTTCCTGGTGATGGCGGCGGCGGCGACGCTGGTCTTCCCGATCGCGCTGCGCCAGCTGATCGACCAGGGCCTGGTCGCCGCCGACCCGGGCGAGCGGCTGATGGCGCTGCGGGAGCACTTCCTCTGGCTGTTCGCCACCGGCGCGGCGCTGGGCGTGTTCTCGGCGCTGCGTTTCTACGCGGTGAGCTGGCTGGGCGAACGCGTCAGCGCGGACCTGCGCACCGCCGTCTACAGCCATGTGCTGCGGCAGAGCCCCGAATTCTTCGAGACCACCCAGACCGGCGAGGTCATCAGCCGCATCACCACCGACACCACGGTGATCCAGAGCATCGTCGGCTCCAGCCTGTCGATGGGGCTGCGCAACCTGATCATGGGCGTGGGCGCGGTGGCGCTGCTGATCGCCAGCAACCCGTGGGTGATGACGCAGGTGCTGGGCATCCTGGTGCTGGTGGTGGCCCCGGCGATGTTCTTCGGGCGACGCGTGCGCCGCCTGTCGCGGGCGAGCCAGGACCGCGTCGCCGACACCAGCGCGATCGCGGCGGAGATGCTCAACGCGGTCACCGTCGTGCAGTCGCATGCGCAGGAGGCGCGGGAGGCCGCCCGTTTCGACGCCGCCAGCGAGGCCGCCTTCGACACCGCCCGCAAGCGCACCCGGGTGCGGTCCTTCCTGGTCGCCTTCATCATCACCGCCACCTTCGGCGCGCTGCTGTGGGGCCTGTACCAAGGCACGCAGGCGGTGATGGCCGGCCGGATCAGCGCGGGGCACCTCGGGCAGACGGTGGTCTACGTGATCCTGCTGGTGTCGTCGGTGGCGGTGCTGGCCGAGGTCTGGGGCGACCTGCTGCGCGCCGCAGGCGCGACGGAGCGGCTGATGGAGCTGCTCGCCGCGCAGTCGCCGGTGGCGGATCCGGCCGCGCCTGTGGCGCTGCCAGCGTCGACCGGCCCGGCGCGCGTCGCCTTCGAGCAGGTGCGTTTCCACTACCCGTCGCGGCCGGACCGCGCCGCGCTGGACGACTTCAGCCTGCGCATCGAACCCGGCGAGACCGTCGCGCTGGTCGGCCCGAGCGGCGCCGGCAAGAGCACCGTGCTGCAGCTGCTGCAGCGATTCTTCGACGTCCAGTCGGGGGCGCTGCTGCTGGACGGCGTGCCGGTGGACCGGCTGCGGCTGGCGGAGCTGCGCGCGCGCATGGCGCTGGTGCCGCAGCAGAGCGTGATCTTCTCGGCCAGCGCGCTGGACAACATCCGCTATGGCCGTCCGGACGCGAGCCGCGAGGCGGTCATCGCCGCGGCGCGGGCCGCGCATGCCGACGAGTTCATCCGCCAGTTGCCCCAGGGCTACGACAGCTTCCTCGGCGAGCGCGGCGTGCGCCTGTCCGGCGGCCAGCGCCAGCGCATCGCGATCGCGCGGGCGATGCTGCAGGACGCGCCGCTGCTGCTGCTCGACGAGGCCACCAGCGCGCTGGACGCCGAGAGCGAGCGACTGGTCCAGCAGGCGCTGGACGAGGCGATGCGCGACCGCACGACGCTGGTGATCGCGCACCGGCTGGCGACGGTGCAGCGCGCCGACCGCATCGTGGTGATGGACCACGGCCGCATCGCCGAGCAAGGCACGCATGCCGAGCTGGTGGCGCGTGGCGGGCTCTACGCCCGCCTGGCGGCGCTGCAGTTCAATGCCTGACGCCCGGCGGGGCTCCCCGGCTTCTCTAGAATCGCGCCCCATGACCGCAGACACCACCGCCGCACGCCCGGTGCGCAGCCAGTACGAAGACTTCATGCGCCACGTGTACGAGCACGGCGTCGCCAAGGGCGACCGCACGGGCACGGGCACGCGCAGCGTCTTCGGGCATCAGATGCGCTTCGACCTGAACGAGGGGTTCCCGCTCGTGACGACGAAGAAGGTGCACCTGAAGTCGATCATCCTGGAGCTGCTGTGGTTCCTGCGCGGCGACTCCAACGTCAAGTGGCTGCAGGAGCGCGGCTGCACGATCTGGGACGAGTGGGCGCGCGAGGACGGCGACCTGGGGCCGGTCTACGGCGTGCAGTGGCGCAGCTGGCCCAAGGCGGGCGGCGGCCATGTGGACCAGATCGCCGAGGTGGTGAAGCAGCTCAAGACCAACCCCGATTCGCGCCGGATCATCGTCTCGGCGTGGAACGTGGCGGAGCTGGACCAGATGGCGCTGATGCCGTGCCACGCCTTCTTCCAGTTCTACGTGGCCGACGGCAGGCTGTCCTGCCAGCTGTACCAGCGCAGCGCCGACATCTTCCTGGGGGTACCCTTCAACATCGCCAGCTACGCGCTGCTGACGCAGATGCTGGCGCAGCAATGCGGGCTGGGCCTGGGCGACTTCATCTGGACCGGCGGCGACTGCCACATCTACGCGAATCACTTCGAGCAGGTGCGGACGCAGCTGGAGCGCGCGCCCTTCCCCTACCCGACGATGCACATCAAGCGCCAACCGGCCTCGATCTTCGATTACGAGTTCGACGACTTCGAACTGCGCGACTACCAGCACCACGCGGCGATCAAGGCGCCGGTGGCGGTGTGACACCCAGGGCGCGCTCCCGGTCGACCTGATGTGGTCGGCGAACTCGCGATCAAGCGCGAACTCAAGGCGTGGGGAATGGGCGCCATGCGGATCGACAACCGATTCGCATGGCAAGCGGGCGCCCGGCGATCGCCGGGCCATTGCTCATCAATACGAGTAGCTCACATACACCGCCCCCACCGGCGAGGTCGCGCGGCGCGTCAGGGGGCTCTTGCGCGCGTCGCCGAGCAGGCGCTGCGCACCGACCATGCCGGTGATGCTCCAGTCCGATGAGAGCTTGTGCTGCCAGCTCACGCCGCCTTCGGCCATGTGGGCGCCGGCCTTGGGCGTGAACACCGCATAACCCGAGCGCGCCGACTGCGCGGCGGTCACGCCGTGATAGGTCTGCATGTACTTCTTGTCCGCCGCGTTGGCCGACACCGACAGCACCACCGTGTTCCTGCCGCCCGACAGCACCGTGGCCGCCGCGCCGAGGCTGTAGAGCGCGCCGTTGGTCCGCGCCGTGATCGGCTGCTCGGTGGCGATCTGCAGTTCGAGCCAATCAGTCACCGCATAGCCCAGCGTCAGGTGCGCCGTGGCGCTGCCCTTCACCTCGCCCATGCCGCGCAGGTACTTGCTGCCGCTGTTGCCGCCCAGTCCCTTGGTCTCCTTCTCTTCGCGCTTGCCGCGGTAGCCCAGCGCCGCGCTGTAGCTCAGGCCGCCGGTCGATCCCGCATAACCCAGGCCACGCTGCGTGCTCAGGAAGAAGCCGCTGGCATGCGCGTATTCCACCCCCAGCAGCGGCGCGACGAGGTGCTCGTCCGAACCGGCATAACGCGTGGCGACGGCCATGCCGCCCTGGACGACGACGGTGGACGTCGGCGTGGATGCGGATGCCGATGCGGGTCCGGTCTGCGCCTGGGCCGCGGCGCACAGCGGCAGCAGCAGGAGGGCGGTGGTGATGGGGGTGAGGGGGAAACACTTCATGGATGTGGTCATGTCGATCATGGGAAAGAACACCGCCGCCCGAGCACTGGAGCGCCAGACGGGGCCTGGAACGCGTCGGCAGTGTCAAAGCGGTCCATGAAGCCGACCTTTTCCACGCATGAAGAAAGCATGAAGCGCGGCGCGGCGCGGCGCGTGCCGGGCCGCGGTGCTGGTCCAATGGCCGGCATGAAGATGCAGCTCATCGGGGCCTCACGCGTGCGCGACTTCACGCGCGCCCTCACCCAACCCAGCCTGGTGCGGCGACTGCTGATCGCGCAGATGCTGCTGCTGACGCTGCTGTGGTCGGCGGGCGCGGGCTACCTGCTGAGCCAGGGCGCCCGGCCGCTGCTCGACACCCGCAAGCTCTACGAGACCATCAATGCGATCGCCGACGAGCTGGCCGACGACCCCGACCGCCGCCAGCGCGTGCTCGACCGCGCCCACGAGGCGATCGTCGAGGACTACGACGCCATCAACGACCCGCTGCCGGGCTTCGTCGTCCAGCAGCACGGGCGCATCGTGTACCGCAGTCCGAAGGCGCCCGACTTCGTCCCCGAAGGGCCGCTGGACCGCCAGTTCCCGCTGCGCCTGGGCGGCGTCGCCTACGTCGCCAAGACCATGCAGGCGCCCTCGGGGACGCGCACGACCATGTTCGCGCGCAACCAGGGGTGGAACGTCTTCATCACGATCTACTCCAAGGGCTTCTACCTGCTGCCCTTGCTGATCAGCCTGCCCATCCTCGTGGTGCCGGCCTGGCTGTCGATCCGCCTGGCGATGCGTCCCTGGAGCGCGGTGGCGCGCGAGATGGCCAGGCGCGGCCCGCAGGACCTGACCCCGCTCGCCTATCGCGAGGGCCATCGCGAACTGGCGGTGATGGTGGAGGCGATCAACGGCTGGATGCGACGCGTGTCCGACAGCAGCGAGCGCGAGCGCGTCTTCGTGGCCGACGCGGCGCACGAGCTGCGCACGCCCCTGGCGGCGATGCTGGTCAACGTCGAGGCGCTGCGCGCCGACGCGCGCGACGAGCGGGAGCGCCAACTGATGGCCGGCGTGCTGAGCAGCGGCCATCGCGCGTCGCGCATGGTCAACCAGTTGCTCCGGTTGATGCGCAGCGAGGCGCCCGGCGCGGAGCGGCGCGAGCGCATCCGCCTCGACCGCCTGCTGCAGGACCGGCTGGCGGCCCTGTCGCCGCTGGCGTCGGCGCGCTCGGTCGAGCTGGAGCTGGCCGCGGCGCCCGACCTGTGCGTCGAGGGCCAGCGCGGCGCGCTGGAGTCGCTGGTCGACAACCTGGTCGAGAACGCCGTCAAGTACGGACCGGCGGGCGGCACGGTGCGCGTCGGGCTCCGGCAGGCGGCCGGCGAGGCGCTCCTCACCGTGGCCGACGAGGGTCCGGGCATCCCGGCCGCGTTGCGGATGCGGGTGTTCGACCGCTTCTTCCGGGACCCCGCGCAGCGCGAGCCCGGCAGCGGCCTGGGACTGTCGATCGCCCGCGCGGTGGTGGAGGGCCTGGGCGGGCGCATCGCGCTGCACGACGCGCGGGGCGGCGGGCTGCTGGTGCGGGTCGCGCTGCCAATGCCCCGGGAAGCGCGCGGACCGCGCTGAGCCCGGCGCGCTCGGAACTTCCGCTTGTCCTACACGCGCGCGCACTCCTCTCCGGCAGAGACGCGTGCGAAGCCTGGGTACCGTTCACGGCAACGTTTCAGAGGGATGCCATGACCACCAACCCGCCGATCACCGCCGCCGACCGCCTGCTCAGCCGCCCCTTCGAGCGCCCGCTCGACCCCTCGCTTGATCGCGCCACCCCGGCGCCTCGAGCGGCGCATCAAGCGGCGCCTCACGCCGACGAGGTCGAGCGGCAATGCTCCGCGCGGCGCCTCAGCGACGCGGCGCTGGACGCGATCGCCGAGCTGGCCGTGCTGACCGACAACACCGACGAAGCCACCCTCGAATCGGCCTGCCGCCAGGCCATCGCGCAGGATCCCTGCCACGTCGAGTCCTTCGCCCGGCTGACCACGCTGCTGAGCCGCCAGGGCCGCCATGACGAGGCGCTCGAGCTCATCGACCAGGCGGTCGGTTGGTGTGGCGACATCGCCGCGCTGTACCACTTCGCCGGGTGCGTGCTCGAGAGCGCGGGTCGCCTGCCGCAAGCGATCGCCTCGTTCGAGCAGGCCCTGGACCTCAACCCGGCGCTGGCCGAATCGCATTACCGCCTCGGCGCGCTGTGCGAGCGGCTCGGCGAGCCACGCGCGTCGGCGGCGCACTTCCGCGTCTATCGCCGCCTGGTCGACGAGAACCGCTCGAACCAACGCCTGAGCTGAAGGCGGGGCGAGATCGGTGCTGAGTCAAGCGCGCGGAGCGGGACTAGCGCCGCAGTCAGCGCCCTGCGCGAGCAGGCCGCCCGTTAGCATCCGCGCATGACCGCTTCCGCCCCATTGCCCGCCGCGGACCCGCTGCACGTCGGCATCGTCGGCTGTTCCGCCGAAGGCGCCGCCCTCTGTTACCGCACGATCTGCGCCGAAGGCGCGGGGCTGCTCGGGCCGCACGCGCATCCCGAGCTCAGCCTGCACACGCCCTCGCTGCACCGCTATGTCGAGGCGCTGGATCGCGGTGACCGCGAGGCGGTCGCGGCGCTGATGCTCGACTCCGCGCATCGTCTGCAGGCCGCCGGCGCGCAGCTGCTCATCTGCCCGGACAACACCATCCACCAGGCCTTCGACCTGGTCGAGCCGCGCTCGCCGCTGCCCTGGCTGCACATCGCGCGCGTCGTCGCGGACGAGGCGTGCCAGCGTGGTTTCCGCCGTGTCGGCGTGCTGGGCACGCAGTGGCTGGTGCGCAGCGAGGTCTATCCCGAAGCGCTGGCCGCCGCCGGCATCGAGGCGATCCGGCCGAGCGACGCGTGGCGCGACGAGCTCGGCGCGCGGATCATGGACGAGCTCGTCCCGGGCCGCCTGCAGCCGGGCACCGTCGAGCGCTTCCAGCGCGCGATCGATGCGCTGCGCGAGCGCGGCTGCGACGCCGTCGTACTGGGCTGCACCGAGATCCCGCTGATCATCGGCGACGCCAACGCGTCGCTGCCCACGCTCGATTCGACCCGCCTGCTGGCGCGCGCCGCCTTGCGGCGGGCCGTCGCTCAATAGCGCTCGGGCACGAACATCTGCGGCGGCACCGGCTGGCGTGCGTAGTCGTCATGCCGCTCGCGCTCGGGCAGGCGGACCTCGGCGCGCTCCACCTCGTGGTACGGGAAGTGGTCCAGCAGGTGCTGGATGCAGTTGAGCCGCGCGCGTTTCTTGTCGTCCGCGGCCACCACCCACCAGGGTGCCTCGGGGATGTGGGTGCGTTCCAGCATCACCTCCTTGGCGCGGGTGTAGTCCTCCCAGCGCCGGCGCGACTCCAGGTCCATCGGCGAGAGCTTCCATTGCTTGAGCGGATCGTGGATGCGGCCCAGGAAGCGCAGGTGCTGCTCCTCGTCGCTGATGGAGAACCAGTACTTGATCAGCGTGATGCCGGAGCGCACCAGCATGCGCTCGAACTCGGGCACCGAGCGGAAGAACTCCTCGACGTCGGCCTCGGAGCAGAAACCCATCACCCGCTCCACGCCGGCGCGGTTGTACCAGCTGCGGTCGAACAGCACGATCTCCCCCGCCGCCGGCAGGTGCGGCACGTAGCGCTGGAAGTACCACTGCGTGCGCTCGCGATCATTGGGCGCCGGCAGCGCGACGACGCGGCACACGCGCGGGTTCAGGCGCTGGGTGATGCGCTTGATCGCGCCGCCCTTGCCCGCCGCGTCGCGGCCTTCGAAAAGGATCACCACCTTCTGGCGGGTGTGCTGCACCCAGTCCTGCAGCTTCACCAGCTCGCGCTGCAGCCGGAACAGCTGTCGGAAGTAGGCGATGCGCTCGCCGTGCGCGCTGTCGCCGTCGCCCTCGTCGAGCGCGCGCAGCGCCTCGTCCACGTGGCGGTCCTCGATCTCGAGTTCCAGTTCCTCGTCGTAGCCGTCCTGCAGGTCGCGGCGGATGCGCTCGACAAGCGCGTCGTGATCGGAGGCAGGGCTCATGGTGTGGCAAGGGGCGAAGCTGGGGACCGGCCATCATTCGCGGCCCGGGTGACGGCTTCGTGACGGACCGGAGCGCGCCCGCCTTCACCGCCTCCACGCCGTGACGCCGCGACGCGCAAGGCCTACCTTCGTACAGGTCGCGCAGACGAGGGTCGGATGGGCGTGCGCCGCCGCCTTTGATGTGATCGCCTCCGCATTCACAGCCTCATGCGGAGACCTGATGTTCAAGAAGTCCCTTCCTCCCGCCGTGACCGACGCGGCCTCCACCCCGGCCCTGCCGGGCGCGTCGACCCAGTCGACCCCGACGCCGGACGCGCCCGCGACCGCCGCCCGCGACGCGGCGGGCCGGCGGCGCTTCCTCGCCACGTCCGCCGCCGCCGGCGCGACCGGCCTGGGCCTGCTGTCCGCGGCCGGCGCCGCGCGCGCCGCCGGTGCCGCTCCGACAGGCGCCGTCACCTTCTCCGGCGGCGACATCACCGCCCTCACCACCGCCGTCCCGATCGGCGACTTCTCCGTCCGGCGCTTCCGCATCGACATCCCCGATGCCGCGCTGGCCGACCTGCGCCGCCGCGTCGCCGACACCCGCTGGCCCGACCCGGAGCTGGTGCCCGATGGCTCGCAGGGCATCCAGCTCGCGCGGCTGCGCGCGCTGTGCGACTACTGGAGCCGCAGCTACGACTGGCGCCAGGTGGAGCGCCGCCTCAATGCCCTGCCCCAGTTCATCACGCAGATCGACGGCCTGGACATCCATTTCCTCCACATCCGCTCCAGGCACGCCAACGCGCTGCCGCTGGTCATCACCCATGGCTGGCCGGGCTCGATCCTGGAGATGCTCAAGACCATCGGCCCGCTGACCGACCCGACCGCGCACGGCGGCCGGGCCGAGGACGCCTTCCACCTCGTCATCCCGTCCATCCCCGGCTACGGCTTCTCCGGCAAGCCGCGCGAATTGGGCTGGGGCCCGGAGCGCGTCGGCCGCGCCTGGGACGTGCTGATGAAGCGCCTGGGCTACACCCGCTACGTCTCACAGGGCGGCGACCACGGCTCGGTGATCTCCGATGCGATGGCGCGGCTCAAGCTCGACGGCCTGCTCGGCATCCACGTCAACATGCCGCCCACGGTGCCGCCCGAGCTGGTCAAGCCCATCAACGCCGGCGATCCGCCGCCGCCGGGGCTGTCCGACGCCGAGCGCACCGCCTACCTGACGCTGAGCCGCTTCTTCGGCCGCAACGCCGCCTACGGCGCGCTGATGGTCACCCGACCGCAGACCATCGGTTATGCGCTGTGCGACTCGCCGGCGGCGCTGGCCGGCTTCATGGTCGAGAAGATCGTCGAGTGGACCGACAGCGGCGGCGAGCCCGAGCGCGTCCTGACCAAGGACGAGATCCTGGACGACGTCAGCCTCTACTGGCTGACCAACACCGGCGCCTCGGCCTCGCGCTTCTACTGGGAGAACAACAACAACAATTTCAGCGCCGCCCACCAGCGCACCACCGAGATCACGATCCCGGTCGCCGTCACCGTCTTCCCGGGCGAGATCTACCGCGCGCCGCGCTCGTGGACCGAGCGTGCCTATCCGTCGCTGGCCTACTTCAACGAAGTGGACAAGGGCGGCCACTTCGCGGCCTGGGAACAACCCGAGCTCTTCGCCCGGGAACTGCGCGCCGCCTTCCGCCGGCTGCGCTGAACGCCGAGCGCTGAACGTCCGGGCGGCGACGGGCGGCGACAAGTGGTGACAGGCGGAGCCGGACTCTCCGCGCAAGGCACCTCGTCGCCCGTAAACTCGCGACCCGGGCCCACCTCGCCTTCGCGTCGCGGGCGCCTCCCCGACGTTTCCGCCCCGCTTCGCCGCCGTTCCCCATGCCTCATCTCACCCTCATCGCCGCGCTCGATCGCGCGCGCGGCATCGGCCGCGACAACGGCCTGCTGGTCCGCCTGCCCGAGGACATGGCGCGCTTCAAGGCGCTGACGCTGGGCCACACGGTGATCATGGGCCGCAAGACCTGGGACTCCATCCCCGCCAGGTTCCGCCCGCTGGTGCAGCGGCGCAACCTGGTGCTGTCGCGCCAGCCGGGACTGCGGCTCGAGGGCGCCGAGGTCTTCGCCACGTTGGACGCGGCGCTCGATGCCTGCGGCGCCGACGAGGCCGTCTTCGTCATGGGCGGCGCGCAGGTCTATGCGCTCAGCCTGCCGCGCGCCGACGCGCTGGAGCTGACCGAGATCGACGCCCGCTTCGACGCCGACGCCTTCTTCCCCGCCGTCGACCCGCAGGTCTTCGCGCCGGTCTCGCGCGAGCGCCACTACAGCCCTGCCGACCGCGGCCACGGCTGGGACTACGACTTCGTCCGCTACGAGCGCCGCCGCTGAGCGAGCGTCCCGGCCCGCGACCTCGGGCCGGTCGCGACCGCGGCCCGGCAACCTTCACGCCTCCTTTCCGTCTTCCGACTCCACGTTCTCCCACTCCCATGTCCGGCAATCACTTCCACGTCCACGGCCCGCACGACCACGAGCTCGAACACGCCGCGCACCATGAACCCAAGGGCCTGGCCGGCCAGCTGGCCGTGATCACCGCGGTGCTGGCGACGCTGGGCGCCTTCTTCTCCTACATGGGCGGCGCCACGCAGGCCAACGCGGGGCTCTTCAAGAACAACGCCGCAATCACCAAGACCGAGGCCGCCAACCGCTGGAACTACTTCCAGGCCAAGAGCAGCAAGCAGAACCTGGCCGAGTTCGCGCTGGACCTGACCGCCAGCGACGAGCAGAAGGCCAAGTACCGCGAGAAGATCGCCCGCTACGAGACCGAGAAGAACGAGATCAAGGCGCAGGCCGAGAAGCTCGAGGCCGAGTCCACCGAATGGGACCGCCGCAGCGACGATCAGCTGCACCTCCATCACCGCTGGGCGCAGGCGACGACCGCGCTGCAGGTGGGCATCGCGCTGGCCGCGATCGCGCTGCTGACCAAGCGGCGCTGGATGGAATACGCGACGCTGGGCGCCGGCGCGATCGGCATCGGCCTGGGCATCGCGGCCTGGCTGCACGTCTGAGCGCCGCGGCCCGGCACGACGACGCGCCGCCCGGCCCCTCAAGTTCTGCCGCGGGCGGCCGATAGCGAAGGGATCACCGTCGCCGCCACCAGAGCGACGGGACACCGCCGCCAGGGAGGCGCTTCGCATGAACTTCATCGCCTCGGCGGGCCCCGGCCTGCTGGACCGGCTGGCCGCCCGCCGCGCGGCCGCCTCGTTCCGCCCCGCGGGCGTGTCCTCGCGCGCCGCCGACGCGGCCTCCCCGGCGGCTTCAACCGCGGGCACGCGCGTGACGCTGGACGCCGCGACCACCGACGCCGCCGTGTATGCGCGGCCCTCGGCGCCCGGCGCCGGACCGCGGCGCGTCTGGGCCAAGGCCGGTGACGACGGCCTGAGCGAGCTGATGTCGCGCAACAGCGGCAAGGAAGCCCACACGCTGTCCGACCGCTGGCGCGGACTCGGCGGCGCGCTGCTCAAGCAGTTGGCCGACACCGGCGAGCGCTACCGCCAGACGCTGGCGGACGTCGTGCCGGCGCTCCCGGACGCCGGCGCGACCGATCCGGCCGCGAGCGCCGCAAACGCAGAAGGCACCGGAAGCGCCGACCCCGCCGCCGCGGCCGCTGCCCTGCAACAACAGGCGCTGTCCGGCGTCGCGACCAACGCCACGACGGTGAGCCTGAAGGTGCAGACCCGTTCCGGACAGACCGTCGAGCTCAAGATCGGCGTGAACAGTGGCGAATCGGGCGGCACGCGCGGCCTGCAGGTCGAGGTCTCGAGCTCCGGGCCGCTGAGCGGCGCCGAGCGCGACGCGCTCGCCCGGCTGTCCGACGGCCTGGACCGTGCCCTGGAGGGCCTGGGCGACGGCGTGCCGACGCTGGACCTGTCCGGCCTGACGGGCTTCGACGCCGACGGCGTGCTGACCGGCCTGGACCTGCGCATCGACCATCCCGACGCCTCGGCCGACCGGCCCGGCCAGTTGCGTTCGTTCTCGCTGCAACTGGGCGCCGAGAAGAAGTCGCTGTCGCTGCGCACCACCAGCGGCGAGATGGCGCTCGAGGTGGACGCCGCCGCCACGTCCCGCACCACCACCGGCGCGCCGGCGAGCGGCAGGCGCTGGTCGGCCATCGACCAGTTGCTCCAGCAGGTCGATGCCGCGGCCGAACGCAGCCACGCGGACGCGGCGATGACAAAGTCCTTCAAGGACGCCTTCCGGCAGCTGCAGGCTCCGCCCGCGGATCCAGACGAGACGCGACGCGGCGATAACGCCCGGCGTCCCGATGCCGGCGAAGGGCGCGGGCGTCCGCAGGATGCGGCCTCGCTGCTGGCGGTCCGCCACGCGGCAAATGCCGGGAATGCAGGCGGCGCCGGCACTCCTGCCAAGTCCACGAACGCCGTGAAAGGCACCGTGGACGCCCTCGACCCCAGCGCGATGGCACCGATGAGCGACGGGTTGCGCGCGCAGACGCAATCGCTGCAGAGCGGCCTGGCGGACTTCCAGGCCAGCTTCAGCGCCGATTCGCAGCGGACCAGCCGCATCGGCAGCGTCCAGGAGGCCGGCCATGCCGAGTACCGGATCGGCCAGACAACCGGCGAGCGGCCCAACGCGGCGACCGGCGGCCGCTCGATCACGCAGACGCAGACCGAGACGCTGAGCGCCAGCTTCCAGAAGTCGCGCACCTACACGCTGGACCGCGCCGGCGGCAACTACGACGCCACCACCGTCGAGGACAGCAAGACCGTCACCACGCTGATCGACACGACGCGCGACTCGATCGCGCGCGCGATGCGCAAGACCGACGAACAGCGGCGCAAGACCTTCACCGAGGTGGAGAACCACCGCGCCGCCTCGCACCAGGAATGGCCGGATCAGCGCAGCGTGATGGAGCGCCTGCGGTAGACGGCCGCTCGCCGCGTTGATCCAAGGCGTCGCGATCGCCGTATATCGACGCGGAACAACGAAGGGACGCTTCCCGTGTCCGGGCGCCTGAAGGCGCCCGGACACCGCGCCGCCGCCATGCCTGCCAAGCCGTCATCGCCATGAAGGGCGCCGTGCGCTCGCTGGTCATCGTGCTGGGAGACCAGTTGGACCTGCACAGCTCGGCCTTCGACGACTTCGATCCCGAACGCGATCTCGTCTGGATGGCGGAGGTGCGCGAGGAATCCCAGCATGTCTGGTCGAGCCGGATCCGCATCGCCCTCTTCCTCTCCGCGATGCGGCACCATGCCCGGGCGTTGCAGGGGCTGGGCCGACCGGTGGATTACGTGCGACTCGACGACGCAGGCAACACCGGCAGCCTCGCCGGTGAACTCCGGCGCGCGCTGGCGCGCTGGCAGCCGCGACGCGTGGTCCTGACGGCGCCCGGCGACTGGCGCGTGCTCAAGGCGCTGCGCGGTGCTGCGGCGGCCGCCGGGCATGCGATCGAACTGCGCGACGACCGGCATTTCTTCTGCACCGTGCGGGAGTTCGCCGCCTTCTCCCAGGGACGCCGGACCTTGCGCATGGAGGTGTTCTACCGGCACATGCGCCGCCATCACGGCGTGCTGATGAACGGCGACGAGCCTGTCGGCGACCGCTGGAACTTCGACGCGGAGAACCAGCGCCCCTTCCCGCCGGGCGGGCCGGCTTTCGTGCCCGATCGCGCTCGCGTGCCTCCCGACGACATCACCCGCGAGGTGCTCGCACTCGTCGAGCAGGCCTTTCCCGAGCATCCGGGGTCGCTGCGGGACTTCGATTGGCCGGTAACCCGGGAGCAGGCCCTGCACGCCCTGGAGCGCTTCATCGCGGAGCGGCTGCCCGAGTTCGGCCTCTGGCAGGACGCGATGTGGCCGGGCGAGCCGTGGCTCTGGCACGCGCAGCTGGCCGCGGCGATGAACCTCAAGTTGATCGGCCCGCGCGAGGTGGTGGCACGCGCCGAGCAGGCATGGCGCGCGGGCGCCGCACCGCTGGCCAGCGTCGAGGGCTTCATCCGTCAGGTGCTCGGATGGCGCGAGTACGTGCGGGGCATCTATTGGACCCAGATGCCGGCGCTCGCCACGGCCAATGCCCTGGAGGCGGACCAGCCGCTGCCTGCCTTCTACTGGAGCGGCGAGACCGAGCTGGCCTGCCTCGCGGACGCGCTGCGGCAGACGCTGCGCCTGGGTTATGCCCATCACATCCAGCGGCTCATGGTGACCGGGCTGTTCTCTCTGCTGCTGGGCGTACGGCCCGCGCAGATCCACGAGTGGTACCTGGCGGTCTACGTCGATGCGGTCGAATGGGTCGAGCTGCCCAACACGCTGGGCATGAGCCAGTTCGCCGATGGTGGCCGGATGACGAGCAAGCCTTATGTCGCCAGCGGCGCCTACATCGAGCGCATGAGCGGCGGCCAGCATTGCGCCCATTGTCCCTACCAGCCCGCCGTCAAGCTCGGTCCCCAAGCCTGTCCGTACACGACGCTGTACTGGGACTTCCTGCTGCGCCACCGCACGCGCTTCGCGCGCCATCCCCGACTGGGCGCGCAGGTCCGCCACCTCGATCGGCTGTCGGCGCAGGAGACGCGTGCGATCCAATCCCAGGCGCAGGCGCTACGCGAGCGCTTCGCCCGCTGAGCCATCGGACCGAATCGACCCGGGTCGGCGCGGATCGCCCTGTCCATCGGTGATGTGGGGCGCCGCACGCAGCGTAACGGCTTCCCTTCGGGTGATCCACGGCGCCGCAGGCGACGTAAGACCGTCGCGCTCCCGGGCCGGTCGTGCCGGTCCGGTCCGCCACAACCGCCACAACGTGAACCCAGGAGAACCATCATGCTGCGTCTCTTCAAATGGCTGCTCGCGGCCGCGACGGTGTCGACGATGCTCACCGCCTGCGGCGGCGACGACGATGATCCCGCGCCGATGCCGACCCTCGCCCAGGCCGCCCAGAACGGCGGCTTCACCGCGCTCACGGCGGCCGCAACGAAAGCGGGGCTGGCGTCGACGCTCGCGGACGGTTCGGTGTCCCTGACGGTCTTCGCGCCGACCAACGAGGCGTTCACGACACTGGCGACGCAGCTGGGCTTCACCAGTGCCGATGCGATGGTCACCGCCCTGCCCGCATCGACGCTGGCCGGCATCCTCCAGTACCACGTGCTGGGCACGCGCAAGGCCGCCGCCGACCTGGCCGCGGGCGGCGCCACGCAAGCGACGCTGTACAAGTTCAACGGCAACGCCACGACGCTCAGCCTGAGCTTCACCGGTGGCGTCACGATCCAGGATGCGGCCCTCACCACCGCCCGTGTGACGACCGCCGACGTGATGGCCAGCAATGGCGTCATCCATGCGGTCGACAAGGTGCTCGTGCCTCCGGGGCTGCTGAACATCGTCCAGATGGCGCAGGTGAACCCGACCTTCGACACGCTCGTCGCCGCGGTGGTCAAGGCCAATCTGCAGGGGACGCTCAGCGGCGCCGGCCCCTTCACCGTCTTCGCGCCGACCCATGACGCCTTCGCGGCCATCGCCTCGACGGTGAACGGACTGAGCACGCAGCAGCTCACCAACGTGCTGACCTATCACGTGCTGGGCAGCGAGGTGCTGTCGGCCAACATTCCCTTCGGCACGCCGGTCACCACGGTGCTGGGCCAGTCCCTCGTGATCAACGCCGGCACGCCGCCCACCATCACCGACTCCAGCGCGACGCCGGCCAGGATCGTCGCGGTCGACGTGCGGGCCAGCAACGGCGTGATTCACGTCGTCGACAAGGTGCTGATCCCCAACCCGCTGTGAAGCGGCAGCGCGCGGCGCGCCGCGATGGAAGGAGCGCCGCCATGCAGGCAGGCAGTGCATCGAGGAGGCGGCTGATGATCGGCCTCGTCCAGTTCTGCCTGTTCCAGGCCGCCTGGTTCGCGTGCGTGCTCGGCGCGGCGCATGGTCAGGTCGCGGCGGGCCTGATGGCGGTGGCCGCGGTCGTGCTGCTGCACCTGGCCGTGAGTCCCGCCCGCGCCGCGGATCTGGCGCTGACGGTACTGGCCATGCTGATGGGCCTCGCGTGGGACAGCGCGATGGTCCGGCAAGGCTGGGTGCAGTACGCATCGCCCGGCCCGCTGCCCCAGTTGGCGCCGATCTGGATCCTGGCGCTCTGGGCGCTGTTCGCAACCTTGCTCCGGGGGCCGCTGGCGTGGCTGCACGGGCGGCCGCTGCTGGCGGCGGTGCTCGGCGCCATCGGGGGACCGCTGTCCTACCTGGCCGCCGTGCGCCTGGGTGCCGGCAGCTTTCCTGACCCGGCGGTCGCACTGGCCGTGCTGGGCGCGGGTTGGGCGGTCATGACCCCGGCGCTGATCGAATCGGCCCGGCGCCTGGGCAGGCGGCACCCGCCGGCACCCACCGGGCCCACCTGAGCCTCTCCAGTTGGCGTCTGCAGGGCGATGGCGCGTCGGCGCCGAAGGACTGGGTACGATGCGGCGTTGCCTGCCTCATCACCTACGAGCACCATGAAATTCGCCACCTGGAACGTCAACTCCCTGGCCGTGCGCCTGCCGCAGCTGCTCGACTGGCTGGCCGCCAATCCGGTCGATGCGCTCGTGCTGCAGGAGACCAAGCTCACCGACGACAAGTTCCCGACCCTGGAGATCGGCGAGGCCGGCTACCGGGTCCAGTGGTTCGGGCAAAAGACCTACAACGGCGTGGCGCTGCTGTCCCGCGAGCCCGCCCGGGACGTCGTCAAGAACATCACCGGCTATGCCGACGAACAGGCGCGGCTGATCGCCGGCACCGTCGGCGACGTGCGCGTGATCGGCGCCTACTTCCCCAACGGGCAGGCGCTGGACAGCGACAAGTTCGTCTACAAGATGGCCTGGCTGGACGGCCTGCGCGCCTGGCTCGCCAGTGAACTCCAGCAGCACAAGCAACTCGTGCTGATGGGCGACTTCAACATCGCGCCGGAAGACCGCGACTGCTACGACCCCGCCGCCTTCGTCGGCCAGACGCACACCTCGCCGCAGGAGCGCGCGCACTTCCAGGCCTTGCTCGACCTGGGCCTCACCGACGCCTACCGGCTGTTCGAGCAGCCGCCCAAGAGCTACAGCTGGTGGGATTACCGCATGCTCGGCTTCCAGAAGAACAAGGGCCTGCGCATCGACCACATCCTCGTCAGCGAGGCGCTCAAGCCCCGCGTCACCGCCTGCACGATCGACCGTCAGATGCGCAAGCTGCCCAAGCCCAGCGACCACGCACCGGTGATCGTCACGCTGGACTGACGGCCGGCGGGCCGGCACTCCTTCACGGCGCGCCAACCCTCTCCAGGGTCAACCCGCAATGGCTTGATCTTGCTCAAGTGACGCCCTGACCAACTCATCGATGCTGTGTCTTGATCCAAGTCAAGACTTACCGTACAGGGAACGCATCGATGAGAACGAATCTGCCGGTCACGCAACGGGAATTCCCGTTCCCCGAGGGCCGCGCGCTGGTGTCCACCACCGACCTGAAGGGCAGGATCCTGCACTGCAACGACGTGTTCGTCGCGGTCAGCGGCTTCAGCCGCGAGGAGCTGATCGGCCGGCCGCACAACCTGATCCGCCATCCCGACATGCCGGCCGAGGCCTTCCGCGACCTCTGGGCGACGGTGCAAGCCGGACGGCCCTGGTCGGGCCTGGTGAAGAACCGCCGCAAGGATGGCGACCATTACTGGGTGATGGCCAACGTGACGCCGCTGCTGCGCGACGGCCAGCCGGCGGGCTACCTGTCGGTGCGCAGCCAGCCCACGCGCGAACAGGTGCGCGCGGCCGAGACGCTGTATGCGCGGATGAACGCCGAAGGCCAGCCGGGTCGGTCGGGTCGGAGCGAACTCGCGCTGCACCACGGCCGTCTTCGCGCGCCGCTCTGGCGGCGGCTCGCGGTCGGGGTCGTCTCGGCGCTGCGCGTGGGCCAGCGACGCGCCGCCCTGCGCGCAAGCCTGCGGGTGGCGGAGCGCCTCGCGGCCGGCGACCTGGGCGCGCCTCGTCCTCATGTCACCGAGGCGGCCGCGCCGCCGGGACCGCTGGATCGCGCGCTGACGCAACTGCGGGTGAACCTGCGCGCGCTGGTGTCGGACACGCAGCATGAACTCGGCCAGATGCGGGCGGTGTCGGACGCGATCGCGCAAGGCAACCATGACCTCGCCCGGCGCACCGAAGCCCAGGCGTCCAGCCTGGAGCAGACCGCCGCGAGCATGCGCCAGATCACCGACGAGGTGCGCGGCAACCGCGACGCGGCCCACCGGGCGCGCGAGGTCGCCGCGGAGCTCGGCCAGGCGGCGCGGCGCAGCGACGGCAACGTGCGCTCGGTCAACGACACGATGACCGCGATCGCCGAGGCCTCGGCCCGCATCGGCGAGATCACGCAGTTGATCGAGGGCATCGCCTTCCAGACCAACATCCTGGCGTTGAACGCGGCGGTCGAGGCCGCGCGGGCCGGCGAGCATGGCAAGGGTTTCGCGGTGGTGGCGTCGGAGGTGCGCGCGCTGGCGCAGCGCAGCACGGTGGCGGCGCGAGAGATCAAGCAGCTGATCGCCGCCTCCGGCGAGAAGGTCGAGGCGGGCACGCGCCAGACCGGCGAGGCGCGCCGCAGCATGGCGGACACGCTCTCGGCGGTGGAGCGCTTCGGCGGCGTCATCGAGGACATCGAGCGCAGCGCGCAGGCGCAGCTCGACGACATCTCGCAGGTGACCGACGCCGTGCGTCAACTTGAGCAGATCACGCAGCAGAACGTGGCGATGGTCGAGGACCTGGCGCGGTCCTCGGATCGGCTGCGCGGCCAGGCCGGCGAGGTGGCGGCGGCGCTCGACCTGTTCCAGATGGGACGCTGAGCCGCGCGAGCGTTCAGGGCGCTCGGGGCGCTCTGGGCGTTGCTCGGGTTTGGAGCGCTCGGAGCGTTCAGGCGCTCATGGCGAGTCCCCATCGAGTTCGTCCGGATCGACTTCGCCCCGCATCAGCGCCGCACATTCGTCGAGCAGCGCATGCAGACGCTGCACGCGCTCGTCGCCCAGGCGCTGGTTGAGCGAGAGCTGCGCGCGTTTCCAGGTCGCCTTCATCTGTTTGCGGCGCGCGTGGCCCTCCTCGGTCGCCTGCAGTTGGCGGCTGCGCGCGTCAGGCCCGGGCAGGGTCTCCACCAGTCCCATCGCGAGCAGGGGCTGGATGTTGCGCGACAGCGTCGACAGATCCAGGTCCATGCGGCGCGCGAGTTCGCTCGGCTGGATCGGACCGAGCACCACGATGTGCGACAGCAGCGCGTACTGCGTGGTCTTCAGGCCGGTCTCGGCGAAATGGGCCTCGCAGTGGTTGGAGACCAGCCGCGTCACCTGGCGAAGCTTGAAATTGGTACAGCCCTTGGGTGAGATGGGCTCCGCCTGGGCGGTGCTCGCCGCGGCGGACGTCTTCGTGGCGGTGACGGACGCGTTCATGGGTCCCCTCACGTGGAAGCCTGCGGCTGTCGCAGGGATGCTTGACAGCGGAAGATTGTAGCTGCAACCATTGCAGCCACAAGTTTCCGGATGGTCTTCATTCACCCGACAGGAATGCACGATGAGCGCAGCTTTGACTCCCTCGCACGACGAAGCACTGGCCCAGTGGCTGGACGAAGAAAAAGCGGTCCGCGCGATGCTGCGGCCCGAGCATGGCGTGGCCACGATGGCGGAGATCGCCGGCCTGAACGGCCTGCAGCAGATGCAGGCGATGCTCGACGGCAAGCTGCTGCCGCCGCCGATCGCGCAGACCCTCGATTTCACGCTGCTGCGCGTGACCAAGGGCGAGGTGATCTTCCAGGGCTCGCCCAAGTTCCGGCACTACAACCCGATGGGCACGGTGCACGGCGGCTGGTATGCGACGCTGCTGGATTCGGCGCTGGGCTGCGCGGTGCACACGACGCTGGATCCCGGCCGCGGCTATACGACGCTGGAGCTCAAGATCAACCTGGTGCGGGCGCTCAACGAGCGCGTGCCGGTCGTGCGCGCCATCGGCCGCGTGCGGCATGTCGGCCGCCAGATGGCGACGGCGGAGGCGGACCTGATCGGCCATGACGGCAAGCTGTATGCGCATGGGAGCACGACTTGCTTGATCTTCGACCCGGTGAAGCGGTGAACCAGGCAACCGGCGGCCACGGCTCTGGAAGCCCTTTTCATCGTTTCGCTCCCACCCCATCCCCGCCCTCCGAGCGGGCGGGGCAGCAGTTACCCCACCCCGGCCCGCCCCCAAGGGGCGGGTGAGCGGCGAGGGGTCAGCGCAACGCGCTCGCTTCCTTGGCCAGCTGGGTGATGCGTGCCCAGTCGCCCGCCTTCACCGCGTCGGCCGGGGTGAGCCAGGATCCACCGCAGACCTTGACGTTCGGCAGCGCCAGGAAATCGGGCGCCGTCTGCACCGTGATGCCGCCGGTGGGGCAGAACGCCACGTCGGGGAACGGGCCGGCCAGCGCCTTCAGCAGGCCGACGCCGCCCACCGCGGTCGCAGGGAACAGCTTCAGGAACTTGTAGCCGGCGTCGCTGGCCATCATCACCTCGCTGGCCGTCGACACGCCCGGCAGCAGGGGCAGGAAATGCGCGTCGCAGGCGCTCGCCACGTCCTGCGTGAAGCCGGGGCTGACCGCGAAGCAGGCACCGGCCTGCTTGGCCGCCACCGCGTCCGCCGAGGTCCGCAGCGTGCCCGCGCCCACCAGCGCCTGCGGCACCTCGCGCGCGATCGCGGCGATCGCCTCCAGCGCCACCGGCGTGCGCAGCGTCACCTCCAGCACCTTCACGCCGCCGGCGACCAGCGCGCGCGCCAGCGGCACCGCGTCCTCGACGCGGTCGATGACGATGACCGGGATCACCGGACCGTGTTCGGCCAGGCTCAGGGTGTCCTTGATGGAACTCATGGGGTTCTCCTCGTAATCGAATCCGAATCCGCCGACGCGTCGATCCTCCGGCCTCACAGCCAGGTGACCGCGCCCTCCTCCGCCGACGTCACATTGCGCCGCATGCCGGCGAACAGCTCGCGGCCCAGTCCGGCGCCGTTCTCCACCACCGCGTCCGCGGTGATCTGCGCCAGCTCGCGCCGATCCCACTCCGCCGCCGGCACCAGCGCCGTCAGCTCGCCGCTGTTGGCGCACACCCGCACCAGGTCGCCGTCGCGCAGCTTGGCCAGCGGTCCGCCCGAGAGCGCCTCCGGACTCACATGGATCGCCGCCGGCACCTTGCCCGACGCGCCGCTCATGCGCCCGTCGGTCACCAGCGCCACCTTGAAGCCCTTGCCCTGCAGCACCGCCAGCGGCGGCGTCAGCTTGTGCAGCTCCGGCATGCCGTTGGCTTGCGGCCCCTGGAAGCGCACGACGACCACGACGTCGCGCTCCAGCTCGCCGGCCTTGAACGCGGCCTGCATCGCTTCCTGGCTGTCGAAGATGCGCGCCGGCGCCTCCACCGTATGCCGATCCTCGGGCACCGCCGACACCTTGATCACCGCGCGACCCAGATTGCCCGCCAGCAGCTTCAGCCCGCCGGTCGGCGAGAACGGCGCGGCGGCGGTGCGCACCACCGCCTCGTCGCCGCTCCGGGCCGGCAGGTCGCTCCAGCTCACCGACCCATCTTCGGCGCGGCGCGGCAGCCGCGCGAAGGCGTTCAAATCCTGCCCCGCCACCGAGGTCAGCACGTCCCCGTGCATCAGCCCGGCGCCGATCAGCTCCTTGATCACGAAGCCCGGGCCGCCCGCGGCCTGGAACTGGTTCACGTCGGCGCTGCCGTTCGGATACACGCGCGCCAGCAGCGGCACGACCGACGACAACTCGGAGAAATCGCTCCAGTCGATCAGGATGCCCGCCGAGCGCGCCACCGCGATCCAGTGGATCAGGTGGTTGGTCGAGCCGCCCGTCGCCAGCAGCGCCGCCATCGCGTTGACGATGCTGCGCTCGTCCACCATGCGGCCGATCGGCGTGTAGTCGCGCTGCGGAATGATCTTCAGCGCCTGGCGCACGGCCTCGCGGGTCAGCGCCTCGCGCAGGCCGTCATGCGGATGGACAAAGGCCGCACCCGGCACATGCAAGCCCATCGCCTCGAGCAGCATCTGGTTGCTGTTGGCCGTGCCGTAGAAGGTGCAGGTGCCGGCGCCGTGATAGGCCTGGGACTCGGCCTGCAGCAGCTCGTCGCGGCCGACCTTGCCCTGCGCGTACAGCTCGCGGACCTTGGCCTTGTCGTTGTTGGACAGCCCCGAGCTCATCGGCCCGGCCGGCACGAACACGCAGGGCAGATGGCCGAAGTGCAGCGCGCCGATCAGCAGGCCGGGCACGATCTTGTCGCAGATGCCCAGCAGCAGCGCGGCATCGAAGACATCGTGGGACAGCGCCACCGCCGTGCCCATCGCGATCGTGTCCCGCGAGAACAGGCTGAGCTCCATGCCCGGCGTGCCCTGCGTCACGCCGTCGCACATCGCCGGCACGCCGCCGGCGACCTGCGCCGTCGCGCCCTGGCGGTGGACCTCGTCGCGGATGATCGCGGGGTAGTTCTCATAGGGCTGATGGGCCGACAGCATGTCGTTGTAGGCCGTCACGATGCCCAGGTGCGGCGCCTTCTCCGCGACGATGCGCAGCTTGTCGTTGGCCGGCATCGCGGCCACCGCATGGGCGACGTTCGCGCAACCGAGGCGCTGCACGCCGCGCTGGCGGCCCGCCATGCGCTCGATCAGGTCCAGATAGCGCTCGCGCGAAGCGGCGCTGCGCGCCTTGATGCGCGCGGTGACGTCCAGAAGCGTCTTGTTCATGCCGACTGCCGATGTAACTCGGCCAGGGTTAGATTGGTAACCATATTACACGCCGACGGGGTCCCGCGGCCCTCCGGAAGCGCTTTCCCAGGTACAAGAGAGTTACGAAAACGCTCACGCACCGCGCGGCAGTCCACGTTCCCGAAGCGCGCCCGCCGCACGACGCCTTCCGCCTTCCGCCTTCCGCCTTCCGCCTTACGCCTTCGCCTTCCGCCTTCCGCCTTCCGCCTTCCGCCTTCCCCCTTCCGCCTTCCGCCTTACGCCTTACGCCTTCCGCGCCCAGCCTCCGCTCTCCGCCCTGCCCTCCGCCCACCGCTTCGTTGCAGTCAGCCCTGCTGCCGGGACGGGAGGGCATGGGGTTTTGGCGCTGGCCGCCAAGGCCCCATGCCCTCGCGGCCAACGCACCGCCGGTTGCAGTGGGAGTGCCCCCCTATGGCAGCATTCCCCCATGATTCACGACCCTTTGGCCGAAGCCCGGCTCGAAGACCTTCCTGCCCACAGTCAAGCGCTGCTGCAAGTGGCGCAGCGTCAATGGGACCGCGAGCACGGCCTGATGATGTTCGCCTATGGCTCGCTGATGTGGAACCCTGGTTTCGAGCCCGCGCAGACGCTGGTGGCGAAGGTCCAGGGTTATCACCGCGCGCTGCGCCTGCGTTCGCTGGTGAACCGGGGCAGCGCGGAGCAGCCGGGGCTGGTGATGACGTTGTTGTCGGGTGGCAGTTGCCGGGGTTTGCTTTACCGCGTGGCGCCGCAGGACAGCGAGGCCACGCTGCATCGTCTGTGGTTGCGGGAGATGGTGGTCGGCACCTACGTGCCGCGGTGGCTGGACTGCCATTGCGCCGATGGCCTGGGCACGCGCAAGGCGCTGGCCTTCACGCTGTCGCGGCGCAGTCCGGGCTGGGTGGGTGACCTCGCCGATGACCGATTGCTGCACATCCTGCGCCACGCGCGCGGGCGCTATGGCACGACCTTGGATTACCTGACGCGCGCCGTGACCTGCCTACGGGAGCACGGCATCCACGACCGCGCGCTGGAGCGCCAGCTGGCGCTGGCTCGCGCGCACGGGTTGTGAGGCTACCGGCCGCGTCGGCTTGAGCGTCGGCTTGAGCGTCGGCTTGAGCCGCGGCTCGCCACCGCGAGCCGGCAGGTCTCAGCCGGAGCCGGCCTCGGCCCGTTTCAGCCGCCGAAGCTGCGCATGCCCAGGTCGCTCGGGCGCGGCATCGACGGATCCACCTTGAGCCGCTGCAGGTCCTCGACGGTATCGACGTCGATCAGCACGCCCGGATCGTCGACGTCCACGGCCTGCGCCGGATAACGCGCCAGCAGGCGGCGCGCGCCCTCATCGCCCTGCAGGCTGGTGAGTTCGGAGAAGAGTTCGGCGTTGAAGCCCACCGGATGCCCCCGGCGCCCGCGGTGCTGGGCGTAGGCGATCGGATCGCGCTCGATCGCATCGGCCACCGCGGCCAGGGTGCCGGGTCGCACCATCGGCATGTCGGCCGGCAGGATCAGCCAGCCCGGCGCGTCCCCGGTCGCGGCGACACCCGCCGCGATCGAATGGCCCATGCCCAGCGGCGCCGGACGTCCCAGGCGGTCCTGGTCGGGCAGCACCAGCATGTCGCGCGAGGCCACATGGCGTCGGACCAGAGGCGCCAACGCGGTCGAGGTCACCACGAGCATCGGCAGGCCGGAAGCCATCGTCTGGCGCAGCGTCAGCGCCAGCACGGTGTCCCCGTTCAAGACCTGTTCCAGCTTGTGGCCCTCGCCGCGAAAGCGCTGGCCGCGCCCTGCCGCGAGCACGACGACGGCGGGTCGTCGCTGATTCATGCAACCTTCCTTCTGGTTTGGTCCCGAGTCCCCCCGGCCGCCGCTCTCTGGCACGGCTCCATGCCGGGAAGCATGCCTGCCGGAAGATGGGGCTCGCACCCGGAGTTTCACGAGTGGGAGCTTTACTTAAGGATTCGCCCGATACTCCAAAGGATGGACAAACTCTCCGACCTTCGAAAGAGCTACGAGCGTGACGAGCTCGACGAGCAGCTGGCCTCGCCCGAACCGCTGCGCCAGTTCCGCGAATGGCTCCAGCAGGCGCTGGACGCCGGCATCCCCGAACCCAATGCGATGACCCTGGCCACGGTGGGCCCGGACGGCCGGCCGTCCACCCGCATCGTGCTCATCAAGGACATCGAGGAGCGCGGGCTGGTCTGGTACACCAACTACGACAGCCGCAAGGGTCGCGAGCTGGCGGCGCATCCGTTCGCGGCGCTGCAGTTCCATTGGGTCGAGATGGAGCGGGTGGTGCGCATCGAAGGACGGGTCGAGAAGGTCGAGGCCGCGCAGTCGGATGCCTACTTCGCGTCGCGGCCGCTGGACTCGCGGCTGGGCGCCTGGGCGTCGCCGCAGAGCCAGGTGATCTCGTCGCGCGCGGTGCTGGTCGCCAACGCGGCGAAGGCCGCGGCTCAGCATGGGTTGAATCCGGCGCGACCGCCGCACTGGGGCGGGTACCGGCTGGTGCCCGAGCGCTGGGAGTTCTGGCAGGGGCGCAAGTCGCGGTTGCATGACCGGCTCGTGTATCGGCTCGAGGACGGCATCTGGGTCCGGGAGCGACTGGCGCCCTGATCCTCTACTTCCACGGCCGCTGGCCCTCACCCCTGCCCTCTCCCGCAAGCGGGAGAGGGAGTGCGCAACGATGGACCTCCTTCCATACAAGCGGGAGGGCGTGCGGGGCGCACAGATGGCACCCTTTTCCCCAAGCGGGCGGAAGTGCGAAGCGCGCCGGTGAAGCTCCCTCTCCCGCTTGCGGGAGAGGATGGGGGTGAGGGCCGGCGCCCGGGTCAGAACTTGACCTGCAACCCCACGAACACGCTGCGCCCCGGCAGCGGCGTCAGCTCGCGGATGGTCTGCACGCTGCCGGCGTTGTAGGCCAGCTTGTTGGCCAGGTTGTCCAGCTTCAGGTACCACATCGCGTCCAGGTTGCCGATGTCGAAGTGGCGCGCGATGTTCAACCTCAGGATCCCGTAACCCGCCGTGGGCGTGTCCAGCGCCGGCACGCGGTCCTGGCGCCTGGCGCCGCGCAATTCCGCCTGGATCAGCCACGGGCCGCGCTCCGCCTGGATCGACAGGCTGCCGCGCACCGGCGCCAGGCGCGGCAGCGGCTCGCCGGTATCGCGGTTGGTGCCGCGCACCAGGTCCAGCGTCGTACCCAGCGTCAGACCCCAGCCGGCCACCGCCGGCAGCGGCTGACGACCTTCGAGCTCGATGCCATGCATCCGCGCCCGCACGCCGCGGTACAGGTATTCGGGCACGGTCTCGGTGCCACCGTCCTCGCCGACCAGCTCGACGCTACGGCCGCTCGCGTCCAGCGCGATGTAGTTCGAGAAACGCGTCTGGTAGACCTGCAGGCTCCATTTGGCCTCGCCCTGCTTCCAGTGCAGGCCCAGGTCGACCGCCTTCGCGCGCTCCAGCCCGAGGTTGACGTCGCCGACCTCGAACGCGCCCGAGGCCACGTGCACGCCGTTGGCGAAGAGTTCATAGAAGGTCGGCGCGCGCTGGCTGCTGCTCAGGTTGCTCGACAGGCTGAAGCCCTGCCCCAGTTCATAGGCGCCGCTCAGCGACAGGCTCTTCGGGCTGAAGCGGCGCGTCACGGGATCACCGAAGCGCTCCTCGTCACCGCCGGTCGAAGCCACGCTGACGCGCTCGGCGCGCGCGCCCGCCTGCAGGCTCCACGGGCCGGACTTGAACTGCTCGATCAGGAACAGCGCGTTGCTCCGCGTCTTGGTGCCGGGCACCAGCGCCTCCTCGCCGAGCGCGGAGAAGTCGCTCTGGTCCCACTGCCAGCCCAGCACGCCCTGAACCGTGCCCCAGTTGCCCTGGAAGGCCGCATGCGTGGCCTCGACGCGGCCGTCCTTGCCGTCGGATTCGAAGACGGTGCCGATCTCGCCACTGCCCTCCACTTCCTGATGCTTGTAGCGGCTGCTCGCGAACTGCCAGGTCACGCGAGCCAGGCCCGGGAGCGGATCGCGCCACTCGCCGGCGGTGGCCAGGCGCTGGCGCTGCATCTGGATGCGCACGTCGGGCTCGACGGTCACGCCGTATTCGTTGTGGTAGTCCTCCACCGACACGCCGGCATAGCCCTGCGAGAACAGCAGCGAGCCGCCCACCGCGCCGCTGCGGCCGTGGGCGTCGGAGTTGCGCACCCGCGTGCTGCTGCCGTCTTCGCTGGTGAAGCGCGGCACGCGCTGGTCGTCGGCGCGACGGTCGGCGGCATCGACGTGCCAGGCGAACGCGTTGCTGCCGCCGTCGAGCACCACCGCCCCGCCGCGCTCATCGGACGCGCCGCCCAGGCGCAGCTCGGCCACGCCGTTCAGGCCCGGCTGGGCCAGGCGCGGGATGCGGTTGTCGATCGCGTTGACGACGCCGCCGATCGCGTTGCCGCCGTACTGCAGCGCCGCCGCGCCCCGCAGCACCTCGACCCGCGTCAGCACCAGCGGATCGACCGGCAGCGCATGGTCGAAGCTCAGGCTGGAGGCGTCGACCGAGGCGCCGGAGTTGCTCAGCATGCGGACGCGGTCACCGTCCAGGCCCCGCATCGTCGGGCGGTTGCTGTTGGGACCGAAGTAGGTCGAGCCCACGCCGGCCAGGCCGTCCAGCGTGTCGCCCAGGCTCGCGCCACGCTTGAGGGTCAGCGCGTCGCCGCTCAGCGCCTGCACCGGCGCGGCGAGCTCGCGCTGGCTCAGCGGGTTGCCGGTCACGACGACGACGTCGAGCTTGTGCTTGTGCGCGCGGGCCGCGCCGCCCGCGGCGGTGTCGGCATTGGCGGCCTCACCTGTGGGAGCAGCGGCATCGGCGGTCGACACGACGGGGGTCTGCTGGGCCCAGGCGGTGCTGGTGCCCAGCGCGAGCGCCAGGGAAATGGGAGACAGGAGGAACGGGAAACGGGGCTTGTTGGCCATGAGGACACTCTCGAGCGCCGGCGGTCGAGCACCGCGGCGCGATCAGATGCTGGTGGGGATCCCGCGGGCGCGAACGCCAGCGCCGAGGCGCGTGCCGGGCGCGCCGCCGTGCGGCGCGCGGCCCCGTCGAGGGACGTGGCGCGCAGCGCGGAACGGCGCGAGCACTGCGCAGGAACGTCGCGACAGGACGCGGGAAAGATCGACGGAGGTGTCAGGCGCGCGGCGGACCGCGCGCGCCCTTGCGCCACAGCTGGGCCAGCGCCGGGTCGTGCGGCGCGTCCACGTCGACCGGGAGGTCCGGCGACGGCGCGGTCCAGGCGAAGGCCTGGGCGACCGGCCCCAGCGCATGGCTGAGCTGGTCGAGCAACTGGCAGTCCGGCGTGCCGGCCGCATGGCCGAAGCTGGGCGCGGGCGTGTCCTCGCCCGCCGCCTGCGCGATCGCGATGGCGATGCGCGAGGGATGGCCGGCCGACCCGTGCAGGCTGCGGTGCACCAGGCCGAGCGCCTGGAAGCCGAGCACCGCCGCCACGCACAGCCAGATCCACCAGCGCTGCTGGCGGGTCCGGAGGGTCGCGGTGGGGCGATGCATCGGCATGGGCTCCGTCGTGGGCGCGTTCAGCGCGCCGCGGGCACGGCCTGCGTGACGCGGTAGAACATGCCGTAGGGGTCGTCGTTGAGGACCGCCATCTGACCTTCGACGGCCACGACCTCCAGCGTGTAGCGCACCGGCGTCTTGCTGCGCACTTCCACCAGGCCTTCAGGGCCGGCGGGCACGCAGAAGGAGCAGCTCGTCGGCACCGACGACAGCAGGAAGTGGCTCTGCTTGTCGCCCGGCTCGAGCGGCATCATGAAACCCTGGATCTTCACGGTGCGCTTGTCCAGCGCGAGCACGCCGGAGGGAAAGGTCGGGATGACCTTGCTCTTGTCGGCCTTGACCGTGACCGAGGACAGCAGCTTCCAGCTGACGACGCCCTCGACCTCCTGCAGCGGCTTGAAGGGGCTGCGGGGATCGTGGTAGCCGGGGCCCGAGCCCATCGGGATCGCGGTGCCCGGCGAGGACGCCTGGGCCCGGACCGGGTCGGCGGCGACGAAGGTGGCCGCCGCCATGCCGATCGCCACGCAGGCGAGCGCGCTTCCAGGAAGGCGCGGCATGGCGATGGCGATGACGGTTCGTGAGGACATCGGGCGTCGGGGCGTCGGCGTGAACGCGGCGTCGGCGCCGCGTGAAACGCGACATTGTGCCTCGCCTCGCCCGGCCCCCTCAACTCGCCTCGCCGATTCGCGACGCGTTGCGCCGAGCCCGTCGCGTGGGGCCGCAGCGCTCGCCCCACTGCCCGCCGCTTGCGGTCCGCCGCTCAACGCGGCGTCTGCAGCAGCTCCGTCACGTCGAGCCGGTAACCGCGCCAGGCTGGCCAGGCCGCCGCGATCAGCGCCAGGCCCAGCGCGAGCGCCGGCACCAGCGCCTCCCAGGCCGAGACCCAGGCGCCGGAGATCCGCACCGACTGCTGCTGCGCGAGCACCGCGCCGAGCACGGCCGCGAAGCCATGGGCGAGTCCGAGCGCCAGCAGCGTCGCGAGGGAGGCCAGCATCAGCGCCTCCAGCGCGATCAGGCCGGCGACGCGCGCCGGCGTCGCGCCGAGCATCCGCAGCATCGCGAGGTCGCCCTGGCGCTCGCGCACCGCGTGCAGCAGCGCCACCAGCACCGACAGCGCCGCCGCCAGCAGCAGCACACCCCCGAAGCCGCGCAGCACGTCCACGCCCACCCCCACCATGCTCAGCAGCCGCGCGGTCTCCAGCGCCGGCACCGAGGCCTGCAGCCCCGCCTGCGCGTTGACCCAGCGCGGCAGCATCACGGCGGCCAGCGGGCTGCGGTAGCGCACCAGCACCATGCTGACCTCGAGTGCGGCGTCCGCGTGAGCACCGGTGTGCTCGCGGTCGTGCTCGTGCTCGTGCTCGTGGTCCGCGGCGTGGTCGTGATCCTCGGCGCGGTCGCTGGCGTGGTCGCGGTCGCGGTCGCTGGCGTGGTCGTCGTGGCCCCTGCCCTTCGATTCATGGGCCGACTTCGCCGCGTGCCCATGCGCCGCATGGGCCTCCCAGACCGAGGCCAGGTCCGTCAGCACCAGCCGGTCGACCACACCGCCCGTCGGCACCAGGACGCCGGTCACTTCATAGGGGTGCTCGTGTTCCTCGCCGCCACCGGCCAGGCCGTGCGTGCCGTGGAACCGGTCGCCCGGCTTCAGCCCGGACTGGCGCGCCACCTCGGCGCCCAGCACTGCCTGCATGGGCCCGGTCCAGCGCCGGCCCTGCGCGAACTCCAGCTGGTAGAGCGCCAGGTAGTCCGCCGTCGTGCCGACGATGCGATGGCCGCGGAAGCTGTCGCCCAGCGAGATCGGCACCGCCTGCGCCACCAGCGGCTGCGCCTTCAGCTGCGAGACGGTGGCGAGCGGGATGTTCCCCGTCGACTGGTCCAGGTGGAACACGCCTGCCAGCAGGATCTGCATCGGACTGCCCTTGGCACCGACGACCAGGTCGATGCCGCCGAGATCGCGCCGAAGGCCTTGCTCCAGCTGCTCGCTGACCAGCACGACGAAACCGATCGCGGCCAGGCCCAGGCTCAGCAGCATCAGGTTGAGCGCCGTCAGCATCGGACGCGCCCAGAGGTATCGCCACGCCAGGCGCGGCAGGTTCAGCGGGGACCGGCTCATGGGGTGGCGCACGACGTCGGCAGCGGCATCGCCGCGCTGCCCATGCGCGCGAGCCTCAACCGCTGCAGCGCCGGCCACTCGCTCCAGGCGGTCTCGATCCGGGCGTCATGCGAGGCGATCACCAGGCTGGCGCCGTGTTCCGTCGCCACGCGGCGCAGCAGCGCCAACGTGGCCTCGCAGGCCTCGTCGTCGAGGTTGGCGGTGGGCTCGTCGGCGAGCACGAAACGCGGTGCCCGCAGCAACGCCCGCGCCAATGCCACGCGCTGCGCCTGGCCCTGGCTGAGCGCATGCGGACGTCGGTCCAGCAGTGGCGCGATGCCCAGCTCGGCCAGCAGGGCCGCGATCCGGGCCTCGTCCGGCTTGAGCCCGGCGGCGACGTAAGGCAGCGCGAGGTTGTCGCGCACGCTCAGCGAGGCGCTCAGGTGCAGGCGCTGCGGCACGAAGCCCAGATGGGCGCCGCGCCAGGCGTCCCGCGCGGCCGGCGCGAGCGCGCCGACCTCCACCCCGTCCATCGCCAGGCGTCCCGCCGTCGGCGTCAGCAGTCCGGCCATCAAGGCGAGCAGCGTGCTCTTGCCGCTGCCCGACGCGCCGCGCAGCAGCAGGTGAGCGCCGCGCGGCAACTCTAAGTCGGGAAAGTGCAGGTCGGCCGCGGCGGACGCCTCGTAGCGGAAGCGCAGCCCGTGGCTCGCGATCAGCGCGGTGGCGTCCGTCGACGCCATCAGCCGGCCGCCTCGTCCTTCAGCAGTTCCTTGAACTTCTTCGCGAACTTGTCCACCTTGGGTGCGACGACGAACGCGCAGTAGCCCTGCTCCGGGTGATTGGCGAAGTAGTCCTGGTGATAGGCCTCGGCGGGCCAGTAGTTCTGCTCGGGCTGGACCTCGGTGACGACCTTGCCGCCATGGGCGCGCTGCGCCTCGTCCAGCACCTGCCGGATCACGCCCAGCTGCTCGGGCCGCGTGTAGTAGATGCCGGAGCGGTACTGCGTGCCGACGTCCGCGCCCTGGCGGTTCAACGTCGTCGGATCGTGGATGGTGAAGAACACCTGCAGCAGATCCTCGAGGCTGACGACGCGGGTGTCGAAACGCACCCGCACCACCTCGGCATGACCGGTGTTGCCGGAGCAGACCTGCTCATAGTTGGGCTGCGCGACCTGGCCGTTGGTGTAGCCCGACTCGACGCCCAGCACGCCCTTGACGCGCAGGAACACCGCCTCGGTACACCAGAAGCAGCCGCCTCCGAGGGTGATCAGGTCCTCGCCGGCCGGCAGGGAAACGGGATTCGGAGTGGTCGTCATGGCAGGTCCTCAAGGCTGGCGGGAAGTCTTCCCGCGACAGGCGGATTCAGATCGGGCGCGCGCCCCGGAAATCAAGCCCGCCAGCATAGGCGAGCGACGCCCGCTCACTGTGCGCTGAGCGCCAGATCCACGCGCGGCTGCCAGGGCTTGTCCTTGTCGGCGCCGCGCTCGTCGTCCTTCGCGTGCAGCTTCGGCGAGGCCAGGAACATGCGCGCGTTCGGCACGCCGCGCTCGATCAGCGCATCCCGCACCGCGACCGCGCGCTGCAGCGCCAGCTCCCGCAGCTGCTCGTCGGTGACGGTGTAGCTGTCCATCAGCAGCTCGCGCATCTGCTCGGCCGGGATGTCCTTGGTCAGGCCGACGAAGTTGCGCGGCTTGTTGGGCAGCTTGGCGTTGTCGTAGACGACCTTGAGCAGGCGCGCGCGCTGGGTTTCGTCCAGCGTCACCGGGGCGTCGGTCGCGGCGGAAGCCGCCGGCGCCGGGCCCGCTGCCTGTGTCACCGCCGCCCGCCGCAATTCGCGACGCCGCTCCGCGAGCAGCGCGTCCTCGAGCCGCGCCGCCTGGGCCGCGCGGCGCTCGCCGGCCGGATCCACCCAGCCGGTGATGCTCAGCTGCAGCGCCGGGCGGTCCGCCAGCACCCGGGTCAGCGGCTCGAGCTTCTTCGCCGCGTCCGGCTGCAGCGCGGCCGTGCCGGGCTGGAATTCGAGCTGGCTCATCTCCGCCCCACCGCCGCCGGACAGCAGCGAGAACGGCGACATCAGCGCCTTGGTCAGCAGGTTGACGATGAGCTTGACGACCAGCCCGCCGACGCTGAACTCCGGATCGTTGAGCGAGCCGCTGACCGGCAGGTTGACGTCGATCACGCCGTCCCGGTCCTTGAGCAGCGCCACCGCCAGCTTGACCGGCAGCTTGGTCGCGGTCGGGCTGTCGATGCGGTCGCCGAAGGTCAGCTGGTTGAGCACGATCTTGTTGTCGGCCTGCAGCCGGCCGCCCGGCTCGATCTCGTAATGCACGCGCGTCGAGAGCTTGCCGCGCTCGATCGCATAACCGGCGTACTTGCCGGCATAGGGCGACAGCGGCGCGAGCTCGATGTCGGTGGCGCTGGCGGTGATGTCCAGCGCCAGCGGCGCCCCGCTCGGGTTCAGGCGGCCGCTGATGTCCAGCAGCCCGGTGCCCTCGACCTTGCCCTTGAGCTGCAGCGGCGCCATCTCCGCCGAGCCCGCCGAGAACGCGCCCAGCGTGCCGGTCAGTTCGCTGAGGTTGGCGCTGTAGTTGGGCTTGATGAACCGGTCGTTGAAATCGACCTTGCCGCCGTTGAGCCGGGTCTCGGCGATGCTGAGCCGCAGCGGCGGCTGCCCGGCGGCGGACGAGGCGCCGGTCGCCGGCGCGGGCGCCGAGGTGGCCTGCGCCACGGTCGCCGCCACCGGGGCCGAGGCCGCCGCCGTGCCGGCCACGGCGGCCACCGCCTGCCCCTGCTCGGTCTGGTTCAGGTCGCGCAGGTTGAGGCGCCCCTGCTCGTTGACGATCAGCCGGGCGTAGAACTCGTCGAGCACCGCCTGCTGGATCTTCAGGTCCGGCGTGCCGCCCGCCGCGAGCGCCAGGCGCAAACCACCCAGCTTCAGCCCCTGCCAGCTCAGCAGTTCCTCGGCCGAGCGCCGCCGGCCGTCCTGCAGCCGGGCCTGGCGCAGGCGCAGGTCGGCGATCAGCAGGTCGCCGCCAGCCGTGACCGACGGCCCCTTGGGCGTCTCGGCCAGCTCGAAGCTGCCGCGCATCGAGCCCTCGGCCCGCTGCAGGTGGATGCCGATCGACGGATCGAGGTAGGGATCGGCCCAGTGCAGCGGCAGGTGCTCGGCACTGAGCTTGCCGGACAGTTTCAGCGGCGCCAGCGCCAACTGGCCGTCCCAGCGGAACTTCGGGACCTCGCGCTGGTTGCGCCGCGTGGCGTCGGGCCGGCGCAGGGTGGCGCTCAACTGGACCGGCATCGGCTTGCGCAACTGCCGCCCGTCCCACTCGAGGCCGGAGAGCTTCAGCGCCAGTTCCTGCAGGCCGATCGGCCGGGCCGGCTCATCGTCGAGCACATGCGTGGCCAGGTCCAGCAGCGTCGCGCTGCCGCCCTCGACGGTGACCTCGGCCACCTGCGCCGTCCACGGCGCGGAGACCGACGTGGCCGCGACCTCACGGTGTTCGGGCGCATCCAGCGTCAGGCGATCGCCCCGCGTTTCGGGCGCGCGCTGGCGCGAAGCGGTCGCGGCGCCCGCGCCCTGGGACGGCGCCGACGCGCCCATCCAGGCCTCCCAACTCCATCGGCCCGCCTTGTCGCGCCCCAGATGCGCCTGCGGCGCCACCAGCGCCAGCTTGCCGGCGCTGAGCCGGCGGCTGTCCAGGGCCAGTTCCGCCTGGTCCAGGCTCAGTTGCTTGAGCGTCAGCACGGGCTGCTTGCCGTCAGCGATCTCCACGCCGTCCAGGCTCAGCCCCTTCAGCGACAGCTTGACGTCCTCGCCCCCGGGACCGGCGCGCACGGTGCCCTGCGTCGCGAATCGGCCGCGCACGGCCAGCGGCGTCGCCGCCTTCAGGTAAGGGGCGAGCCCGTCCAGCGCCAGGTCCTTCACGGCCCAGTCCAGCGCGATGCCGGCCGCGCCGACCTGGCCCTTGCCGGAAACCGTCGCGGGCGATGCTGCGCCGTCGGCGCCGTCGGCGCCCAGGGTGGCGGCGATCTCGACCGGCGCCGCCTTCGCCGCCAGCGGCCAGTTCAGCCCGCTGCCGGTCACGCTCAGGGCGTCCACCCGCCAGCGGGCGGCCGGACGCAGCGTCTCATCGGTCCAGCCGACACGGCCGCCTTCCAGCGCCAGGCGCTGGACGCCGACGCGCCACGACACCGCGGCGGTTCTCGAGGCACCGGCCGCCGAGGCGGCGGCTGCGGTCGCCACCGCCTTCGGCGCGGGCGCCGGCGGTTTCGGCTCCGGGGCCGCCGGCATGTCCGGCAGCCACAGCCGGCCTTGCGCGTCGCGCCCCATCAGCAGCTCGGGCTGCTTCAAGGTGACCGCGCCCAGCATCACCTGCCGCTTCAGCGGCTGGACGTCGGCCAGGTCGACGGTCAGCGCCTGCCAGCGCAGCCAGTCCGCCCAGACGCCGTCGCCGGCGCCACGCTGCAGCGACAGGTCGCGCAGCGCAGTGCGGCCGCTGATCTTGACCTCGGGCGCCTGCCTGGGCGGCTGCTTGAAGTCGAGCGTCAGTTGCGTGTCGAGCCGGCCCTGCGCCAGGCGCATCGGCAGCGACTTGGGCCAGTAGGCGCGATAGGCCGACAGGTCCAGCGCGTCGAGCTTGACGGTCATGCTCGCGCTGCGGGTGTCCGCGAACGGCTGCGCCTGGCCTTCGCTCTGGAAACCCACGCCGTTCAACTGCCCGGACAGGCGCGGCTGCACATGCACCTCGACGTCCGCGTCGAGCGTCGACAGGAAGGGAATGCCCAGATGCAGCGCCTTGAGCTCATGGACCATGCCGGCGGTCCGGTCGTCCAGGCGGAATTCGCCGTCGGTCAGTTCGATGTTGTAGAGCGCCGCCTCGGCCGGGCCGTCGTCCGGCGACGGCGGCGTCTTCGGCGCCCCGGCCAGCCGGGCGAGGATGTCGTCCAGATCGGTCTTGCCGTCCGGCAGCAGCGCGACGCGCCCGCGCGGCGCCTCCACCGTCAGCGAGGACAGCACCGGCGCCAGGTGCCAGAGCGAGCGTGGCGACAAGGCCGCCCGGACACGGCGCACCTCCAGCAGCGGCGGCGCCTGCGCCGCGGGGCCGGCGATCTTCAGGTCCTCCAGCGTCAGCGCCAGCCGCCACGGCGTGAAGCTGGCGCGGCCGAGCGTCACCGTCCGGCCGAGTTGCTCCGTCGCGATCCGCACGCCCGCCCGCTCGATCCACATCGGCAATGCCACCCACGCGACCAGCAGCAGGGCCACGACGAACAGCACCAGGCCCACGAGCGCGCCCAGGACGCGCCGGGGCCAGACGGGAAGAGCGGAGAAGAACACGGGCACAGCCGGCAGGGACCGGTCGAATCGTCAAGGAAGCTGATTATGCTGGCGGGCCTCAACACCTGACACCCATCCCCGGCTCCCGATGAACGACCTGATACACGCGGTCGCTGCCTTCCTCCTGCCACCCACCGGCGCCTTTCCGCTGCTGCTGCTCGCCTGGTGGCTGCGGCATCGCCGGCGGTGGTTGTCGGGCGCGCTGTTCGCGGCCGGGCTGGTCGCGGTCTGGGTCGGCAGCACCGAACTGGGCGCGCTGTGGCTGCAGCAGCGCCTGCTCGGCCCGCAGCAGGCCGTGCAGATCCAGCGGCTCCAGGACATCCCGCCGCGGGAGAGCGTCATCGTCGTGCTCGGCGGCGGCGCCCGCCGGCTGATGCCGGAGTACGGCAGCGCGCAGCTCAAGCCGGCGTCGATCGAACGGCTGCGCTACGGCATCTGGCTCTCGCGCCGTACCGGCATCCCGCTGATCTTCACCGGCGGCACGCCGCGCGACGAGCCCGGGGACCGCATGACCGAGGCCGCGCTGGCCGAGCGCACCGCGGCGCAGGAGTTCGGTTTCAAGCTCGCCGCGAAGGAGGATCGCGCCACCGACACCCGCGAGAACGCGCGCTACACCGCCGAGTTGCTCCGCGGCCAGCCCGTGCGCCGCGTCGTGCTGGTCACGCACGACGTCCACATGCGCCGGGCGCTGCGCGCCTTCCGGGAGGAACTGCCGCCCGGGGTCGAACTGGTGCCGGCGCCGATGGGCCTGGCGCTGTCCGGGTTCGAATGGCGCGATCTGCTGCCGTCGCAGGACGGCACCGCTCGCGCGCGCTACCTGGGCTACGAGTGGCTGGGCTACCTGGCCGGCCACTGAACGGGCCATCCGCCGGGCCGGGATCGCGCAGCCACTCCAAATAGAAACCCCCTCCGCGCCGGGCATCCCGGACGGGAGGGGGTGGGCGGACCAGCCGCCTTTGGGGCTCCGCGGCGATCTGCCGCAGGGCTCCTGGCGCGCAGAGACTGCGCCAGAGGAAGTGCCGGAAAGGCCTGACAACCTTAGGTGGGCCATCCGGCCTATTCAAGCCGCGCCCCCTAGGAATCAGGACATTCCTAGCCCCCGAACAAACGCTGATAGAGATCCGCCGCGCGGGCCTTGTGCTCGGCCGGCATCTCGATGACGCGACCCCATTCGCGACTGGTTTCGCCCGGCCATTTGTTGGTCGCGTCCAGGCCCATCTTCCCGCCCAGTCCGCTGACCGGCGAGGCGAAGTCCAGGTAATCGATCGGCGTGCCCTCGACCAGCGTCGTGTCCCGCACCGGATCCATGCGGGTCGTGATCGCCCAGATCACGTCCTGCCAGCTGCGGATGTCCACGTCCTCGTCCACGATCACGATGAACTTGGTGTACATGAACTGGCGCAGGTAGCTCCACAGGCCGAACATCAAGCGCTTCGCATGGCCCGGGTACGCCTTCTTGATCGAGATCACCGCCATCCGGTAGCTGCAGCCCTCCGGCGGCAGGTAGAAGTCGACGATCTCCGGGAACTGCTTCTGCAGGATCGGAACGAACACCTCGTTCAGCGCCACGCCCAGCACCGCAGGCTCGTCGGGCGGCTTGCCGGTGTAGGTCGAGTGGTAGATCGCGCCGTCGCGCTGGGTGATGCGGTTCACCTCGAACACGGGGAACCAGTCCTGCTCGTTGTAATAGCCGGTGTGGTCGCCGTAGGGCCCCTCCAGCGCGTGCAGGTAGCCGCCCTTCTCCTTGAGCGGGATGCCGTCCTCGCTGTGGCCGGTGAAGCCGGGCGCCGCCGGCGGGATGTGCCCCTCCAGCACGATCTCCGACGTCGCGGGCACCTGCAGCATCCGGCCGGCCTCGCCGACCTGCGTGTCGGCGACCTCCGTCCGCGAGCCGCGCAGCAGCCCGGCGAACTGGTATTCGGACAGGGTGTCCGGCACCGGCGTCACCGCCCCGAGCGTTGTTGCCGGGTCCGCGCCCAGCGCCACCGCGATCGGGAAAGGCTGTCCCGGATTCGCGATCGCGAAGTCGCGGAAATCGAGGGCGCCGCCGCGATGCGCCAGCCAGCGCATGATCAGCTGCCGCCGGCCGATCAACTGCTGTCTATAGATACCCAGGTTCTGGCGCAGCCGGGGGTTGGCGATCCGCTGCGGTCCGCGCGTCACCACGAGGCCCCAGGTCAGCAGCGGACCGATGTCGCCTGGCCAGCAGGTCTGGATGGGCAGCTGCTTGAGGTCGACGGCCGCGCCCTCGACCACCTGTTCCTGGCAGACCGGCCGCTTGACCAGCGCCGGCTTCATGTCCCACAACGCCTTGCCCATCTGGGCCAGCTTGCCCAGGTCGCGCATGCCGCGCGGCGGTTCCGGCTCCTTGAGCGTCGCCAGCAACTGGCCGACCTCCCTCAATTGGGTGATCGACTCCGCGCCCATGCCCAGCGCCACCCGGCGCGGCGTGCCGAACAGGTTGGCCAGCACCGGCATGCGGTGACCGGTGGGCCGCTCGAACAGCAGAGCCGGCCCTTCCGCCCTCAGTACCAGGTCGCTCAGGGCCGTCATCTCCAGCATCGGCGACACCGGATCGGTCACCCGCCGCAGTTCCCCCATGCCTTCCAAAGCGCCCACAAAGTCACGCAGATCTCGGTACTTCATAACCAAAAGTTTTGATGAACAAGGCCCATACTATTGACGGGTTATTGTTGATCCATAGAATCGCGCCCTGCCCTGGCCCCCAGGGTTATCCCGGTCTTCGCCTTGGGACGGCGAAACCGGTCCGCTGCCAATGGACGCTGGATCGCCCGTCTGTCGCGCCAAGCGCCCGGAGCCCTCTGAGAGCCCTCCGAGCCGCCGACAACGCCCGAACCGGCCCATTATCGCCACCCCCAAGGGTGCGTCCGACGAGTGAACGCGATCTGCGACTCGTCCCGCACACACCGGGCGTGGTCGGAGAAAGGAGTCGCATGACAGCGCGTTCGGACCTGCTATCCCTCCCCCGCCAGGCGCGTGCCGCCCTGGTGCTGTTCATCAAGGACATCGGCCAGGGTTTGCTGGTCGTCAGCCACAACACGCTCGCCCTGGTGGGCTTCGCCGTCGTCGCCGTCGGGCTGGTCTTCGCCAGCCAGGCCGACCTGCGCCAGCAACTGGAAGGCCAGGTGCTGGGCTGGCTCAACGCCCGCCACGAGGCGCGCGTCGAGGCTTCCGGCGACGTGCTCGCGCTGATGGCCGAGCCCGAGGCGATCACCCGCGCCACCGCGGTCGATCCCAAGGAACTGACCCGCCAGCAGGCGCTGGTCGCCAACTACCTGGCGCGCCGCTACCGCGTCGCGCCCGAGCCGGTCAGCCGCCTGGTCAAGGAAGCCTGGGAGGTGGGCCAGCGCGCGCGCGTCGATCCCACGCTGATCCTGTCGATCATGGCGATCGAATCGGGCTTCAACCCCTTCGCCCAGAGCGCCGTCGGCGCGCAGGGCCTGATGCAGGTGATGACGCGCGTGCACGACGACAAGTACGAGGCCTTCGGCGGCAACCTGGCCGCGTTCGACCCGATCACCAACCTGCGCGTCGGCGTGCAGGTGCTCAAGGAATGCATCCAGCGCGCCGGCAGCCTCGAGGAAGGCCTGCGTCGTTACGTCGGCGCCACCAACCTGCCCGACGACACCGGCTACGCCGCCCGCGTGCTGGCCGAGCAGGACCTGCTCAAGGCGGTGGTCCAGGGTCGCAACGTCAGCCCGTCCGCGCCGCGCCCGATCCGCGAGCCGGCCTCGGCGCCGGCCACCGGCGGCGAGCAGGTCGCGATGACCGCCGTGATGCGCTGATCCAGCCACCGCGCCTCGAAAAAACGGGTTCCTCGGAACCCGTTTTTTCATTGGCGCGTCGGCGTGCCTCCAGCCAGGAACAATGTCACGACCCGCGCCGTGCCCCGCTCCGGTGCGGCTACACTGCACGCTTCGCGCAACTGGCGATCAGGGCGCCCTGTCCGGTGATGATTCCTTCACCGCGCAGGCGTCGCCCGAGGTGGGTCACCACCGGGAAGCGCGAACGGCCGGGGTCTCCTCCGGCTGTCCGTGCCGTTCGCCTGGGCCGCCGTCGTTCCGGCATCCGTCGCCGCATCGCGTCCCGCGATCGCGCCGATGCGCCGCCGGGCGGGCGGCGCCAACCCTTGAGCCGACATCAAATCATGTTTGACCGCACCCAACAGACCCTCGCCAACGTCGACGCCGAAGTCTTCGCCGCCATCCAGCAGGAGAACCAGCGGCAGGAAGAACACATCGAACTGATCGCCTCGGAGAACTACACCTCGCCGGCGGTCATGGCCGCGCAGGGCAGCCAGCTGACCAACAAGTACGCCGAGGGCTATCCCGGCAAGCGCTACTACGGCGGCTGCGAATACGTCGACGTCGTCGAGCAGCTGGCGATCGACCGCCTCAAGCAGCTCTACGGCGCCGAGTTCGCCAACGTGCAGCCCAACAGCGGCTCGCAGGCCAACCAGGGCGTGTTCTTCGCGCTGCTGCAGCCGGGCGACACCATCATGGGCATGAGCCTGGCCGAAGGCGGCCACCTGACCCACGGCATGGCGCTGAACATGAGCGGCAAGTGGTTCAACGTCATCTCCTACGGCCTGGACGCCAAGGAGGAGATCGACTACGACGCGATGGAAGCGCTGGCGCGCGAGAAGAAGCCCAAGCTGATCATCGCGGGCGCCTCGGCCTACTCGCTGCGCATCGACTTCGAGCGCTTCGGCAGGATCGCCAAGGAGATCGGCGCCTACTTCATGGTCGACATGGCGCACTACGCCGGCCTGATCGCCGCGGGCGTCTACCCGAACCCGCTGCCGCATGCGGACGTGGTGACCTCGACGACGCACAAGAGCCTGCGCGGCCCGCGCGGCGGCATCATCCTGACCAACGACGAAGCGATCGCCAAGAAGATCAACTCGGCGATCTTCCCCGGCATCCAGGGCGGTCCGCTGATGCACGTCATCGCCGGCAAGGCGGTGGCCTTCAAGGAAGCGCTGTCGCCGGAATTCAAGGCCTACCAGCAGCAGGTCGTCGCCAACGCCAAGGTGCTGGCGCAGACGCTGATCGAGCGCGGCCTGCGCATCGTCTCCGGCGGCACCGAGAGCCACGTGATGCTGGTGGACCTGCGTCCGAAGAACCTGACCGGCAAGGAAGCCGAGGCCATCCTGGGCGCCGCCCACATGACCTGCAACAAGAACGGCATCCCCAACGACCCGCAGAAGCCCATGGTCACCAGCGGCATCCGCCTGGGCACGCCGGCGATGACCACCCGCGGCTTCAAGGAGGAGCAGGTCCGCGCGACCGCTCACCTGATCGCCGACGTGCTGGACAACCCGCATGACGAGGCCAACCTGGCCCGCGTGCGCGACAAGGTGGCCGAACTGACCCGTCAGTTCCCGGTCTACCGCTGAGCGGAGCCCGCGGCGCATGCGTTGCCCCTTCTGCGGTCACGGCGACACGCAAGTCTCGGAGACCCGCGAATCGGATGAAGGCGACGTGGTGCGTCGCCGTCGGCGCTGCCAGTCCTGCGACAAGCGCTTCACGACCTACGAGCGCGCGGAGATCGCGCTGCCCATGGTCGTGAAGAAGGACGGCACGCGCGCCGACTTCGACATGGGCAAGCTGCGCGCGTCGATGACGCTGGCGCTGCGCAAGCGTCCCGTCAGCATCGAGCAGATCGACGCCGCGCTGGAACGCATCCAGGAGAAGCTGCTGAGCAGCGGCGCCCGCGAGATCCCGTCGACCAAGCTCGGCGAGCATGTGATGCGCGAACTCAAGCGCATCGACAAGGTCGCCTACGTGCGCTTCGCATCGGTGTACCGCTCGTTCGAGGACGTCGATGAGTTCCGGCAGCTGATCCGGGACATCTGAGCCCCCCAAAAGCCGGCCCCCTTCAGCGGGCCGGCTTTTCCCACCTGAAGGCGAAGCGCCGCGACGCGTGTCTCCCTAGAGTTCCTGGCAACTCTTCCGGAGACCGACGTGCCCACTGCCCTTCCCCGTCCCTTTCCCGCCCTTCCCGTCCCCGCCTTCCGCGAAGGCAACGTGCCACCGGGCGACGGTCGCGGCTTCAGCCTGATCGAGTTGCTCGTGTCGATCGCGATCGTCGCGCTCGCGGCGATGCTCGCCGGCCCCGACATGCGCGACTGGCTCTGGCGCCAGCGGCTCGCCAACAGCGCGCAGGCTGTCCTTGGCGACCTTCAGCTGGCACGCAGCGAGGCCATCCAGGGCGCGCGCAATGTGATCCTGCGCTTTGGCGGCGACGAGTCCCCGGTGACCGGCAGCGGACGCTGCTACGTGCTGCACACCGGCCCCCTCGGCGGCTGTGGCTGCCGGATGGACACCCCGCCGGTCTGCGACGCCGGTGCCCAGGCCATCAAGCAGATGCGCTGGACACGAGGCCGCGGCCAGCCGGAGGTGGTGTCCAACGTGCCGTCGATGCTCTTCAGCGGCCGCCAGGGCACCGTGTCGGTGAGCGGCACGGTCGAGGTCCGCATGGAAGGCATCGGCGCGATCCGCCACGTCGTCAGCCTGACCGGTCGCGTGCGCAGTTGCGCGGCCGAGGGCACCGCGAGCCGCCTGCCGAGGTGCGCATGAGGACGCGGGGCTTCTCGTTGATCGAGATCGTGATCGTGCTGGCGATCCTGGCCGTCCTCGCCGTGCTGACGCTGCCGAGTTTCCGCGATCACGTCCTGAAGGGACGGCGCGCCGAGGCGCGGGAGGCCTTGCTGGCGCTCCAGCTGGCGCAGGAGCGCTTCAGGTCCAGCCACCCCCGTTATGCCGACCGGCTGGAGGACCTGGCGCAGTCGCCGTTGACGCGCAGCAGCCTCTACCGGCTGCGCATCGCGCAGGCGGACGCGACGCGCTACACGCTCGAGGCCATCGCGCAGGGCAGCCAGACCGGGGACCGCCGGTGCCAGGTATTGACACTCCGGCTGGAGGCCGGCGCCATCCACACCTCGGGCCGGGACGCCGGGGGCGCCGAACAGGCCGACGCCTGCTGGCCGCGCTGAAGGGGGCAAACGCATGTCCGCTCATCGTCACCCTCCGCAGCATCCTCGTGCGTCGCGAAATGCGCAGGGGATCTCGCACGGCTTCACGCTCGTCGAAGTGCTGGTCGGCTTGGCCATCAGCCTGATGCTGATGGCGGGCGCCTTCACCATGGCCGGCCTTCAAGTCGGCGCCCATCACCGGTTGCTGCTGGAGCTGCAAGTGCAGCAGGAGCTGCGCGCCACCGCGGAGCTGATCCTGCGCGACCTGCGCCGTGCCGCCTTCTGGGACCGACCGCAGGAGGCCCTCTGGCAGGCCGATGCACCCGCGCCGGTCCGCAACCCCTACGCCGACCTGGACGTGGGAGAAGCCGGCACCCACGTGACCTACAGCTTCTCCCGGGACGGCAACTCGACCGGTGGGACCGGCGTGCGGGAGGTCGCCGGATTCCGCTGGAGCGAGGGCCGCATCGACCAGCTGGTCGCGGGCCGCTACCAGCCGCTGACCGATCCGGCGCTGCTGCGCGTGCGCGCCTTCGACCTGCGGGTCGACTCGCAGGCGAAGTCGCTGGGAGACGCCTGCGCGCGCGCCTGCTCGCCTGGATCGCCGCCGCCCGCGCCGCCTCCAACCGACGGCGGCAGCGGCAGCGGCGGCGGCACCGATGGGCGTGGCGGTGTCGGCAGCGACGCGCCCGCTTGTGGCCCAGCGATCCTGACCCGCATGGTCGAACTGGTGCTCGACGCCGAGGCCGTTCACGATCACCGGGTCCGTCAACAGCTGACCGTGCGGGGCCTCGTGCGCAACGACGCGCTCGCGGGAGACTGCCCATGACCCGGCGCCTGCAACGGGGACTCGGCACGCTGGCGATGTGCGTCGTGCTGCTTGGCGTACTGGCGCTGGGTGCTGCCTGGGCCACGCGCCAGTTGACGACGGCCCAGCGCGTGGCCGCCAATGACCACCGCGCCGCCACCGCCTTCGAGGCGGCCGAGGCCGGCATGGCCTGGGCGATCGCGATGCTCAACGGCGGCCATGTGGACGACAGCTGCCGGCCGGCATCGCATCCAGCCGGCCCGAGCGCCGACATTGCCGCCGCCGGCGCCTCCAGCGCCTCCGCGACCGACTTCCGCAGCCGCTTCCTGGAGCTCGGCGCGGACGGGCATTACCGCGCGAAGCCCAGCGCGCCAGCCACAGGGGGCGCGATGTCCCCGGCCTGCACGAACACCGGACCGCTCCGCTGGACCTGCCAGTGCGCGACCCAGCGCGACCCCGCCGGCGCATCACCCACCGCGGACGCGCGACCCCTGGATCCGCAACCACGCTTCACCGTTCGTTTCACCGACGCGGGCCCGGCCGGCCAGCTGAAGCTGATCGTGCGCGGATGCAGCGACCGCCGGGCCGACTGCGACGACCTGTCCGAAGGCCCCTCCGGCCTTGCCGAGGCCGCCCGGCATCTGGCCCTGCTCAGCGCCCTGCGGCTGCCGCCGCCGCAGGCGGCGACCGAAGGGCCGGGCAGCTTTCTGCGCGTCTTCGGCTATCCGGCGATGCGATATCGCAGTCAGCCCGCCATCGCGCGCATGCGCTGCGACGCGGACTGCGGCGCCCCGCTCGCCCAGGCCCTGGCGCGGGGCCGTCGCCTGATCTGGATCGACGGAGACGCGCGCCTGAGCGAATGGCCGCCCGCTGCGCTGGACGGCACGCCCCTGGTGCTGGTCGTCGACGGCCGCCTCGACCTCTCCGCGCCGGGCAGCGCGCAAGGCGTGCTCTATGCGCGGGAGGGCATCGGCTGGCACCCGCCCGTCGGCCAGGCCACCTCCTGGCGCGGCGCGATCGTGACCGACGGCGTCTTCGACCCGGGAAAGACCGTCACCCTGACCCACGATGCCGCGGTGCTCTATCGCGTGCATCGCCAGATGGGCAGCTTTCTTCCCGTCCCCGGTGGCTGGAGCCCCACGCGATGACCGACGCCCGCGCCCCTTTCCCGCATGACGGTCGGCGTCGTCGCCGGGGCTTCACCCTGGTGGAAGCCTTGATCGCGCTGGCCTTGCTCGCGATCGGCACGGCAGCGCTCATGGCGCTCCAGGTCCGTCTGCGACTCGTTGTCGACGACATCCGGCACCAGGAGCAGGCGCTGCGCCTGGCGCGCAACGAACTCGAGCGCTGGCGATGGCGGCCCGACGGCCCGGTCCCCTCGCTGACCTGGGAGGGCCCGGCCACCGAGTTCAAGCTCGACGCGCAGTCCGCGCCCTGGCATGAGCCGATGCCGCCCGGCAGCCTTCCGGCGGACGGTCCGGCGGACGGTTTCATGGCCGACGTCCCGCCGCTGCGCGCGGTCCACCTGCGGGTCCACTGGACCGATCGCGCCGGCAGGCCGCGGTCCCTCACGCTGGACAGCCTGCTGCCGGCGAAGGATCCCGCCCTCTCGGGCCTGCTTCTGCTGCCGCCCAAGGTCGCCGCTAGACTGCGCGCCATGCAAGCGCCCCGCCCCGCCTCATCCCCGCCCCCTTTCCATGCCGACACCCGGGACAGCCGCTGGATGACCGAGGCGGTGCGACTGGCGCAGGGCGCCGTCGGCCTCAGCGATCCCAATCCCCGCGTGGGCTGCGTGCTCGTGGACGCGCAGGATCGGGTACTCGGACAAGGGCACACGCAGGCGGCGGGCCAGGCCCATGCCGAGGTCATGGCGCTGCGAGACGCGCAGGCCCGTGGTCACGATCCGCGCGGCGCCACCGCGTATGTGACGCTCGAGCCTTGCGCCCACCACGGTCGCACCCCGCCCTGCTGCGACGCGCTGATCGCAGCCGGCGTGGCCCGGGTCGTCGTCGCGCTGGACGATCCCAATCCGCTGGTCGCCGGCCAGGGCCTGGCGCGGATGCGCGCCGCCGGCATCGTCACGGACGTGCTCACGGCGGACCATCCGGCAGCGATCGAGGCGCACGAGCTCAACATCGGTTTCCTGACCCGCATGCGCCACGGCCGCCCGTTCGTGCGAATGAAGATCGCCGCGTCGCTGGATGGCCGCACGGCGCTGTCCAATGGCGTCAGCCAATGGATCACCGGCCCCGAGGCCCGCAAGGACGGCCATGCATGGCGCCGTCGCGCCGGGGCGGTGCTGACCGGCATCGGCACCGCCCGCGAGGATGACCCGCGCCTGGATGTCCGCGACGTGGAGACCGCCCGGCAGCCGCAGCGGGTGCTGATCGACTCGCGGCTGGAGCTCTCGCCGTCCGCCCGCCTCCTGGCGCCGCCCGGCGGGCTGCTCGTTTATCACGCGCTGGCGCAGGCCGGCGAACGGGGGGCGGTGCTCGCGGGCCTGGGCGCGGAACTCGTCGGCCTGGCCGATCCGGCGCGGGGCAAGGTGGACCTGGCCGCGGCGATCCACGACCTGGGCCGCCGACAGGTCAACGAGCTTCACATCGAGGCCGGCTACAAGCTCAACGGCTCGCTGCTGCGCACCGGGCTGGTCGACGAACTGCTGGTGTACCTGGCGCCGACGCTGCTCGGCGAGGGCAGGGGCATGGTCGACCTGGGCGGGCTGACGGCACTCGCCCAGGCCCCCCGCTTCCGCCTGGTCGAGAGCCTGGCGGTCGGCGGCGACCTGCGCCTGCGCCTGAGACCGGCCACGAGCGCCTAGACCCAGCCCTCCTCCGGCCCGCCAGGCCCGCCCCGCCTACAATCGCGCCCATGCCTATTTCACCGATTCCCGAGCTGGTCGCCGAACTGGCGGCCGGCCGCATGGTCATCCTTGTCGACGAGGAAGACCGTGAGAACGAGGGGGACCTCGTCCTCGCCGCCGACCACGTCACGCCGGAAGCGATCAACTTCATGGCCAAGCACGGCCGCGGGCTGATCTGCCTGACGCTGACCCGCGAGCGCTGCGAGCAGCTGCAGCTCCCGCCGATGGCCACCCGCAACGGCACCAAGCACGGCACCGCCTTCACCGTGTCGATCGAGGCCGCCACCGGCGTCACGACCGGCATCTCCGCCGCGGACCGCGCGCGGACCGTGCAGGCCGCGGTCGCGAAGGGCGCCGTGGCGTCCGACCTGGTGCAGCCGGGCCACATCTTCCCGCTGCAGGCCCAGGACGGCGGCGTGCTGATGCGCGCCGGCCATACCGAGGCGGGCTGCGACCTGTCGCGCATGGCCGGCCTGACGCCCGCCGGCGTCATCTGCGAGATCATGAACGACGACGGCACCATGGCCCGTCTGCCGGATCTGGAGGTCTTCGCCCAGGAGCACGGCCTGAAGATAGGCACCATCGCCGACCTGATCGAATACCGCAGCCGCAACGAATCGATCGTGCAGCGCATCGCCCAGCGTCCGCTGGAGACGCGCGAGGGCCGGTTCGAATGCCACGTCTTCCGCGATCGCTCCAACAACGTCCACATGGCGCTGGCGCTGGGTCAATGGCAGAAGGACCAGGAGGTGCTGGTGCGGGTGCACGAGCCCTTCTCCGCGATGGACCTGCTGGACGCCGGCCGCTGCGGCCACAGCTGGCCGCTGCCGCAGGCGCTGGCGGCCATCCAGCGCGAAGGCTCGGGCGTGGCGGTGCTGCTGAACTGCGGCGAGGACGCCGACGCGCTGCTCGCGCGGCTGCAGCCGGCGACCGGCGAGGAACCGCGCCAGACCATGGACCTGCGCACCTACGGCGTCGGCGCGCAGATCCTGCGCGAGCTCGGCGTGCATCGGATGAAGCTGCTCGGCAGCCCGCGCCGCATGCCCAGCATGACCGGCTACGGGCTGGAAGTGACCGGTTTCCAGGCCGCCCAGGCCACTCCCAACGACTGCTGAATCCGAGGACCGCATGCAAGGATCTGACAAGGGTCAGTCGACCCGACTCGACGGACGCGGCCTGCGCGTGGGCATCGTCCAGGCGCGCTTCAACGACGAACTGACGAGTGCGCTGGCCAAGGCCTGCCGGGCCGAACTGAACCGGCTCGGCGTCCAGGACGCCGACATCCGCCACGTCACCGTGCCCGGCGCGCTCGAGGTGCCGGTGGCCCTGCAGGCCATGGCCGTCAGCGGCCGCTTCGACGCGCTGGTGGCGCTGGGCTGCATCATCCGCGGCGAGACCTACCACTTCGAACTGGTCGCCAACGAGAGCGGTGCCGGCGTGACGCGCCTGACGCTCGACCACCGCCTGCCGATCGCCAACGCGATCCTGACGGTGGAGAACGAGGAACAGGCCTGGGCCCGTGCCGAGGACAAGGGCCGCGATGCCGGAACCGTCGCCGTCGAGATGGCGCAGCTGCTGAAAGAACTCAAGTGAACACCAAGGACACCTCCTCCCCCGCCGGCAAGCCCGCGGCCAAGAACGGCGGCAAGCCGGCCGCCAGGAAGGCGCCGGCCAAGTCGGCCCGCCGCCGCTCGCGCGAGCATGCGCTGCAAGGCATCTACCAGTGGCTGGTCACCGGCGAAGACCTCGGCGTGATCGACGCGCACACGCGTGAGCAGGACGGCTTCGACAAGGCCGACCGCGGTCATTACGACAAGGTCTTCCACGGCGCGATCGAGGAAGCGGCCGACCTGGACGCCGTGCTCGCCCGCCACGCCGACCGCAAGACGACCGAGCTCTCGCCCATCGAGCACGCGATCCTGATGATCGGCGCCTACGAGCTGAAGAACTGCATCGACATTCCCTACAAGGTGGCGATCAACGAGGCGGTCGAGCTGGCGAAGTCCTTCGGCGGCACCGACGGCCACAAGTACGTCAACGGCGTGCTGGACCGCGCCGCGATCGACCTGCGGCCGGTCGAGGTGAAGGCCGCCCGCGGTTGAGCGCGCGGCGCCTCAGGCGCCAGAAGCTGCAAGGGCCCGGGACGATCCGTCCGCGGGCCCTTTGTCATTGCCGGGCGCCTCAGGCCGCCGGCGTGCCGAGGGGAACGCCGGGCGTCAGCAGGCGTTCCAGCAGCTGCCGCACGCTGGCGATCTGGTCGCCGAAGGGCAGTGCGCCGCGACCGCGGAAGAACAGGCCTCTCGCGGTCTCGCCGCGCAGCGCCGAGGCCAGCCGCTGGTCGATGCAGAACTGACCCCAGTCCTTCAGGCCATCACGCAGGCCGCACTGGCTCAGGCAGTCGAAGGCCAGGGTGCAGCGCTTCTTGAGCTGCGCGACGGACTGTAGGCGCGCCTCCGCGCCCAGGTACTTCTTCAGCCATGGCGTCATCACCGCCCGCGCCGGCAGGCCCGCGACGCTGCAGAACTCGACGAGGTCCTCGTCGCGCGCCTGGGCCAGCACCCGCTTGAACGAGGGATGCGCATCGCACTCCAGCGTCGCGGCGAAGGGCGTGCCGAGTTGCACCGCGTCGGCGCCCAGCGATTGCAGCCGCTGGATGTCCTCGCAGCGCCGCACGCCGCCGGCGGCGATCAGCGGCACCTGGCCCTCGACGCCCGCATCGCGCAGGAAGCGCCGGACCTCGGGCAGCACGGTCTCGAAATCGAAACGGCCGTCGCCGACATCCGCGACCCGCGCCGCGCCGAGGTGCCCGCCCGCATGGCCGGGATGCTCGATGACCACGGCTGCCGGCAGCCGCTGCCGGCGCTCCCATTTCTTCCACAGCAGCGTCACGCCGCGGGCCTCGGACAGGATGGGGACCAGGGCGGTGCGCGGATGGTCCTGCGCGAGCTCGGGCAGATCCAGCGGCAGCCCCGCGCCCACCACCAGCGCGTCGATGCCGGATTCGAGCGCCGTCCGCACCGAGGACGCGTAGTCGCACACCGCGCGCATCACATTGACCGCCAGCAGGCCGCGCCCTTCGCAGAGCCGGCGAGCCTCCCCGATCTCACGCGCCAGAGCCTCCTGGTTGGCCTGTTCGATCACAGCCTTCTTCTCGTCGCCGTCGCGCATCGACTCGCTGCGCGCCATGAGGTCGGGGTGATGCCGGCGCAGGTCCACCGACGCGATCGTGCCCCAGGCGCCCTGCCCCGCGACGCTGCCGGCCAGCCGGTGCGCCGAGATGCCCACCCCCATGCCTCCTTGAACGATGGGCAGCAGGTCGCGGCCGGCGAGGCGCAAGGGGCGCAATCCGGCGGCGCGGACGCGGTCGAGGAGCGAAGCCATGGTCATGGTCGGGGTTCCGGAATAAACGAAAGCCCGGATGGTGGCGGCTCGAGCGCCGATGCGCCTTGACGCGGCTCAACAAGGGCCCGGGGCGCCCGGCTGCGAGCTCGTGTTGAATTCGCTGCGCCAGCGTGGGCAGCCGACAACGGCACGCCTGGCCCATACGCGACGGTGAAATAAAACTACGACCGCCACGCGGCACTTGGACCTGGCGCGGCCGATCCTGTCCCTTGCGCTGTCCCATTCAGCCAGGACATGTAGCGGAACTTCGGGGTTTCACTACTCAGTGACGTAGTTTTACTTCAATAGCATCCGCCGACCTTTTGAAGGGGCAAGGCGATGCGCATCCGAACTGGGGCGGGTTGGCGAGTGGTGCTGGGCACCTGGGTGGTCGCCCTGAGCGGGCTGCTCAGCGCGTGTGGTGGCGGCAGCGGCGAGGCCGACACTCCCCGCGCCCAGTCAGCGGGCGCAGCCGCTTCGGCTGCGAGCGAGCTCGGCGTCACCGTGCTCGCCGCCGTTCCCGATCCCGCCGCCGGCGGCGGCGCCAGCCGCGCACGCGCCGCCGCGGTCGCCTCGCCGGACGCGCCGGCCACCTCGCTGCGCGTCCACTACCGCCGCGCCGATGGCAACGCCGCCGGCTGGCAGATCCACACCTGGAACGCGGCCCGCAGTCCCAACTGGAACGAAGGCTGGAACGCCAGCGGGAGCGACGACTTCGGCGTGTACTACGACGTGCCGCTCGCGGCCGGCAGCGGCACCGTCGGCTTCCTCTTCCACAAGGGCGACGAGAAGGACAACGGCGGCGCCGACCAGTCCCTGGTCCTGCAAGCCGGGGCCAACGAAGTCTGGCGCCTGCAGGGCGACGGCACGACCTACACCAGCAACCCGCTGGGCCAGCCGGCACCGGACCTCACGACGGTGCGCGTCCATTACAAGCGCTTCGATGCCAACTACGCGGCCTGGGGCCTGCACCTGTGGAATGGCAGCGGCCTGGACACGGCGGCCCTGCCCGCCGGCGTCACCATCGACCGGTGGAACCAGCCGGTGCCATTCAGCGCGATGCCGGGCCATGCGGTGGGCAGCGACGAGGTGGTCTTCGACCTGCCGGTGCTCAATCCGCGGGACGACGCCAGCCGCAAGGGGCTGGAATTCATCATCCACGGCATGCCGCCCAACGAGAACGACAAGGACGGCCGCGACAACAACCTGCGCGTCGAGTTCGGCGCGCTGACGGTGCAGAACCGCGTCGGTCAGATCTGGCTGGTCGAGGGCGACGCCACCGTCCACACCGCACCGCCGGACCTGCGCCAGGTGTCCAGCACCGATGCGCGCGCGGTGTGGCTCAACAAGACGCTGGTCAAGTGGCCCCGCATCAGCGCCAGCGGCGGCGTGCGGCTGTACCACTCGGCCACCGGTCAGATCGCCGTGGCCGCCGGCGCGGCGGTGACGGGCGCCGACGGCTTCATCATGCTGGACGCCTTCACCGGCACCGTGCCGGAGGCCGCGGCCCGGCGCTTCAAGTACGTGGCCAGCGGCGGGGTCTTCGCGGTGCGCCCGGACGACATCGCGCGCCTGCCCGCCCTGCATCAGCAGCAACTGGTGCTGGCGCAGGTCGACGCCGACGGCCGGGTGCTGAACGCGACGACCGCCCAGATCGCCGGCGCGCTCGACGACCTCTATGCGGCCGCGGAAGAGGTGCCAGACCTTGGCGCCGTCGTGGCCAGGGGCAGCACCAGCTTCAAGGTCTGGGCCCCGACCGCGCAGAACGTCCAGCTGGTGCTGACCACACCGATCGGCGCCTCCACGCTGACCCGCACGACGACGGAGTCCATGACCCGCGATGCCGCGACCGGCGTCTGGCAGCTGAGCAAGCCCGGCAGCCTGCACGGGGCGACCTATCGCTACCAAGTGCAGGTGTTCGTCAAGGGCGTGGGACTGGTGCGCCAGCTGGTGGCCGATCCCTACTCGCGGGGCGTGACGCTGGGCGGGCAGCAGAGCGTGGTGATGGACCTCGACGCCGGCGCCACCAAGCCGCCCGGCTGGGACGCCGGCGCGCCGCCGACGACGGTGAACGCGCCGTCGGACCTGAGCATCTACGAGCTGCACGTGCGCGACTTCTCCATCAACGACGCGACCGTGCCCGCGGCGCGGCGTGGCAAGTACCTGGCCTTCGCCGAGAGCGGCTCCAACGGCATGCGGCATCTGGCGGCGCTGGCCGCGTCGGGCCTGACCGACGTGCACCTGCTGCCGGCATTCGACTTCGCCACCGTCAACGAGAAGGGCTGCGTGACGCCCTCGCCCACCGGCGCGCCCGACGGCGAGTCCCAGCAGGCCGCCGTGGCCGCCTCGGCCGCCGCCGACTGCTTCAACTGGGGCTACGACCCGCAGCATTTCTCGACGCCCGAGGGCAGCTACTCGAGCAACGCGAGCGATCCGGTGGCGCGGGTGGTCGAGTTCCGCCGCATGGTGCAGGCGCTCAACGCGGCGGGCCTGCGGGTGGGCATGGACCTGGTCTACAACCACACGACCTCGTCGGGCCAGAGCGCCACCTCGGTGCTGGACAAGGTCGTGCCGAACTACTACTTCCGCTACAACGCCAGCGGCGGCATCGAGCGCTCGACCTGCTGCGAGAACACCGCATCCGAGAACCTCATGATGGGCAAGCTCATGATCGACTCGGCGGTGATCTGGGCGCGCGACTACCGCATCAGTTCGCTGCGCTTCGACATCATGGGCCACCATCCGCGCGCGGTCATGGAGACGCTCAAGGCCCGCGTGGCGCAGGCCGCCGGGCGCGAGGTCCAGATCGTCGGCGAGGGCTGGAACTTCGGCGAGGTCGCCAACGGCGCGCGCTTCGTGCAGGCGGAGATGCTGTCGCTGAACGGCTCGGGCATCGGCAGCTTCAATCCACTGATCCGCGACGCGGTGCGCGGCGGCGGCTGCTGCGATTCGGGCGCGGCGCTGCGGGCCAACCAGGGCTACGTGAACGGCTTCTTCTATGACAGCAACGGCTGGAACGCCGGCCAGACGCGCGGCGAGCTGATGTGGCAGGCGGACCGGATCCGCGCGTCGATGGCGGGCTCGATCCGCGGCTTCCAGATGCAGACGAGTTGGGACGAGACCCTGCGGCTCGATCAGATCGACGTCGGCGGCATTCCCGCCGGCTGGGTGCTGGAGCCGGGCGAGGTCGTCAACTACGTCGAGAACCACGACAACCTCACCCTGTTCGACAACAACGTGTTCCGCCTGCCGGCCGGCACCAGCCGCGAGGACCGCGCCCGCGTGCAGATCCTGGCCAGCGCGATCAACGCGTTCAGCCAGGGGGTGGCGTATTTCCATGCGGGCGGCGACACGCTTCGAAGCAAGTCGCTGGACCGCAACAGCTACGACAGCGGCGACTGGTTCAACCGGCTGGACTGGACCTATGCCGACAACCACTTCGGCGTGGGCCTGCCGCCCGCGCGGGACAACGCCGACAACTGGGCCCTGGCGCGACCGCTGCTGGCCGACGCGGCGATCAAGCCGGGCGCCGCCGACATCGCCTGGACGCGCGACGCGTTCCGCGACCTGCTGCGCATCCGCAAGAGCTCGACGCTGCTGCGCCTGCGCACCGCGGCGGACATCCAGGCGCGGCTCAGCTTCCTGAACACCGGGTCGGCGCAGGAGGCGACGGTGCTGGTCGGGCGGCTGAACGGCGTCGGTTATCCGGGGGCCAACTTCGACGAGCTGGTCTACCTGATCAACGTCGACAAGACGGCGCATGCGCTGACGCTGCCCGCGCTGGCGGGCCATGCGCTGGTGCCACATCCGGTCCACGCGACCGGCGCGGACGCCCGCGCGCGCCAGGCCCGCTTCGACCGCGCGACCGGCCGCTTCGAGCTGCCGGCGCGCACGGCCATCGTGTTCGTCGTTCCCGCCGCCTCCGCGCGCTGAATCCACACGCTGAATCCACGCGCTGAATCACCCCCTGATTCCATCCGCCGATGAAAGTCCTCCCCATGACAAGCTCCCCTTCCGCAGCGGCCCTGGCCGCCTGGTCGCTGGCCGCGGTGATGGCGCTCGGCGCCGCCGGCGCGCAGGCAACGCCGGTCGCCATCGACGTCAGCGGCGCGCAAAGCATGGACCTGCCGGGCGATGCCGGCAACACGGTGTGGTTCGTCGATGTCGGCGCGCACGCGGCGTTGAACACGCTGAGCTGGTCGGTCACGCTGGAGGCGTTCTCGCCGAGCGTGCTGTCGGAAATGCAGCTGAGCTTCGGTGCATCCAGCGGGCTGGAGCAGATCACCTTCGCGCCGGGCGACGGCGATTTCCTCAGCGGCACGGGCCGCTACACGGGGATGCTCGACCTGCGCGGCCTGGGTATGAGCGCCGGCGCGGACGGCCTGCTGCGCCTGGAGTTCAGCGAGGCCTTCAAGGACCTCGCGCCCGGCGTTGCCGATGGCCGCTGGCTGGGCGGCACGCTGAGCTTCGACGTCACGACCACCTCGGCCGTGCCGGAGCCGGCGAGCCTGGCGCTGGTGCTGGCGGGCCTGGCCGCGATGGCGGGGATCAGTCGCCGCGTGGCTCGACCCCACGCGCCTCGCCGGCCCGGCTGATGCCGGCTGATGCCGGCGGGGTGACCGCGGGCGAGCCGGCGGCGGCGCGCGCGTCAAAACTAGAATGGCGGCCGCACAGCACTTGCATCCAGCGATGAGACTCTCCGATCGCGTCCAGGCCATCGATCCCTTCTACGTCATGGAATGCGCCAAGCGCGCCGACGCGATTGCCCGCTCGGCGGTCTGCGATCCGGCGCAGGGCGGCCGGCCCATGATCTACCTGAACATCGGCGAGCCCGACTTCGGCGCCAGCCCCGCCGTCCGCGAGGCCGCCGCGCGCTTCACCGCCGCCGGCCGCATCCCCTACACCCATGCCAACGGCCTGCGCACGCTGCGCGAGCGCGTCGCCGACTGGTACCGGCAGACGCAGCGGCTCGCGATCGATCCGGACCGCATCGTCATCACCGCCGGCGCCTCGGCCGCGCTGCAGCTCGCCTGCCTGGCGCTGTTCCAGGCCGGCGACGAGGTGCTGATGCCCGACCCCAGCTATCCCTGCAACCGGCACTTCGTCGCCGCGGTCGATGCGACGCCGGTGCTCATTCCCTCCACCGCCGCCGAGCGCTTCCAGCTCAGCCTGGACCGCCTGCGGCCGCACTGGACCGAACGCAGCCGCGGCGTGCTGCTGGCCTCGCCGAGCAACCCGACCGGCACCTCGATCGCGCCGGAGGAACTCGCCCGCATCCACGCCTTCGTGCGCGAGCGCGGCGGCGTCACGATCGTCGACGAGATCTACCAGCCGCTGAGCTTCGACAGCCGTTATGCGCGCAGCGCGCTGGCGCTGGGCGACGACGTTGTGTCGATCAACAGCTTCTCGAAATACTTCGGCATGACCGGCTGGCGCCTGGGCTGGCTGGTGCTGCCCGAGGCGATGGTCGGTGCCGTCGAGAAGCTCGCTCAGAACCTCTACATCTGCCCGTCCACGATCGCGCAGAAGGCCGCCCTCGCCTGCTTCGAGCCCGAGTCCATCGCCGAATACGAGCGCCGGCGCGAGGAACTGCGTCGCCGCCGCGACCTGGTCGTGCCCGCGCTCGAGGCCATGGGCCTGCCGGTGCCGGTGCCGCCCGATGGCGCCTTCTACGCCTGGGCCGACGCCTCCGGCACGGGCCTGGGCAGCTGGGACCTGTGCATGGACCTGATGACGCATGCGCAGGTCGCGCTCACGCCCGGCCGCGACTTCGGCCCCGCTTTCGGCGAGCGCTTCCTGCGGCTGTCCTTCGCCTCCAGCATGGACGACCTGCGCGAGGCGCTGGCCCGCATCCGCGTCCGCCTCGACCAGCTGAAGGCCCGCGCCGCATGAACGCCACGCCCGACGCCTCGACGACGCCCGCCCAGTCCCCGACCTTCGAGCTGGAGCTGAAGGTGCGGGACTACGAATGCGACATGGACCATGTCGTCAACAACGCGGTCTACCTCAACTACCTGGAACACGCCCGGCACGAGCTGCTCGAGACCCGGGGGCTGAAGTTCGGCGAGCTGTCCCGGCGCGGCATCAGCCTGGTCGTCACCCGCGTGGAGATCGACTACAAGGGCTCGCTGGTCAGCGGCGACACCTTCGTCGTGCGCACCACGCTGCGGCGCCAGGGACGGATCCGCTTCCTGTTCGACCAGACCATCCATCGGCGCGCGGATGATCGCCTCATGCTGAAGGCGGTGGTCACCGGCACCGCGTTGAACGCCAAGGGCCGGCCCGAGTTCCCGCCCGAGATCGAGCAGGCCTTCGGGTAGATCCGCGCTTCACCGGTTGTCGCCCGCCTCCGAGGCGCCCATCTCGCGCAGCAGCGACCACGGATAGATGCCCCGGTCGTGTCCGTCGCTGAAGCTCAGCCGCAGCGCGTAGTGCCCTACCAGTTCCGCCTGACTCAGCGCGACCTCGGGGTCCCCGGCCGATGAGACCGCGCCCTTCAGCGCCGCTGCCCTGCAATGCGCGCAGCGGCAGGCCGCACGCAGGGTCGAAGCCACCAGCACGAGCTCGCCATCCGGCCAACGCAAGAGCAGATGGCCGGCGTGGAGCTCGACCGCCTGGGGCGCGCCGCCGCTCATGACAGGCGCTGGCGCGCCAGCCTCGCAGCCTTGCGCACTTCCGGATCGGGGTCGGCGTCGGCAGCCTCCAGCGCCGGCAGCGCGCGCGGGTCGCCGATCTCGCCCAGCGCGATCGCCGCCTCCTTGCGCAGGTTGCCCGCGCGGTGGGCCAGCGCCTCGATGAGCACCGGCAGCGCCGCCCTGTCGCGCAGGCGACCCAGCGAGCGCGCGGCGCGCAGGCGCACCTGCCAGTACGCGTCCGTCATCGCCTGTCGCAAGGCGACGGCGGGTTCGGTGGCCTTGCTGCCCTCGTTGCCCCAACTGGCTTCACCGGCGTCGATGGCGCCGTTGAGGTCGTTGGCTGCACCGGGTGCGTTCGCCGCGCTGCCTGCGTTAATGGCGTTGATGGCATCGGCATCACTGCCGTGGCCGATCGCGATCTGGCCCAGCTTGCCCAGCGTCGTCGCCGCCTCCTCGCGGACCTGCCAGGCCGGATCGCGCAGCGCCGCGCACAGGGCCGGCAGCACCGACGGCGCGTCGCCGGCCGCCGCCAGGCCCAGCGCCCCCGCCGCCGCGCGGCGCACCTCGGCGTCCTCGTCGCCGATCGCCAGGCGCGCGAGCGCCGGCAGCGCCGCCGCATGCTTCAACCAGCCCAGCACCCCCACGGCCTCGCGGCGCACCGCCGGATCGACATGAGCCAGCGCGGCCGTCGCCGGCACCGCGGCCGCCGGCACGCGCAGCTCCTTCAGCGCGCGCAGGGCCGCGGCGCTCACGAAGCCGTCCGCATGGCCCACCCGGGGAACGAGCCGCGCCCCCGCCTCGGCGTCCTTGAGCTCGGCCAGCGACTGCGCCGCGGCCTCGCGCACTTCCGCCTCGTCCGCGAGCGCATCGGCTAGCGCCTCCACCACCTCGCCATCGCCCCAGCCGGCGAGCGCGCGCGCCGCCTCGGCGCGCAGTGCCGGGTCGGGATCGCCGCGCAACACCGTGACGAGGGCCGGCAGCAGCGCCTCGTCCTCGACGTCGGCGAAATCGAGCAGCGCGACGCGCCGCACGCCCGCGTCGGGGCTGGTCAGGCGTTGCCGCAGAACGGCGGAACGGGGATCGATGTCAGGGGAAACAAGGCTCATGGTCATCAGGTGGCGAAGCGCCATTGCGGCGGCAGGGAGGGCGACCCCAGCGGCGTGAGCCGCTCGAGCGCGGGCGCCCGCGCGTCGTGCCTCAGCAGCGCGAGGCACCGGCGCTTGAGCGCGACGAAGGCGGGATCGGTGAGATGCGCGGCGCGGCGCGGGCGCTCGAAGGGAACGTCCAGCGCCTCGACGATGCGGCCCGGACGCGCGCTGAGCACCAGCACCCGGTCGGCCAGGAACAGGGCCTCGTCGATGTCGTGGGTGACGAAGACGACGGTCGGCGAGAGCCGCGCCCACAGGTCCAGCAGCAGTTCCTGCATGCGCGCGCGGGTCAGCGCGTCCAGCGCGCCGAAGGGCTCGTCCATCAGCAGCACGCGCGGATGGTTGATCAGCACGCGCGCGATCTCCACCCGCTGCTGCATGCCGCCGGACAGCTCGCGCGGATAACGATGCTCGAAGCCCGCCAGGCCGACCATCCCGATCAGCTGCCGGGCCTCGCGTTCGCGCGTGGCGCGGTCCACGCCTTTCATCTTCAGCCCGTAGGCGACGTTGTCCAGCACCGTCTTCCACGGGAACAGCGTGTGCTGCTGGAACACCAGGCCGCGCTCCGGGTCCGGACCTCCGATGAGCGCGCCGTCGAGCCGCAGCTCACCGCGCGCCGGCCGCAGGTGCCCGGCCAGCGCGCCCAGCAGCGTCGACTTGCCGCAGCCCGAGGGGCCCAGCAGGCAGATGAACTCGCCGGGCGCGGCGTCGATCGTCACCTCGCGCAGGACCTCGACACGCGCGTTCCCCTGACCGACCTCGATGCTGACTTGCTCGATCTGGAGCCGGCCGCCGCGTGGCGGCACGGACGACGCGGGCAGCACGGCTTGCAGGGGCGGCAACGATTGCACTATCTGCATTGCTTGCACGGACGCTGTCATTGCGCCTCCCGTTGCGGGCGATACCACGGCATCAGGCGCCGCCCGGTCCACTGGATCAGCGCGCTGCTGCCCATGCCCAGGGCGCCGATCAGCAGCATGCCGACCACGATGTTGGGATAGTTCTGGACGGTGTAGGACTCCCAGGTGAAGTAGCCGATGCCGTACTGGCCGGCGATCATTTCCGCGGTCACGAGGCAGAACCAACAGGTGCCCATGCCGATGGACAGCCCGGTGACGATGCTGGGCGCGGCCGCCGGCACGATCACCTCGGCGAAGAGCCGCCAGCGGCGCGTGCCCAGGCTGCGCGCCGAGGCCACCAGCCGCGGGTCGACCGCCTCCACGCCATGGACCGTGTTGAGCAGGATGGGGAACACGGCACCGGTGAAGGTGATGAACACCATGCTGCCTTCCGAGGACGGGAACATCAGGATGGCCAGCGGGATCCAGGCCACCGCCGGAATGGGCCGCAGCACCTCCAGCGGCGGCAGGAGCAGCTCGCGCGCCAGGCGCAGGCGCCCGATCAGCAGGCCCAGGCCGACGCCGGCCAGCACTGCCGCGCCGAAGCCCAGTCCGATGCGCAGCAGGCTGCTTCCCAGGTGCGCGCCGAGCTTGGGCGAGCGCAGCAGCGCCCAGGCGGCGCTCAGCACCTCGGCCGGCGCCGGCACGTTGGCGAAGGTGATCAGGCCGAGGTTCACGCGTGTCGTCGCCGCCAGGTGCCACAGCGCCAGGCACAGCAGCAGCGACGCGATCGGCAGCCCGCCGCGCCGCCACCGCGCGGACCGGACACCGCCGGTCGCGTTGGCCGAGGGTGTAGCCGGCGGTGTCACCGACGAGGCCGTCGAGGCCGCCGAGGCCAGGGAAGGAACGGCGCTCATGTCGTCACAGCGCCGTCGACCCGGCCGCCTTCGCGCCGGCGAAGTCGAGCACGCGGCCGCGGTTGGCCGCCGCGTAGGCCGCGGCCGCGTCCCTCTGCAGGAAGGCGCTGAGCTGCCCCTTCGCATCGATCGCGTACCAACTGGTCGGTGCCAGCAGCTTGATCCGGTGGATCAGGTCGTGGACGTAGACGGCGCGCGCCTTGCCGCCGGCCGCCTCGATCCGGCGCAGGTCGGCGAGCGCGTTCTCGATGCTCGCGTAGTGGCGCACCTTGGGCTCGCCCTGGACCCAGATGCCGGCGGCGCGCTGCACGTCGGTGATCGGCCGGCCGGTCGTCGCATCGACGGCCTTCAGCGGCAGCTTGTCCCGGTTGACGAGCCGCTGCTCGTAGTCCAGGCCGGACTGCTTGAACGCGGCGCGGATGTAGCGGTCGTCGATGAAGCTGTCCGCGTTCAGCGGTGAGTCGCGCCCCATCAGCTTGAGCGTCTCGATCGAGGTCCTCAGCGCCTGCCGGTACTCCGGCTTCCAGGTGAGGTCGCGCGTCTGCAGGCCCAGCGGCCCGTGGTAGAGGTAGTTCACCGCCGCGTCGATGCCGGTCACCTGCTCGATCAGCAGGCTGTACTTCTCCGGCTCGGCGGCGATCAGGCGGTCCGCCTCGAGCGCCGCGCGCAGGAAGGCGACGACCACCTCCGGATACCTGGCCGCATAGTCCGCGCTGACCAGCGAGCCGTGGTACGTGGGCGCGTTGGCCTGCGCGCCGTCATAGATCTTGCGGGCGACGCCGCGGTGCTCGAACAGCTCGACGAAGGGCACGAAGTCCGCATGCGCCTCGATCCTGCCGGCCTGCAGCGCGGGGCCGGCGACCTCGGGGGCCTGCGTGATGATGGTCACGTCCTTCTGCGGATCCCAGCCCTGCGCGGCCACCGCGCGCAGCAGCATGCCGTGGGCGGTGGAGGCGAACGGCACCGAGATGGTGTGGCCCTTGAGCTCCGACAGCAGCGTGACCTTGGAGTCGCGCGGCACCACGATGCCGTTGCCGCTGCCCAGCGTGCTGCCCGACAGCACCGTGATGAACACGCTGCGCTTGCCGGCCTTGAGGAAGGCCGCGCCGTTGTTGGAGCCCGGGAAATCGGCCATGGAGCCGATGTCCAGCTTGTCGGCGACCATCTCGCTGGTGAGCGGCGCGCCGGAGGTGAAGTTCTTCCACTGGATGTCGTAGCGGACCTCCTTGTAGCGGCCGTCGCGCGGCAGGTACTTCTCCAGCAGTTTCAGCTCGCGGATCAGCAGGCCGCCGGTGGCGCAGTTGATCGTGGTGTCCTGCGTGCCGATGGCCACGCGGATGGTCTCGGCGCGGGCGCTGGCGGGCGCGCCGGCCAGTGCGACGGTCAACGCGGTGGTCAGCGCGACCGTCAGCGCCGCGGTCGGCAGGACGCTCAAGGGCTTGAAAGGCATCTCGGGTTCTCCGGTGTCAACGCAGCAGGTAGGGGATGTCGACGCGCACCGCGCCGGTCGGGCAGTCCTTCTCGCAGGGCATGCAGTACCAGCACTCGTCGAACTTCATGTAGGCCGAGCCCTTGACCAGGTCGATGGCCAGGACGTCGAGCGGACACACGTCCACGCAGACGGTGCAGCCCTTGTCGGCGATGCACTTGTCGGCGTCGACGGTCACCGGGACGGCGCTGGGATGGAAGGCAAGCGGGGCGATGGTGGTCATGCGGGAAGGGCCTCGGTGGGAGCCTCGATGGGCGTGGCGATGCGCAGCTGCCGGTAGGCATTGCGGTCGGCGTCGGCGATGGGGACGAGGTAGGGCTCGATGGCGCGCTTGAAGCTGACCATCCGGCCCTGCCCGTCCTTCATCAGCTGGGCGTGGCAGAACCACTGCGCGTCGTCGCGATCGGGGAAGTCGACGCGCGCGTGGTACAGGCCCCAGCGGCTCTCGGTGCGGTAGAGGGAGGCGCGGGCGGCCATCTCGGCGCAGTCGCGGATGGCATGCACCTCCAGCGCCCGCATCAGCTCGTGGGGCTCGCGCGCCTTGAGCCGGTCCAGGTCCTCGCGGATGGCCTCGAAGCGCTCCAGGCCGATCTCCATCTTGCGGGTCACCTTGGGCGGCTGCAGGTAGTCGTTGACCATGCGGCGCAGCTTGTATTCGACCTGGTTGGGCGGCAGGCCGTCCTCGCGCAGCAGCGGCGCCCAGACGCGGCGGCGCTCGTCCTCGACCTGGCCCGCGTCGACCGCGGCCAGGCCGTGCTCGGCGCTGAAGCGGGCGCTGCTCTCGCCCGCCAGCTTCCCGTAGACGAAGGCGCCCAGCATGTAGTTGTGCGGCACGCAGGCCATGTCGCCGGCGGCGTGCAGGCCGGGCACGGTGGTGCGCGCGTGCTCGTCCACCCAGACGCCGGAGGCCGAATGACCGCTGCACAGGCCGATCTCGGAGATGTGCATCTCGACCATGCGCTCGCGGTAGTCGGTGCCGCGGCCGGCGTGGAAGCGGCCGCGGCTGGGCCGCTCGTTGGTGTGCAGGATGGTCTCGATGGCGGAGATCGTCTCCTCGGCCAGGTGGTCCAGCTTCAGGAACACCGGGCCCTTGCCGCCCTGCAGCTCGCGGTGGAACTCCCACATCATCTGGCCGCTCCAGTAATCGCATTCGATGAAGCGCTGGCCCTCGGCGTTGGTGGTGTAGCCGCCGAAGGGACCGGTGACGTAGGCGCAGGCCGGGCCGTTGTAGTCCTTGATGAGCGGATTGATCTGGAAGCACTCCAGGCCCGACAGCTCCGCGCCCGCGTGGTACGCCATCGCGTAGCCGTCGCCCGCGTTGGTCGGGTTCTCGTAGGTGCCGAAGAGATACCCCGACGCCGGCAGCCCCAGCCGTCCCGCCGCGCCGCAGCTCAGCACGACGGACCTGGCGCGGATCACGTGGAAATCGGCGGTGCGGCAATCGAAGCCCATCACGCCGGCGATGCGGCCGTCCTCGGCGGTGAGCAGCCGCGTCGCCACGACGCGGTTGGTGATCTCCACGCGGGCGCGCTTGAGCTGCCGGTACAGCACCTTCTTGATGTCGTGCCCTTCCGGCATCGGCAGCACGTAGCTGCCCATGTGGTGGACCTTCCTGACGGCGTAGTCGCCGGTCTCGTCCTTCTCGAAACGCACGCCCCAGCGGTCCAGCTCCTCGATCATCGCGAAGCTGCCCTGCGCGTAGGCCATCACCGTCTTCTGGTTGACGATGCCGTCGTTGGCGATGGTGATCTCGCGCACGTACTGCTCCGGCGTGGCGTGGCCGGGAATGACGGCGTTGTTGAGGCCGTCCATGCCCATGGAGATCGCGCCGCTGCGCTTGACGTTGGCCTTCTCCAGCAGCAGCACGCGCAGCGCCGGATTCGCCTGCTTGGCCTTGACGGCCGCCATCGGTCCGGCGGTGCCGCCGCCGACGACGACCACGTCGTATTCATGTTCGAAGGTCTGCATTCAGCGCTCCTGGCGGTGACGGTCGACGCGCAGCCGGTACTGGAAGGCGTCGGCCCGGAAGTGGAGGTATTCGAAGTCGATCGGGCGCCCCTGCGCGTCGTGGGTGAGCCGCTCGATGCGCAGCACCGGCGCGCCTTCGCTCATGCCGAGCGCCTCGGCCAGCTCGGCGTCGGCGAGCGTCGCGTCGATCTTCATGTCGGCGTGGCCCAGCGGCAGCCCGCATTCGTTCTCGAGGATCAGGAAGATGTCGCGGGTGACCAGGTCGGCCTGGGCAAGCTTGCGACCGATCGCGGCCGGCACGTAGGTGAGCTCCAGCGACACCGGCGCGCGGTCGAGCAGCCGCACGCGCCGGATCTCGGCCACCGGCGCGCCGTCCTCCAGGCCGAGGCGCCGGGCGACCTCGCGCTCGGCCGCGACGAAGCGCAGGCCGCGCAGCTGGTTGAGCACCTCGTGGCCCTGGGCCGACATGGACTCGGCGAAACCCATCAGGCTGCTGACGTTCTGGAAGGCCTTGGGCCGGGAGACGAAGCTGCCCTTGCCCTGCAGCGTGTAGATCAGGCCCTCGCGCTGCAGCGCGCCCAGCGCCTGGCGCAGCGTGATGCGGCTGACGCCGAAGGCGGCGCCGAGTTCGCTCTCGGACGGCAGCTGGGACAGCGGCGCGTAGGTGCCGTCCAGGATCCGGGCGCGCAGGGTGTTCTTGACCTGCGCATGCAGGGGCGTGCTGGGCAGCGCGATGAGTTCGGCCGTGTTCGGTTTCATCCAGGTCCAACCTGTCATGACGAGTTGGCGCGAAGCGTAGGCAGGCGGACCGGTGGCGCGAACCAAGATTCCCGCATATCGATATCGGATCGCGCGAGGAGGCGCAGGCCGCGGCGCGTGGGCGCGCGTCGTCGGGCGCGAGCGGTCACGCCCATCGATGGGCAAGCACGAAATCGGCATGTGGCTGGCGGGATTTCGCATTTGCCGGGGCGGGAGGCCGGCCAACATAGTCGCGCCCTGTCCTGTCACCACGCCTTGAATCACCGATGCACCCGTTGAGCGCGAAGGGCCGCGGCCCGGCCCCTGCGCATCCGCCGCACCAGGAAGAGATCCACCGCCCGTCCCGCGCCGTCGCATGGCTGCTGGGACTCGCGAGCCTGGCCGCCCACGGCCAGGAAGCGCCCGGCACGGTGCTGGCGTCGGACGACTTCCGCCACGGCACCGGCGCCTGGCGTATCGAGCGGCAGGCGCCCGACAGCCTCGTGCGCGCCGAAGACGGCGTGCTGGACCTGCAGGCGAGCGCCGGACTGACGCTCTGGTATCGCCAGCCCTTCAGCGGCGATTACGAAATCCAGCTCACCGCGACGCCGCTCAAGGCGTCGTTCCCGGGCCTGCCGGACCGGGTGTCCGACCTCAACCTGTTCTGGAACGCCACCACCGCCGAGGGCGGCGATCCCGGCGCGCGGCAGGCCGATGGCGCGCTCGCCAGCTACGACGCGCTGCGCCTCTATTACCTCGGCTTCGGCGCCAACGGCAACCGCAGCACCCGCCTGCGCCGCTATGACGGCACCGCCGCCAGGCCGCAGGTCGCCGGCTATGCCGACCCGTCGCTGGCCACCGCCGACGACCGCCTCGGCGCGCCGCCCGCGTTCGCGCGCTTGAAGGACGGCGAAGCGGTGCGTCTGCGCATCCAGTCGCGCGCGTCGCCGGGCCAGGCGGCCGAGCTGCGCGTCCTCGCCGATGAGCAGCTGGTGTTCGCGTGGACGGATCCCGCGCCATACCGCCACGGCTGGCTCGCGCTGCGCACCACGGCCAGCCATCTGCGGATCAAGGATTTCCGCGTCCTGCGGCTCTGAACAGTCCTCCCGCCCGCGCCGTCGCGACGCCGCTTCCACGAATCCTTCGCGCCGTCGTGACAACGTTGTCGCCCCTCGTCTCATTCATCTCTTTCGTCTCTTTCCACAACAAGAACCCAGGTCCCTCATGTCGATTCCCGTCCCGTCCCTTTCGCGTCCTCCGCTCGTCGCGGCCCTGTGCGCCGCCGGCCTCCTGCTGGGCGCCCATGCGGCACAGGCCGCCGCGTCCAGCGACAACGTCAACACCAACGCCAACGCCACTGCCGGTGCGAATGCCAGCGCCAAGCTGAACACCACCGTCAACGACAGCAACACCGCCAGAGCCACGTCCAACGTCACCGAACTCGACGCGGTGCAGGTCACCGGCCGCGCGAAGAAGGAGCAGCATCCGCAGCGCCCGGCGTCGGCCGTCTCGCGCGTGCGCGGCGAGTCGCTGGCGGAGCTGCATGTCGAGGACATCCAGGACCTGCAGTACGTGGTGCCGGGCCTCTACATCCAAAGCACCGATTCGAATGACACGCAGCTCACGATCCGCGGCGTGGGCGACGGCGGCGGGCAGACCAGCGGCGACCAGAACATCGGCATGCCCAGCAGCGTGGCGACCTATGTGGACAACGTCTACTTCCCGCGGCCGGGCATCATCCGCTCGCTGACCGACATCGATTACGTCGACGTGTTCAAGGGCCCGAGCGGCACCGTGTTCGGCCAGAACGCGACCGGCGGCGCGATCGACATCCACACCAAGGGCCCCTCCTTCCAGCGTGAAGGCGCGGTCAGCGTCTCGTATGCGGAGCGCAACACGTCCAAGCTGACGGCGGCCCTGTCGGGACCGCTCAGCGACAGCGCCGCCTACCGCGTCACGGCGCTGTACGCGCACAGCGACGGCGCGGTGAAGAACCTCGCCGACGGCGGCCACCTCAACGGCTACGAGCGCAAGGGCCTGCGGGCGCAGGTGCTGCTGCGGCCCAGCGCCAGCTTCGAGTTGAAGCTGACCGCGGACTACGGCGCCGAATCGGCAACCCCGGCCCGCGTCTACAAGTCGGTGGCGGACAGCTTCCCGGCCACGGCGCGCAAGATCGGCGCGACCTACGTGGCCGGCGGCCGCGAGACCATCGTCGACGACGTCACGACCACCGCCGCCGAGCAGGGCGGCGTGTCCGCCGAGGCCAACTGGAAGCTGGACGGCGGCTACAAGTTCCGCTCGGTCACGGCCTGGCGCCATTACCGCTACGTCCCGCAGTTCGCCGACGAGCTCAGCGTCCGCATCTACGCCAACAGCGGCACGGCGGTGGACGACTCGACCTTCACCCAGGACCTGCGCCTGGAGTCGCCGCGCGGCGAGTTCTTCGACTACGTCGCGGGCCTGAGCTATTTCCGCGACAACCAGGACACCGAGGCCCACACCCGCTACGCCAGCACGGACATCGTCAACACCTACGCGGGCAACGGCTTCAAGGGCCTGGACATCGTCCGCAACGGGCATCTGGAAGACGAGATGAGCTCGGCCTACGGCCGCGGCACCTTCCACCTGAGCGACCGGCTGGACCTGCAGCTCGGCGCGCGCGCCACCTACAACGATCGCGACGCGAGCTTCGTCCGGCTCAACCGCGCCGCCTTCGATTCCGGCGACCTGCGCGTCCACAAGGTGCTGCCGTCCGCGTCGGCTAGCCTGAAATTCCAGATCGACGACGACTGGAGCGGCTACCTGTCCTACGGCTACGGCCGCAAGGCCGGCGGCATCAATGTGTCCGCGGGCGCGGCCAAGAAGGCCGGGCTCGACACGCTGCTGCTCAAGCCCGAGACCACGCGCAACGTGGAGATCGGCGTGATCGGCGCGCTGGTGCCGGACCGGCTGACGCTGCAGGCCGACGTGTTCCGCACGCAGGTGAGCGACTTCCAGACGCAGGCCTACGACGACGCCAACGCCACCAGCTACCTGATGAACGCGGGCGACTACCGCAGCCAGGGCGTGGAAGTGGCGCTGCGGGCGCAGCCGCTGGAGCGGCTGGACGTGGTGCTGAGCGGCATCGTCAACGATGCACGCTACACGGATTACCGCCGCGCGCTGTGCCCGCCCGAGATCACCGCCACCTTCTGCGACCTCACCGGCCAGCGCGTGTTCAACGCGCCCAAGCAGGTGCTCGCGCTGTCGGCCCGCTACAACTGGTCGCAGGGCGACTTCAAGCCCTACGCCTCCGCGCGCTACACCTACCGCGGCTGGACCTACGGCTCGGTCGACAACGCCGCGTCCGCGCGCGTGCCGGGCTACGGCCTGGCGGCCTTCACGCTCGGCGTGAAGCGCCCCGGCGCCGGCGGCGACTGGGACGCGGCACTCTGGATCACGAACGCCTTCAACAAGCTGTACTACACCCGTCTCAATGGCGGCAGCACGGTGATCGGTTACGTCGGCGACCCGCGCACCGTCGGCATCACCCTCGGCTACGCCTTCCGCTGAGCCATGCCGATCAGCCGACGCCATCTGCTGCGGGGGCCTGCCCTGCTGGCGCTGTCCAGCGCCGCCGCGGCCGCGACAGCCGCCACCGCGGCAAGCACGCCAGCCGGTACCGGCGGGACTGCCCTGCCCGCCCCACCCCGCGCGCTCCCCCGGCCCCCGTCCGACGCGGGAGACCTCCCCTCTGCCCCGGCGGCACCGACGCCGCTGCCGCACGACCTCGACCCGCAAGCGCTGCGCTGGCTGGACGGCGCGGCGCCGACCGGGCATGCCGGCACGGACTGGGGCTGGCCATGGCCGCGCGGCGAGGTGCGGCGCGGCCAGGCCTTCGCGCTGCGGGACAGCGAGGGTCGGCTGCACGCGCTGCAAGGCTGGCCGCTGGCCTGGTGGCCTGACGGCTCGGTGAAGTGGTCCGGCCATGCGCTGCCGCCCGCCTTGACGCCGCCGGGCGAGGCCACCAAAGCCTGGCGCATCGTTGCGCTGCCACCCGGCAAGGCGGCGCCCTCGCCCATCACGCCGCTGCGCGTGGAAGAGACGGCCGATGCGGTGATCGTCGACACCGGCGTCATCCGCTGCACCGTGCCGCGGCGCGGCGCCACGCTGGTGGCCTCGATCACGCGCGGCGGCGTCGACCTCCTGCGCGAGCTGCGCCTGGTGGCCGATGCCGACGACGCGCCCGATGACGAAGGGCCGAGGCGCCGCACGCGGCGCAGCTGCGGCGAGGTGGAGACCGTCGACATCGAGCAGCGCGGGCCGCACCGCGCGGTGCTGCGCTTGCGCGGCCGCCATCGCGTGCTCCCGGACACTGCCACCGATACCGCAACGGCCACAGCCACCAGCACCACGGCCACCGGCTCCGCTGCCGATGCCGCCGCGCGCGCGTGGCTGCCCTTCGACCTGCGGCTCTACCTGTACGCCGGCGGCGACGCGCTGCGCATCATGCACAGCTGGGTCTTCGACGGCGATCCGCAGCGCGACTTCCCGCGCGGCCTCGGCCTCATCGCCGACGTGCCGCTGCGCGACCCGCTGCATGACCGTCACCTGCGTTTCGCCGGCGCGGCCGAGGGCCCGGACGCGGGCCTGTGGGCCGAGGCCGTGCGCGGCCTCACCGGGCTGCGCCGCGACCCCGGCGCCCAGGTCCGCGCCGCGCAGCTCGCGGGCCGTGCCTGCCCGCCCGACAGCACCTGGCAGCGGACGGTGCGCGAGCTCCAGGATCACATCCCCGCCTGGGGCGACTTCAGCCTCACCCAGCACTCGCCGGATGCCTTCCAGATCCGCAAGCGCACGCGGCCGGGCCACACCTGGATCCATGCCGCCGACGGCGCGCGCGCCGCCGGCCTGGGCTACGTGGGCGGCCCGGGCGGTGGCCTGGCCTTCGGACTGCGCGACTTCTGGCAGCGCCATCCGGCGCAGCTGGAGGTGCGCGGCGCCCACACCGACACGGCGCAGGTGCGGCTGTGGTGGCACAGCCCCGACGCGCCGGCGATGGACCTGCGGCCTTACCACGACGGCCTCGGGCAAGACACCTTCGAGCAGCAGCGCCAGGGCCTCGAGCTGACCTACGAGGACTACGAGCCGGGCTTCGACACCGCGGTGGGCGTCGGCCGCAGCCACGAGATCACGCTCTTCGCGCTGGCCGCGACGCCATCGCGCGAGCGCCTGCTGCAGCTGGCGCGGCTGGTGCAGACGCCGCCGCGGCTTGTGGCCGCGCCGCGCCGCTACCTCGACACGCAGGTCTTCGGCCCGCTGTGGTCGCTGCCCGACCGCGGCACGCCGGCCAAGGCCGCGATCGAGGACCGGCTCGACAGCCTCTTCGACTTCTACCGGCGCGAGGCGGAGCAACGTCGCTGGACCGGCTTCTGGGATCACGGCGACATCCGCCACACCTATGACGAGGACCGCCACGAGTGGCGCTACGACGTGGGCGGCTTCGCCTGGGACAACTCGGAGCTCTCGCCCGACCTGTGGCTCTGGTCCGCCTTCCTGCGCAGCGGGCGGGCGGACATCTTCCGCTTCGCGGAGGCGATGGTGCGCCACACCAGCGAGGTCGACACCTACCACCTCGGCCGCTTCCAGGGCCTGGGCACGCGGCACGGCGTGCTGCACTGGAGCGACAGCGCCAAGCAGCTGCGCATCAGCACCGCCGCCTACCGTCGCCACTACCACTACCTCACCGCCGACGAACGCATCGGCGACGTGCTGCACGCGCTGCGCGACGCGGACCGCACGCTGATCACGCTCGATCCCGGACGCAAGCTCGGCGCGCGGCCGACCGGTGCCGGCGACGGACTGCTCGGCGTCGGCACCGACTGGGGCGCGCTGCTGGCCAACTGGCTGACCGAGTGGGAACGCAGCGGCGACCCGCGCTGGCGCGACCGCATCCGGCGCGGCATGCAGAGCGTCGCCGCGATGCCGCATGGCTTCTTCAGCGCCGCCACGGCGGGTTATGAGCTCGAGACCGGCGCGCTGATCGACGTCTCGGGCGGGCGCGTCGGCGCGAGCCATCTGAGCGCCGTGTTCGGGCTGACGGAGATGGCGGCCGATCTCATCGCGCTGCTCGACGTGCCGGGCTTCGAGGACGCCTGGCTGCAGTACTGCGCGCTGTTCAACGCGCCGGTCGAGGAACAGCGCCGCGCGCTGGGCGCGCCGCACGGCGGGGCCCGGGCGCTGTACGTGGGGCACTCGCGCCTGACCGCCTACGCGGCATGGCGCCGCCGCGATCCGGCCCTGGCGCAACGCGCCTGGCGCGAGTTCCTGAGCGATCCCCGCTCCGGGCCGCTGGCAACGCGGCGCGTCGATGGTCCCGCGGTGCTCCGCCCGGTGGTCGAGGCGCCCGGCCTGAGCACCAACGACGCCGCGCAATGGGCGCTGGCGGCGATCCAGAACCTCGCCCTCATCGGCGATGCCCTGCCCGAGGCGTCTCCCTGAGGCCCCTTCCCGTCCCCGGCCGACGCCTCGACACCGGGCGGGCGGCCTTCATCCACGAGGAGCAAGCATGTTGAATCCCCGATCCTGGCGCGCCTGGCTGGCGCGGGCCGCCGTCGTCGCGAGCGCGCTCGCCCTGCCCCATGCGGCGATGGCCGCGTTCAGCCTCACCACCCGCTGGGACAGCGGCAGCGCATCCAAGGTCCAGTACGAGGTGGACACCAACGCGGGCCTGGTCCTGCGCGTCATGGCCTATGACAACGGCGCCAGCACGCAGTCCGCGGGGGACATTTCCAGCCTCGTCTACAACGGCGTCCAGTACCAGGACCCGGCGCGCGGCTCACAGCTCAACTCGGGCTTCGACGGGCTGTACAGCAATGTCTCGGCGGTGAGCGTCTCGGCGGAGATGCTGTCCTCCAGCGGCGCGTCGACGCCGGCCTCGACGGGGCAGAACGGCGCGCTCACCGGCGGGGCCTACATCAAGATCACGGTCACCAGCAACAGCGGCAAGGGCGGGCTGCTCAAGCACTACTACCTGATCAAGGCGGGCGAGCCCCGCGTCTACATGGCCACCTATTTCACCGAGGAGCCCGACACGCTGAACATGGTGCGATACATCGTGCGCGTGCCCATCGGCGCGCTGTCCAGCGGCCCGCCGGCGGGCGTGCCCGGTGGGCAGACCAGCGCGGGCACCTGGCCGCAGGACCTGCGCGGGACCGACACCACGGTGGAGTCGGGCGACGTGTTCGGCTTCTCCGCGAGCAGCGCCTTCGCGGGGCAGACGCGCTCCAAGCACTACGCCAACCAGCGGCTCAAGGACTGGCAGTACTTCGGCGGCCGCAACAGCGCCGGCACCGTCGGCTTGTGGCTCTACCGCGATGGCCAGGAGGGCGGCTCGGGCGGGCCGTTCTACCGCAGCCTGCTCAACCAGATCACGACCACCACCAACGAGCTGACCTACATCGTCAACTACAGCGAGGGCCAGACCGAGCCCTTCCGGCTCGGCGTGCTCAACGCCTACACGTTGATCTTCACCGACGGCAGCGCCCCGGCCGCGCCCGACACGAGTTGGTTCTCCGTGGCGGGCCTGCAGGGCTACGTGCCGCCGTCCGGTCGCGGCGGCATCGCCGGCGTGGCCTTGACCGGCACCGTCGCGGGCAACGCCTACACCGTCGGCTTCGCCAACGGCCAGGCGCAGTACTGGGCCTCGGCCGACCTGGCCAACCGCGGCTTCTTCAAGTCCACCGGCATGCTGCCCGGCGCCTACACGCTGACCGTCTACAAGAACGAACTGGCGGTCTACAGCACCGGCGTGCAGGTCACCGCGGGGAGCACCGCCTCGCTGAACACCATCGCCATCGACGGCGATCCGGAGGCCACGCCCGCGCTTTGGCGCATCGGCCGCTGGGACGGCGCGCCCACCGAGTTGCGCAACGGCGCCCAGGTTACGACGATGCACCCGTCCGACGTGCGCCTGGCCAGTTGGTCGCCAGGCGCCTTCACCGTGGGCAGCTCGGCCGACACGGCCTTCCCGGCGTATCTCTGGCGCGACGTGAACAGCGGCCAGGTCGTGCGCTTCACCCTGACCAGCACCCAGGTCAAGGACGCGACGCTGCGCATCGGCATCACGACGGCCAGGGCCAACGGACGGCCGTCGATCAGCGTCAACACCTGGAGCTCGGACACGCCGGCGGCCTCGACGCAGCCCATGACGCGCACGCTCACGGTCGGGACCTATCGCGGCAACAACACCACCTACCGCTTCGCGATTCCCGCCAGCGCGCTGGTCGTCGGCACCAACACGCTGACGATCAACGTCGCCGGCGGTGGCTCGGCCACCGGCTACCTGAGCCCGTCGTTCGCGGTCGACGCGATCGATTTCCTCCAATGAGCGCGGAGCGTCGCGGGCCGAGCCGCCGCGCGCTGCTGGCGCTGGCGGCGGGGCTGGGAGCGGCGTCGTGGCGCGCGGGTCGGGCGGACGCGTCGGCCGCCGGGCCCGCGCCGAGGGATCGTGGCAGGACCCTGTTCATCGTCGGCGACTCCACCGTGCGGAGCGCCGGACGCCACGGCCAATGGGGCTGGGGCGAACGGCTCGCGCCGTGGTTCGACCCCGGCGAGGTGACGGTGGCCAACCACGCGATGGCCGGCCGCAGCAGCCGCAGCTTCCTGCGCGAAGGACGATGGGCCGAGGTGCGCTCGCTGCTGCAGCCGGGCGACGCGGTGCTGATCCAGTTCGGCCACAACGACCTCGGCCGCGTCGGCGATCCCGCCGCCAAGCAGCGCGGCGTGCTGCCGGGGATCGGCGACGAGACCGTGGAGGAAGCGCTGCCCGACGGCGGCGTCGAGCAGGTCCGCAGCTTCGGCGCCTATCTGACGGCGTACCTGCGCGACGCGCGGGCCGCCGGCTCGGTGCCCGTCGTCGTCTCCCCGGTGCCGCACCGGGACCGCTGGCGGGACGACGTGGACTTCGCCGACATCGGCGCCTGGGGCCGGGAGGTGGCGCGGCGCGAGGGCGGGTGGTTCATCGACCTGACCGGGGCCGTCACCGAGGCCTACCGCGCGCTCGGCCAGGCCGAGGTGGACCGGCTCTTCGCCGACGCCAACACCCACACCAACGAGGCGGGCGCGACGCTCAACGCCGAATGCGTCGCGCGCTTGCTGGGCGCCCTGCCGGACGCGGCGGGCGTGCCCCGGCCGCGGGCGCGGCCGCGCGCGTAGTCCGAGGCCGACGGTCGCGGCGTTCAGGTGCGCATGGTCTCCCCCTCGCACCGCTGACACGCTTCTTTGCATGTGGCTGGTTCGCCGTTTGCCAAGGAGGCCGCCAGTCTTGTCACAATTCCCCCTTTCGATCACGACCCGACCCTCGACCGGCCACCGCTCACCGCCGGCCTCCGCGCGCCTTCGCGCCGGGTGCCGTCCCGCGATCACCCTTCGTTGACCTCATGAACCAAGACCTCTCCATCATTTCCCTGATCGCCCATGCCAGCCTGACGGTGCAGCTGGTGATCGCCGCGCTGCTGCTGGTGTCGCTCGCGAGCTGGAGCGTGATCTTCAGCAAGCTGATCGCGCTGGGACGCGTCAAGGCGCGCAACGAGGGCTTCGAGCAGGAGTTCTGGTCGGGCAAGAACCTCAACGACCTCTACACCAGCGTGTCCAACCGCCCGGACGGCGCGCCGCTGGAGCGCATCTTCGCCTCGGGCATGCGCGAATTCCTGAAGCTGCGCGAGAAGCGCGTCGTCGATTCCGGCGCGCTGCTGGACGGCGCCCGCCGCGCCATGCGCGCCAGCTACCAGCGCGAGCTCGACGCGATGGAGTCGCACCTGTCCTTCCTGGCGTCGGTGGGCTCGGTCTCGCCCTACGTGGGCCTGTTCGGCACCATCTGGGGGATCATGCACGCCTTCGTGGGGCTGTCCAACCTGACCCAGGTCACGCTGGCCACCGTCGCCCCGGGCATCGCCGAGGCGCTGGTCGCCACCGCCATCGGCCTGTTCGCCGCCATCCCGGCGGTGCTGGCCTACAACCGCTTCGCCCGCCAGATCGACCGCAACGCCATCACGCTGGAGACCTTCATCGAGGAGTTCTCCAACATCCTGCAGCGCAACGCCGGCCAGCCGGCGCCGGCCGCGCAGCGCTGATCCGGAGGAACGGCCATGCCCGCGATGTCCTCCCGCGGCGGCTCGCGCCGCCGCACGATGAACGAGATCAACATGGTCCCCTTCATCGACGTCATGCTGGTGCTGCTGATCATCTTCATGGTCAGCGCCCCCCTCATCACCACCGGCGTCGTCGACCTGCCCAGCGTCGGCACCGCCAAGACCCAGCCGCAGCACGTGATCCAGGTGATCGTGGGCACCGACGAGCAGCTCAAGATCAAGCTCGACGGCGACCAGGATCCGTCGCCGGTGCCGCTCAAGGCGCTGGCCGCGCGCGTCCGGGACGCGCAGAAGGGCGACGCGGCCACGCCGGTCGTGATCTCCGCCGACCGCAACGTGAAGTACGAGGCCGTCGTCAAGACGATGGACGTGCTGCAGCGCGCGGGCATCCAGCGGGTCGGGCTGGCCGTGAAGAACGGCGCCCCGGCCGATCGCTGAGATCGGGAAGCGGCCCCAGACGATGAGCAACGCGATGGACATCGCCTCCCGATTCCACCCCGAACGCGATCCGCTGCGTCCGCCGCCGGCGCCGGGCCTGGGCCGCGGCTTCAGCTTCGCGGTCGTCGCGCACGTGCTGCTGGTGGTGGCGCTGAGCTTCGGCGTGAGCTGGCGCTCGACGCCGGTGCCGGCGCTCGAGGCGGAACTGTGGTCGGCCGTGCCCCAGGCCGCCGCGCCCAAGGAACAGCTGCCGACCGACCCTCAACCCGAGCCGCCCAAGCCGCAGCCCGAGCCGCCGAAGCCGCAGCAGCCCACGCCCCAGGAGGTCCAGGCGCAGCGCGACGCGGACATCGCGATCGCCAAGGCCAGGGAGCGCAAGCAGAAGGAAGAGCAGGAGCAGCGCGAGGCCGAGGAAAAGCGCAAACAGGACCAGCGCCGCAAGGACGAGGCCGAGCAGAAGGAGCGCGACCGCAAGGCCAAGGAAGAGCAGGCGAAGAAGGACGAGGCCAAGGAGAAGGCCGACAAGGCCAAGACCGAGAAGGCCCGCAAGGACGCGGAAGCCCGCGCCGAGGCCCAGCGCCAGGAGAACCTGCGGCGCATCCAGGGCATGGCCGGCGCCAGCGGCGGACCGACCTCGACCGGCACGGCGCTGAAGAGCTCCGGCCCGTCGGCCAACTACGCGGGCCGGATCAAGGCCCGCGTGCGGCCGAACATCATCTACGCCGACCCGGGCGGTCCGTCCAACCCCGAGGCCGAGGTCGAGGTCCGCGCCGGCCCGGACGGCACGATCGTGGCGCGCAAGATCGTCAAGTCCAGCGGCCTGCCCGACTTCGACGGCGCGGTGCTGCGCGCGCTCGACAAGACGGAGAAGCTGCCGACGGACACCGACGGCACCGTGCCGCGGGTGATGATCATCACCTTCCGACCCCGCGAGTGAACCGCAGGGGGAACGCGACGCCATAGGCGTCGGCGCCCCCGCCCTGCTCGACCGTCTCGACCCGCGCCATCCAGCCGCGCGTCATCGCCACCGGCAGCCAGGCGCTGAAGTCGAAGGCGGCGCCGGCCAGTTGCAGCGCGCGCTCGAGGTCGTGCCCGGCCAGGAGCGCCTCGAACCAGCGCAGCGCGGCGGCGTCGATCGCCATCGCGCGGCCCTGCCAGCCGTCACGCCAGACGACCACCGCCTCGCGCGCGCCGATGCCGAAGCTCTCCGTCGGCAGCTCGAGCAGTCCGCGCAGCGAGGGCGCGTGGCAGCGATGCAGCGCCACATGGTCCGCCAGCACCAGCCGCACCGCCGCGGCGGGCAGTCGTCCCAGCAGCACCAGCGAGCCCGGGTCCCGCCCCGGCTCCGGCAGGCGCTCGACCTGATGCAGGTTCCATTCGAGGCGCGCCAGCGCGGTCCACAGCGGCGGCAGCCCGACCGCCTCGGCCTCGGCGAGCAGGCCGATGAGCGCCTCGCCCCAGGTGCCGAGGTCGCCCTGGACCGGCGGATGGCGGCGCCAGCAGGTCCAGGCCAGCGAGGCGAAGCTGCCCGCCTGGTGGGCCTCCATGCGCTCGCGCAGGCGCGGATAGACCCCGGCCAGCACGCGCTCGGCGCGGATCCCGGCCTGGACGCGGTACAGCCGCAGCGCCTGGGCCAGGCCGCCCGGGAGCGCCGGCAGCGCATGCAGGCCGGCCGGCGCCAGGGCCAGCGCCTCGCCCTCGGAGGCCGCGAGCAGGGTGTCGGCCAGCCGGCCCTGGCGTTCGATCAGCTTGCGCTGCCCGTTCTGTTCGTCGCTCTCATGCCGCGTCATCGTCGGACTCCTGGAACTGGATGGGGAAGCTGTCCCGGCCGCGCCGGTCCTGCCGGGGCGGTGGCGGCGCGATCACCTCGCGGTCGAAGGCCTGCTGCTCGCGGCGCGCCCGCGCGACCTCCTCCGTCAGCGTCGCCAGCGGCGGCGCCGGGCGGCCGCGGTCGATCACGGTCGGGCGTGCGCCGATGCGGCCCAGCGCGTGGCGGTAGAGCGACCAGACGTCCTCGCCGACCGGATCGCCCTGCCCGCCAAAGGCCACGCCCTGCGCCTGCGCATGGCCGGCCAGGTGGTACTGGCCGACGACGGCCGGATCGATCTCGTCCAGCCAGGCGATGCCGGCCCGCACGATCGCCTCGTCCCGATGACCGCGGTTGATCGCAGTGACGACGAGGCTGTCCAGGTTGACCAGCACCCCGCAACCGGTGCGCCGCGCCAGCGCATTGAAGAACGCGGGCTCGCTCAGCGTGTCCTCGTCCCACGCGAGGCAGGCCGCGATCGGCTCGATCAGGATCTGCCGCCCCAGCGCTTCCTGCGCCGTGTCGACATGGTCGGCCAGCAGCGACAGGCTGCGTTCGCTGAAGGGAATCGGCAGCCGCGCATGCAGGTGGATGGGCGCTCCGGGTCGATGCACGCGGTTGAAGCAGGCGTACTCGGACACCGCGCCCGGCCGCACCGCGTCCACCAGCTCCCTCACCTGCCGCAGGTGGCCGCCGTCGATGCCGACCGCCGAGCCCAGCCCCAGGCCCGCGCCGTGCAGGCTCACCGGGAACCGGCGCGCGGCGTCCAGCAGCAGCTGGCGGGCGGCGCCGCCGGGCGACAGGAAGTCCTCGGTGAGGACCTCGAGGAAATCGATGCCGGGCGCGCCGCGGACCATCACCTCCTGGTAATGGGGCTGCCGCCACGCGACGCCCACGGCGACCGGCCACAAGGGGGCGCCGGACCTCACGATGCCGCCTTCGCGCCGCCACGGCCCTCGGCGCCGATGGACCCGGGGCCGATCCCGCTCGTCACGCGGGCCGGTGCTGCGGGGAGGTATTGCCAGTCGCTCGGCAGTTGACCGATCGCCGCCTCGACTGACAGATCTTCATGATTGTTCTGACTTGCCTTGATGAGGCCATACCACCTCTTGGTGTCGCGACCGTCAGGCGCATGGGCCGAGGTGCCCGCCGCCAGCGCGGCCGTCAGCGCGGCGAGGATGATGTGGCGTGTGGTCATGAACAACTCCGATGGGACGGGGCCTGGCCCCGCGAGGGTGGATGGATCGGCGCGTCGCCGGATCTCGTCGATCCGCCGGCCACGCGCCGGGGCCCTCAGTTGTCGACCTCTCCCGCGCGTTTGGCGTCGGGTCGGAGTTCATTGACAAGGATCAAGCGCATTGACGCCCTCGCCCCACGCCGACGACACGCGGGCGACACGCCGTCCGCGCCCGTCGCCGACGGCCTCAGCCCAGCGCCGCCATCCCCGCCTGGTGCCAAGCCTGCCACGCGGTATAGAGCGCCGTGACCCACAGCAGCAGTCCCACGCCGCGCAGCAGCAGGCGCTGGCGCCGCAGTCCGGCGGCGTCGGCGGTGCCGAGCCGGCGACGCCCGCCCGCGGCCAGCCAGGCCAGCCCGCCGTAGACGCCGATCTGCGTCGCGGCGGTGACGATGCCGATCGCGCCGAGCTGCAGGGCCAACCCGCCGCGCTCGGGATGCACGAACTGCGGCAGCACCGCCAGGCTGAAGAGGTAGGCCTTGGGATTGAGCAGGTTGGTCAGCATCGCGCCGAAGAAAGCCGAGTGCGCGCGCGGCCCGTTCGCCGGGCGCGCCTGTGTGGCGCTGGGTTCGGCGCGCATCAGGCCCCAGCCCAGCCAGCCGAGGTAGATCGCGCCGGCGACCAGCATGATCGTGAACGCGCCGGGCAGCGTCTGCAGCAGCAGGGCTAGGCCCATCGCGCCCATCGCAAGGTGGCAGAACGCCCCCGCGACGACGCCGCCCAGCGCCGCCAGGCCCGCGCGCAGCCCACCCGTCAGGCTGTGCCCGACGACGAAGGCCATGTCCATGCCCGGGATCAGCACGATGCCGAGCACCAGGGCGAAGTAGAGCGTCAGGTCGGCGGGATTCATTCGAGGGTCTCCTGGTTGGAGGGCGGCTGTGACGCCCAGGCTGCGCACGAGGCGCGAATGGCACGCAGCCTAGGGCCGATATAGGATGGATCCAGCCCTATATCGAACGCAGGCACCGTAGACTCGCCGGCATGTCGCTCCCCGCCTCCCGGATCCTGGCCTTGCTCGAGCTGCTGCAATCGCGTGGGCAGCTTGACGGCGCAGCCATCGCCGCCGAACTGCAGGTCGAGCGCCGCACCGTGCGGCGCTACATCGTGGCGCTGGAGGCGCTGGGCATCCCCGTCGACCGCGAGCGCGGCCGCTTCGGCGGCTACCGCCTGGCGACCGGCTTCCGCTTGCCGCCGCTGATGTTCAGCGAGGACGAGGCGCTGGCCTTGGGCCTGGGACTGCTCGCCGCGCGGCAGCTGGGACTGGCCGACACCGCGCCGGCGGTCGCCAGCGCGCAGGCCAAGCTCGAACGCGTGCTGCCCGCGGCGCTCAAGCAGCGCCAGCGCGGCATCGCCGAGCGCGTGGCCCTCGACCTGCAGCCGGCCGTGCCCGCGAACCCCGCGGCGCTGTCGACACTGGGCGCGGCGGCCCTGGCGCAGCAGCGCGTGGCGATGCGCTATCGCGACATGCAAGGCCGGCTCAGCGAGCGGCCGTTCGATCCCTACGGACTGGGCTACCGCGGCGGGCGCTGGTATGCGGTGGGCCATTGCGGGCTGCGGCGGGCGCTGCGCTCGTTCCGGCTGGACCGGATCGAGTCGGTGGATCCGCTGCCGCAGAGCTTCGGCCGCCCGGAGGGCTTCGACGTGCTCGCGCACCTGAACGCCTCGCTGGTCGAGATGCCACGCGCCCATGCAGTGCGGGCGCTGGTGCAGGCGCCGCTGGAGGCGCTCACGCGCCAGCCGCTAGCCGCGATCAGCAGCCTGGAGCAGCAGGAGGACGGCGTGCTGCTGCGCTGCCAGGCGGATGAACTGCCCTGGATGGCGCTGTCATTCGCCGCCCTGCCCTTTCCGTTCCGCATCCTGGAGCCCGATGCGCTCGCGCGCGAGATCGCCTCGCATGCGAGGCAACTCCTGACCCTCGCCGGTCAGGCGCCGGCTCTCGACTGAGCCAGCCCTTCAGTCGAGCTGCCCGCCGCCGAGGCGGGCTTCCTCGGCCGTCACGGCCAGTTCGAGGGCCAGGCGCGTGGCCGCGACCAGCGTCGGCAGGGGCAGGCTGGGCGCGCCGGGATGGCGCGCCGCCTGCTCGGGCAGGTAGGGAATGTGCATGAAGCCGCTGCGAACAGCGCGTTCCTTCACCAGATGCTGCAGTCCGTAGAACAGGTGATTGCAGACGAAGGTGCCGGCGGTCTGCGACACCGACGCCGGAAATCCCGCTTCCCGCAGTCCCGCCACGATCGCCTTGATCGGCAGCGTCGAGAAGTAGGCGGCGGGCCCGCCCGGGACGACTGGTTCGTCGATGGGCTGGGCGCCGGCGTTGTCGGGGATCCGGGCGTCGTCGACGTTGATGGCCACCCGCTCCAGCGACAGGTCGCAGCGCCCGCCGGCCTGGCCGATCGCCAGCACCACGGAGGGCTTCACCCGCGCCAGCGCCTCGTCCAACCGCGTCAGCGCCTCGCCGAAGACACAAGGCAACTGGACCGCCACCACGCGCGCGCCGCCGATCACCTCACCGTTGAGCGCTCGCGCCAATTCCCAGGAGGGGTTGATGGTATCGCCGCCGAACGGCTCGAACCCGGTCACCAGCAGGTTGTTCATGGTCGGCGAGTCTAGCCGGGCGGACGGCTGGGGCCAGCGACGAGCCAGGCCGGATAGGCAGGCACGCCGCCTGCTTATCCGAGTAGTGGGCCCACCACAAACGAGTTACTCTCCCGCCCTATATCTGCCTAGACACAGAACTCCGCGGAGACCGCCTGATGACCGACCCGTCCGTGCCGCTGCAATGGCCTCAAGCCCAGCCGTCCGCCTCGCCGGCGGCTGAGGCGGCACCGCTGTTCGAGTGGCCGACGCCCCCCTTCGCCGCCTATCCCCGGCCGCGCACCCAGCGCGAGCCGCAGGCCTGCGAGATCCTCGGCCTGAACGGCAGCCGCACCGTCGGCAAGGTGATCCTGATGGTGCCGGGCGAACGCCTGGCGCAAGTCGTGGTGCCGCCGGCGCGCAACGCGATGCCGCTGAAGTTCTCGCAGTTCAAGGCGCTCAAGCTGCTGCACGCGATCGAGGTTCCACCGCGCGATCCGGCCACCGCCAACGACCCGCTGTCGCTGGACCAGCGCCCGCGCAGCGAGTTCAAGCTGGTCTACCAGGGCGGCGAGGAGCAGAAGGGCACGACCATCGGCCACCACGAGACCGACCTCGGCCTGTTCCTGTTCCCGCCGGTCAGCGAGACCAGCGACTGGGTGCGCTGCATGTTCGTGCCGCGCGAGGTGCTGGTCAGCTTCGAGGTCGGCGAGCGCATCGGCGACCTGCTGGTGCGCCAGCAGGTGGCGACGCAGGAACAGGTCGATGCCGCCGCCGGCGAGCAGCGCGACCTGCGCGACCGCCGCGTCGGCGACATCCTGGTGGCGCAGCACATCGTCTCGGCCGAGCAGCTGATGCTCGCGATCGAGCAGCAGGCCAAAATGCCGATGGTGCGCATCGGCGAAGCGCTGCTCGCGTTGGACCTGGTCACGCAGGCGCAACTCGACGAGGCGCTGGCGCAACAGAAGCAGGACCGCTCGGTGCCGCTGGGCGAGCTGCTGGTGCGCAAGGGCATCGTCACGCGCGCGCAGCTGCAGTCGGCGCTGGCCCGCAAAATGGGCTACCCGCTGGTGGACGCGGACAACTTCGCGATCGAGCCGGACGCGGTGCGCAAGCTGCCGTTCTCGGTGGCCAAGCGGCTGGAGGTGCTGCCGCTGGTGCTGCGCGACGGCCGCCTGATCGTCGCGATGGAAGACCCGACGCGGCGCGACTGCATCGACGAGGTCGAGTTCATCACCCAGCTCAAGGTCGTGCCGGCGCTGGCGCGGCTGGGCTCGCTGCAGTTCGCGATCCCGACCTCCTACGAACGCTTCGGCAGCCAGCCGGTCGCCAACCGCGACGGCGGCCTGCCGCCGCTGACGATGGACTTCGAGCTCGACAGCTCCGACAAGCTGATCGAGACGCTGGAGCGCGAAGGCCAGGAGCAGGTCGCCCGCGAGGCCGCGCGCGAGGAGGAGAAGGACCGCCAGATCGAGCAGAGCGACAACTCGCTGGTCCGGCTGATCAACACCATGATCATCGACGCGCACAACCAGAACGTGTCGGACATCCACATCGAGACCTATCCGGGCAAGGAGAAGGTCAAAATCCGCTTCCGCAAGGACGGCGTGCTGCAGCCCCACCTGGAACTGCCGCACACCTACCGCAGCGCGATGATCGCGCGCATCAAGATCATGTGCGACCTCGACATCTCCGAGCGTCGCAAGCCGCAGGACGGCAAAATCAATTTCGCGAAGTTCTCGGAGCGCCACAAGATCGAGCTGCGCGTCGCGACGATCCCGACCAACAACGGGCTCGAGGACGTGGTGATGCGGATCCTGGCCTCAGCCAAGCCGATCCCGATGGAGAAGCTGGGCTTCTCGGAACACAACCTGCGCGAGCTCAAGGCGGCGTCGGAGCGGCCCTACGGCATGGTGCTGTGCGTGGGGCCGACCGGCTCGGGCAAGACGACGACGCTGCACTCGGTGCTGGCCAACATCAACACGCCGGAGCGCAAAATCTGGACGGCCGAGGATCCGGTCGAAATCACGCAGGCGGGGCTGCGGCAGGTGCAGGTCAATCCGAAGATCGACTGGACCTTCGCGAAGGCGCTGCGCGCCTTCCTGCGTGCCGACCCGGACGTGATCATGGTCGGCGAGATCCGCGACGAGGAAACCGCCGAGATCGCGGTCGAGGCCTCGCTGACCGGCCACCTGGTGCTGTCGACGCTACACACCAACAGCGCGCCCGAAACCGTCACGCGCCTGCTGGACATGGGCATGGACCCGTTCAACTTCGCCGACTCTTTGCTCGCGGTGCTGGCCCAGCGGCTGGTGCGCCGCATCTGCCCGGCCTGCCGCAAGTCCGAGCCGATGCCCGAGGCGACGCTCAACGAACTGCTCGACGACTACCTGCATGTGTTCTCGGCCGAGAACCGGCCAGCGCGTGAGGCGGTGCTGGCCGAGTGGAAAGGCCAGTTCGGGCAGCCCAACCTGCTGCATTACCACTCGCCCGGGTGCGACAAGTGCGATCACACGGGGTTCAAGGGCCGCGCGGGGCTGCATGAGCTGCTGACGGTGTCGCGGCCCATCCGGCGGCTCATCCAGACCGGCGGCCGGGCCGAGGAGCTGATGCACCTCGCGATGGCCGAGGGCATGCGGACGCTGCGTCAGGATGGCATCGCGAAGGTGCTGCAGGGCGTGACGACGCTCGGTGAGGTTCGGTCGACTAGCAACCAGTAGAAGACGCCTGCAACGATCCGGGCGTTGGCCGCGATGGCATGGGGCCTTGGCGTCAAGCGCCAAAACCCCAAGCCATCCCGTCCCCGATCAGCACCGTCCTTCGACGGATTTGCGACCGAGGACGCCGGATCAGGCTGCGGCCAGTTTCAGGATGGGCGCGGCCATCCGTTGCGCCGCGCCGCGATGCGCGGCCGCGAAGGCCGTCGCAGCGTCCGCCATCTCTTGCCGCTCGCTGGGCTGCGTCAGCAGCGCGAGCGCCTGCGACAGACCTTCCGTCAGCGTGGCCACGCGGCGCGCGGCGCCGGCCTGCAGCGACAGTTCCGCCGCCTCGGCGAAGTTGAAGGTGTGCGGGCCCATGAAGAGCGGGACGCCGCAAGCGGCCGTCTCGATCAGGTTCTGGCCGCCGAGCTTCTCGAAGCTGCCGCCCAGCAGCGCGACATCGGCCAAGCCGTAGTACAGCGCCATCTCGCGCATCGAGTCGCCCAGCCACACGTCCGCCACGCCCGCGCTCAGGGGCGGCGTCGCGATGTCGCTGGTGCCGAAGGCGCTGCGACGCGCCAGCGTCAGGCCGGCGTCCGTGACCATCGCGGCGATCTCGTCGAAGCGCTGCGGATGACGCGGCACGATCAGCAGCAGCGGCGAACCCGCTGGCGCCCTCGCCGCCTGTGCCGACTTCCAGGCCGCGAGCATCGCGGCCTCCTCGCCCTCGCGGGAGACCGCCAGCATCACCACCGGGCGGTTCAGGCCGGCGCGCCAGGTGCGTCCGCGCGCGAGTAGGGCCTCGTCGGGCTGCAGGTCGAATTTCAAATTGCCGCTGACGCGCACGTCGGCGACGCCGGCCTGGCGCAGCCGGTCGGCGTCCTCGGCGGTCTGCGCCAGCGCCAGGCGCAGGCTGCGCGCCGCGGGCGCCAGCAGCGCCTTGAACTTCTCGCCGCGGCGCAGGCTGCGCGCGGAGAGCCGCGCGTTGGCCAGGACCATCGGCACGCCGGCCTTCAGCGCCTCGTGCTGGACGTTGGGCCAGATCTCGGTTTCCATCAGCACGCCGACCGCGGGCCGGGTGCGCCGCAGGAATCGCCGCACCGCGCCCGGCGTGTCGAAGGGCAGCCAGCGCTGCGTGTCGCCGTCGCGCAGCAGCGCGCGGCCGGCTTCCCGGCCGGTCGCCGTGGTGTGGGTGAGCAGCAGGCGCAGGCCGGGCCGCTCCCGCCGCAGCTGCTCGATGAGCGCCGCGGCGGCGCGTGTCTCGCCCAGCGAGACCGCATGCACCCAGATCGAGCCGGGTTCGATCGCCGCGCCGAAGCCGAAGCGTTCGGCCGGATGCGCCGCGTAGAGGGGCTCCTGGCGGCCGCGCAGGAACAGGCGCAGGAAGTACGCCGGCGCGGCGAGCCTCAGCACCGTGCTGAAGACGCCGCGCGCCAGGCGCTCCTTGAACGAGTCCGGCGTCACCGGCAGCGAGCGCCGCTCAATGGCCCGAGGTGAAGGTGATGTCCGGCTTCACGCGCGTGAGCTGCGCCAGGACTTCCTTCTGGATGCGCTCGAGCGCCTCCTGGGTGTGGCCCTCGAAGCGCAGCACCAGCACCGGCGTGGTGTTGGACGCGCGCACCAGGCCGAAGCCGTCGTCGTACTCGACGCGGATGCCGTCGATCGTGACGATCTCCTTGGCGTTCGGGAACTCGGCGATCTCCTTGAGCTTGGCCACGACCTCGTGGTGCTCGCCTTCCTTGCAGGGGACGTTGAGTTCGGGCGTGTTGACGCTGTTGGGCAGGTCGTGGAGGACCTTGGACGGGTCCTCGCTGCGCGAGAGGATCTCCAGCATGCGCGCCGCCGTGTACATCGCGTCGTCGAAGCCGTACCAGCGCTCGGCGAAGAAGATGTGGCCGGAGAGCTCGCCGGCCAGCGGTGCGCCGGTTTCCTTGAGCTTGGCCTTGGCCAGCGAGTGGCCGGTCATCCACATCAGCGGCTTGCCGCCGTGCTCGCGGATCCACGGGGCCAGGCGCTGGGTGCACTTGACGTCGAAGATGATCTCCGAGCCCGGCAGGCGCTTGAGGATGTCCGCGGCGATCAGCATGATCTGGCGGTCCGGCATGATCATCGTGCCGTCCTTGGTGACGATGCCCAGGCGGTCGCCGTCGCCGTCGAAGGCCAGGCCCAGCTCGGCATCGGTGGCATGCACGACGCGCTTGAGGTCCTCGAGGTTCTCGGGACGCGACGGATCCGGATGGTGGTTGGGGAAGTCGCCGTCCACCTTGGAGAAGATGTCGATGACCTCGCAGCCCAGCGCGCGCAGGATGGCCGGGGCGGTCGCGCCGGGGATGCCGTTGCCGCTGTCGACGACGATCTTCATCGGACGCGCCAGCTTCGCATCGCGGACGATGCGCTGGGTGTACTCGGCGATGATGTCCATCGCGGCCACGCGGCCCTTGCCGGTGGCGTAGTCCTCGGCCTCGATGCGGCGCTTCAGGTCCTGGATCTGCTCGCCGTAGACGGCGGCGCCCTTGAGGACCATCTTGAAGCCGTTGTAGTCCTTCGGGTTGTGGCTGCCGGTGACCTGGATGCCGGAATTGCAGCCATGCTTGCCGCGCGTGGCGGCGACGTAGTACAGCATCGGCGTGGTGACGGCGCCGATGTCGACGACATCCAGCCCGGTTGACTTCAGGCCGCGGATCAGCGCATCCACCAGCGACGGGCCCGACAGGCGGCCATCGCGGCCGACGGCGACCGCCTTCTCGCCGAGCTTGAGCGCCTCGGTGCCGAAGGCCTTGCCGAGGTGCTCGGCCAGCGCCTCGTCCAGCGTCGTGCCCACGACACCGCGGATGTCATAGGCCTTGAAGATGGATGCGTGAACTTGCATGTGCGTCCTTGCAGGAATGGGTGAATGGTTCAAAAACTGGGGCGCATTGTAGGCAGGCCCCATGCGGCGTTCGTGTAACCCGGTGCACGCAGGCAATTCGCGGACCAAGGGGCACGCGGCCAGGCCCCGGTGGCCCGCAGGGACATGTCCGAAAACGGCCAGATCCGGCACGGGCCGGCTCCTATCATCCTGGCCATGGACTTCCTCCTCGACCCCGACCACTGCTACCCCGCGCTGCTGGCGCGGGATGCGCGCTTCGACGGCCAGTGGTTCGTCGGCGTGACCTCGACCGGCGTGTACTGCCGGCCGATCTGCCGGGTGCGCACGCCGCGCCGGGAGAACTGCCGCTTCTTCCCGAGCGCCACGCTGGCCGAGGCCGCGCGCTTTCGCCCCTGCCTGAAGTGCCGCCCCGAACTGGCGCCCGCCGCACGCCCCTGGAGCACGATGGACGCCGCCGAGGTGCTGGCCCGGGAAGCGGCGCGCTGGCTCGACGAATGCGCGCCGGAAGAGGCCTCGCTGCCCGCGCTGGCCGCCCGCCTGGGCGTCAGCGAACGGCATGTGCGGCGCGTCTTCACCGCCGTGCACGGCGTGGCGCCGCTGCAGTACCTGCAGACGCGCCGGCTGCTGCTGGCCAAGCAGCTGCTGACCGACACCCGGCTGCCGATCGCCGAAGTCGCCCTGGCGGCCGGTTTCTCGAGCCTGCGCCGCTTCAACGCCGCCTTCCAGGAGCATTACCGCCTGAGCCCGACCGCGCTGCGCAAGGGCGGCGCCGAGGCCGAGGGCGCCCGGCCCGAGCGCGCGGCGGAGACCACCGAACTGCGCCTCGACCTGCGGCCGCCGCTGCTCGGCACCGAGCTGCTGCGCTTCCTGGCCGCCCGCGCGGTGCCTGGCGTGGAGCAGGTCGACGTGGCCGGCCTGTCGCTGGCGCGCAGCGTGCGGCTGACGCGGGCGGGCCAGCCCGACCTGCTGGGCTGGGTGGCGCTGTGCCTGAGCCCGGACGGCGCCGAGCGCCCGCAGGTGCGGGTGTCGCTGAGCCCCTCGCTGTGGCCGGCGATCGCGACGCTGATGCCGCGGCTGCGCCGCTGGCTGGACCTGGACGCCGACCCGCAGGCGATCGCCGCGGCGCTCGGCGAGACCCTGGGTCCTGCCGCCGAAGGCCTGCGGCTGCCGGGCTCGCTGGACCGCTTCGAGCTGGCGATCCGCGCGGTGCTGGGCCAGCAGGTGACGGTCGCGGCGGCGCGCACCCTGGCGACCCGCCTGATCGCCCGTTTCGGCGAGCCCCTGCCCGAGGCCGCCGATGCGCCGCCCGGCGTGACGCATGCCTTCCCGACACCCGCCACGCTGGCCGCCGCGACGGTGGACGAAATCGCCACCCTGGGCATGCCCGGACGGCGCGCGCAGGCGCTGATCGATCTGGCCCGTCACTGGCCGACGCTGGCCTTCGCGCAGGGCCGCGGCACGGTGGAGGACGCCATCGCCGAGCTGGCCGCCCTGCCCGGCCTGGGCCCCTGGACCGCGCACTACATGCTGATGCGAGGCTGGAGCTGGCCGGATGCCTTTCTGCCGGGCGACGTGGTGCTCAAGCAATGCCTGGAGCAACGCGCCGGGCAGCCGCTGCGGCCGCGCGAGCTGGTCGCCGCCGCCGAGCATTTCGCCCCTTACCGCAGCTACGCCGTGTTGCAACTGTGGCGGGAAGCCGCGCTCCAACCCCGCAAAGGAACCACGCCATGAAGACGTCCACCGTCACGCACACCGCCTGGACCGAAGCCGACACCCCGCTGGGCCGCCTGCTGATCGCCCGCAATGCCCAAGGGCTGTCAGGCCTCTGGTTCGAGGACCAGAAATACCACCCCGGCACGATCGACGCGCCCCGTGACGACGCCGATCCGCTGCTGCGCGAGACCGTGGCCGCGATGACGGCCTACTTCGCCGGTCGCGACGCGGCCTCGACGCCACCGCCGCTGCCGCCGATGGCACCGGCCGGCACCGCGTTCCAGCAAGCCGTCTGGCGCGCGCTGCTGGACATCCCGTCGGGCCTCACCGTGACCTATGGCGAGCTGGCCGCGCGCCTGGGCCGGCCGGAGGCGGTGCGGGCGGTCGCGGCGGCGGTCGGGCGCAATCCGGTGTCGGTGCTGATCCCGTGCCACCGCGTGCTGGGCGCCGACGGCAGCCTGACCGGCTACGCGGGCGGGCTGCATCGCAAGGAGGCCCTACTGACAATCGAAGGTGGACTTCCGGCTACGCTTCGCCCCTCGCCGTCCGGCCCGCCGGCACGGCGCCACGACAACAACACACCAGGGGTATCCGCGTGAAGCGAAGCGATCTGATCGAACTGCTCGTCCTGGCCGCCATCTGGGGCGCGTCCTTCCTGTTCATGCGGCTGGCCGCGCCGGAGTTCGGCGCGGTGGCCACCGCGGCGGTGCGCGTCGCCGGCGCGTCGCTGTTCCTGCTGCCGCTGCTGGGCCTGCGCGAGGGCCTCGGCGACCTGCGTACCCACTGGAAGGGCCTGCTGCTGGTGGGCGTGCTCAACAGCGCCTTCCCGTTCGCGCTGTTCAGCTATGCCGCGCTGTCGATCAACGCCGGCCTGTCGAGCATCCTCAACGCCACCACGCCGATGTGGGGCGCGCTGGTGGCCTGGGCCTGGTTCGGCCAGCGCCTGGACGGCTCGCGGATGCTGGGGTTGGCGCTGGGCTTCGCTGGCGTGGTCCTGCTGGCCTGGGACAAGGCCTCGTTCAAGCCGGGCGGCAGCGGCTTCGCGATCGTCGCCTGCCTGATCGCCGCGCTGAGCTACGGCGTCGCCGCCAGCGCCACCAAGCGCTACCTCACCGGCGCCAGTCCGCTGGCGGTCGCCACCGGCAGCCAGTTCGCCGCCGCCCTGCTGCTGGCCGCGCCGGCCTGGTCGATGCGCCCGGCCGCGATGCCCAGCGCGCACGCCTGGGGCGCGGTCGCGCTGCTGGCGCTGCTGTGCACCGGCGTCGCCTACATCCTGTTCTTCCGCCTGATGAAGCGGGTGGGGCCGACCAACACGATCTCGGTGACCTTCCTGATCCCGGTCTTCGGCCTGCTGTGGGGCTGGATCTTCCTGGGCGAGACCCTGAGCGCCAGCATGGCCGCCGGTTGCCTGGTGGTGCTGCTGGGCACCGCGCTGGCGGTGGGCGTGCTCAGGCTGCCTTCGACGACGCCGCCAGCGACGTCCTGAGGATCCGCTCCGACAGCCCCGGCGCCGCGCCCGCGCAGGCCCGCGCCAGCACCAGTCCGCCGACCATGGTGGTCAGCAGGCCGATCGCGCGGGCCTCATCCTCGGCGGTCGGCGTCTCGACCACCGTGCCATCGGGCCGGTGGGTCGCCAGTTCGTGGACATAAGCACCGATGCCGGCGCTCATGGACTCGCGCAGCAGGCCGCCGTCGCGCGCCGCGTCCACGCCCAGCGCCGCCATCGGGCATCCACCGCCCGGCGCATCGCGGTGCGCGGCGCTGAAGTAGCGCTTCAGGAGCGGCCCCAGGTCGCCATCGTGCTTGTCCAACTGCGTCGCCAGCCGGGACAGCGAGGCTTCGAAGGCCTGGTCGCAGGCCTCGGCCGCGAGCTCTTCCTTCGACGCGAAGCGCCCGTAGAAGCCGCCGTGGGTGAAGCCGGCCTCGCGCGAGATCTCCGCCAGGCCGACGCCGGCGATGCCGCGCTCGCGATACAGCTTGGACGCCGCGTCGACCAGCGCCTGGCGATTGGCGGCCGATTGCTCTTTGGTGACTTTCATGATGCTCGGCATTGTAGGAAGCGCGCTCGGCCAGCGCGGCGACGGCACGCCGGAATCCTCGATTTTGAGTAGGGGCATCATTAAATCTGCGCTCGACTTCGGGAAGGCCGATACCATGCCGGCCATCATCAAAAACCGTCCCGACGGCGCCCCTTGGCGGCCCGGCGCGGACGCCGGCACCCGAAGGAACCGCATGCCCGCCGCCGCCCTGTCCCATCGCCTGACCCATCGCGGTCTCCATTTCAGCTGGGTGATCGCCGGGCTGACCTTCCTGACGATGCTGTTCATGTCGGCCGCGCTGGGCCTGCCCGGCGCGATGCTGCAGCCGCTGGCGCAGGAATTCGGCTGGTCCACCAGCCAGATCTCGTCGGCCCTGGCGCTGCGCTTCGCGCTGTTCGGCCTGATGGGGCCGTTCGCGGCGGTGCTGATGGAACGCTTCGGCGTGCGGGCCGTGGTCAGCGTGGCGCTGGCGCTGGTCGGCGGCGGGATGTTGATGGCCGGGCTGGTCACGCAGCTCTGGCACCTGGTCGTGCTGTGGGGCGTGGTGCTGGGCCTGGGCAGCGGCATGACCGCGCTGGTGCTGGGCGCGGTCGTCTCCAATCGCTGGTTCGCGTCCCGCCGGGGACTGGTCATGGGGATCCTGACCGCGAGCGCGGCGACCGGCCAGCTGATCTGCCTGCCGGTCGCCGCCTGGATGATCGAGCGCTGGGGCTGGCGCGCGCCGCTGCTGCCGCTGGCCGTGCTGTGCCTGGGCGTGATGGCGCTGGTGCTGCTGTTCATGCGTGACCGGCCGTCGGACCTGGGCCTGGCGCCCTATGGCGCCGAGCCGGCCTCGGCGACGCCGGCACCGGCCGCCCCCGCCGCAGCCGTCGTGACCTGGCGCACGCCGTTCGTCGCGCTGCGCGAGGCGTCGACGCAGCCGACCTTCTGGCTGCTCTTCGGCACCTTCTTCATCTGCGGGCTGTCGACCAACGGCCTGGTGCAGACGCATTTCATCTCGCTGTGCGGCGACTACGGCCTGGCGGCGGTGCCGGCGGCATCGGTGCTCGCGATGATGGGCGTGTTCGACTTCATCGGCACCATCGCCTCGGGCTGGCTGAGCGACCGCTACGACGCCCGCAAGCTGCTGTGCTGGTATTACGCGCTGCGCGGGCTGTCGCTGCTGTGGCTGCCGAGCGCGGAGTTCACGCTGTACGGGTTGTCGCTGTTCGCGGTGTTCTACGGGCTGGACTGGATCGCCACCGTGCCGCCGACGGTGCGCCTGACCGCCGAGCGCTTCGGCGCGGCGAAGGTCGGCATGGTGTTCGGGTGGATCTTCGCCGGCCACCAGATCGGCGCCGCGGTGGCCGCGTACGGCGCGGGACTCAGCCGCAGCCTGCTGCTGAGCTATGCGCCCGCGCTCTACGTGGCGGGCGCCGCCTGCCTTCTGGCGGCGGGCATGGCGATGACGATCCGGCGCCGGACTGCGGCAGGCTGATGGCCCTCACCCCTCCCCGGCCAGCAGCGCCTGCAGCCCTGCCTCGTCGAGGATGGTCACGCCGAGCTCGCGCGCCTTGTCGAGCTTGGACCCCGCCTCCTCGCCCGCGATCACGTAGCTGGTCTTCTTCGACACCGACCCGCTGACCTTGCCCCCCGCGGCCTCGATCAGCTCCTTGGCCTCGTCGCGCGACAGCGTCGGCAGCGTCCCCGTCAGCACCAGCGTCTTGCCCGCCAGCGGCTGCGGTCCCGCCGGCGCGGCGACGGCGCCATCGCTCTCGGGGAAGCTCACACCCGCGGCGATCAGCTGCGCGACGACCTCCCGGTTGTGCGCCTCGGCGAAGAAGGCCGCGATGCTCCTGGCGACGATCGGCCCGACGTCCTTCACCGCGAGCAGCTGCTCCTCCGTCGCGTTCATCAGCGCATCCATGTTGCCGAAGTGCTTCGCCAGGTCCTTGGCCGTGGTCTCGCCCACCTGCCGGATGCCCAGCGCGAAGAGGAAGCGCGCCAGCGTCGTGTGCTTGCTCTTCTCGAGCGCGTCGATCAGGTTCAGCGCACTGCGATCGCCCATGCGCTCCAGCGCGGTGAGCTTGGCCACGCCGAGCTTGTAGAGCCCCGGCAGGCTCGTCACGAGGCCGCCGTCGACGAGCTGGTCGACCAGCTTGTCGCCCAGGCCCTCGATGTCCATCGCGCGGCGGCCGGCGAAGTGCAGCATCGCCTGCTTGCGCTGCGCCGGGCAGAAGATGCCGCCGCTGCAGCGGTGGTCGATGCCGCCCTTCTCGCGCACCACGTCGCTGCCGCAGATCGGGCAGTGCCTGGGCATGCGGAAGTTGGGCACGTAGTGCGCGCGCCTGGCGTCGACCTTGCCGACGACCTCCGGGATGACATCGCCGGCGCGCCGGATGATCACCTGGTCGCCGACGCGGATGCCCTTGCGACGCATCTCGAAGAGGTTGTGCAGCGTCGCGTTGCTGACCGTCGTGCCGCCGACGAAGACCGGCTCCAGCTTGGCCACCGGCGTCAGCTTGCCGGTGCGCCCGACCTGGATCTCGATGCGGTCCAGCCTGGTGACCTGCTCCTGCGCCGGGTACTTGTGCGCGACCGCCCAGCGCGGCTCGCGCGACACGAAACCGAGCCGCCGCTGCAGCTCGCGGCTGTTGACCTTGTAGACGACGCCGTCGATGTCGAAGGGCAGCGCGTCGCGCTTCTCGCCGATCTCGCGGTGGAACTTCACCAGCCCTTCGGCGCCGCGCACCACCGCGCGGTCGGCGTTGACCGGCAGCCCGTAGGACTGCAGCGCGTCCAGCATCGCGCTGTGCGTGGCGGGGATGTCCCAGCCGCGCGTCTCGCCGATGCCGTAGGCGAAGAAGCTCAGCGGCCGCTGCCGCACCAGCGCCGGATCGAGCTGGCGGATCGCGCCCGCCGCCGTGTTGCGCGGATTCACGAAGGTCTTCTCGTTGTTGGCGCGCTGACGCTCGTTGAGCTTCTCGAAATCGTCGCGGCGCATGTAGGCCTCGCCGCGCACCTCCAGCACCTCGGCCTTGGCGCCGTCGCCCCGCAAGCGCAGCGGGATCTGCTGGATCGTGCGCACGTTCTGCGTCACGTCCTCGCCGGTCTCGCCATTGCCGCGCGTGGCGGCCTGCACCAGCACGCCGCGCTCGTAGCGCAGGCTGATCGCCAGGCCGTCGAACTTGAGCTCGGCCGCGTACTCGACGGGCGCGGCCTGTTCGCCCAGGTCCAGTTCCCGACGCACGCGGGCGTCGAAGTTCTCGGCGCCGCTGGCCTCGGTGTCGGTCTCGGTGCGGATGGACAGCATCGGCACCACGTGCCGCACCGGCTCGAAGCCTTCCAGCACCGCGCCGCCGACCCGCTGCGTCGGCGAATCCGGTGTCAGCAGCGATGGATGCGCGGCCTCGATCGCCTGCAGTTCCTGGAACAGCCGGTCGTACTCGGCATCGGGCAGCGCGGGCGCGTCCAGCACGTAGTACAGGTGGGCGTGATGGTGCAGCTGGTCACGGAGTTCGCCGGCGCGGACGGCGGCCTGGTCGAGGGGAAGCGAAGCCGCGGAGGCAGTGGAAGCGGGCTGGGCAGTCATCCGCGCATTGTGGCGCAGGCAGGCCGCGCGGCCGTTGGTCAGGCCGTCCCTGGACACGCTGCCGGAGGGCCGGCGGCCGGGGGGTCAGGCGCCCGTGTCGGTCGCCGGCGGCGCCGCGCGGGCGATCATGACCTGGTCGACGCGGTGGCTGTCGACGTCGACGACCTCGAAGCGCCAGCCGTGCCATTCCACGACGTCGGTCCGCTTGGGGATGCGCCGCAGCATCACCATCAGGAAACCGGCCAGCGTGTCGTACTGGCCCGGGTGCGGGAAGTCGTCCACGCCCAGCGCGCGCTGCACGTCCGGGATCGGCGTGATGCCGTCGGCCAGGAAGCTGCCGTCGTCGCGGCGGATGATCTGCTGCTCCTCCTCGTCGGTGGAGACCAGCGAGCCCATCACCGTGCTCATCACGTCGTTCAGCGTGATCACGCCCACCACCAGCGAGTACTCGTTGACGATGACCGCGAAGTCCTCATGTGCCTGGCGGAACTGGGTCAGCACCTCGGCCAGCGTCAGCCGGTCCGGCACGATCAGCACCTTCTTGACCAGCGCCGGCTCGGCGCGCAGCGAGATCACCTCGCCGCGCAGCACGCGCTGGAACAGGTCGGTCGCGTCGACGTAGCCGACCACCTGGTCGATCTCGCCATCGCAGACCAGGTAGGTCGAGTGCGGCGAGTCCGCGATCCGCGTGCGCACCAGCGCCTCGTCGTCGTCGAGCGAGAAATAGACGACGCGCTCGCGCGAGGTCATCGACGACTCCACGGTGCGGGTCTCGAGCTCGAGCACGTTCTCGATCACCTGCTGCTCCGCGGCCGCGACGACGCCGGCCTGCTGGCCCGCGGCGGCCATGGCGAGGATGTCGTCATGGGTGATGGTGTTGTCCGGCGTCATCGGCCGGCCGAGCAACCGCAGCAGGCCGTCCGTGACCAGGCCCAGCGCCCAGGCGACCGGCCGCAGCAGCACGGTCAGGAACAGCATCGGCCGGATCAGCGCCAGCGCGACGCGCTCGGGTTCGTTCATCGAGAGCCGCTTGGGCAGCAGGTCCGCCAGCACGACGAACAGCGTCGTGACGCAGCCGAAGGACAGCGCGAAGGCCACGCGCTGCGCGGTGTCGACGTCGATCAGCGGCCGCAGCAGCGATTCGAAGTGGGGCGTCAGCGCGCCCTCTCCGACCACGCCGGCCAGGATGGCCAGCGTGTTGACGCCGATCTGCACCACGGTGAAGTAGTGGCCGGGTTGCTCCTGCACCTTCAGCACCTGCGCGGCCCGCGGGTCGCCCTCGTCCGCCATCTGCCTGAGCTTGAGCCGCCGCGACGCGGCCAGCGACAACTCCGCCATCGAGAAGAACGCGCTGGCGGCGATCAGCAGGAAGATGAGGAACAGGCTGGAACTCAAGGCAGCTTTCGCAGTGGGCAAGCCGCCAGTGTAGCGGGCGCCCCTGCCCCGGCGCCCCGGCGCGAAGGCGCGGCGACGAGGGCCTGCGGCGCATCACGGCAGGTCCGGCGAACGCACCGCCACCACCAGCACGCCAGGCCGGTCGCGGGCGTCGCGCTCGCAGCGCAGCCACCAGACGCCGCCCTTGCGCAGCCGCCAGGGCGTCGTGTCCGCGAGCCGGTCCAGCGGCACGCCGCCGACCAGGTGGGCGAGCGCCAGTCCCAGCGTCGGCTGGTGACCCACGACCATCACCGGGGCCGTCGCCTCGGCCCAGCCGGCGGCCTCGAGCAGCGCCCGCACGTCCCGCCTGGGCGCGAGCGCGTCGCTGGACACGACCTTGCGGCGCAGGTCCTGGACCGTCTGGCGCGTGCGTACCGCCGGGCTGACCAGCACGCGGGTGTCGCGCGGCAGGTGCCGGTCCAGCCAGTGCGCCATCTCGCGGGCCTGGCGTTCGCCGCGGCCGGTCAGCACCCGCGACAGGTCGTCCATGCCGGGCGCGGCATCGGCGGCCTCGGCGTGGCGCCACAGGATCAGGTCCATCGAATCGGCCATCGGGCGGGGCTCTCCAGCGCAGGTGCGGATGTGGATGCGGATGCGGGTACGGGTGCGGATGGATGGCAGCGGCAAGCGCCGCTCCCAGCACCGCCGGTTCGCGTCCCCCATCGCCGTGGCGCTCCCCGCCGTCCAGGCAGGGCCGATGCGGGTGCGCCGCTTGCTAGGCGACGCCTAGACTCGACTACCCCTGTCCCGACAAGGGAATTCCTGCCGATGCCCGTTCTGCCCGCCGGTCCCGCCGGCCTGTCCTCCGATGGCCGCAACGACGCGGCCGCACTGGTGCCCTCCTCCCCGCCGCAGCCCGGTGCACCGGCCGCGCCGCGCCGCGAGCACTTCCTGGACGGGGGCGGCGAGATGGGCGCGCGCATGCGGGCCCTGGACTGGACCCGCACGCCGCTCGGTCCGCCGGACGGCTGGCCGCGCTCGCTCAAGACGGTGCTGCGAATGATGCTGGACTCCCGCTACGCGATGTGGCTGGCGTGGGGTCCGGAGATGACCTTCTTCTGCAATGACGCCTACCTGCCGACGCTGGGCCTGAAGCGCGAGTGGGCGCTGGGCGCGCGCTCCGAGCGGGTCTGGGCCGAGGTCTGGGACGCCGCCTACAGCCGCATCCGCCATGTGCTGGGCACCGGCGAGGCGACCTGGGACGAAGGCCTGCTGCTGTTCCTGGAGCGCAGCGGCTTCCCGGAGGAGACCTATCACACCTTCTCCTACAGCCCGGTCCACGACGACGAACTGCGCGTCAACGGCATGTGGTGCGTGGTTACCGAGGTCACCGACCGCGTGATCGGCGAGCGCCGCTTGCGGGTGCTGAAGGACCTGGCCACGCGCACCGTCGGCGTGGAGCAGCAGGACGACGTCGCGCGGCGCTCCTGCGAGGTCTTGTCCGACTACCCGCTGGACCTGCCCTTCACCGCGCTGTACCTGACCGAGCCCGGCGGACAGTGGGCGCGCCGCGCCGGCTGCACCGGACCGCTCGCCCACGACGCGGCCGGCGAGGCGTCGCATCGCGGCGCCGCCGAGGCCTTGCCCGAGCGGCTCGACCTGGTCGATCCGCCCGACGGCTGGCCGCTGCGCGCGCTGGTGGACGGCGCGCCGGCGCAGGACCTGCCGTCGATGGCGGCCCTGGGCGTGTCGCTGCGGCTGCCGGAGTGGCCGGAGCCGCTCGAGCGCGCGGTCCTGCTGCCGCTCAAGAGCGCCGGCCGCGAGCCGGCCGGTTTCCTGCTGGCCGGCGTGAGCCCGCGCCGGCCGCTCGACGAGGCCTACCGCAGCTTCCTCAACCTGGTCGCGGGCCAGCTCGCCGCGGCGCTGGCCGACGCCTCGGCCTACGAGGCCGAGCGGCGCCGCGCCGAGGAGCTCGCCCAGTTGGACCGCGCCAAGACGGCCTTCTTCTCCAACATCAGCCATGAGTTCCGCACGCCGCTGACGCTGATGCTGGGCCCGCTCGAGGACCTGGTGACCGCGCCCGACCTGAGCGGACCGCAGCGCGAGCGCCTGGCCCTGGTGCTGCGCAACGCGTCGCGCCTGCAGCGCCTGGTGAACACGCTGCTGGACTTCTCCCGGATCGAGGCCGGCCGCGCGCTGGCGCGCTTCGAGGCCACCGACCTGGCGGCGCTGACGCGCGACCTGGCGAGCACCTTCCGCTCCGCCATGGAACGCGCCGGACTGGCCTTCGAGGTCGACTGCGCGCCGCTGGACCAGGCGGCCTGGGTCGACCGCGAGATGTGGGAAAAGATCGTCCTGAACCTGCTGTCCAACGCCTTCAAGTTCACCCTGCGCGGGCAGGTCACGGTACGCCTGCGCGGCCAGGGCCATGACCCGCGGCTCGCGGTGCTGGAGGTCGCGGACACCGGCGCCGGCATCCCCGCGGAGGAACTGCCGCGGGTCTTCGAGCGCTTCCATCGCGTGGCCGGCGCCGAGGGCCGCACCCACGAGGGCTCCGGCATCGGCCTGGCGCTGGTGCAGGAGCTGGTCAAGCTGCACGGCGGACGGATCGAGGCCTCCAGCGTGCAGGGCGAAGGCTCGCTGTTCCGCGTGCTGCTGCCGCTGGGCCGGCAGCCCGCATCGCCTGCGCGGGCGGGCGGATCGGCGCCGCTCCCCGTCGCCGCGGCGGCCACCACGACCGGCGCCAATGCCACCGCCAATGCCGCCACCACTGCAGCCGCTGCTGCCACCGCCATTACCACGGGCGCGGCCACCACGACTGGCGCTCGCGCTTTCGTGGAAGAGGCGTTGCGCTGGCTCCCGGCGCCCGAGCCGGTGGGCGAAGGCGAACCGGGCCGCGTCCAGGCGGGCGGTTGGGCCTCGGCCGACCCACGTTTCGCGGCGACCTTCGGCGCGCGGGTGATCGTGGCCGACGACAACGCCGACATGCGGGCCTACCTGCGCGACCTGCTGTCGCCCTGCTACGCGGTGGAACTGGCGGCCGACGGCCTGGAGGCGCTGGAGGCGGCGCGACGCGAGTCGCCGGACCTGGTCCTCAGCGACGTCATGATGCCGAAGCTCGACGGCCTGGCGCTGCTGGCCGCGCTGCGCGGCGACGCGCGGCTGGGCGGCGTGCCGGTGGTGCTGCTGTCGGCCCGGGCCGGCGAGGACGCCCGCATCGAGGGCCTGGATGCCGGCGCCGACGACTACATGATCAAACCCTTCTCGGCCCGCGAGTTGCTCGCGCGGCTGGGCGCGCTGCTGGAACTGCGCCGGATGCGGCAGGCGGCGGAAGAGGCCTTCCGGCTGCGGACGGCGCAGTTCGAGACCCTGCTCAACGCCGCGCCGATGGGCGTCTTCCTGGTCGAGCACGACGGCACCGCGCTGCGCATCCGCGAGGCCAATCCGACCGCGCGCGCCACCTTCGGCGATCCGCCGGACCTGATCGGCTCGCGCTTCGATGCGCAGGTCGAGCGCCAGTGGGGCCACCCGCTGGCCGACCAGATCCTGGCGCTGTTCCAGCGCACCCTGGAGACCGGCGAGCCGTACCACACGCCGGAGTTCGTGCAGGAGCGCAGCGACCTGGGCGTGACCGAGGCCTACGAGTGGCAGATCAGCCGCATCCCGCTGGCCAGCGGCGCGCCGGGCGTCGTCTGCTACTACCGCGAGATCTCCGCCCACCTGAGGGCGCGCCGGCGGCTGGAGGCGGCGGATCGCCAGAAGGACCAGTTCCTGGCGATGCTGGCCCACGAGCTGCGCAACCCGATCGCGCCGATCCGCAGCGCCGGCGACGTGCTGAGCCGGCTGGGCCTGCCGGACGAACGCTCGCGCAAGATGGTCGACATCATCCGGCGGCAGGTCGAGACGCTGACCCGGCTGGTCGACGACCTGCTCGACGTGTCGCGCATCACCCAGGGCCGGGTGGAACTGCAGCTCGGGCCGGTGCTGCTGCCCGAGGTCATCGCCCAGGCGGTGGAGACGGTGGAGCCGCTGATGCGGGAGCGCCAGCACCGGTTCTCGGTGACGCTCGGCGGCCCGCCGCTGCGGGTCTGGGGCGACCAGGCCCGCTTGATCCAGTGCGTGGCGAACCTGCTGACCAACGCGGCCAAGTACACCGACCCGCTGGGCCGCATCGAGCTCTCGCTGCGCGAGGAGCGCGGGCGGGACGGCGCCCCGGGCCAGGCGCTGATCACCGTCAGCGACGACGGCATCGGCATCCCGCCCAGCCTGCAGCTCACCATGTTCGACCTGTTCGTCCAGGGCGACCGCACCCTCGATCGCTCGCAGGGCGGGCTGGGCATCGGCCTGTCGCTCGTCAAGCAGCTGATCGGCATGCATGGCGGCCAGGTCGGCGTGCACAGCGAAGGCAGCGGCACCGGCGCCCGCTTCGAGCTGCGCCTGCCGCTGATGGACGCCCGGGCGCTCAGGGCAGTCCCAGCAGCTTGAGGCCGCGCGTCAGCGTCTGCCGCGTGCCCCAGTAGTCCTGCCAGGGATCCTGCTTCTGGAAGCTGAGCCGGTCGCGCGCATTGGCGATGGTCCAGTGGTCGGCGCGCTTGAGCTCGCCCAGCTCGTCCCAGTCGATCGGCATCGACACGCCCAGGCCGGGCCGCGCGCGGGCCGAGAAGGCGCAGGCGGTGGTCTGCCCTTCCCCGTTGCGCAGGTAGTCGGGAAAGATCTTGCCGACGCGGTTGCGCGGGCCGCTCTTGGCCGAGAACTTCTTCGGGAAGGTCTCGGCCAGGTGACGCACGACGGCCTGGCTGAAGGCCTTCACCGTGGCGTGGTCGTGGCGCCGGTCGAGCGGCACCACCACGTGCAGCCCCTTGCCGCCGCTGGTCTTGAGCCAGCTCAGCAGGCCCAGTTCCTTGAGCAGCGCGCGGGTGATGCGCGCCGCCTCCACCACCGCGCCGAAGGCCACGCCCTCGCCGGGATCGAGGTCGACGATGAGGCGGTCCGCGCGGTCGAGCCGGTCGTCCTGCGCGTTCCAGGTGTGGAACTCGATCGCGTTCATCTGCGTCATCTGCATCAGCGCCGCGGCGTCGGGGATCACGATGAGCTCGTCGCCCTCGACATGCTTCTGGAAGAACAGCTGGCCCTCGATGCCGTCCGGCGCCCGCACGATCGCCACCGGCCGGCGGCCCAGATGCGGCTGCATCCATTCGATGACGCTCTCGTAGTAGCGGACCAGCTCGATCTTCGTGTGGCCGGTGGAGGGATCGATCACCCGGTCCGGATGCGTGATGCGCAACTGGCCCGATGGCGCGGCGGCGGCGGTGGTCGACCGCTTGTCCTTCGCTGTTGGGGGCGCGCGCTTGGCCTCCTTCGCGGGCTTGACCTCCTCGGCGGGCTTCGCCGATTCGCGACCCACGTCGCGCGGCGCCTTATCCACGCGCACGCCCTGGAACGAGGCATGACGGACATGCCCGTCGGGCGTCCACTCGGCGAAGGCGACCTCGACCACCACCGTCGGTTTCACCCACCGGGCCACGCCGCCGCTGCGGCCGCTGAGCTTGGCCCAATGGCTGCGGGCGATCGTGGCCTCGTCGAAATGCGGCTGCTTGACCTCGAGCGCCGCCAGCTGCCGGTGCAGCTCACCGGCGAGCTGGAGCGACCAGCCCGTGCCCACGCGGCCCGCGTACCGCAGCGAGCGGCCCTCGTAGTAGCCCAGCAGCAGGCTGCCCAGGGCCTTCGCGCCGTCGGACCGGTCGGTGAAGCCGACGACGACGAACTCCTGCCGCTGCTGGCACTTCAGCTTGATCCAGGCATCGCTGCGCGCGGAGACGTAGCTGCTGTCGGGGCGCTTCAGGATCAGCCCCTCGAGCCGCATCTGGCAAGCCGCGGCCAGCATCTCCTCGGGCGGCACCGCGAAGTCCTCGCTGAAGCGCAGCGGCCCGTCCTCCTGCCCGGCCATCAGCGCGCGCAGCACCGCGCGGCGGTCCCGCAGCGGCACCTCGCGCAGGTCGTGGCCGTTGAGGAAGGGCACGTCGAAGAGGAAGTAGACGAGGTCCGCCTGCGTGCGGCGCTTGGGATGGCCGATCGCGTTCTGCAGCAGGTTGAAGTCGGGTGCGCCGTCGTCGCGCAGCACGACGATCTCGCCGTCGAGCCAGCCATTGTCCAGCCCCAGGCCGGCGACGGCCTCGGCCAGCGTGCCCAGGCGATCGGTCCAGTCGTTGCCGCCGCGGGTGATCAGGCGCACCTTGCCCTTGTCGACCCGCGCCATCAGGCGGTAGCCGTCGAACTTGGCCTCGGCGATCCACTCGCCCGGCGGCGTGGCGCTCACCAGCGTCGCGAGCTGCGGCGGCAGCTCGGCCGGCAGCCGCGCCTTGCGCGCGCGGCTCAAGTCCGGGGTGGCGGCGGCCGCATCCGCTTCACCGGCCTCGCGCTCCTCGATCAGCCCCAGCGGATGCTGGATCACGCTGTCGGGCAGCGCGAGGGTGACGTCGTAGTCCGCATGCGCGCGCTCGCGGCCGTCGTGCTTCTTGATCAGCAGCCATTGCTCGCGCTTGGCGGCATCGCGGGAGGTCCGCACCAGCTGCCACAGCCCCGCCAGCTTCTGTCCATGCAGGCGGAAGACCAGCTTGCCTTCGCGCAGGCCCTGCGCCGGATCGCCCTCGGGCTCCCAGGTGCCGTTGTCCCAGACGATGACCTCGCCGGCGCCGTACTGCCGCGGCGGGATGGTGCCCTCGAAGCCGCCGTAGGACAGCGGATGGTCCTCGACATGGATCGCCATGCGGCGCTCCTTGGGGTCGTAGGACGGTCCCTTGGGCACGGCCCAGCTCAGCAGCACGCCGTCGAGTTCCAACCGGAAGTCGTAATGCAGGTGACTGGCCCAGTGCTTCTGGATGACGAAGGACAGCGCCTGCGGTCGCGCCGCGCGGCGCGGGGCGGTGCCGCTTCGCCGGCCGCGGGCGGCACGCGCGGACGCGGCGTCGTCCGGGGTGTCGTCCGGCTCGGGCGTGATGCGGAAGTCCCGCTTCTGGCGGTAGCGGGACAGCGGGTCCTGGCGGGTGGCGCTGGGCATGGCGGATCGGCGCCGGCCTCAGGCCGACTTCTTCCTGGACTTGCCACCCAGGCTGCGCTTGAGCAGCTCGGTCAGGTCGACGACGTTGCCGCCCTCCTCGCCCGCCTCGGGCGCGGCCTCGAGCGGCGTGACGGTCTCGGTCTCGCCCTCCTCGACCTTGCGCGCGATCAGTTCGCGGATCGCGGCGGTGAACTCGTCGTGGTAGTCCTCGGGATGCCAGTCGCTGCTCATCTCGTCGATCAGCTGCCGGGCCATCTGCAGCTCGCTGGGCTTGAAGCCGTGCGCGGACTTGCCTTCGGCGGGCAGGTTCAGGTCGTCGCAGGGGCGGATCTCGTTGGCCCAGCGCAGCATGCCGATCATCAGTGCCGGTCCGGCGGGCAGCAGCGCGGCCAGGTGCTCCTTGCTGTGGATCACCAGCCGCGCGATCGCGATCAGGCCGGCGTCCGACATCGCCTCGCGCAGCAGCGCGTAGACCTTGCCGGACTTGCCGATGGGCTCGAGGTAGTACGGCTTCTCCAGGTAGACGAAGGACACCTGCGTGGCCGGCACGAAGGTCTCGATCTCGATGGTCTGCGTGGTGGTGGGATAGGCCTTGCGGATCTCGTCGTCGGAGACCAGGACGTAATCGCCGTTGTCCTGCTTCACGCCCTTGACGATCTGCGTCTTGTCGATGTCCTTGCCGGTGCGCTTGTTGATGCGCTTGTAGCCGACCGGATCCATGCTGCGCTTGTCCAGCCAGTCGAAGTCGACGCGCTGGTCGCGCGACGCGGGATACAGCGACACCGGCACGTGCAGCAGGCCGAAGCTGATGGCGCCCTTCCAGATCGCACGCCGGGCGGCCGGCGCGTCGTCGCTGTCGCCGCGCGCCGCGCCGCGTCCCGAGGACTTGCCGTGCGCGGCATGGTCGGCATTGGAGGCACGCGTGCGGCGCGCGCCCGCGCCGGAGCGACCGGACGCACGCGGCGGCGCCTTGCGAGTGGTGCGGGTCGTGGAGGAAGAGCTTCGAGACGGCATGGGAACCTCGGCGGGGCAGCGTCCTGGGAATGCCGGAGCGGCAAATGACGCGCCCGAGCCGGCGGGCCGCGGCGGGCACCCGGCTTGCTCTGAACTGGGGATGGAAACAGCGTCCCTGCGAGACCACCATGACCCCGGAGACCCACGCCATGCTGCCCGTCCGCCCGTCCCCCGAGATGCCCGATGCGGCGACGCATGCCGCGCCGTCGACGGCCGCGGGGCGTCGCTTCGCTGACCGGCGCGACGCGGGACGCGAACTGGCGCTGCGGCTGGCCGCCTATGCGCACCGGGACGACGTGACGGTGCTGGCGCTGCCGCGCGGTGGCGTGCCGGTGGCGGCGGAAATCGCGCGGGCGTTGGACGCGCCGCTCGACATCCTGGTGGTGCGCAAGCTCGGACTGCCCGGCCAGCCCGAGTACGCGATGGGCGCGATCGCGTCGGGGGACGTACGGGTGCTCAACACGCAGGTGATCCAGCAGCTGGCGATCAGCTACTCGGCCATCGACATCGTCACCCGGGCGGAGATGCGTGAGCTGCACCGGCGCGAGCGGCTCTACCGCGGCGACCGGCCGATGCCCGCGATCGAGGGGCGGCAGGTGATCCTGGTCGACGACGGCATGGCCACCGGGGCCACGATGCGCGCGGGGGTGCAGGCGCTGCGCGACCTGCAACCGGCACGCATCGTGGTGGCGGTGCCGGTCTCGGCGGCTGAAACCTGCCACCTGATCTCGCAGGACGCGGACGAGGTCGTCTGCGGGCAGACGCCGGAGCGCTTCCGCTCGGTCGGGCAGTGGTACGAGACTTTCGAGCAGACCACCGATGACGAGGTGCGGCGCTTGCTGGCCAACTCGGCGGAATGCCGGGCCATGGCAAAGACCTAGGCCGCGGCGAGTGCCGGATTCCCTTGCGGGTTCGGGGTCGGGCCCGTTCGCAGCAGGTCGATGAAAGGGTGGGCCGCCAGAAAGGCCAGAAACTCCGCATCTTCGGTGAGCAGAGGTCGCTCCGCGCTGGCCGAGAGGTCGAGGTCATCCTTGCGCGAATGCCAGATCGCATACACGCGACCCAACTGATGACGGTGGAAGGACTCGTAGCTGATGCCGTGGACGAGATGCCCGTATCGGCGATATAGCTCCAAGGCGATCCAACGGTCGATTCGTAGCTGGGTTCCAGCTTTCCCTGAAGACGGAACGCCGCACGATTTCGCCCGTCGATAGGGATGAAGATCGCCGGTCGTCCCGGTGAGAACCTCACCACATGGAACTTGGAGGCCGCATCTTCGTCCCAGTAGAAGCGATCGTCATCCGCGTCCCAGAACAGCGCGCGGACCTCCATTGCGCTCGATTGAATGTTGGTCGACGTGTACATGACGGCGAAGGACTCACCGTGCCCTGGCGGGGGATCGACTCGGTTGGTACGGAACTCAACAGGTGGAGGCTCCCAATCTGCGTTGGGGTGCTGATAGGACCGCAACAGCGTGACCGTCCCCGCATCGAGAAGTTCCAATTGGAGTTCCTGCCCACGGAACGGCGGCACGCGCACGGGCACTTGGACGTCGTCCATCAGTTCCTCCGATGCATCAGTTCGTCGTGCGCCGCGCCGAGCACGGCGCGAAGGCGGCAGGAAGCGTCCTGTGCATACAGCCATGCGGCTTCCTGCTCGATCGGCGCGTCGTACAGCCGATGTCCCAACAACACTTCCAATGGCGTCGCCCACGCCAGCATATTGTTGGGCGCCCGGAAGAAGGAGGCGAAGTGCTGCTCCGTCATCCACGTCTGCCCGGCATCAATGGCCCCGTAGAAGCGGGCGAGGATGGCCTTCAGCGGCGCACCAGCCACCTCCGGCAATGCCTGATAGAGGCCATACAGCCGATATCGCTTGGATCGACTGACGAAGCTGAACAGTTGCCGGTCCCGGTCCATCTGCTCGACCGTCGCCGGGCTCACCTGGAGCAAGGCCGCCAGTTGCGCTTTCGACCCGAACGTCGTAGCAAGTATGAAGACATGCGCATTGACTTCCGGCGCAGGATCACTCGGAAAGGCCAAGGCATCGATCCCGGGCATCGTGCTGGCGGGCTTCGACATTGAAACGGCTCGAGGGTCAAGAGTTTCGATCACTTCGTCATCGGTACCTCGTTACCGAGGCCGCGTCCATCAACACAGAGGTCCACCACTGTGCCGATCGCGCGTCCGTCACACGATGACCGAAATCCCTGCCAACCGAGTCCATGCCTAGAAGAACGCGCAGTCACGCCCACTCGAACTTGTGGGCGACGCCGCCATGCGGCGCTCCCATGCAAACGGGCGCCCGAGGGCGCCCGTCTTCGTCGTCGGCGAGAACCGCCGGAATCAGCTGAACAGCCGCCGCGCCACCGGACTGCCTGCCGCGAGGTCGCGCGCGGCCAGCGACTTGTAGAGCTCCGCCAGTTCCTGCCCGATGGACTGGAACGCATGCAAGTTCAGGACCTGGTTGCGGTCGTCGCAGATGTCGGCCTCGAAGTCGCGCGCCAGGTTGCGCGCCGACTCCTGCCAGGTCGCGAAGGGCTCCAGCGCCTCTGGCGTCTGCAGCACGTCCAGCGACAGCGTCAGCTCGCGCAGCGACGAGGCCTGCGGATCGTCCGCCAGCGCCGCCTGCGCATCGAAGTTGAGCGTCAGCAGCGGCGGCGCGCCCTCCTCGGCCGACGGCAGCACCAGCCGGCCCGGCATCGCGCCCGGCACGAAGCCGTGGCGCAGCGCGCCCTGCTGCACGAAGCCCAGCGTCCAGGCCGCGCCCCGGGCGCGCAGCACGATCGCCAGCTGCGCGTCGTGGCTGGCCGCGAACTGGTCGAGCTCGCGCGCCCGCGCCACCACGTCCAGCATGTCGGGGAACTCCGGCATCGCGCCGATGCCGTCCGCGAAACCCTGGATCTTCTGCACGAACTCCGAGTACTCGATCTCGTTGAGCGCGCCGCTGCGGTTGGCCATCTGCAGCCCCGCCTGGAACTCGCCGTAGCGCTGGCCCGGATGCGGCAGCTCCCACTCGCCGCTGTCCGCGTTCAAGCCTTCGATCTGGAAAGGCTTGGTCCCGGCACGCCGGCTGCCCGGCAAGTGCGACAGCGCCATCTCGCCGCTCACCGGCGAATCTGGCGCCAGCGTCGCGATCGCGTCGATCAGAGCATCGATGCGGGTCGAGGCCTTGCGCGTGCGGGCCACCGCCGGGACGGTCTCGTCCAGCGTCCGCAAGTCCGGCAGCGGCTCCCCGTCGGCGGCGCCGTCCAGCGTCACCGGCGCCTGGCCCGGCGCGGCACCGCCGGCACCCAGGCTGGGCTCCTGACGGTCGCCCACCGGCGCGAGCGGCTCCGCGCGTCGCGGCCCCGCCTTGCGCGCGCTCCACCAGCCCTGCGCCAGCAGCCCCACCAGCACCACGCCGCCCAGCGCGGCCAACAGCGTCGTCAGGTTCCAGTCCGTCGTCATCGCTCGTTTGCTCCTGCGGCCTCGCGCGCCTCGTGCCCCACAGGCGCCGCGATCACCGTCGTCATCCTCATTGCTCGGCCATCGCCAGCGCGGATTCCATGTCCACCGCCACGATGCGCGACACGCCCTGCTCCTGCATCGTCACGCCGATCAGCTGCTTGGCCATCTCCATCGCGATCTTGTTGTGGGAGATGAACAGGAACTGCGTGATCTTGCTCATCTCCGACACCAGCCGCGCGTAGCGCTCGGTGTTGGCGTCGTCCAGCGGCGCGTCGACCTCGTCCAGCAGGCAGAACGGCGCCGGATTCAGCTGGAAGATCGCGAACACCAGCGCGATCGCCGTCAGCGCCTTCTCGCCGCCCGACAGCAGGTGGATGGTCGAGTTCTTCTTGCCCGGCGGCTGCGCCATCACCTGCACGCCGGCGTCCAGGATCTCGTCGCCGGTCATGACCAGCTTGGCCTGGCCGCCGCCGAACAGGCTCGGGAACATGCGGCCGAAATGCTCGTTGACCTGGTTGAAGGTCGTGCCCAGCAGATCGCGGGTCTCCAGGTCGATCTTGTGGATCGCGTCCTCCAGCGTGGTGATCGCGCTGGTCAGGTCGGCGAACTGCGAGTCCAGGAAGGTCTTGCGCTCGCGCGCGGCGCCCAGCTCGTCCAGCGCCGCCAGGTTCACCGCGCCCAGCGCCGCGATGTCGCGGTTGATGCGGTCGATCTCGCCCTGCAGCCCGTACAGCTTCACGCCGCCTTCCTCGATGCCCTTGGCCAGCGCCTCCAGGTCGACGTTCTGCGCCACCAGCTGCTCCATGAACTGCTGACCGCCCAGCGCGGCGGCCTGCTCGTCGAGCTGCAGCCGGGTGATGCGCTCGCGCAGCGGATCGAGCGCGCGCTCGATCGTCATGCGCTGCTCCTCGCTGCGCTTGAGGCGCTGGCTGAGGTCGTCGTAGTTGGCGCGCACGACGGCCAGCGCCTGCTCGCGCTCCATCTTCAGCGCCAGCGCGTCCTGCAGCCCGGCCTGCGCCGCGGCGTCGTCCAGTTCGGCGCGCTCCTGCGCCATGTTCTGCACCGTCTGCTCGTTGACCTGCACCTGCTGGCGCGAGGTCTCGATGCTGCGCTGCAGTTCGCCGCGCTTGGCCGCCAGCGCGCGGGCGCTGAACACCGCCTCCTGCGCGCGCCGCTCCAGCACGCGCTGATGCTCGCGCGCCTCGGTCAGCTTGCGCTCGGCGTTGATCACCGACTCGTCGAGCTCGGCGTGCTTTTCCTGCGTCGCCGCGAGCTGCAGGTCCAATTCCTCGAAGCGCGCCTCGCCCTCCATGCGGCGCTCCATCAGCGCCTCGGTCTGGGCGTCGATCTCGCCCAGCTCGTCATCGAGCTGCGTGCGGCGCGCGACGGCGGCCTCGGTCTGCTGCGCCAGGCGCAGCAGCTCGACCTGCAATTGATGGGCACGGGCCTGCGTCTCGCTCGCCTCGCGCCGCACCACCGCCAGGCGCTGCGACGCATCGGTGTAGACAGCCTCGGCGCGGACCGCCTGGGCGCGCGACTCGTCGGCGATCAGCGTCTGCGCGCGCTGCTCGCGCTCCAGGTTCTCGATCTCCTGCGCGCGCGCCAGCAGGCCGGCGGTCTCGGAGTCCGGCGCGTAGAAACTGACCGCGAACTGGCTCACCGCATGGCCCTCGCGGGTCATGATGAGTTCGCCGTGGCTGAGCTTGGGGCGCTGCGCCAGCGCATCCGCGATGGACTCCGCGGTGTAGATGCCCTCGAGCCAGTCGTTCATCAGCGCCTTCAGGCCGCTGGATTCCAGCTTGAGCTGGTCGGTCAGCGGCGGCAGCGCGCGATGCGTGTTGGCGATCTCGCCGCCGGGCAGCGAGTAGAACGCCAGCCGCGCCGGCGGCGGATCGGACGCGAAGGCCTGCACCGTCTCCAGCCGGCCCACCGACAGCGCGCCCATGCGCTCGCGCATCGCGGCCTCGAGCGCGTTCTCCCAGCCCGGCGTGATGTGCAGCTGGGTCCACAGGCCCTTGATGTCCTGCAGCCCGTGCTTGGCCAGCCAGGGCTTGAGCTTGCCCTCGGTCTGCACCTTCTCCTGCAGCGCCCGAAGCGCGGTCAGCCGCGCGACGATGTCGGTCAGCTTCGCGGCCTGCTGCTGCGATTCCTGCTGGGCCTGCTGGCGCGCCTCGTCGGCGGCCGGCGCGGCCTCGGCCAGTTCCGCCAGCCGCGCGTCGGCCACCGCCTGCTGCTCGTCGGCGGCGACGGACAGCCGCTTCACCTCATCGAGCTTGTCGTGCTGCGGCGCCGCCAGGCCCTGGCGCTCCTGCGCCAGGCGCTCGCGGCGGCCGCGCAGGCCCTTGAGCTGCTCGTCGACGCTGCGGCTTTCCGCCGCCAGCACCTGGATCTGCTGCTGCACCTGCGTGACCTGGGTGCGCTGCTCGTTGGCGCGCGCCTGCGCGGCGCGCACCTGGTCCTCGACCTCGGGCAGCTTCATCGCCTGGTCCTCGGCCTGGGCGGCGAGGATCTCGCTCTGCTCCTCGGCCTGCGCGATCTGGGTGGCGACGTCATCCAGCTCCAGCTGCGCCTGCTCGGCGCGCTCCTGCCACTGCTGGTTCTGCGCCTGCAGCTCGACCAGCCGCTGCTCCAGCCGCTGGCGGCCCTCGACGACGTAGCGGATGCGTTCCTCGAGCCGGCTGACCTCCATCTGCGCCTCGGCCATGCGGCCCTGCGCGGCGTGCAGTTCATCGCCGGCGCCGTAGTGGGCCTGGCGGATGGTCTCGAGCTCGGCCTCGAGCTGGCGCAGTTCGGCCATCTTGGCTTCCAGCGCGTTGACCGCCTCCGCATGCTCGGTCTTCACCCGCGTGGCCTCGCCGGCCGCGTCGCGGTGCTTCAGGAACCACAGCTGATGCAGCTTCAGCGTGCCCTGGTCCTGCAGGTGGCGGTAGTTGGCGGCGACCTCGGCCTGGCGCTCCAGCTTCTCGAGGTTGCTGTTGAGCTCCCGGAGGATGTCCTCGACGCGGGTCAGGTTCTCGCGCGTGTCCTTGAGGCGGTTCTCGGTCTCGCGGCGGCGTTCCTTGTACTTGGAGACGCCGGCGGCTTCCTCGAGGAACATGCGCAGTTCCTCGGGCTTGGATTCGATGATCCGGCTGATCGTGCCCTGGCCGATGATGGCGTAGGCGCGCGGGCCCAGGCCGGTGCCCAGAAACACGTCCTGCACGTCGCGCCGGCGCACCGGCTGGTTGTTGATGAAGTAGCTGGACGTCCCGTCACGCGTGAGCACGCGCTTGACGGCGATCTCGGTGAACTGGTTCCACTGGCCGCCGGCTCTCGCGCTGGTGTTGTCGAACACCAGTTCCACGCTGGAGCGGCTGGCCGGCTTGCGGTTGCCCGAGCCGTTGAAGATCACATCCTGCATGGACTCGCCACGCAGTTCGCTGGCCTTGCTTTCGCCCAGCACCCAGCGCACCGCATCCATGATGTTGGACTTGCCGCAGCCGTTGGGGCCGACCACGCCGACCAGCTGGCCGGGCAGCTGGAAGTTCGTCGGATCGGCAAAGGACTTGAAGCCCGAGAGCTTGATCGAGTTCAGTCGCATCGGGGTGTGATCACCGGGCCGCCACAGCCTGCGCGTGATCTAAGCCTTTGATTTGATTGTGGAAACGCCCCTTGACGGGGCGCTCGATTCGCGGCGGATGATACCATCGCGCCCTTCGTCTTTTCCCCAGCCCCATGGCCAAGAATCCCTCCGCCAAGGCCGGCGCCAAGGCCGCCAAACCCGCCGCCCAACCGGCCGCCAAACCCGCCGTCGCGCCCAAGATGCGCGAGATGCCGCCCAACCCGCCCAGCCGGCCCAGCAAGGAGATCCACGTCTTCCCCAATCCGGCCCCGGAGCGCGACTACGTCATCCAGTTCCAGATCCCCGAGTTCACCTGCCACTGCCCGCTGACCGGCCAGCCGGACTTCGCGCACTTCACGATCGACATGATCGCGGACCAGTACTGCGTCGAGCTCAAGAGCCTGAAGATGTACTTCTGGAGCTACCGCGACGAAGGCGCGTTCCACGAGAAGGTGACCAACACCATCCTCGAGGACATCGTGAAGGTCACGAACCCGCGCTTCATCCGCATCACCGCCAAGTGGTACGTGCGCGGCGGCATCTACACCAACGTCGTGGCCGAGCACCGCAAGAAGGGCTGGAAGCCGCTGCCGGCGGTGGACCTGCCCGCGCACGGCTTCGAGACCGGGCTGCTGCGCTGATCCGCGGCTTGCCGCCTGGACCGGATCCCGCCGGATGGCCCTCGCCTACGACAGCGCCACGCAGTTCGTCGCGGTCGCGCTCAAGCGCAGCCGCATCGACGGCTACGGCGTGTTCGCCGCCGAGGACATCCCGGCCGGCACGCGGCTGGGATTGCTGACCGGCGAATCGATCACGGTGGCCGAGGCCCGGCGCCGCGCGCAGGAGAGCCGCCGGCTGATGCTGGTGGAGCTCTCGCCGGCGCGGGCGATCGACGCCAGCCGCTCGCAGGACGCGATGCGCTTCACCAACCACAGCTGCCGGCCCAACGCCCGCATCCAGGTCGAGGGCGGCGAGGTCAGCTTCTTCGCGACCGAGGACCTGCGGCCCGGCGACGAGATCACCGTCGACTATGGCCTGACCCACCACGAGGGTCGCCTGCCCTGCCGCTGCGGCGCGCCGGGCTGCCGAGGCTCGCTCTGAGCGTCAACCCAGCGTTGTCCAGCCGAGTACGGCCGCCGCGAGGGCCCCGCCTATGATTCCGCGCATGAGCACGTCCCCCGCCTCGTCCCTGGCCGACCCCGCGGCCCCTCCCCCGGTCAACCCGCGATTGGCGCTCCTGAACCCCTACCCCTTCGAGCGCCTGCGCGCCCTGACCCAGGGCATCGTCCCCAACCCCGATTACCGCCCCATCTCGCTGGGCATCGGCGAGCCCAAGCACCCGGCGCCCAAGCTGGTCGAGGACGCGCTGATGGCCAACCTGAAGGGCCTGTCCAGCTACCCCGCCACGGCCGGCGAGCCCAGGCTGCGCGAGGCCATCGCGGGCTGGCTGCAGCGTCGCTACGCGCTGAGCCTGGATCCGGCCACGCAGATCCTGCCGGTCAACGGTTCGCGGGAAGCGCTGTTCGCACTGGCGCAGGTCGTGATCGATCCGAGCCGCCCGGGTGCGACCGTCGTCTGCCCGAATCCGTTCTATCAAATCTACGAAGGCGCCGCGCTGCTGGCCGGCGCCACGCCGGCCTTCGCGAACTCCGACCCGGCGCGCAACTTCGCCGCCGACTGGTCGCAGATCGACGACGCCACCTGGGCCCGCACGCAACTGCTCTACGTCTGCTCGCCAGGCAATCCGACCGGCGCGGTGATGCCGCTGCCCGAGTGGAAGACGCTGTTCGAACTCAGCGACCGGCATGGCTTCGTGATCGCGTCGGACGAGTGCTACTCCGAGATCTATTTCCGCGATGGCCCCGACGCCGCGCCGCTGTCGGGCCTGCAGGCCGCGGTCCAGCTCGGCCGGCCGGACTTCCGCAACCTGATCGCGTTCACCAGCCTGTCCAAGCGCTCCAACGTGCCGGGCATGCGCTCGGGCTTCGTCGCCGGCGACGCCGCCTGGATCAAGCGCTTCCTGCTCTACCGCACCTATCACGGCTCGGCGATGAGCCCGCTGATCCAGGCCGCCAGCATCGCCGCCTGGAACGACGAGGCCCACGTGGCCGAGAACCGCGCGCAGTACCGCGCCAAGTTCGCCGCCGTCACGCCGCTGCTGGCCGACGTGCTGGACGTGGCCCTGCCCGACGCGGGTTTCTACCTGTGGGCGGCGGTGCCAGACGGTAACGATATTGGCTTCGCCCAGGGCTTGCTCGCTCAATACAATGTCGGCGTTCTGCCCGGCAGCCTGCTGGCCCGAGACGCCCACGGCCTCAACCCGGGCGCCGGCCGCATCCGCCTGGCGCTGGTGGCCGGACAGGCCGAATGCCTGGAAGCCGCCCACCGCATCGTCTCCTTCGCGAAGCAACTCAAGACCTCCGCCTGATCCGTCCCGCCGCGCGGCACCGCGCGTGCCGCCGGACGTGTCCCACCGACCCGAATCGATCGAATCCTCGAGATCCCCACCATGACGCAAGACCTGCAATCCATCATCGACCTGGCCTGGGAAGGCCGCGCCAACCTGACCTCGGCCAACAGCCCGGAAGTCCGCGCCGCCGTGGACGAGGTGCTGGGCCGCCTGGACGCCGGCACGCTGCGCGTGGCCGAGCGCAAGGCCGTCGGCGAATGGACGGTGCACCAGTGGGTCAAGAAGGCCGTGCTGCTGTCCTTCCGCCTGAACGACAACCGCCAGATGGGCGCCGGCGACATGACCTTCTTCGACAAGGTCCCGACCAAGTTCAGCGGCATGAGCGACGAGGCGCTGCGCGCCACCGGCGTGCGCGTGGTGCCGCCGGCGGTGGCCCGCCGCGGCAGCTTCATGGCCAAGAACGTGGTGCTGATGCCGTCCTACGTGAACATCGGCGCCTACGTCGACGAGGGCACGATGGTGGACACCTGGGCCACCGTCGGTTCCTGCGCCCAGATCGGCAAGAACGTCCACCTGTCCGGTGGCGTGGGCATCGGCGGCGTGCTGGAACCGCTGCAGGCCAACCCGACCATCATCGAGGACAACTGCTTCATCGGCGCCCGCTCCGAGATCGTCGAGGGCGTGATCGTCGAGGAGAACTCGGTGATCTCGATGGGCGTGTACATCGGCCAGAGCACCCCGATCTACGACCGCGAGACCGACACCGTCTCCTACGGCCGCGTGCCGGCCGGCTCGGTGGTCATCAGCGGCAGCCTGCCCAAGAACGACAAGTACAGCCTGTACGCCGCGATCATCGTGAAGAAGGTCGACGCCGGCACGCGCGCGAAAACCAGCATCAACGAGCTCCTGCGCGCCTGACATCGGGCCCACCCCCTACCGGCTTCGCCGGCCCCCTCAAGAGGGGGCGAGCCCGTGAGCCCGGCAAAGCCGGCCTCAGGGCTCCGCTTGGTACAACGAACTATCCGCTTTGGAAGGGACGGAGATGAGCACTGGAAACATGGAGCGCATCCTGCGCCTGATGGCCGAGAAAGGCGCGTCCGACACCTATCTGTCGGCCAACATGCCGGTGCTGATCCGGATCAACGGGCAGATGCTGCAGCTGTCGGACCAGCTGCTGACGCCAGCCCAGCCGCGGGCGCTGATCTCCGAGGTCCTCGACCCGCAGCACCTGGCCGAGCTCGACGCCAACGGCGAGCTCAACATGGCGGTCTCGATTCCCAAGGTCGGCAGCTTCCGGCTCTCGGGCTTCCGCCAGCGCGGCTCGATCGCGGCGGTGTTCCGCCACATCCCGCACGTCATCCCCACGCTGGACAGCCTGTCCCTGCCGCCCGTCCTGGGCAAGCTGATCACCGAGAAGCGGGGCCTGATCCTGATGGTCGGCGCCACCGGCACCGGCAAGAGCACCACGCTCGCGTCGATGCTGGAGCACCGCAACCAGACGATGACCGGTCACATCCTCACGATCGAGGATCCGATCGAATACCTGTTCACCAACAAGCGCTCGCTGGTCAACCAGCGCGAGGTCGGCCGCGACACCGCCTCGCTGAACACCGCGCTGAAGAACGCGCTGCGCCAGGCGCCGGACTGCATCCTGATCGGTGAGATCCGCGACCGCGAGACGATGACCGCGGCGATCTCGTACGCGCTGTCGGGCCATCTGGTGGTCGCCACGCTGCACGGCAACAACAGCTACCACGCGCTCAACCGGATCATGTCCTTCTACACGCCGGAGTCCCGCCCGGCGATGCTGAACGACCTGGGCGCGGGCCTGAAGGCGGTGATCTCGCAGCGCCTGGTGCGCGCCGCCGCGGGCGGCCGCGTGCCCGTCACCGAGATCCTGCTGAACACCAAGCTGATCGCCGAACTGATCGAGCAAGGCGACTTCGCCGGCGTGAAGGAGGCGATGGAGAAGTCCATCGCCGAAGGCTCGCAGAGCTTCGAGGAGCACTTCGCCAAGCTGATCACCGAGGGCACGATCACCCGCGAGGAAGGCCTGGCCTTCGCCGACTCGCCGACCAACCTGCTCTGGCGCCTGCAGAACGACGGTCCCGGCGTCAAGCCCGGCGGCCCGGGCGCGTCGAAGAAGGAAGAGCCGGCCGAGGACACCGCCAACTTCACCTCGATCACGCTGGACGTGCAGCCGGGTTGATGCCCGCCCGCCCTGATCCCATGGACGACGACACCCTTGCGCTGCTCGAGCAGCTGATCGCCCGCGCGTCGGTGACGCCGCAGGATGCCGGCTGCCTGGCGCTGATCGGCGCCCGGCTGGAAGCGGCCGGTTTCGCGCTCGAACGGATGGACAGCGGGCCGGACGACTTCCGCGTCAGCAACCTGTGGGCGGTGCGCCGCGGCGCCGCGGCGGAAGCGCCGGTCCTGGTCTTCGCCGGCCACACCGACGTCGTCCCCACCGGCGATCTGGCCAAGTGGAGCAGCGATCCCTTCGTGCCCACGGTGCGCGACGGTCGCCTCTACGGGCGCGGCGCGGCGGACATGAAGACCTCGCTGGCGGCGATGGTGGTGGCGGCCGAGGCCTTCGTCGCCGCGCATCCGGACCACCGTGGCAGCGTGGCCTTTCTGTTGACCAGCGACGAGGAAGGCCCGGCGCGCGATGGCACCGTCGTCTGCGTCGAGCGCCTGCGCGCGCGCGGCGAGCGGCTGGACTACTGCATCGTCGGCGAGCCGACCTCGGTCGAGCGCCTCGGCGACACGGTCAAGAACGGCCGCCGCGGCTCGCTGTCGGGCAAGCTGCGCGTCATCGGCATCCAGGGCCATGTCGCCTACCCGCAGCTGGCGCGCAATCCGGTGCACCAGGCCGCGCCGGCGCTGGCGGAGCTCGCGGTGACCGAATGGGACGGCGGCAACGCCTACTTCCCGCCGACGACCTTCCAGATCTCCAATATCGCCGCCGGCACCGGCGTGGGCAACGTGATCCCCGGCGAGCTGGTGGTGGACTTCAACTTCCGCTTCTCGACCGAATCGACGCCCGACACGCTGCGCCAACGGGTGCATGCGCTGCTCGAGCGCCATGGGCTGGAATACACGCTGGACTGGTCGCTCTCGGGCGAGCCCTTCCTGACGCCGGTGGGCGCGCTGTCGGCCGCGATCAGCGCGGCCATCGCCGACGAAACCGGCGTCACCACCGAACTCTCCACGACCGGCGGCACCTCGGATGGGCGATTCATCGCCAAGCTGTGCCCCCAGGTGGTGGAATTCGGACCGCTCAATGCGAGCATCCACAAGATCGATGAATACGTGCCGCTGGACCAGATCGCGCCGCTGACGCGCATCTACCGCCGCACGCTGGAGAATTTGCTGCTGTGACGCTGTTGGAATTGATCGAGGCCCAGGCCGCCCGCCTCACCGAGGCGGGCGTTTCATTTGGGCATGGCACCACGAACGCCTTCGACGAGGCCGCCTGGCTGAGCCTGTGGGCGCTGGACCTGCCGCTGGACGCGCTCGACGCGCATGCGGGCGAGCCCGTCGACGACGCGGGCAGCGAGAAGGTGGAGGTCCTGGTCGAGCAGCGCATCGCCACCCGCAAGCCGGCCGCCTACCTGACGCGCGAGGCTTGGCTGCAGGGCGTGCCCTTCTACGTCGACGAGCGCGCCATCGTGCCGCGCAGCTTCATCGCGGAGCTGCTGGCCGACGCGACCATCGATGCCTGGCTGTCGGACCAGACCACCCGCGTGCTGGACCTGTGCACCGGCAACGGCAGCCTCGCCGTGCTGGCGGCGATGGCTTGGCCGGAGGTGTCGGTCGACGCGATCGACCTGAGCGCCGACGCGCTCGCGGTCGCGGCGATCAACGTCGAGCGCCATCAACTCGGCGATCGCGTGCGGCTGCTGCAGGGCGACGGCCTGGCGCCGGCCCAGGGGGCGTATGACCTGATCCTCTGCAATCCGCCCTATGTGAACAGCGCCTCGATGGCTGCGCTGCCCGACGAATACCGCGCCGAGCCCGAGCTCGCGCTGGCCGGCGGCGCCGATGGCATGGACTTCATCCGCCGGCTGCTGGCTGACGCGCCGGCGCGGATGAACGAGCATGCGGTGCTGGTGCTGGAGATCGGCAACGAGCGCGCGTTCTTCGAGGCTGCCTTCCCGCAGCTCGAAGCGGCCTGGCTCGAGACCTCGGCCGGTGAGGACCAGGTGCTGCTGCTGACGCGCGAGGCGCTGGTCGCCGCCGGCTTCGGCGCCGCAGGAGCGTCCGCATGATCACCTTGCGCAACGTGGTGCTGCGCCGCGGCACCAAGGTCGTCCTGGACGATGCGAGCGTCGTGCTGCAGCCCGGCGAGAAGGTCGGCCTGGTCGGCCGCAACGGCGCGGGCAAGTCCAGCCTCTTCGCGCTGCTGACCGACCGGCTGCACAGCGACAAGGGCGACGTCGAGATTCCGCGCCACTGGGCGCTGGCCGAGGTCGCCCAGCACATGCCCGAGACCGACATGCCGGCCACCGAGTTCGTGCTCGAGGGCGACATCCGGCTGATGGCCGCCCGCCAGGCGCTGGCCGACGCGGAAGCGGCCGATGACGGCCACGCGATCGCCGATGCCTACGCGCAGCTGATGGACGCCGGCAGCCTCGATGCCCCGGCCCGCGCGCAGGCGTTGCTGATGGGCCTGGGCTTCAAGGGCACGCAGGTCGATGCGCCGGTGAACAGCTTCTCCGGCGGCTGGCGCATGCGGCTGCAGCTGGCGCGCGCGCTGATGTGCCCGTCCGACCTGATGCTGCTGGACGAGCCCACCAACCACCTGGACCTGGACGCCCTGGTCTGGCTGGAAGCCTGGCTGCAGCGCTATGAAGGCACGCTGATCATCATCAGCCACGACCGCGAATTCCTGGACGCGATCACCAAGGTCACGCTCCATCTGGACGATGCGAAGCTGCATCGCTACGGCGGCAACTACACCGCCTTCGAGTCGATGCGCGCCGAGCGCATGCTCCAGCAGCAGCAGGCCTTCGACAAGCAGCAGGAGCGCATGGCGCACCTGCAGAAGTTCATCGACCGCTTCAAGGCCAAGGCCTCCAAGGCCAAGCAGGCGCAGAGTCGCGTGAAGGCGCTGGAGCGCATGGAGAAGCTCGCGCCGGTGCTCACCGCGTCGGACTTCAGCTTCGAGTTCCGCGAGCCGCTGAACCTGCCCAATCCGATGCTGATGTTCGACACGGTGTCCGTGGGCTACGACACGGACGAGGGCGAGAAGGTCATCGTGCGCGGCATCGACCGCTCGGTGCTGGCGGGCCAGCGCTTCGGCATCCTGGGCGCGAACGGTCAGGGCAAGTCGACCTTCGTGAAGACGGTGGCGCGCATGCAGCGCGCGATGGGCGGCACGATCACCGAGGGCAAGGGCCTGTCGATCGGCTACTTCGCGCAGCAGGAGATGGACGTGCTGCGACCCGACGAGGGGCCGCTGATGCACATGATCCGGCTGGCCAAGGAGGTCAGCCCGAATGCGCGCGAGCAGGAACTGCGCGACTTCCTGGGCCAGTTCCGCTTCGTCGGCGACATGGTCAACCAGGAGGTCGGCAGCCTGTCCGGCGGCGAGAAGGCGCGGCTGGTGCTGGCGATGCTGGTGTGGCAGCGCCCCAACCTGCTGCTGCTGGACGAGCCGACCAACCACCTGGACCTGCAGACGCGCGAGGCGCTGTCGATGGCGCTCAACGAGTTCGAAGGCACCGTCATGCTGGTCAGCCACGACCGCGCGCTGCTGCGCGAGGTCTGCGACGAGTTCTGGCTGGTGGCCGACGGCAAGCTCGCGCCCTTCGATGGCGACCTCGACGATTACCAGCGCTGGCTGCTGGAGCAGTCCAAGGAGGCCGCGAAGCTGGCGAAGGAACAGGCCAAGCAGGCGATTCGCGAGGCGCGGGCCACTGGCAAGGCTGAGGCACCGCCCGTTGCAGCTGCACCGGCCCCGGCCGTCGCGCCGCCACCCGCCGCAGCGCCAGCGCCCGTCAAGCGCGAGGACCGCAAGCTCAGCGGCCAGGCCCGCCAGAAGCTCAATGAGCAGACGCGCCCGCTGCGCAAGGAGATGGAGCAGATCGACGCGAAGATGAAGGCCTGGGCGGAGGAACGCGCGGCGCTGGAAGCGCAGCTCTCCAATCCCGGTCAGACGCCCGCGCAGATCGCCGACGCGGGAAAGCGCCTGAAGGCCATCGGTGACGAGATCGATGAAGCCGAGATGCGTTGGCTGGAACTGAGCGAGCAGGTCGACGCCATTCAATCCGCAGGCTGAGCGCTCGCAAGGCTCAGCGATCTGCGCAGGGCTTTGCCCTCACCTCTCCCTCTCCCGCAACGCGGGAGAGGGTGATCTCACCGAGACCTTCGAACGGGTGGCGTCGAACGGGTGGCTCCGAATGAGCGGCTTCGGACGGGTGGGGCTCCTTCGCGTCCCCTTTTTCCGTGCTGGCGGCGCTCGCCCCAGGCATCGATAGTTCGCCTCAACAGCGGACAAAGACCATTTCAATTGCGTGCAATTGAATTGCTCGCTACATTTCATCCCATGCCGAAGACGATCCCTCCCAGCCAAAAGGACGCCGCCGCCGTCAGCACCGCTGGCGGCCAGCCCTCGATGCCCGCCGGCACCGACTGGCTGAAGCTGGACGTTCAGCTCTGCTTCGCGCTGTATTCGACCTCGCTGGCGATGACCAAGCTCTACAAGCCGCTGCTGGCGCCGCTGGGCCTGACCTACCCGCAATACCTGGTGATGCTGGTGCTGTGGGAGACGGAGGGCCTGGGCGTCTCGGAGCTGGGACAGCGTCTGAGCCTGGATTCCGGCACGCTCACGCCGCTGCTGAAGCGGCTCGAGGCCAGCACGCTGATCGAGCGCCAGCGCGCCCGCGGCGACGAGCGCCGCGTCGAGATCCATCTGACCGCCGCTGGCCGCGCACTGCGCGATCAGGCGGTAGGCATTCCCGAGCAACTGGCCTGCGCCAGCGCCTGCGGGCCGGCCGAGCTCGAATCGCTGACACGCCGTCTGCAGGCCTTGCGCACCAACCTGCTGACCCACCTCGCCGCAGATTCCGCCGCCGATCCCGCCGCGCTCACGGAGAGCGACGGCGAGGACGGCAACCCCTGACCCCAAGCGTTCTTTCCCCTCACCACCAAGGAGCCCCACATGGCCATCGAAAAAGCCCTCTACACCGCCACCGCCACCGCCACCGGCGGCCGCTCCGGCACCGCGCAATCGTCCGACGACCGCCTGAAGGTCCAGCTGTCCACGCCCAAGGCGCTGGGCGGCGACGACGGCGCCGGCACCAACCCGGAACAGCTGTTCGCCGCAGGCTATTCCGCCTGCTTCATCGGCGCGATGAAGGCCGTCTCGGCCCGCAACAAGGTCGCCCTGCCGGCCGAAGTCTCGATCACCAGCGAAGTCGGCATCGGCCCGCACGCCAACAAGCCGGGCGCCTTCGGCATCGCCGTGGCGATGAAGATCTCGGTGCCGGGCATGGACCGCGCGCAGCTGGAAAAGCTGGTGGCCGATGCCCACGAGGTCTGCCCCTACTCGAACGCCACCCGCGGCAACGTCGACGTCACGCTGACGATCGTCTAAGCCTTCCGCGGCGCCCGGTCACCACCGGGTCGAGCACAAAGAAAAGCGCCGGTCATGCCGGCGCCTTTTCATTCATGGGTCCAGCCGTCGACGCGTCACTCCGTCGCGACCGACGAAGCCACTCGCGACGGCTGTGGTTCAGCGTTGCAGCAGGCTGAGCATCAACTCGACGCGCGCCGCCCACGGCGACAGCGCGGCGGCGGACTCATCGCTGGCGCCCACGATGCGTCCCTGCGCGCACCGCGTCGTCCGCCACACCGGCACGCCGGCCTCCTTGAGCGCGCGCACCGGCGCCTCGAGCGCCTGATTCACCGTGCCGTTGCCCGTGCACGCCAGCACCAACCCCTGGAGACCGCCCGCTCGCCAGGCTTCGAGCGACCGCGCATCGGCGCCCGCATGGCTGGCGAGCACCTCCACCCAGGGCCACTGGCTCGCGTCCTCCGGCAACAGCGCCGCGCCGAGCGCCTCGCCCGCCGGCCAATCGCGGAAGCGCCGCACGACGCCCTCCTCCACCACGGCCAGCGGCCCGGCGTCAGGCCCGGCCTCGAAGGCGTCGAGCCGGTAGCTGTGCGTCTTGCGCAGCTCGAGCCCGGACCAGACCTGCCCCGCCACGACAGCGACGACACCTCGCACGCCTTCGCTCTCGGCGACGGCGACGGCGTCCAGCAGGTTCTGCGGGCCATCCGCCTGGATGGCCGTCGCCGGCCGCATCGCGGCGGTCAGCACGACCGGCTTCTCCGGCGCCAGCACGCGCTGCAGCAGGTAGGCGGTCTCTTCCAGCGTGTCGGTGCCGTGCGTGATCACCACGCCGCGGACCTCGGGCCGGTCCAGGTGCTCCCGCACCCGCTTCGCCAGCCGCGCCCAGGTGGCGTGATCCATGTCCTTGCTGTCGAGCTGGGCCAGCTGTTCAGCCTCCAGCGACCTCGCCGCGAGCGCCGGGACCGCCCTCACCAGCGACTCCACCGACAGCGAACCCGCCTTGTAGCCGACGTTGTCCGTGGCGCTGCCGGAGGCGCCGGCGATCGTCCCGCCGGTGCCGATGATCACGAGGGTCTGGGGCGCGCTTTGCAATTTGTCGTCTCCTGTATAAAAATCCAGATGCTGGATGGATTCTCAGGCGGCTTTCGAACCTTCGAAGCCGCTTGGCATGCCAACCAGTCCTCCATGGAATAAAGGCCAGTGCTCGTGGATACACCGCCCAAACTCACCGCCCGCCAACAACAGATCTTCGATCTGGTCCGCGACAGCATCGAGAGCACCGGCTCGCCGCCCACGCGCGCCGAGATCGCGCAGCAGCTCGGCTTCAAGTCCGCGAACGCCGCCGAAGAACACCTGCAAGCGCTCGCCCGCAAGGGCGTCATCGAACTGGTGGGGGGCACCGCGCGCGGGATCCGCCTGCCGTCGACCGCACTGCGCCGGGTCAACCGCGCCCGGGAGCACAGTCAGTTCGCCCTGCCGCTGGCGAGCCTGGCACAACTGACGCTGCCGCTGGTCGGCCGGGTCGCTGCCGGCGCGCCCATCCTCGCCGAGGAACATGTGGAGCAGCACTATAGCGTCGACCCCTCGATGTTCTCGAAGGCGCCGGACTTCCTGCTGCGCGTGAAAGGCATGAGCATGAAGGACATCGGCATCATGGACGGCGACCTGCTCGCCGTGAAGAAGATCAGCGAAGCGCGCAACGGCCAGGTCGTCGTCGCGCGCCTGGGTGACGAGGTCACCGTGAAGCGCTTCCAACGCCACCCGGATGGCATCCGACTTCTCCCGGAGAACGCCGATTTCGCCCCGATCGAGGTCACGCCGGATGAGCAGTTCGCCATCGAAGGCCTGGCCGTCGGATTGATCCGCTCCGGCGGGTTTCACTGAGCGGGTGCGAGTGCTGCATGGCTGCGCGAAAGACGCACACGAAAGCGGCTTCGGCCGCTGAATGCCTCACGCTGCGGCAAATTCCCAACATCGGTCCCGCGATGGTTCGGGATTTTGAATCGATGGGGATTCGGCAGCCTGCGGATCTCATCGGCGCCGATGCATTCGCGCTCTATCAGCGGATTTGCAAACTGACCGGCAAGCGCCACGATCCCTGTGTGCTGGATACCTATATGGCGGCCGTCGATTTCATGAACGGCGCCTCGCCCAGAGATTGGTGGAGTTATACCGCCCAGCGCAAGCGCGAGTATCCGGACCTCTGAATATTCTGCGGGCGTGACCCGCCTTAACCAGAATGAGACCGGAACGGGCAAAGAAAAAACCCTGCCGATTTGCATCGACAGGGTTTCAATATTGGCGGAGTGGACGGGGCTCGAACCCGCGACCCCCGGCGTGACAGGCCGGTATTCTAACCAACTGAACTACCACTCCAGATACGACGCTGTTGAGCGCGTCGATATCGTTCGCGAACAAGTTTCGCTGCAAGCCAACGGATCCATTCAGAACCGCGATGCAGCCAAGCCTTGTCAAACTTGGCGTCCCCTAGGGGATTCGAACCCCTGTAATCACCGTGAAAGGGTGGTGTCCTAGGCCTCTAGACGAAGGGGACTGAACCTTCTTGCTGTGACTCGGTCAGTGCGTACCGGCAACCCAGACTCCCAAGGAATCTGGTGGAGGTAAGCGGGATCGAACCGCTGACCTCTTGCATGCCATGCAAGCGCTCTCCCAGCTGAGCTATACCCCCGAATGCTGACGCATCGAATCGGTACGCTGCCCGAGCCTCAACTGTGTTGGCGGAGTGGACGGGGCTCGAACCCGCGACCCCCGGCGTGACAGGCCGGTATTCTAACCAACTGAACTACCACTCCAGATACTCAGAATCTTTCGATTCCTTCGCATCAAACTGGTCTCGCTTTGATTCGATCAATGACTTGACCGCTTCTCCGCGTCGATTTCGTTACTATACCTGATTTTGACAACACTCAAATCGAGTTCCGAAGAATTTTCGATTTTCACGTTCAATCTCAGTCAGTAACCAAGCTCGAAAACTTGGCGTCCCCTAGGGGATTCGAACCCCTGTAATCACCGTGAAAGGGTGGTGTCCTAGGCCTCTAGACGAAGGGGACTGAACCTTCTTCCTTGAACCGCGCGCCACGCAAACCGAAGTTTGGTGGAGGTAAGCGGGATCGAACCGCTGACCTCTTGCATGCCATGCAAGCGCTCTCCCAGCTGAGCTATACCCCCTTTGGGGATTCGAACCGATTCGTTTCAGCTGTTTTTGAATCTCATCGGGGAGCTCGCGCTCCCCGTTTTGATTCGCCGTCTGCTGCTTCGAAGTTCGTTTCGAACAACGCGCTGTTCAAGCGAGAACGAGAGTATAGAACGAGATTTAAACGGAACGCAAGCGGTTCAACAAAATTTCTTTGTCGAAGAGTTCCAGCACCGCATCGACCGACGGCGTCTGCGCGCGGCCGCAGGCCAGCACGCGCACCGGGATGGCCAGTTGCGGCATCTTCAGGCCGTGCGCCGCGATCGTTTCCTTGATGGCGGCGCTGATGGAAGCCTTGTCCCAGCTGGCCAGCGCCTCGAGCTTGTCGGCGAACGCGAGCACGGCCGGCTTGACCGCGTCGGTCAAGTGCTGCACGCGGTCGGCCTCGCTGGGCGTCACCGGCGACACGTACATCGCCAGCCAGTCCGCCAGCGCGACCGTCGTGCTGCAGCGGTCCTTGAACAGGCCGCACATCGCCTCCAGCCGCTGCGGCGCGCTCAGGCCGCGCTTGGCCAGTTGAGCGCTCACCAGTTCCGCCAGACGGGCGTCATCGGCCAGCTTGATGTAATGCGCATTGACCCATTCCAGCTTGGCCGGGTCCCACTGCGCGGGGCTCTTGGAAATGTGACTGCCGTCGAACCACGACACCAGCTGCTCGCGCGAGAACAGCTCGTCGTCGCCGTGGCTCCAGCCCAGGCGCGACAGGTAGTTCAGCATCGCCTCGGGCAGATAACCGTTGTCCTCGTAGGCGGTCACGCTGACTGCGCCGCGGCGCTTGGACAGCTTCAGCCCGTCATCGCCCAGGATCACCGGGATGTGCCCGAAGGCCGGCAAAGGTGCGCCCAGCGCATTGAACAGGTTGATCTGCCAGGGCGTGTTGTTGATGTGCTCGTCGCCGCGGAAGACATGGGTGATCTTCATGTCCCAATCGTCGACCACCACCGCGAAGTTGTAGGTCGGCACGCCGTCCGGACGCAACAGGATCAGGTCGTCGATCTCGCGGTTGTTGATCGTGATGGTGCCCTTGACCAGGTCGTCCCAGCTGACATCGCCGTCGATCGGATTCTTGAATCGGACCACCGGCGACACGCCGGCCGGGATCACCGGCAGCGTCTTGCCTGGCTCCGGGCGCCAGGTGCCGTCGTAGCGGCGCTTCTCGCCGCGCGCTTCCTGGCCGGCCTTCATCGCGGCCAGCTCCTCGGGCGAGCAGTAGCAGCGGTAGGCGGTGCCCGCGGCGATCATCTGCTCGATCACCGCGTGGTAGCGCTCCAGGCGCTGCATCTGGTAGACCGGGCCCTCGTCGTAGTCGAGCCCCAGCCACTTCATCGACGCCAGGATCTGGTCGACCGAATCCTGCGTCGAACGCGCGACATCGGTGTCCTCGATGCGCAGCACGAATTCGCCGCCGTGGTGACGCGCATAGGCCCACGAGAACAGCGCGGTGCGGGCCGTGCCCAGGTGCAGGAAGCCCGTCGGCGACGGCGCGATGCGGGTGCGGATGGGAGAGGTCATAGCGAGTTCAAACCACGGGCCAGGTCGGCCTTGATGTCTTCGATGTCTTCGAGGCCCACCGCGACGCGGATCAGCCCCTGCGTGATGCCGGCCGCCTGGCGTTGCGGCTCGGTGAGCCGGCCGTGCGAGGTGCTGGCCGGATGGGTGATGGTGGTCTTGGTGTCGCCGAGGTTGGCGGTGATGGAGCAGATGCGTGTCTGGTCGATCACGTGGAAGGCGGCGGCGCGACCGCCGTCCTCGGCCGCCCGGGCGCCGCCCTTGACGATGAAGGACACCACCGCCCCGCCCTGCCCGCCCTGCTGGCGCATCGCGAGCTCATGCTGCGGGTGCGACTTCAGGCCGGGGTAATAGACGCGCTCGACGCCGGGATGGGCCTCCAGCCATTCGGCCAGCCGCGCGGCGCTGGCGGTCTGCGCCTTCATGCGCACCGACAGCGTCTCCATGCCCTTGAGCACGACCCAGGCGTTGAACGGCGACAGCGACATGCCCACCGACCGCATCACCGGCGTGAACACCTCGTCCACATGTTTCGACGACGCGCAGATCGCGCCGGCGATCACGCGGCCCTGGCCATCGAGGTACTTGGTGCCGGAGTGGATGATGAAGTCCGCGCCCATCTTCGCCGGCTGCTGCAGCGCGGGGGATGCGAAGCAGTTGTCGACCGCGAGCAGCGCACCGTGGCCGTGCGCGATGTCCGCCAGCGCGGCGACATCGCAGACCTCGGTCAGCGGATTGGTCGGGGTCTCGGCGAACAGCAGCCTGGTGTTGGGCTGCAGCGCGTTCTTCCATTCCGTCAGGTCGGTCTGCGAGACGAAGGTCGTCTGGACGCCGAACTTGCCGAACTCGCCCTGCAGCAGCTTGATCGTCGAGCCGAAGACCGAGCGCGAGCACACGACGTGATCGCCGGCCTTCAGCAGGCCCATCACGAGCAGCATGATCGCGGACATGCCCGAGGACGTCGCGATGCAGGCCTCGGTGCCCTCCAGCGCCGCGAGCCGGCGCTCCATCATCATCACCGTCGGATTGGAGAAGCGGCTGTAGACGAAGGCCTCCTCCTCGTTGGCGAAGCGGCGCGCGGCGGTGGCCGCGTCCGGATGCACGAAGGAGCTGGTCAGGTACAGCGCCTCGGAGTTCTCGCCCCAGGGCGACGGCGGCAGGCCCTCGCGGACCGCGAGCGTGTCCAGGCGCGCGTCGGCCGGCAGGTCCACGCGCGGGATGCCCCCTTGCTTTTCGTTGGCCATCATTGGTCTCCGCCGCTCTGCAGCGCGAGGCGGCTGCGCGCCGGCAGGTCCTCCTCCTCGGGCTGCGACTTGCGCTGCGCCTGCAGCGTCGCGAAGTCCTCGGCCGACACGTCGCCGGTGATGTACTGGCCGTCGAAGCAGGAGGCCTCGAAGCCGTTCAGCCCCGGACGCAGCTGGGCGACGACGCGTTTCATCGCGTCGACGTCCTGGTAGATCAGCGCATCGGCGCCGATGAACTGGCGGATCTCCTCAATCGAGCGGCCATGGGCGATCAACTCCTCCTTCGTCGGCATGTCGATGCCGTAGACGTTGGGGAAGCGCACCGGCGGCGCGGCCGAGGCCAGGTAGACCTTGTTGGCGCCGGCCTCGCGGGCCATCTGGACGATCTCCTTGGAGGTCGTGCCGCGCACGATGGAATCGTCGACCAGCAGCACATTGCGGCCCTTGAACTCCAGGCCGATCGCGTTGAGCTTCTGGCGCACCGACTTCTTGCGCGTGGACTGGCCCGGCATGATGAAGGTCCGGCCGACGTAGCGGTTCTTGACGAAGCCCTCGCGGTACGGCTTGCCGATGCGGTGCGCCAGCTGCATCGCCGACGGGCGGCTCGATTCCGGGATCGGGATGACGACGTCGATCTCGCTGGGCGGGATCGTCGAGATCAGGCGCTGGGCCAGCGTCTCGCCCATGTTCAGGCGCGCCTGGTAGACCGAGATGCCGTCCATCACCGAGTCCGGGCGCGCCAGGTAGACGAACTCGAACATGCAGGGGTTCAGCGTCGGGTGCTCGGCGCACTGCTGCGTGTGGAGGGTGCCGCTGGTGTCGATGAACAGGGCCTCGCCGGGCGCGAGGTCGCGCGTCAGCGTGTGGCCGGTGCCCTCGAGCGCGACGCTCTCGCTGGCCACCATCACCTCGCCGTCGCCCGACTGGCCGAAGCACAGCGGCCGGATGCCATAGGGATCGCGGAAGGCGAGCAGGCCATGACCGGCGATCAGCGCGATCACGCCGTAGGATCCCTTGATGCGCTTGTGCACCGTGCCCACGGCCTTGAAGATCTGTGCCGGCGTCAGCGGCAGGTCGCGGCCGGCCATCTCCAGCTCATGCGCCAGCACGTTGATCAGCACCTCGGTGTCGCTCTCGGTGTTGATGTGGCGGCGATCGACCTCGAACAGCTCGTCCTTCAGCGCATGCGCGTTGGTCAGGTTGCCGTTGTGGACCAGCACGATGCCGTAGGGCGCGTTGACGTAGAACGGCTGGGCCTCTTCCTCGGAGTAGGCATTGCCGGCGGTCGGGTAGCGGACCTGGCCCAGGCCCACGTTGCCGGGCAGCGCGCGCATGTTGCGGGTGCGGAAGACGTCGCGCACCATGCCGCGCGCCTTGTGCATGAAGCACTTGTGGCCCTGCATCGTGACGATGCCGGCCGCGTCCTGACCGCGGTGCTGCAGCAGCAGCAGCGCGTCATAGATCAGCTGGTTGACCGGCGCCTTGGAAATCACACCGACGATGCCGCACATGGGAGGTCCTTCAATGCTCTGGAAACGGGAGGAAAGCGAAGACCCGGGCGCTCGTGACGCTCAGGCCGGAATGTAGTCGTGCAGCGCCGCCGGCAACAGCGGCCGCAGCTGCGTCAGCGCCGCCTGCAGCCAGGGCGCGGCCTGCGATTCGGTCCAGGCTTGCGAGCGCACCGCCGGTGTCATGCCGACGATGACGGTGGCCAGCAGCGCCAGCAGCAGCGCGCGCAGCACGCCGAAGGCCGCGCCGCCGAGCCGGTCGATCACGCCCAGCGGTGTCGCGTGGATCAGCGCCCGGACCAGCTTCGCGCCCAGGCCCCACACCAGCAGGACGAGGATGAAGCCCAGCACCAGTCCCAGCGCATGGATCAGCGCCGGGCCGACCTTCTCCGGCGGGATGAAGCGCTCGATGAACGGGGCGACGAAGGGCGAGGCCAGGTAGGCCACACCCCAGCCCGCGATCGTCATCAACTCGAACACCAGGCCGCGCCAGGCGCCCAGCAGCACCGAGATCGCCAGCAGGCTCAGCAGCGCGATGTCGACCCAGTTCATCGCGGTGCTCCGCGACGGGCAACTGGCGATCGGGGCGCGAAGCGTTCATGGCCGGGCATCGTCCTGGTCTCCGTGCCGGCCCGTCAGAGCGTCAGCACGGCCGAGGAGAGGCCACCGCCGCGCACCTTCGCCGCGACCTTGTCCGCCTCGTCCCGCGAATTGAACGGCCCCACCCGCACGCGGATGCGCTTGCCGTCGGCGGTCTCGACCGCCTGCGTGTAGGTCTTCAGCCCGAGCCGCTCGACCTTGGCGCGCACGTCCTGCGCGGCCTTGCCATCGGCGTAGGCACCGACCTGGACGATGAAGCGCGCGCCACCGGCGGCGGCGTCGGGTTTGCGGTCCGACGCGGACCGGCCTTCCAGCAAGGCCTGCGCGCGGGCGGCGTCGGCCGACCGGGTGTCGGGCTTCGATTCGGGCTTGGCTTCGGGCTTGCGCTCCGGCTTGGCCTCGGGCTTCGGCTCGGGCTTGCGCTCCGGCTTGCTGCTTTCGGGCTTGCTGCTTTCAGGCTTGGACTCGGCCCGCGTGTCGGGTCTGGACTCCGGCTTGGGCTCGACGCGGGCCGGGCGCGCCGGTTCGGCCATCGTGGCGCGTTCGTCGGGCTGCGTCGCCATGCGCGTCGGCGGCATCGCCTGCGCGACCTGCTGCTCCGGCGTCGCGGTCTGGGGCGGCGGCACCGCGCGGTCGGCGGCGGCCTGCTCGGCGGACTCGGTGATGATGCCGCGACCGGCATCGCCATCGGCGGCCGGGGGACGCGCGGTCTGGGCGGTCGGCGCCGGGATGTTCAGCGGCGCGGCGCCGTCCTTGCGCGGGATGTCGATCGGCAGGTCCACCGGGATGGGACGGGGCTGGGTCTCGAACAGCAGCGGGAACACGATCACCGCCACTCCCACCAGCACCGCCGCACCGATCAGGCGCCGCCGGGCCCGCAGGCGCAGTTGCTGGACGTCGTCCACCGCCTCGGCGCCACCGCGGGCACGGCCACGGCCACCGTCGCCGGCGCGCCCCCGCTCGGCACCGCGGTCGCCGGCCTCATTCGCTTCGCCGCGCTTCAGGAAGGAAAGAAATCCCATGTACTCGGAAGACCTGGTTGGTGCCGCGCCGCCCCGGAGCGGAAAGCGGCCCTGGCGCATCTGCGGACAGGGCCGCCGACTTCAATCGCGACAGATTCGAATGCAGCGTTGCGACGCGTTCAACGCGCGGTTGGCGCGGCATGGGCGGTCCCTCAGGGCGCGGCTTCCGGCTGGACGCCGCCGCCCAATCTCGGGATGCCGTGCTTGAGGATGCCGCCCACGGTGAAGAACGAACCAAAGACCAAAATTCTATCAGCGGGGTCCGCCTCGGCCGCCGCGGCGGCCAGCGCCGAGGCGGGGTCCGGATGCAGAGAACTGCCCACTTCCTTCGGCGTCTGCAGCGCGCCGGCGACGCGGGCCTCGTCGAAGCGCTGCTGGAGCGCCTGGGCGGTCGCCGCACGGGCGATCGGCAGGTCGCAGAAGTGCCAGTGATCGATCAGCGGCGAGATCCGCGCCAGGATGTTGGCCAGGTCCTTGTCGGCCATCGCGCCGAACACCGCGCGGGTGCGCGGGTAGAAGCCCATCTGGTCCAGGTTCTGCGCCAGCGCCGCCACCGCGTGCGGGTTGTGCGCCACGTCCAGCACCAGCATCGGCGAGCCCGGGATCACCTGGAAGCGCCCCGGCAGCTCCACCAGCGCCAGGCCGGCGCGTACCGCCTGGGCGGAGATCGGCAGCCGCTCGTACAGCGCCTCGAACACGGCCAGCACGCCGGAGGCATTCAGCAGCTGGTTCACGCCACGCAGCGCCGGATACGACATGCCGCTGTAGCGGCGCGAGCGCCCCGCCCACTGCCACTGCTGCCGGTCGCCCGAATAGGTGAAATCGTGGCCCAGCTGGCGCAGGTCGGCCCCGATCGAGGCCGCATGCGCGGCGATCGAGGCGGGCGGCATCGGGTCGGAGACGATCACCGGCTTGCCCGGGCGCATGATGTGCGCCTTCTCGCGGCCGACCGATTCGCGGTCCGGGCCCAGGTATTCGGTGTGGTCCAGGTCGATGCTGGTGATGACGCTGCAGTCGGCATCGATCGCGTTGACCGCGTCCAGCCGCCCGCCCAGGCCGACCTCCAGGATCACCAGGTCCAGCGGCTCCGCGGCCAGGCGATGCAGGATCGCGAGCGTCGTGAACTCGAAATAGGTCAGGGTCAGCTCGCCGCGCGCGCGCTCGACGGCCTCGAAATGCGGCAGCAGCGACGCGGCATCCACCGGCGCCCCGCCGACGCGGCAGCGCTCCTGGAAGTGCACCAGGTGCGGCTTGATGTAGAGGCCGACGCGGTAGCCGGCCTGCAGCGCGATGCTCTCCAGCATCGCGCAGGTCGAGCCCTTGCCGTTGGTGCCGGCGACCATGACGACGGGCGTGTCCGCGCCGAAGCGCAGGCCCAGCCGGTCGCGCACCTCGGCGACCCGGGCCAGCGTCATGTCGATCTCCTTGGGATGCAGCCGCTCGCAGCGCGACAGCCACGCCTCCAGCACCGGCTGGGCGTCGCCGCCCGGGGCCAGTTGCGGGATCGACAGGTCGTTCGGGGAAGAAGTCATCGGAATGTCCAAGGCTCAAATGAAGACGGCCAGACCGGGAGGGGTCTGGCCGTGCTGAGGACCGGAACCGCCGCGGGCGGTTCGGCGGCGCGCCGTCAGGCGACCGCGTCGGCGCTCTGGCGCTGCAGGATGGCCAGGTTGCGGGCGATGACCTCGCGCAACTTGCGGCGGTCCACGATCATGTCGATCGCGCCCTTCTCCATCAGGAACTCGGCGCGCTGGAAGCCCGGGGGCAGCTTCTCGCGCACGGTGTTCTCGATCACGCGCGGGCCCGCGAAGCCGATCAGCGCCTTGGGCTCGGCGATGACCAGGTCGCCAACGAATGCGAAGCTGGCCGAGACACCGCCCATCGTCGGGTCGGTCAGCACGCTGACGTAGGGCAGCTTCGCCTTGGCCAGGCGCGTCAGCGCGGCATTGGACTTGGCCATCTGCATCAGCGAGAGCAGGCCTTCCTGCATCCGCGCGCCGCCGGTGGCGGTGAAGCAGATGAAGGGGGTCTTCTGCTCCAGCGCGGTCTCGACGCCGCGCGCGAAGCGCTCGCCGACCACGGAGCCCATCGAGCCGCCCATGAAGTCGAACTCGAAGCAGGCGGCGACGACCGGGATGCTCATCACCGCGCCGCCCATCACGACCAGCGCGTCGGTCTCGCCGGTGTTCTCCAGCGCTTCCTTGAGGCGGTCGGGATACTTCTTGCTGTCCTTGAACTTCAGCGCGTCGACCGGCAGCACCTCCTGGCCGACCTCGTAGCGCCCTTCCCCGTCCAGGAACGCGTCCAGGCGGGCGCGGGCGCCGATGCGGTGGTGGTGGCCGCACTTCGGGCAGACGTTGACGTTCTGCTCGAGGTCGGTCTTGTAGAGCACCGTCTCGCAGGACGGGCACTTGATCCACAAGCCTTCCGGCACCGTGCGGCGCTGGTCGGGGTCGGTCTGCTGGATCTTGGGCGGAAGAAGTTTCTCAAGCCAACTCATGGCGGGCTCCTATGTCTGTCGCGAAACGCGAAAGCGGGGCAGATTGCCCCGCTCAGGCGTCCAGCGCGGCGCGGATGTCTCGGATGAAGGCCGCAGCCTGGATCGAGACATTATCCCTGGATTGCACCTCGATCAGCTGAACCAGGGCCGAACCGATCACCACCGCGTCCGCATGCCGGGCCACGGCGGCGGCCGTCGCCCCGTCACGGATGCCGAAACCCACGCCCAGCGGCACCTTCACATGCCGGCGCAGGCGCGGCATCGCGTCGGCGACGGCGCCGGTGTCCAGGTGGCCGGCGCCGGTCACCCCCTTGAGCGAGACGTAGTAGACGTAGCCGCTGGCCAGCCGGCCCAGACGCTCGACGCGCTCGTCGGTGGAAGTCGGCGCCAGCAGGAAGATCGGATCCAGTCCCTTGGCCTTGAGCGCGGTGGCGAAGGCCTCGCACTCCTCGGGCGGATAGTCGACCACCAGCACGCCATCGACGCCGGCCGCCTTGGCCTCGGTGACGAAGCGCTCCAGGCCGAAGCGCTCGACCGGATTCGCGTAGCCCATCAGCACGACCGGCGTGTCCGCATCCTGCTGGCGGAAGGCGCGCACCATCTCCAGCACATGGGTCAGCGTGATGCCCTTCTGCAGCGCGCGCTCGCTGGCGCGCTGGATGACGGGGCCGTCGGCCATCGGATCGGAGAACGGCACCCCCAGCTCGATGACGTCGGCGCCGGCCTGGGCCATCGCCAGCATCAACTCGACCGTCACGTCGGCATAGGGATCGCCCGCGGTGACGTAAGGGATCAGCGCCTTGCGGCCCGCGGCGGCCAGCCGCGCGAACGTGGCCTGGATGCGGCTCATTGGGCACCTCCTTTCACGGCGTGGCCGGCCATCGAGGGCCGGTCGAAGTACTCGGCGCCCGACAGGTCGGCGACGGTGCCGATGTCCTTGTCGCCGCGGCCGGACAGGTTCACCAGCAGGTGCTGGTCGGGACGCATCGCCGGCGCGAGCTTGATCGCGTGCGCGAGCGCGTGGCTCGATTCCAGCGCCGGGATGATGCCCTCGGTGCGGCACAGCCGATGGAAGGCGGCGAGCGCCTCGGCATCGGTGGCGCCGACGTACTCGGCGCGGCCGATGTCCTTCAGGTAGGCGTGCTCGGGCCCGACGCCCGGATAGTCCAGGCCGGCGGAGATCGAGTGGGTCTCGATGATCTGGCCGGCCTCGTCCTGCAGCAGGTAGGTGCGGTTGCCGTGCAGCACGCCCGGCGAACCGGCGCTCAGCGTGGCCGCGTGCTTGGGCGTGTCGACGCCCTGCCCCGCTGCCTCGACGCCGATCAGTCGCACGTCCTGATGCGGGATGTAGGGATAGAAGATGCCGATCGCGTTGCTGCCGCCGCCGACGCAGGCGATGACCGCATCGGGTTGCTTGCCGATCATCTGCGGCATCTGGACCAGGCATTCGTCGCCGATGATGCGCTGGAAGTCTCGGACCATCATCGGATACGGATGCGGGCCGGCCACGGTGCCGATGATGTAGAAGGTCGACTCGATGTGGGTGACCCAGTCGCGCATCGCCTCGTTGAGCGCGTCCTTGAGCGTCTTGGAGCCGGACTCCACCGGGACGACCTTCGCTCCAAGCAGGTTCATCCGGTAGACGTTGGGCGACTGGCGCTTCACGTCCTCCGAGCCCATGTAGACGACGCACTCCATGCCATAGCGGGCGCAGATCGTGGCGGTGGCCACGCCGTGCTGGCCGGCGCCGGTCTCGGCGATGACGCGCTTCTTGCCCATGCGGCGCGCCAGCAGCGCCTGGCCGATGGTGTTGTTGACCTTGTGCGCGCCGGTGTGGTTCAGGTCCTCCCGCTTGAGGAAGATCTGCGCGCCGCCCAGCTCGCTGCTCAGGCGCCGGGCGTGATAGATCGGGCTCGGACGGCCGACGAAATGGGCCAGCTCGTACTGGAACTCGCGGATGAACTCCGGATCCTGGCTGTAGCGGGCGTAGGCCTCATTCAGCTCGTCGAGCGCATGGATCAGCGTCTCGGCGACGAAGCGGCCACCGTAGTAGCCATGGGCGTTGGCGGTCGGCACGGGGCCGAAGCGGCCTTGCGCGTCAGGCTGCGCATAGCCGGCCAGCGGTCCCGTGACGAACGGGATCGAATCGGGGATGGTCTTGGGCATGAGGGGTCCTCTATGAGGATGCCCGCGCGCTTCGAAGCGGAATCAGGCCGACTTCAGGCGGTCGGCCTCGCGCACGGCATCGCAGAACTGGCGGATCTTCACGGCGTCCTTGAGGCCCTTGGCGGCCTCCACGCCGGAGCTGACGTCAACGGCCCAGGGCCGGACCTGCCGCACGCCATCGATCACGTTGGCTGCACTCAACCCACCAGACAAAACGACCGGAGAGGGAACGCTTGGAGGCAGCAGTGACCAATCGAAGACCTTTCCGCCTCCGCCGTAGCCGTCGACGAAGGCGTCGACCAGCACGGCCTGGGCGCGGGAGAAACGAGTCGCGAAGTCTAGCAAATCGAAGCCCGGCGCCATGCGCGCCGCGCGCAGATAGGGGCGCGACCAGCGGTCGCAGTCCTCGGGCGACTCGTCGCCGTGAAACTGCAGCGTCAGCGTCGGGATCGCGGCCAGCGCCGCTTCGATCGCCGCGGGCTCGGCGTTGACGAACAGGCCCACCGGCGTCACGAACGGCGGCAGGCGCCGCGCCAACTCGGCGGCGCGCGCGACGCTCACGGCGCGCGGGCTCTTCTCGTAGAACACCAGGCCGATCGCGTCGGCGCCGGCCTCGACGGCGGCATCGACATCGGCTTCGCGGGTCAGGCCGCAGATCTTGATTCGGGTTCGGCTCATGGGACGCCAGTCTAGGCAGGTTCTCGGACGGCGAGGCCTCCGCTCACGGCAACCAGTCCATCGCGGCGGTGTGCCGCGGCAGGTTCAGGTGGTCGTCGTAGGTCGGGCCGACGAAGTACAGCCCGTCCGGCGGGAAGGTCGGCGCCGCCGCGTCGCGCGAGCGCGCCGCCAGCACCTCGTCCATCCACGCGGGCGGCTTCTGTCCGGCACCGACCGCGACCAGGCAGCCCATGATGTTGCGGATCATGTGATGCAGGAAGGCGATGCCGTCGAACTCGAAGCGCCAGTAGGCGCCGCGCTTCTCGATGCGGATGCCGTGCAGGATCTTCACCGGCGAGGCGGCCTGGCACTCCGACGAGCGGAAGGAGCTGAAGTCATGCTCGCCGACCAGGCGCGAGGCCGCGTCGCGCATCGCCTCGCCATCCAGCGGGCGGAAGGTCCACCCCACCCCGCCGGCCTGGATGGACGGGCGCACGTTGGACTCCAGCAGCAGGAACCAGTAGCGGCGGCCGCGCGCCCAGTTGCGCGCATGGAAGTCCTCGCCGGGAAAGGCGGCCCACTGGATCGCGATGTCGCGCGGCAGGTAGCGGTTGACGCCACGCACCCAGGAGAAGGCTTCGCGCGCCACCGGCGAATCGAAGTGGACCACCTGGTTGAGCCCATGGACGCCGGTGTCGGTGCGGCCGGCGCAGATGGTGCGGATCGGTTGCGCGACGAACTGCGCCAGCGCCGCTTCCAGCGCGTCCTGCACCGTGCCGCCGCCGGGCTGGCTCTGCCAGCCCTTGTAGGCTTCGCCGCGATAACTCACGCCCAGCGCCACGCGCATGCAGGTCTCCGAACTCGAAAGGAAGCCGCCAAAAAGAAAAGGCGCCCGGCCAGGCCGAGCGCCTTGTCGTGAACCGGCCGCAGTTTAGCGAAGCTGGTCCAGCATCTGCTGAGCGCGGTCGCGCACCGGACCGGAGGCCTTGCCGACCAGCTCCTGCAGCACGTCGCGCGCGCCTTCGGTATCGCCGATCTGGCGGAACTCCTCGGCCAGCTCCAGCTGACGCTGCAGCGCCTCGTCGTCGTTCGGGTCGATGCTGTCCAGGTCGACACCCAGGTCATCCAGGCTCATCGTGTCCGGGGTCGACCGGGTGTCCGGCAGCGCGTCCAGGGCCGGCAGGTCGATCGAGGCGATGTCCTGGGTCTCGAACGACTGGCCCGACTTCCCATGGCTCGCCGGCGCGTCGGACGGCAGGTCCAGGTCGATGCTCGACAGGTCGAAGTCCAGCGACGACGGATCGTGCGCGGGCGCCGGGGCCGGCGCGCCGCCCAGGTCGTCCAGGTCACCGAGGTCGAACTCCAGCTCGCGGGCATTGGACGGGGCCGGAGCCGCCGGCGGCGTGCTCAGGTCCAGATCCATGTTCATCGGCGCCTGGCTGGCGGACGACGGCAGCGCCTGCGTGGCGGCCATGGCCGGTGCCGGTGCGGGCGGCGACGCCAGGTCCAGGTCGAGGTCCAGGTCCATCAGGCTGGACGGACCGCTGTCGCGCGGCGCGGTGGCGGCGGCGGTCGCCGCGGCACGGGCGATCGCGCCGCTACCCGGGTGCGCGAGGCCTGCGGCGGGCAGCGTGCTGGCGTTCATCGGCTCGGGGCGCTCATCGTCGCTCTCGAACATCGTCGGCGCGCCGCCGGGCTGGTACAGCGGATTCTCCGGATCGACCTGGCGGCCGAGTTCCTGCACCTTGGTCCAGTCCTCGCCCTGCCCCTTGGTCTCGGCGTAGAGCTGCACGGCCAGTTGCTCGAAGCCCTTGATGTCGCGGCGCTTGCCGTAGACCTCGAGCAGCTTCAGGCGGATGGCCAGGCGTTCGGGATTGGCGCGCAGCGCTTCCTTCAGGATTTCCTCGGCCTGCAGGTCGCGGCCGTAGGCCAGGTAGACATCGGCCTCGGCGACCGGGTCCACGTCGCCGATCGCGTCAAGCTGGCTCAGCGAGTAGCTCATCGACGACTGGCCGGTGGTCGACGCGTCACGGGTGTCGACGCGCTGGCCGCCGCTATGGCCGAAAAAAGAATCCGGCGCCAGGCGGCTCTCGGCGAAGGCGGTCTCCGAGCGGGAGGCCGCGTCGCGGCGGGCGCGCCAGCGGTTGTAGCCGATGCCGCCGGCGATCACCGCCAGCGCCGCGACCAGCGCGGGCAGGTAATCGCCGAGCGAGTCCAGGAAGCCGGGCTCCTCCGGTTCCGCGTGCGGCGCGGGCACGGCGCGCGGCGCCGACGCGGCGACCGGACGCGAGGCCGGCGCTTCGGCGACGGTGGCCGAGGCCGGCGCGGATGCGGCGGCGGGCGCTTCCGAAGCGGGCGGCACGTTCGCGGCCACGCTCACCGGCGGCGTCACCACCGGGGCGGGCGCCGGCGCGGGAGCGGGGGCAGGCGCCGGAGCGGGCGCGGGGGCCGGTGCGGCGGCGGTCGCCGTCGGCGCGGACGGCTTCGCGGCGGCGGAGAGCTTCTTCAGCTCCTCGACGTTGCGGGTCAGCTCGGCGACGCGCGCCGCGGAGTCCTTTTTCTCGGTGTCCTTGGAGACCTTGGCCTCGCCGCCGGTGGCGACGTTGGGCTTGCTCAGGGTCAGCTTGTCGGGCGTGGCGGAGATCGCCGGCTTGCGGTCCTCGACGGCCGCCTGCACCGAGCCCTTGGCCTGGCGGGCATTCTCGTCGGGCTTGAGCGTCGGCGCGGCTTCCGCCAAGCGCTGGCGGTAGCCGCCGAAGTCACTGCTCTGCGCCTGGATGACGCGGCGCGCCTCCTGCGGCGTGATCGACTGGACCGACTCGCTGCCCGGCACCGACAGCACCGCGCCGGACTTCAGCCGGTTCATGTTCTGGCCGATGAACGCGTCGGGGTTGCTGCGGTACAGGCCGACCAGCATCTGGTCCAGCGACACGCCCGCAGGCTGGGTGCGCGAGGCGATGCGCGACAGCGTGTCGCCCGGCTTGACGGTGTATTCGGAGTCGCCCGTGGCCGGCGCCGGAGCGGCCGGTGCAGCGGACGGGGCCGGTGCCGGACGCGGCGTGCGCGCGGTCACGGCCGGCGCGGGCGGCTGGCTGACCGGGGTGGCCGGCGCGGAGGACACCGGCGCCTGCGTGCGCGCGGTCGCCGGCGACGGCGCGGGCGCCGAGATCACCGGCGAGGTGGTCGGTTCGGCCGGACGCCCGACGTTGTTGCTCGGCGGATCGAACAGCAGCGTGAACTCGCGGGTCAGGCGGCCGCTGGACCAGTTCACCTCGAGGATGACGTCGACGAAGGGCTCCTGCACCGCGCGGTCGCTGGACAGGCGCAGGTAGGGGCGGCCGTCGGAACGGCGGGCCAGCTGCACCTGCGTGTTGGCCAGCACCGCGTTGTAGTCCAGGCCCGAGGCGCGATAGGACTCCGGCGGCGCGACGCGCAGCTTCAGCGAACTCGCCTCTTCAGGGCTCAGGCTGCTGACGTCGATCTCGGCGCGCAGCGTTTCGCCGAGCGCCGACTGGACCGTCAGTTTCCCCAGTCCCAGACCCCAGGCGGAGCCCGCCGCCAGTCCCAACGCGGTGACCGCGGCCACCTGGCTCAGCGCAAAACGCGCATATGCGCTCGCATGTTTTTTCAAGGCGTCCCCCAAAGCAACAAAGCGGCCCACCCGGAGGACCGCTCGTCATGACGTATTGTTGTTGTGCGACTCATGCGCCGCGCAGGCTCCCTGCCCATCCCGCGGTAGAAAATCACAACGGTGGCAAGCATATACGCATCGTTGCTGAGGTAGCTCATGAATAACATCCATGAGCTAGCCTCGATTCACAGGTGGTTACGGCCTTGTCGCTAGAAGGCAACGCGAGCGCCGTGCTCGCTTTCCCTCATCGGAGCGAAAAAAAGCGGTGGCACGCCACCGCTTCCCGACCCCTGGCTCAGCGATCCAGCAGGATCCTCAGCATCCGGCGCAGCGGCTCCGCCGCGCCCCACAGCAACTGGTCACCGATCGTGAACGCGCCCAGGTAGTCCGGGCCCATCGCCAGCTTGCGCAGGCGGCCCACCGGGATGGTCATCGTGCCGGTCACGGCGACGGGCGTCAGGTCCTTGATCGTGGCCTCGCGGGTGTTGGGGACGACCTTCACCCACTCGTTGTCGGCGGCGATCATGGCCTCGATGTCGGCCAGCGGCACATCCTTCTTCAGCTTGAAGGTCAGCGCCTGCGAGTGGCAGCGCATCGCGCCCACGCGCACGCAGAAGCCGTCGACCGGCACGGCCGGCGAGCCGAAGCCTTCGCCCTGGCCGAGGATCTTGTTGGTCTCGGCCATGCCCTTCCACTCTTCCTTGGAGGTGCCGTTGCCCAGGTCCTTGTCGATCCACGGGATCAGCGAGCCGCCCAGCGGCACGCCGAAATTGGCGGTTTCCTCGGCCGACAGCGAACGCTGCTTGGCGATGACCTGGCGGTCGATCTCGAGGATGGCGCTCTTGGGGTCGTCCAGCAGCGGACGCACGGCGGCGTTGAGCGTGCCGTACTGGGTGAGCAGCTCGCGCATGTGCTGCGCGCCGCCGCCCGAGGCCGCCTGATAGGTCTGCGTGGACATCCACTCGACCAGGCCCGCCTTGTACAGCGCGCCCACGCCCATCAGCATGCAGCTGACGGTGCAGTTGCCGCCGATCCAGTCCTTGCCGCCCTTGGCCAGCGCGTTCTTGATCACCGGCATGTTGACCGGGTCCAGCACGATCACGGCGTTGTCGGCCATGCGCAGCGAGGACGCGGCGTCGATCCAGTGGCCGTTCCAGCCCGCGGCGCGCAGCTTGGGGTAGACCTCGTTCGTGTAGTCGCCACCCTGGCAGGTGATGATGATCTCGCAGCGCTTGAGCTGCTCGATGTCGAAGGCGCTCTGCAGCGCGGTCTCGTTCTTCGCGAACGACGGGGCGGTGCCGCCGGCGTTCGAGGTGCTGAAGAACAGCGGCTCGATCAGGTCGAAATCGCGCTCCTGCGCCATGCGGTCCATCAGCACGGAGCCGACCATGCCGCGCCAACCCACCAGTCCAACCAAAGTCGTCATTTGCGTTCCTTGAAGAGGCCCGGCACTGCTGGCCGGGCATGTCGCCCAAACACCGTCACAAACCCTGGGGAGCCTGCCCGGCTCGCTTCGCCGGGTTTGTGAGTGGGGGCGAGACGAACCGGAGCGGACTAGCTCTTGATGGTTTTGGTCGTGGTAATGGCGGTCGTGCCCTTGCTGGACGCAATGGCGGCGACGACGGCATCACCCATCTCGCGCGTGCTCACCTTCTGGGTGCCCTCGCTCCAGATGTCCGCGGTACGCAGACCCTGGGCCAGCACGGACTGAACCGCCGACTCGATGCGAGCGGCGGCTTCGGGCTGGTTGAGGGAGAACTTGAGCATCATGGCAGCGGACAGGATTGTAGCCAGCGGATTGGCAATCCCCTTTCCTGCTATGTCTGGCGCGCTGCCATGACTCGGTTCGTACAGGCCTTTGTTGTTCTTGTCCAACGAGGCACTGGGCAGCATGCCGATCGAGCCGGTCAGCATGGCCGCCTCGTCCGACAGGATGTCGCCGAACATGTTGCCGGTGACGACGACGTCGAACTTCTTTGGCGCCTTGACCAGCTGCATCGCGGCGTTGTCGACGTACATGTGCTCGAGCTCGACGTCCGGGTACTGCTGATGGACCTCGGTCACGACGTCCTTCCAGAACTGGAAGGTCTCCAGCACGTTGGCCTTGTCGACCGAGGTCACCTTGCGGTTGCGCTTGCGCGCGGCCTGGAAGGCGACATGGGCGATGCGCTCGATCTCGGGACGCGAGTAGCGCATCGTGTCGAAGGCTTCCTCGCTGCCGGGGAAGTGGCCGTCGACGGCGGTGCGGCGGCCGCGCGGCTGACCGAAATAGATGTCGCCGGTGAGCTCGCGGATGATCAGGATGTCCAGTCCGGTGACCAGCTCCGGCTTCAGGCTGGACGCGTGGGTCAACTGCTCGTAGCAGATCGCGGGCCGGAAGTTGGCGAACAGGCCCAGCGCCTTGCGCAGGCCCAGGATCGCCTGCTCGGGGCGCAGCGCGCGCTCGAGCTTGTCGTACTTCCAGTCGCCGACGGCGCCGAACAGCACCGCGTCCGCAGCCTGCGCCAGCTTGAGCGTGGCCTCGGGCAGCGGATGACCGGCGGCCTCGTAGGCGGCGCCGCCGACGGGCGCGCTTTCCATCTCCAGCGGCAGGTCCAGGACCTTCAGGACCTTGACGGCCTCCGCGACGATTTCGGTGCCGATGCCATCACCGGGCAGGACTGCGATCTTCATGGGGTCCTCAGCGAGTAATTCGGTTGTTGAGCCACGGCTTGGTGGCGATGCGTTCGGCCTCGAAGGCCTTGATCTTGTCGGCGTGACGCAGCGTCAGGCCGATGTCGTCGAAGCCATTGAGCAGGCAGTACTTGCGGAACGGCTGCACGTCGAAAGGCAGCTCCTCGCCATCGGGCTTGACGACGACCTGGCGCTCCAGGTCCACGGTCAGCTGATAGCCCGGGAAGGCGAAGACCTCGTCGAACAGGCGCGCGACCTGGCTCTCAGGGAGCACGATCGGCAGCACGCCGTTCTTGAAGGTGTTGTTGAAGAAGATGTCGGCGAAGCTGGGCGCGATCAGCGCGCGGAAGCCGTACTGCTGCAGCGCCCAGGGCGCGTGCTCACGGCTGGAGCCGCAGCCGAAGTTGCCGCGCGCGATCAGGATCGAGGCGCCCTGGTAGCGCGGCTGGTTCAGCACGAAGTCCGGGTTGGGCTTGCGCGAGGCCGGATCCTGGCCCGGCTCGCCGTGATCGAGATAGCGCCACTCGTCGAAGAGATTGGGGCCGAAGCCGCTGCGCTTGATCGACTTCAGGAATTGCTTGGGGATGATCGCGTCGGTGTCGACGTTCTCGCGATCCATCGGGGCCACGAGGCCCTTGTGCACGGTGAACTTGTCCATGTGTTGCTCCTGCGTCCGGGCGCTCAGGCCAGGCGTCGCACGTCGACGAAGTGACCTTCCATCGCGGCGGCCGCGGCCATCGCGGGGCTGACGAGGTGGGTGCGGCCGCCGGCGCCCTGACGACCTTCGAAGTTGCGGTTGCTGGTCGAGGCGCAGCGCTCGCCCGGCTCGAGCCGGTCGGCGTTCATCGCCAGGCACATCGAGCAGCCCGGCTCGCGCCATTCGAAGCCCGCGGCCTTGAAGATCTGGTCCAGGCCTTCGGCCTCCGCCTGCGCCTTCACCAGGCCGGAGCCCGGCACCACCAGCGCCAGCTTGACGTTGCTGGCCACGCGGCCGCCCAGGCGCTTGACCACGGCCGCGGCCTCGCGCATGTCCTCGATGCGGCTGTTGGTGCAGCTGCCGATGAAGACCTTGTCGATGCGGATGTCGTTGATCGCCTTGTTGGGCTCCAGCGCCATGTACTGCAGCGCGCGCTCGATGGCGCCGCGCTTGACGGCGTCCTTCTCCTTCTCGGGATCGGGCACGCGATCCTCGATGGACAGGACCATCTCGGGCGAGGTGCCCCAGGTCACCTGCGGGCGGATCTGCGTCGCGTCCAGCTCGACGACCGCATCGAAGGTCGCGCCCGGATCGGAATGCAGCGTGCGCCAGTACTGAACGGCCTGGTCCCATTCGACGCCGGTGGGCGTGAACGGACGGCCCTTGACGTACTGGATCGTCGTGTCGTCGACGGCGATCAGGCCGGCGCGCGCGCCCGCCTCGATCGCCATGTTGCAGACGGTCATGCGGCCTTCCATCGACAGCGCGCGGATGGCGCTGCCGGCGAACTCGATGGTGTAGCCCGTGCCGCCGGCGGTGCCGATGCGGCCGATGATGGCCAGCACGATGTCCTTGGCGCCGACGCCCGGCATGACCTGGCCCTCGACCTTGATCAGCAGGTTCTTCGCCTTCTTGGCGAGCAGCGTCTGCGTGGCCAGCACGTGCTCGACCTCGGAGGTGCCGATGCCATGCGCCAGCGCGCCGAAGGCGCCGTGGGTCGAGGTGTGGCTGTCGCCGCAGACGACGGTCATGCCGGGCAGCGTGGCGCCCTGCTCCGGGCCGATCACGTGGACGATGCCCTGGCGCTTGTCGCTCATCTTGAACTGCGTGATGCCGAAGCGGTCGCAGTTCTTGTCCAGCGTGTCGACCTGCAGCCGCGAGACCGGATCGGCGATGCCCTGGCTGCGGTCGGTGGTGGGGACGTTGTGGTCGCTGACGGCCAGGTTGGCCGACAGGCGCCAGACCTTGCGGCCGGCCAGGTCCAGGCCCTCGAAGGCCTGCGGGCTGGTGACTTCGTGGACCAGATGGCGGTCGATGTACAGGACGGCGGTGCCGTCCTCCTCGGTGTGCACCACGTGCTCGTCCCAGAGCTTGTCGTAGAGGGTGCGTGGCGCACCAGCGTTGGCGATGTTGGCGGTCATGGGATGGCTCTCCATCACTTCAGGAATGGCGCTTCACCGGGAAGCGCCCTTGGAAACGGGGGTCGACGAGGTCGCGGGCGAGGCGGACGCCTCGCCCTTGGCCGCCGGGCACAGCGCGTCGACGAAGCGCTGCACGACGGTGGGCAGCCGCTCCTGGCGGGCCACGCCCAGCACGTAGTCGCGCTGGGCCCAGGCTTCATCGAGCGCCAGCCGGCGGACATCGAAGACCTGGGCGAAACGGCGCGCCGGCGCGTCCGGCAGCACCGCGACGCCCATGCCGGCCTCGACCAGCTGGGCGATCGCATCGAAGCCGCGCACCTGCAGCCGCGCCTTCAGCGTGCGGCCGCGGGTCATGGCCTCCTGCATCATGAGTTCCTGCGCCGCGGCCCCGCTGTGCAGGCCGACGAGGTCGTGGTCCAGCAGGTCGTCGAAGCTGACCGACTCACGCCCCGCCAGCTCGTGCGCCGCCGGCACCAGCACCGCCAGCCGGCCGGTGCGGTAGGACCAGGTCTGCAGCCGGTTGTCCAGCAGCGGCGTCGTGAAGACGCCCACGTCGGCGCGGCCTTCGGCCACGGCGGCCTGGACTTCGGCGCTGGTCTGGTCCTCGAGGCTGATGCGGATCTGCGGATGGGCCTGGGAGAAGGCGGCCAAGTCGGGCGGCAGCGCCTCGGCGATCGCGCCGGCGTTGGCGGCGATGCGCAGGTGACCCTTGATGCCGCGGGCGAATTCAACGACCTCGCTCTCCAGCGCGTGCAGCGATGCATGCAGCGAGCGGATGTGGCGGACCAGCGCCCGGCAGGCCTCGGTGGGCTCGACGCCGCGGGCGCGGCGCTCGAAGAGCTGCACGCCCAGCCGGGTTTCCAGGTCGGAGATCCGCTTACTGGCCGCGGCCAGCGCCAGATGTTCGCGCTCGGCCCCGCGGGTGATGGAGCGGGTCTGTTCGATCGCCAACACGAGGTTCAGGGTGGTGAGGTCGAGGCGCATGGTGGGGCGGCGGCTGGGTTGCACTGTAGCCTTCGCTCAGAGAGCAAGACTCTGGGCGTTCATGATAATTCCTTCGCCCGAAACGAAAGCTCAAAAATTTTCAGCCACGGCCGTTACCGTTGTTTAGCTTGTATTGGTCTGCATCAGGTCCTATGGTGGTCCTGCTTTGGTGTGGTGTCGGGCCACTTCATCGAGGCATTCCACTTCTCAATCAGGAGACTTGCATGCAATCCCGAGCCCGAACCGCTGGCGCCTGGTCGCTGGCCGCGCTGTCGACCGCGCTGACCGCGATCGTCGCCCCGAGCACCGCGTTCGCCCATGGCGCGCCGGAATTCCCGATCTCGCGCCAGTACAACTGCTTCAAGAACCCCTCGCTGCCGGCCTGCCAGGCGGCGATCGCCTATGGCGGCGAGCAGGCGATCTACGACTGGAACGGCGTCAACCAGGCCAACGCCAACGGCAATCACAAGGCGGTGGTGCCGGACCTGAAGATCTGCGCCGGTGGGCAGGAGAAGTTCAAGGGCTTCGACCTGGCGCGGCCGGATTGGCCCGCCACGGCCTACTCCCCGGGCGCCGATGGGAAGTACGAATACCGCTACAACGCGACCGCGCCGCATCGCTCGCTGAACTGGACCTTCTTCCTCACGCGCGACGGCTGGAACCCGGCGGCATCGCCGCTGCGCTGGTCGGACCTGGAGCAGGTGCAGCAACTCGGGCCGGACCAGATCGTCACCAGCGGCAAGACCATCTACACGATGAAGCTCACGCTGCCCAAGCGCACCGGCCGGCATGTGCTGTTCTCGGCCTGGCAGCGCTCGGACAGCACCGAAGCCTTCTATGCCTGTTCCGACGTCGACTTCGGCGGCGGCACGACGCCCCCGGGCACGCCCTCGGACCTGAAGCAGATCGGCCAGGTCTCGGCGGCGCAGGACCTGCCGTCGGGCAGCACGGTGAAGCTGCGCGTGTTCAACGGCGCGGGCAATGACCTGGAGACGACCGCGATCACGCTGACCGCGGCGGCGACGAAGTCGACGTGGCTCGGCCAGATCGCGACGAAGGTCAACCAGAGTTCCGCCTATCTCAAGATCGGCACGCTGCAAGGCGGCGTCGTGGTCGTGCCCGGCGGCGCGACGGTGATGGACGTGTACCTGCAGAACGCCAATTCGGGCGCGAGCTACGCGATGGACGTCCTCCTGCCGACGACGCCTCCGACCACGCCGCCCGGCACGACCTGGACCGAAGGCGCGAGCTACACGGTCGGCCAGGTGGTGAGCTACCAGGGACGCTCCTACCGCTGCCTGCAGGCGCACACGGCCTACGTGGGCGCCGGCTGGACGCCGGCGGCGGCGCCGACGCTGTGGCAGGCGATGTGAGGACGTCCGCCGGGGCCAAACCTGGCGGCGCCTAGGAGTCGCCCATACGACGGCCCAAGGCCGACCATGGGCGCTCGCTCAGCGCTCCTCCCTCGACGCCGCCGGACACACGGCATCCAGCCAGCCGCCAGCAAGCTTGCGAATGTGCGGATGCACCCGGGCGTTCTCGCGCCTCACGTCGAACAGGACGTCACGCCGACGCTGCACTCGAGCCAGGGAGAAACCCAGTTGCCCACCCAGGCTGTTGTCGAACATCAGCGTGGCATCGGCGATCGGAGCGGCATGGCCGATGGCTAAGCGCGTACGGCCGAACCGCGCCAACAGCCGGTTCAATGGCACATTGTGACCGCCCTGCTCGACGCGCTGCGCCACGCGGGTCACGGACAGACTGACGTGCGCCAGGCCAACGAAGACCAGGACAACAAAGTAGCCCTCGTGCTGCATCTCGAGGATGTCATCGGCCTTGGACTCGATCCGACCGCCGGGGTGCTCGATGTAGTGGGAGAAGACGGTCTCGAACGCGAAGGGCAGGCCCTCACGCATCACCAAGGTCTTGAAGGCGCGAACGCCCTCTTGCGACAGGCGAGCCCACCGATCGTCGTCGTTGCGCAGCTTCTGCGCCCAGGACGGCAACGGCGATTGCGCGGGAAGAATGGAAGATGTCAGGTTATCCGCGTTGAGCAGCGGCATCTGCAACGTCGGTCCGAGTTTGTCCCGCCACAGCGTGGATTTCCCCGATCCGTTGTGCCCGGCAAGCACGATCGCCATGGGCTTCTTCTGGCCCTTTCCCAACCCCCGGAGAAGGCCAGACAGCGCCGGTGCCCGCAAGGCGGTCATTTGTCGGAGAGCGGCTCGAAACGACCATGGACCAGACGTCCACGCTGTTGCTTGCCTTGCGCGGAACGGCGCACCAGGATCGACGGATCCTCGGGGTCAACGGCGTAGGCGAAGCTGATCTTCGCACCGGGAGGGAAAACGCTCTTGCGGGAGACGCCAGGCCGTTCAAGCGCCGCCCCCACTTTCCTGATCAGGCTGTTGGTCTGTTCGTCGCGCTTGACGCGCTTGACGGGTGCGGACGTGCTTCCCGACGTATCGACCAGCGCCATGCCGCCCGAGAACACAGCGACCGCCGTGCCTTTCAACGTCATCGGCCTGGACCGGGCGGTCTTGCTGGTATCGATCTTCTTGAGGGCGTTGCTGGAAGCCATGATCTGCGGCGAAGTAGGCTGGAATTGTGCCACCGGCCCCGAAGGTGCGCACCGAGGCGAAAGGCTCAAAGGCCCAGCATGCTACGGCCCACCGCCTCCGCCACCTCGATGCCGTCCACGCCGGCGGACATGATGCCGCCGGCGTAACCGGCGCCCTCGCCAGCCGGGAACAGGCCGCGCACGTTCAGGCTCTGGTAGTCCTTGCCGCGCGTGATGCGCAGCGGCGAGGACGTGCGCGTCTCCACGCCGGTCAGCACCGCGTCGTTCATCGAGAAGCCGCGGATCTGGCGCTCGAAGGCGGGCAGTGCCTCGCGGATCGCGTCGAGCGCGTACTCGGGCAGGCTGCCGAAACCCTTCTGCTGCAGGTCGGTCATCGTGACGCCGGGCTTGTAGCTCGGCTCGACGCCGCCCAGCGCGGTGCTGCGCTGGCGCTTGATGAAGTCGCCGACCAGGCCGGCCGGCGCCCTGTAGCCGCCCTCGCCCAGTTCGTAGGCGCGCGACTCCCAATAACGCTGGAACGCGAAGCCATCCAGCGGATTGACGGTGCTGCCGTCCTTCTTGCCGTCCTGGCGGTAGTCCTCGGGCGAGATGCCGACGACGATGCCCGCATTGGCATTGCGCTCGGCGCGGGAGTACTGGCTCATGCCGTTGGTGACGACCCGGTCCGGCTCCGAGGTCGCCGCCACCACCGTGCCGCCCGGGCACATGCAGAAGCTGTAGACCGAGCGGCCGTTCTTCGCGTGATGGACCAGCTTGTAGTCCGCGGCGCCCAGGAGGGGATGGCCGGCGTTGGGGCCGAAGCGCGCCTTGTCGATGATCGACTGCGGATGCTCGATGCGGTAGCCGATCGAGAACGGCTTGGCCTCCATGTAGACGCCGCGGGCGTGCAGCATCGTGAAGGTGTCGCGCGCGCTGTGGCCGAGCGCGACGACGACATGGTCCGCGCGGATCTGCTCGCCCGAGGCCAGCGTCACGCCGCGCACCTGGCGCTGGCCATCGGCGCCGGACTCGATCAGCAGGTCGGTGACCTTCTGCTGGAAGCGGATCTCGCCGCCCAGGCGCTCGATCTCGGCCCGGATCTTGATGACCATGCTCACCAGGCGGAAGGTGCCGATGTGCGGCTTGCTGACGTAGAGGATCTCCTCGGGCGCGCCGGCCTTGACGAACTCCGTCAGCACCTTGCGGGTGAGGAAGCGCGGGTCGGAGATCTGGCTGTAGAGCTTGCCGTCGGAAAAGGTGCCGGCGCCGCCTTCGCCGAACTGGACGTTCGATTCCGGGTCCAGGACGCTCTCGCGCCACAGGCCCCAGGTGTCCTTGGTGCGTTCGCGGACCTGCTTGCCGCGCTCCAGCACGATCGGCCGCAGGCCCATCTGGGCCAGGATCAGCGCGACGAAGATGCCGCAGGGGCCGAAGCCGATGACCACCGGACGCGGCCGCTCGCCGGCGTGGAAGTCGGCCGGCGCATGGCCGACGAACTGGTAGCGGGTGTCCGGCGACGGCTTGATGTGGGCGTCACCGCCGTGGCGCTGCAGCAGCGCGGCCTCGGCGGCGGCGTCGCCGACCTCGCAGTCGACGGAATAGATCAGGACCATCGCGGTCTTCTTGCGCGCGTCATAGCTGCGCTTGAAGACGGTGAAGGCGGTGAGTTGCGCGTCGGGGATGCCGAGCCGCTGCAGGACGGCGGCGCGCAGCGCCTCCTCGGGGTGGTCGAGGGGCAGGCGGAGTTCGTTGATGCGGATCATGGCGATTGATCGGGCAGCAGGGCGAGGTCGCGGCGGGCGGCCGGACGTCGCAGAAAACAAAACAGGCCCCGCCGGGAGGCATGGGCCTGTTGTCGAGTCGCCGGGGTCTTGCTCCCCGCGACCTCAACCCGAGTGCGGACGCTTGCCCGGGTTCTTCTTCGAGCGGGTGTGCGAGCCGCGCTCGAGGCTGCTCTTCTGGCCGCGGTGCGTGGTGACGGTCACGCCCTTGGGCGCGGCGGGACGGGGGGAAGCCTTGCGGTCGGCTTCGGTGACGATCTTGTTGCCCATGTTGGCTCCGGTAATGAACGAGAGACACCTGCCCGAAGTCACAGACTCGCCGGCCTCGGGCCCGAGCGGGCGACCGGTTGCCTTGAGCAGCGTCGGAAATACGGTGAAGGGCGGGAGTTTACACGCGTCGCGCGCGGCTCGGCGCGGCGGCGCGGGTGCCCGGCTCAATCCAGCCCGTGACCGCCGGCATCCAGGGCGGGCGGGCGCAGCAGGTCGGCGTCCACGCCCATGACCTCGCTGGCGCGCTCGACCGCCTGCCAGAGCGCGGCGGGCATCGCCAGGATGTCCTCCGGCGTGTCGGAGCGGGCGATCCAGGCATCGATTTCCTGGTGCTGTTCCCGCGTGATCAGGTCGAGGTTCAACATCTCGTCGATGGTCTTCACGGCGGCCTCCTTCAGTCGTGCGGGTCTCAACGGCGAGTCGCTCGCGCCAGGGTACCAGCCTCCCGCGACGCCCAAGCGGCAGTCGATCACGCATATCGCCCTGTCCATGCGCGTCCGTGCGCCGATCCCGCCAGGTCCACCGCCGTGCCGGGTCCGCCGATTGCCCGTGTTCCGACCCGCGAACGGAAAGTCGAAGGGATACGGCCATGAAACACCTCCGCATCGCCCTCATCACGGCGTCGGTGACCGTCGTCGCCGCGGCGGCCATCGCCCAGACGCAGGAACCGCCGCCCTCCTCGGCCGCGAGCCGCAAGCAGTCCGGCGTCGTGGGCCCACCGCTGGACGCGGCGCAGATCCAGCAACCGGCGGCGTCGACAGCCACGCCCGCTCCCACGCCCGCCCCTGCGGTCGCGCCGGCTCCTGTGGCTCCTCCGCCCCCCGTCGACACGCCCGAGCCCCGGCCGGAGGCCGCGGCCCCGTCCCGTGCCGAGCGCCCGAGCGCGCCCTCCAGCCGCCGGGCCAGCGGTCGCGTCACCGAGGCCGCCGAGCCCGCCGGCGCGCTGCCGATACGGCCCGACCGGAACTGACCGGCCGGCGCGTCGCCCTCGACGCCCCGCACCTCGCCACACCTAACCGCATCCGCCGTCTCCCCGCCTCCACCCGACGCATGAAGCCAGCCGCGCCCTCCCCCGATTCGCAAGCTCCCGCGCCGCCCACCCCTCCACGGGACCCTCGGCCCTCCGACGAGGACGCCGTCCCGCTGCTGCTGCGCGGCTTCTCGGTGGTGCATGCCGCGCTGGCGCTGCTGTTCACCGTCATGGCCTTGCTGCTGCTGGCCATCGCGGCCAAGGAAACCTGGATGGCGCTGCACCTGGACTGGAACGACGAGGCCGCGCAGCTGGTGATCGAGGCGATGGGCGTGCTGGCGGCCGCCGTGGTGGCGCTGCAGATCGCGCAGACGATCACCGAGGAAGAGGTGATCCGCAGCGCCCACATCAGCGCGCCCACGCGGGTGCGGCGTTTCCTGTCGCGCTTCATGGTGGTGATCGTGGTCGCGCTCGCGATCGAGGCGCTGGTGGCGACCTTCCGCTCGGCGCATTCGGACTCGACGCTGCTGCTGCACGCGGCGGCGATGGTGCTGGCGGTGGGTGCGCTGCTGACGGGCTGGGGGCTGTTCATCCGCCTGAACCGCGCCGCCGAGGAACTCGAGCCCGAGGCGATGCAGGAAGCCAAGCGGGAGGATCACAAGCTCAAGTGAGCGGGTCGCCCACCGGGCCGCCTGCCCCGCCGCCCCGAGGCCCAGTTGCTCAATCGTTCTCGAACGGCATCGTGTCCAGGAAGTCCTGCGCCTCGACCTTGCGGGCGACCAGGCGCGCGCAGCCCTTGAGCCGGGACAGGTCCTCGGTCTGCAGGCCCGGGTTCGGGTGCGCGCTGAAGCAGCACACGGTGCCGAAGATGCGGCCGTCGGACAGCACGACCGGCGCGCTCAGGTGGGCGCCGATCGGGATCGGCGTCGGGGGCAGCTGCAGCGCCTCGGCCAGCGCCGACGCGTTCGTCATCAGCTGCGGCGCGCGGCCCTCGACGATGCGCTGGCAGTAGCTCTGCTCCAGCGGCGCCGAATCGCCCACCTGCACGCCAATCTCGGACTCGCCGTCGACGAAGCGGAACACCCGCTCGCCCTCCAGGAACTCGGACACGAACACCACGTCCATGCCCAGTTGCTCGCGCAGGCCGCGCAGCACCTGGGTGATGCGCGCGTCGAGCTCCGGATCGAAGCCGTCCGAGGTGGCGGCGAGCAGCTCGGAGATGGCGACATCGAGGGACTGGGCGGTGAACGGACGGTCGTACATCGGGGCGAAGGGTTGGAAGGAGGACGGCGGAGACAGGCGGTCGATGCTACTCATCCACCGCGCGGCGTCCCCGTGGCGCCAAGGCGCGCAGGTTACCGCGTGTAGCAGGACCTCGCGGCCTCAGGTGCCGCGCGTCAGGCGATACAGCCCCACGTCGACGCGTCCGGCCAGGAATCCCGCCTCGCAGTAGCTCAGGTAGTAGGTCCACAGCCGCTGGAACGGCAGGTCGAAGCCCTGCGCCTCGATCGCCGGCCACTCGGCCAGGAAGCGCCGGCGCCATTCCGCCAGCGTCCTCGCGTAATCGCGGCCGAAGCGGGCCTCGGTGTGGAAATCCAGCCCGGCGCGCGCCGCCTCCCGGGCCATGCGCTCGGGCGTGGGCAGCATGCCGCCGGGAAAGATGCAGCGCTGGATGAAGTCCGGACTGGCGCGGTAGCGCTCGAAGTGCGCCTCGTCGATCGTGATGGCCTGCAGCACCGCCCGGCCGCCCGGCTTCAGCCGGTCCCGCAGGGTGGCGAAGTAGGTCGGCCAGTAGGCCTCGCCGACCGCCTCGATCATCTCGATGGAAACGATGCGATCGAAGCGCCCCTCGATGTCGCGGTAATCCTGCAGGCGCAGGTCGACTTGCGCGGCGACGCCCCATTCGGCCGCGCGCTGCTGCGCGAAGGCGAGCTGCTCGGTCGACAAGGTCACGCCGACGACCTCCACGCCGCAGCGCCGGGCGAGCGTCGCGGCCAGCGTGCCCCAGCCGCAACCGATCTCGAGCACCCGTTGACCCGCGCGCAGGTCCAGCAGCTCGACGATGCGGTCGAGCCGCCGCGCCTGCGCGGCCTCCAGCGACCCGTCGGATGGCGTCGCAGCCAGGCCTGCGCAGGACGCGTCCGCCGCGGCGAGCTCGTCCCCGTCGTACATCGCGCTCGAGTAGAGCATCGAGTCATCCAGCCACTTCGCGTAGAACCGGTTGCCCAGGTCGTAATGGGCGGCGATGTTGTGGCGGCTGCCGCGCCGCGTATTCGCATTGGCGCGATGGCGCCACCGCGAGAGCCAGCGCGCCGGGCCGCGCGTCGCGGTCACGCCGCCCAGCGCCGCCTCGTTGGCAACGCCGAACATCAGCAGCGCGGTCAGGTCGGGCGAGCTCCAGTCGTCGTCGCGGTAGGAGAACGCCAGCCCGAGGTCGCCCTCCATCAGCAGGCGCAGCACCGGCCGCCACCGATGCAGGCGGAGTTCCGCGCGCGGTCCCGGCGCGGGGCCGGTGACCTCGAGCCGCCGGCCATCCGGCCAGATGAGCGTCAGGCGGCCATGCCGGACCCGCGCCAGCCACCGCCGCAGCGGCGCCTGCCACGCCGGGAGCGGATCGCCCGCCAGCGTGGCCGCCGACGACGGCACGTCGCGGGGCGCGGTCAGGATCGAACTGGTGTCGTGATGCATGAGGGTCTCGTGGGTCGGTCTCGGGAAGTCGGTCATGGCAAGGACGAAGGAACGTCGTCCCGCCGCACCACGGTCAGCGGCGAGGCCGGCGCGGCGGGCCGTTCATGCAGCCGCGCGCCCTTGAGCCACAGCCGCAGCGCCTCCCAATGGATGCCGGCGACGACCTTCAGCGTCAGCAGCGGATAGGCGACGAGCAATCGCAGCAACCGGGCGTCGGTCAGCGGCGCGCGGTGCGCGTCGAGCCGGGCATGCAGCACCGCGGCGCCGTCGGTCTCATGCACGCTGACGCCGATGGACATCGACTCGCGCGGCGGCTCGATGCGGAAGCGGTAGTGCAGCGCCATGCCAAGGAAGGGCGACACGTACAGCCGTTTGTCGCTGCGTTGCTCGATCAGCGGCGCGGCGCGCTGGGCCGGATCGACTTCGATCAGGTAGCTGTGCCGTTGGCCGAAGGTGTTGTTGACCTCGTAGAGGATCGCCAGCGGCGTGCCGTCCGGCGCGTCGCAGAACCACACGCTCAGCGGATTGAAGGCGTAGCCGAGCAGGCGCGGCATCGTCAGCAGCCGGACTGCGCCACCGGCGGGCAGGCCGGCCGCCGCGAGCTGCGCATCGATCCACGCGCGCAGCCCGGCCACGTCGCCGGCGCGGCCGTCGCCGTGGTCCGACGGCCGGAAGCTGAAGAGGTTGAACCGCCCCAGCGAGAACCAGCGCAGCCGCGCATCGAGCGCCGACAGCTCGTCCAGGTCCAGCAGCAGCGAGAACATCCGGTAGCTCAGCCGATGACGCAGCGGTCGCAGCCGCTGGTGCATCACCCGGCCGAGGTAGAGCGCGGAGGCGCCCGGGGCGCTCGCGCCGTCTAGTGCGCTCATGCCACCACCCCGGCCCGGTCGGCCAGCCCGGCCGCGCCGCGCGGCAGGTGGATGCGGCCGGATTCGTCCGGCACCGACCAGGGCCGGCGCACGCCGCCGAGCGCCTCGGCCACCGCCAGGCCCGCCTGCAGGCCGTCCTCGTGGAAGCCCGATCCGAACCAGGCACCGCAGAACCAGGTGCGCTGCCGGCCCTGCAGCGACCAGAGCTCGCGCTGCGCGGCGATGCCAGTCGCGTCGAAGCGCGGGTGCTCGTAGACCTCGGTGCGCAGCAGGTGATCGGGATGCGGCGGGACGGCCGGGTTGAGCGTCACGAACAGCGGTTGCGCATCCGGCCCCTGCGGCAGGTGCGGCTGCAGCCGGTTCATCCAGTAAGTCACCGTCGGCGCCACCTGCCCGCTTTCACCTTGGCGCGAGGCGAGGTAGTTCCAGCTCGACCAGACGGCCCGGCGGCGCGGCATCAGCGCCGGATCGCGGTGCAGCACGGCCAGATTGCGCGTGTAGGGAATGGCCCCGAGCAGGCGCCGCTCGGCGGCGCTGGGGGCGAGCAGCATGCGCAGCGACTGGTCCGCGTGCGCGGCCAGCACGACGTGGTCGAAGGGCGCGGTCCAGGCGCCGCGCCGGGTGCGCAGGCGCACGCCGTCCGGCTCGCGCGCGACGGCGATGACCGGCTCGTCGCGGTGGATGCGGTCGGCGAAGGACTGCGTCAGGCGTCGCACGTACTCGCGGCTGCCGCCCTCGACGGTGCGCCACACCGGCCGCCCGCTGACCCGCAGCAGGCCGTGGTTCTCGCAGAAGCGGACGAAGGCGGCGACCGGATAACGGCCGATGTCGGCGGCCGTCGAGGACCAGATCGCGGCGCCCATCGGGTACAGGTGGTCGTCGCGGAACGCGCGGCCGTAGCCGCGCGCGTCCAGGTAGTCGTCCAGCGCCAGGTCGCCGCTGGCCTGGGCGTCGCGCGGGGCTTCCCGGTAGAAGCGCAGCAGGTCGCGCAGCATCGACCAGAAGCGCGGACGCAGCAGGTTGGCGCGCTGGGCGAAAAGGCCGTTCAGGTCGGTGCCGGCGTATTCCAGCGCGCCGCCGTCCAGGCTCACCGCGAAGGACATGTCCGACGCGCGCGTCGGCACCTGCAGGTGGCGGAACAGCGCGCTCAGGTTGGGATAGGCCGGCTCGTTGTAGACGATGAAGCCGGTGTCCACCGGCACGCTCGCGCCCCGGTCCGGCGCGTCGACCGTGTGGCTGTGGCCGCCGATGCGGCCGTCGGCCTCGAAGACCTGGACGTCGTGGCGCCCCGACAGCAGCCAGGCGCAGGACAGCCCCGAGATGCCGGCGCCGACGACGGCGATGCGCAGCGGACGGCCGTCCGGGGGGCTGGGGAAGTCGGGCGGGAGGGGGTCTGGGCCGGGCATCGTCGCGTCCTGGGGTTTGGCGCTTGTACGCGAACCGATCGGATTTGGATCGCCGGCCCGCGAACCGACCCTCCGGGCGCGGCCTCGGCCGGGCGAGGGTCGCCCGCATGGCGTCGGAGGCCCGACCCGGCGATGATCCGACCCGCCGTCCGTCGCGTATCAGGGCCCATGGGTACCCCGCATCGCGACGATCCGACCTCCGCCCCGGCCTCCGCGCCGGGCGAGGCGGCGTCCCCGTCCGCCTTGCCGAAAGCCCGCCACTTGAAGATCGTCCCGCTCGATCCGGACCGCCGGTCCGCGCCCCCGCCGTCCGAGCCGGACTGGGCGGCGCTGATGCGTCGCGTCGCCGAGCAGCACGATCGGGAGGCCTTCGGCCGGCTGTTCTCGCATTTCGCGCCGCGGCTCAAGAGCTACCTGATGCGCACCGGCAGCAGCGACGCCGCCGCCGAGGAACTCGCGCAGGACACGCTGGTGACGGTGTGGCGCAAGGCGGCGATGTTCGATCCGGCGCAGGCGGCGGTGTCGACCTGGATCTTCACCATCGGGCGCCGCCTGCGCATCGATGCCGCGCGGCGCCACCTGCTGGACGGCGCCGGCGACGAGTGTTTCGAGTTCGACCGCCTCCAGGCCGACCAGCCCGACGTGGCCGACCACGCCGACGCCGCGCGCCAGGGCCAGCGGATCCGGGAGGCGCTGTCGCGCCTGCCGCCGGAGCAGGCGCAGGTGCTGCGGCTGTCCTTCTACGAGGACGAACCGCATGCGCGGATCGCCTCGGAACTGGGATTGCCGCTGGGCACGGTGAAATCGCGCATCCGGCTGGCGGTGGCGCACCTGCGCCGGCTGCTGGATCCCTGAGCCGCCCGCGCGATCGCCTCGCCCCATCAATCACGCCACACCGTTCCCATCACGCCAGCCATCACCCATCACCGCCCTTCCCCTTCTGACCGCCTGAGCATGCGCCCGCCCGACATCCACCATCACCCCGCCGACGAGCTGTTGCTGTCGCTGGCCGCGGGCACGCTGCCCACGGGCATCCGGCTGGTGACGGAAATCCATCTGGAGCTGTGCGCCGCCTGCCGCGAGCGGGTGGCGATGCTGCGGGCGGTCGGCGGGGCGCTGATCGAGGAGGAAGCGGCCGCGCCGATGCGCGACGACGCGCTGGCGCAGGCGTTCGCGCGGATCGACGCGATGGACGCGATCGAGGCCGTGGCCGGCGCGGACGGGGCGGCCATTCCCCGCAAGGTGCCGGCGCCGCCGCCGCTGCCGACCGGCGCGGTGTGGCCGCGGGCGCTGGCCGACTGCAGCGCGACGCGCTGGCGCTGGATCGGCCCGGGCATGCGCTGGAGCAAGGTCAGCGTGCCCGGTGCGCCGCAGGCCAATGTCTTCCTGCTGCGCATCGGGCCCGGCAAGTACCTGCCGCCGCACACGCACCGCGGGACCGAGCTGACGCAGGTCATCTACGGCCGGTTCCACGACGGGCGCGCGCTGTTCGGCCCGGGCGACTTCGACCTGGCCGACGGCGAGGTCCACCATCAGCCGGTGGTGCAGGAAGGCAGCGAATGCATCTGCGTGGCCGCCGTCGACGGCCGGCTGCACTTCGACGGCTTCATCGCCCGGTGGTTCGGGTCGCTCGTCGGGATGTGAGGGCGGCTGTCACCAGCGCGGCGACGCCGGACGACGCGCCGCTGACGACGGCGCCCCACGCCAGGTCGATGACGGTGATGAACCAGGGCCAGTCGCGCAGCGTGGCCTGGTTGGTGAAGTCGTAGGTCGCGTAGGCCAGGAAGCCGAAGCAGGCGCCCTGCGCGAACGCGAGCCGCGGACGGCCGCCCCGCAGCGCGGGCGCGACCGCGAAATGCACCAGCCCGGCGACGAACAGCGGATAGAAGATCGCCACCGCGCGCCAGTCGACGGTGGCGGCCATCAGGTGACCGATGGCCGGCTGGTAGAGCGCGGCGGTCATGGTGCCGAGCCAGACGGCATCCATCGCCAGGAAGACGACCAGCGTCGCGAGGTAGGCCAGCGGCCAGCGCCAGGCGGGCGCGGCGGCAGGCAGCGGGCGAGTCGTCGTGGTCGATGCATTCATCGCGATCTCCTGGGGGTTGGTTCACGGCAGCCGATAGCTCAGCACCCGCCCGCCCTTGACCACCGCATCGAGCCCGATCCAGCGGCCATCGGACCGGTCTCGCCACAGTGTCAGCTGCTGGCGCTGCGCGGGCTTGCCGGCGGCGGCGGGCGGCGTGGCGGTGAGGCGCCAGCGCATCGCCTCGACCTCGCGGCCGGCCACCGCAAGCGAGGCATCGGGCAGGCGCTCGATGCGGACCTCGTCGACCTCGCCGGTCTGCGGATTCAGCAGGCGCTGCTGTCGCACCAGCGCCGGATGCCAGTAGGCGTAGCTCATCAGGCAGTCCGACTCGGCGACGGCCGATGCCGATGCCGATGCCGATGCCGATGTCGATGTCGATGTCGATGTCGATGTCGATGTCGATGTCGATGTCGATGTCGATGTCGACGGAGCCTGCGACGATGGCGATGTGGCCGACGGCCCTCGCGCATTGAAGGTCTTGTTGACCTCCACCGGCTTGCCGTCATCGTCGGTGCGGCTCTGGATCGCCTGCAGGCAGTCGCCGCGCCAGCGCTCGCTGGCCTCGTGGCGGTAGCGGAAGACCGTGAGGCCGAGCAGCTTCACGTCGAAGCGGGCGAGGCTCCGCACGGTGCGGGCCCCGGGCTCGCCCTCGACGACGAAGCGATGGGTGCCGATCGGCTTGCCATCGAGGCGGACTTCGAAGTCCCAGGCGCCGCTCGCGGTCGTGCGCGCGTCGGCCCCTCGAGGCGTGGGCGTCTCGACAGCGCCCGACGCCGACGCGCCGTCTGCACCGGGCGCGCCATCCGCGCCGATCGCAGCGCCGCCAATCCAGGCGGCCGCAAGGACGGCGACGCGCAGGCCGAGCCTCGGCACGAGCGTTCGGCCTGCCCTCATCGAGCGCCGCTCCGTTTCGGCGGCCACGGGATGAAGGCGCTGGTGCGGGCGATGTAGTCGCGATAGGCGGGACGCCGCTGGCCGATGTCCTGCTCGAGCAGCTTCACGCCGCTGACCTTGAGCAGCAGCACCGTCATCAGCACCGGCGATGCGAGGCACCAGGCCGCGGTGGCCCCACCCGCTGACACGGCCATCAGCCCCAGCCCCCACCACACGCAGCTCTCGCCGAAGTAATTGGGATGCCGCGAATAGCGCCACAGCCCGCTGTCGAGCACGCGGTCGCGGTGCCCCGGCGCGCGGCGGAAGCGGCTGAGCTGAGCGTCGGCGATCGCCTCGATGAGCAGGCCGCCCGCGGCCAGCGTGGCGCCGACGGTGTCCCAGGCGGACCACACCGACCGGCCGCCGCCGCTGGCCGCGAGCATCGGCCAGGACACGACCCAGCCGAGCACCGCCTGCAGCAGGAACACCAGCCACAGGCTCTTGAGCCCGAAGCCGGGCTGGTTGCGCGCGCGGATGGCCTGGTAGCGCGGGTCCTCGCCATGACCCCAGTTCCGCACGGTGACATGGACACCGAGCCGCAGCGCCCAGACCAGCGTGATCGCCAGCATCACCTGCGCCCGGGCATCACCGCCGAGGCTGACGACATAGCAGGCCGCCGGCGCGGCGATGAAGGCCGACCACACGCGGTCGGCCAGGCTCGCGTCGCGCCGCGTGAGGCTCACCAGCCAAGTGGGCAGCGCGATGGCGACGGCGATCGACAGGCCGATGCCGGCCGCGACGGCGAGTTCGACAGCGGAAGGCGCCATGTCCATCCCCGCTCTCAGCGCCGAGGCGCGAAGAGGTAGTGGCTGACCCACCACTGCTGCCCCTGGTCGTAGGCGAACAGTTCCTCGACGGACAGCAAGAAGAGCCGCCAGCGCTGCCACCACATGGAGGCGTCCGCGGGGCCGTAGACGCGCTCGAAGAGCGGCATCAGCCCGGCCCGGTGCGCGTCCAGGCGTTCCAGCCAGGCCGCCGCGGTGCGCGCGTAATGGCGGCCGTCCCAGCGCCAGCGCTGCTGCAGCGCCAGGTCGTCCTGGCAGAGCAAGGCCAGGTCGTCGCTGGGCATCATGCCGCCGGAGAAGAAGTGCCGGCTCATCCAGTCGGTGTCATCGCGGACCTCGAAGGCATAGGGCGCCTCGCGATGCGCGAAGACATGCAGGAAGAAGCGGCCATCGTCGCGCAACCAGTTCGACACCTTGCGGAAGGCGCGCGGCCAGTTGCGCAGGTGCTCGAACATCTCGACCGACACGATCCGGTCGAAGCGCCGGTCGAACTGGCCGTCCTCGCCCCAGGACGAGAAGTCGGCCGTCTGCACCTGCAGGTTGCGCAGGCCCAGCCGCAGCGCCTGCGCTTCGATGAAGGCCCGCTGCGAGGCCGAGTTCGACACCGCCAGGATCTGCGCCGCCGGCAGGTGCTGCGCCATCCACAGGCTCAGCGAGCCCCAGCCGCAGCCCAGCTCCAGGATCGTCTGCCCGTCGGCGAGCCCGGCGCGCGCCGCGGTTTCCGCCAGCGCCGCCTCCTCGGCCGCCGCCAGCGTGTCGACGCCTTCAGGCCACCAGCAGCAGCTGTACTTGCGCCGCGGTCCCAGCATGGCCTCGAACAGCGCGGGCGGCAGCTCGTAATGCTGCGCGTTGGCCTGCTCCGGCAGCACCGCCAGCGGCGCGGCGCGCAGCCCGGCCAGGAAGTCCTGCGTCAGCGCGGCCGCCGCCTCGGGGTCCTGGTGGTGCGCCTCGTCGAGCCGCAGGCGCAGCAGGCGCCGGATGCCCAGCCGCACCGCGGCCTCAGGCAGCAAGCCGCGCTCGGCGAGCCGGACGGCGATCGAGGAAATTGCAGGCGCCATGGCATGCCCTTCGGGGATTGGTCTGCCGCTTGTACGCCGGGCCGGGCGACTTGGATCTCCGGTGCGCGCGGGCGCGACGCCCGGTCGCGGGGGCCGCCGCGCGGCTGGCGACCGCGACGCTCGCGCATTAGCATCGCGCCGCATGACTGCCACCGCCGACCCGCTGGACCTTTTCCTCGCGCTGGAAACCCGCCGCACGCGCGCCATCGTCGACCGTGACCTGGCCACGATCGAGGCGCTGCACGCGCCCGGGTACGAATTGATCACGCCCGCCGGCCGGGTCTTCCCGCGGGCCGAGTACCTCGCCCGCATCGCCGAGGCGCCGTTCTACACGGGCTGGGAGATGGACGACCTGCAGGTGCGTGCCTCGGCGGACCTGGCGGTGCTGCGCTATCGCGCGCGCCTGAGCTTTCCTTCCGGCAAGGTCGTCGACTGCTGGCACATGGACGTCTACGAGCGCCACGAGGCCGGTTGGCGGGCCGTGTGGTCCAAGGCGACGGCCATCGCGCCGCCGGCCTGAGGCGCGGCGCCCACCACCGCCCGCTGGCCCTCCCCGCCTCAGCCCGCCACCACCCGTCCCTTGCCGTCGCGCTTTCCGCGCAGCATCTCGTGGTCCGCGCGCTCGATGAGTTCCTGCGCGCCGGTCGTGTCGTCGGGCGAGAACACCGCGACGCCGACGGTCGCGCCCACCGCGACGATCGCGCCGGAGCTCAGCGCCACCGGCTCGCCGATGGCGTCGACGACGCGTGCCAGCACCGGCCGCCAGTCGTCGCCGTCCACACAGGTCAGCACCAGCACGAACTCGTCCCCGCCCAGGCGCGCCGCCGTGTCCAGCGGCCGGATGTGGGCCAGCAGCCGCCTCGCCACGGTCTCCAGCAACTGGTCGCCGGCGTCGTGCCCGTGCTCGTCGTTGACGGCCTTGAAGCCGTCCAGGTCCAGGTAGCAGATCGCCACCCGCTTGCGTTCCCGCCGCGCCACCCCCAGCGCCTGCTCGATCCGATCGTGCAGCAGCACCCGGTTGGGCAGCTGCGTCAGCGCGTCGTGGAAGGCCGCGTGCGCCAGGTGCTCATGCGCCGCCTTCATCGGCGTGATGTCCACCGCCATCGCGAAGATCTCGGTGACCGACAGCGGCGCCGCGCCGAAGTCCACCCACACCGCCTCGCCGCCCTTGCTGCGCATCCGGATCTGCGACCGGTAGTGGCCGTGCTCCGCCAGCGCCGAATACACCTGCCGCCCGACCTCCTCGTACTGCGCGTCGTCCCAATAGAACACCCGCGCCGGTGCGCCCTGCAGTTCGCCGGGCCCGTAGCCGAGGATGCGTTCCAGCGCGCGATTGCGCCAGGTGATGGTGCGGTGCTCGATCTTGGCCATGGCCACCAGGTCGCTGTCGAGCATCGCCGCCTGCTCGCGCTGCAGACGCCGCGCCTGGGTGACGTCGCGCCCCGACGAGAACACGTAGAGCTCGCCGCGGATCTCGGTGACGCTGAGCTGCAGTTCGACGTCGATCACCTGGCCGTCGTCCCGGCGATGCTGCACGTCCACGCGCTGCCGGTCTCCCGCCTTGATCTTCGCCAGCCAGGCATTGATCGCCGCCTCGTCCTGGTTGACGTCCCAGCTGCCGACGTGGCGCCCCATCAGCGAGGCGCGGGTGGACTTGAGCATCTCCGCGAAGGAGTCGCTCATCTCCACCAGCCGCCCTCGCCCGTCGATGATGTGGATCCCATCCGCCGAGACCCGCATCAGCGCCTGGATGCGCTTGCCCTGCTCGGCCAGCGCCGTCATGGCCTGCTCCTCGCGACGGTTGGCGCGCCGCACATGCCAGGTGGCGAGCGCCACCAGCAGCCAGGCCAGCGCCGCCAGGGACGCCACCGTCCAGGCCTGTTCCCGCCAGGGCTTGAAGAAGCGCTCGTTGTTCACGCCGGCGTAAACGACGAAGGGCCAGTGGTCGAGCGCGCGATAGGCGCTGGTGCGGTCGCGGCCGTCGATGCTCACCGTGGTGACCACGCTGCCCTGGCGCGGATTCGCCGCCAGCATCTCGCGCATCCGCGCCGAGACCTTGGTGTCGCCGACCTCGCCCTGCACCGGACTGCCCGGCGCGATGCGCGCGACCAGCCGCAGGTCGTCGCGGCGCAGCGTCATCGCGTCCAGCGGCGCCAGCTCGTAGCGCTCGAAGAGGTGGCGGAAGTGGTCGACGCCGACGCTCACGTAGAGGACGCCCGCGAAGCGGCCTCGCACGACCAGCGGCCGCACGAACGCCACCACCCAGTTGCCCGACACCCGCGAGACCAGCGGACCGGTCACCAGCGTCGCGGGCTCGGCCAGCGCGCGCGCCTGGAGGAAATAGTCGCGGTCATGGACGCGCGTCGGCGCGCCGGCGGGCAGGCGCGTGCCCCAGCGGACCTCGCCGCTGGCGTCGGCGGCGCGGAAGGCCTCGATGCCGTGCAGCAGGCCGAAGCGCGCATGCAGCACCTCGTTGAGCACCGCGTCGGGGGCGCCGCCGGGCGCGGCCATCAGCCGCTCGAGCTCGGCGCCGGTGGCGCGCAGCACCGCGTCCACGCGGCCGATCTCGGCCTCGACGTTGAGCTGCGCAACGGCGGCCAGGCCTTCGGCGACATCGCGCGCCTGCGTCGCGTAGGTGCGATGGGACGCGTCCAGCACATGCCAGACCAGCGCCGCGAGCACGAGCGCGACGGTCAGGTTGGCACCGACGAGCCAGGCCGTCATGCGACGCCGGCGTTTGGCGGCACCGTCGACAAGGAGTTGCGGATCGGTCAGCGGCATGGCTTGCGAAGCATCGGCTCCGGCGCGCCGGGCGGGCGCTGAGCCCTGTCCCGGCTGGTCTCCCTGCGAGGTGGCCGGTCCCGTGGCCGGCCTCAGGGCCAGTCTACTGAGCCCCGGCCCTGTGACGCGATGCCCGTAAACCCGGGAATGCGGGGGGTGTCACAGCCCCTCCATCGCCCGTTCCTGGGCCTTGTCCTTGAGCGTGCCGCCCTTGGGCGCGAGCAACTCCCGCGCATTGGGGATGCCGGAGCCGGCCTGCTCGGGCGGCGGCGGGGCCTTGTAGGCCGGCATCACCGACACCGTGCCGCCCTTGACCTTCTGCTCGGCGCTGCCGCGCGGGCAGGCCTCGTTGGTGTAGAGCACCTGGCCGTCGACGACGCAGCGGCGCACACCGCCCGGGGACGGCGCCGAACCGCCACTGGGCCCCGCCGGCGTGTCGTTGCCGGTGTGCAGCTTCGGCAGCTCGACCTTGCCGGCCTGGCGCTCCAGCTCGCGCGTGGCATCGCGCAGGAACGGGATCTCGTCACGCTTCTTCCAGCCGATGACGCCGAGCACCACGACGATGACGATGAGCAGCACTGCCCGCATGAAATCTTCTCCCTGATGTCGCGCACTGCGGCGCGTTGGTTGGCAGCCGGTCCGCGCAGGACCGGCGGCTGCGCATGATATCGACGCCCGCGCTCACGGCGGCGCTGGCGCTGGCGAGCCGGCATCCTCTCGCGCCATCGCCAGAGGGAGCCCGCGGAGCGATCGCCGTCCCTAGCGTGTCGACGGCGGCGCCGACGCGCCCTTGGCCGCGGCGCGTACGGCTGCCAGTTCGCGCATGAGCCACGCCTTGCTCTCGACCGGCGAGGCGCCCGCACAACGCACCAGGTAAGGCTTGCCGCTCATGCTGCTCTTCGAGGCGCCGAGCTCGATGAACTGCTCCGCTGTTTTCACGAGCTGCTTGTCCTCCAGGTAGGCGAGCTTGCGTTCCAGGTGCCGCTTCGCGTCGGACGCCGAGTGCCAATCGCCGTTGCGATTGAACTCGCAGGACGAGGCTTGCAGTCGCCCCAGCAAGGCGGTGACCTCGGCCTTCGCCGCCGCGGGCAGTGGATCGGCCCGGCCGGCGATCGGCGCGGCCAGCGCCAGGGCGAGGAGCATCGGGATCAGGGGAGCTCGCATGGGCAAGTCGGTCGGGTCATCGAGAGGCGGCGATCTTGCCACGCGGCCCACCTCGCGGACGGCGGCCTGAGGCACACTTCGCCGCCAACCCATCGTCCCCATCCAGTTGTCCGCCCCCCGCGCATGACCCGTCCGAACGATTCCACCGCCACGGTCGCTTCGCCCCCGGACCGCCCCGCCCCCGTCTCCTTCCGGGAAGCCTTCCTCTTCTGGCTGAAGCTGGGCTTCATCAGCTTCGGTGGCCCGGCCGGGCAGATCGCGATCATGCATGCCGAGCTGGTCGAGCGCCGCCGCTGGATCAGCGAGCGGCGCTTCCTGCACGCGCTCAACTACTGCATGCTGCTTCCCGGCCCCGAGGCCCAGCAGCTCGCCACCTACATCGGCTGGCTGATGCACCGTGGCTGGGGCGGCATCGTCGCTGGCGGACTCTTCGTGCTGCCATCGCTGTTCATCCTCATCGCGCTGTCGTGGATCTACGTCGCCTTCGGCACGCTGCCGGCGGTCGCGGGGATCTTCTACGGGATCAAGCCCGCGGTCACCGCACTCGTGCTGCACGCGGCCCACCGCATCGGCCGCCGCGTGCTGCGCAACGGCTGGCTGTGGAGCATCGCGGTCGCGGCGCTGGTGGCGATCCTCCTGGACCTGCCCTTCCCGCTCATCGTGCTGGGCGCCGGGATCGCCGGCGCGATCGGCGCGCGCTTCGCGCCGCAGGTGTTCTCGCCCGGCGCCGCGCACGCCGCCGCGCAGGCCGGCTACGGCCCGGCGCTGATCGACGACGACACCCCGACGCCCCCGCACGCCCGCTTCACCCGCGCTCGCCTCGCCCGGGTGCTGATCGTGGGCCTGGGGCTGTGGCTCGCCGCGATGGGCGCCTTGACCGCCGTGTATGGGCTCGACGGCGCGTTCACGCAGATGGGGCTGTTCTTCACCAAGGCCGCGCTGATGACCTTCGGCGGCGCCTACGCGGTGCTGCCCTACGTCGTGCAGGGCGCCGTCGAGCACCACCACTGGGCCACCGGGCCGCAGATGATCGATGGCCTGGCGCTGGGCGAGACCACGCCGGGGCCGCTCATCATGGTGGTCGCCTTCGTCGGATTCCTGGGCGGATGGAAGGAACAGGTCTTCGGACCGGACGCGCTCTTCGCCGCCGGTGCCACGGCGGCGACGCTGGTCACCTGCTTCACCTTCCTCCCCTCCTTCGTCTTCGTGCTGGCCGGCGGCCCGGTCATCGAAGCGACCCACGGCGACCTGCGCCTGACCGCGCCACTGACCGCGATCACCGCGGCCGTGGTGGGCGTGATCGTCAACCTGGCGCTGTTCTTCGCCGGCCACGTGTTCTGGCCGCAGGGACTGGGCGGTCCCTTCGACGCCACGTCCGCGCTGATCGCCGCCGGCGCGGCCGTCGCGCTGTTCCGCTTCAAGTGGGGCGTGATCCCGCTGCTCAGCGCGTGCGGCGCGATCGGGCTCGCGCTGGCGCTGGCGATGCCGGCGGCGTGACGGCGGCGTAGCGGCGACGTCACGGCGGCAACGGCGAGCGCCTCCTGCGTCCTGGCGGGTGATCACGGCGCCGCCCTCCGCATCCCGGAGCGCCAGCAGCGCCACAATGGCGCCTCGACGCGCTTCCGATACCTTGTCGCCTCCATGCCGCCTGCTTCGCCGCCCCTGCCCTCGTCATCGCCTGAACCGCGCCAGGAATGCGCGCCCTTCCCGCAGGCGATCACCGGCCGATTGAAGCTCGCCGTGCGCCGCTTCCGCACGCCAGCGTTGCCGGAATCGCTCGACGAGGCCCGCGCCTGCGACAGCGCGACCGCACTCGCCACCTCGATCGAGCGCGCGCGGCAGGCCCTGGGCGCCGGCTCGGCACCAGGCGACGACGTTCGCGCACTGTTCCTCGACGCCCTCGCGCGGCACATCGCCGAGGCCATGCGGCCGGAGCACGGCGATGCCGCGCTCCAGGCGATGGTGCTGCGCCATCGCTCGCCCGCCGTGCACGAGTTCGCCTCGCTCAATGCGCATGCGGAGGCGGACCGGCGGCAGATCCGTTCGGCGGCCAATGCACTGGCCCATCCGGCGAAGTTGCAGGACCAGCCCGCCGGCGAGATCCGGGACGGCTTGCAGCGGATGCAGCAGGCGAGCGCCGCGGCGGATTGGTCCGACGTCGACGACGCGATCATGGACCTCCTGGGCTTGCCCGAGGTGCAGGACGAGCCGGTGCTGTTTCGCAGCCTGGAGCGGATCGTCAGCGATGACGCGCTCAGGCGGCTTTGCCGGATCCAGGCGCTGGGCCAGCGGGACGAGGTGCAGCGATATCGCGCGCTGTGGGCACGGCAAGGCCCCGCGGCGGGCACCGGGCAGGCCACCGCGGCCGGCAGCGACGCGCAGCGCCGCGGCGACGCCGTGGAAGCGCTTGCCGCGCAGGCGCTCGAGGTTCTGGCCGCGCGTCTGAATGCGGAAGAGGACCCGCCGCGCTACCGCGTGGCGACTTCCTTGAAGGTGCCGTCGTCGATCCCCGGCGATCCGCGGCGCGCCAAGAGCGAGTGGGACGTCGCCCTGCTGCGCCGCCACGACGCCGGTACCTGGGACCTGCTCCTGCTGGTCGAGGCCAAGGCCTCGGCCGATGCCGCGACCACCGACCTGCCCCGGCTGCTGCGCGGCCTGCGGCTGCTGGCGCAGGCGGACCCGCGGTCGACCTATGCCTTCGCCTCGCATCAAGGCGAGATCCCCTTGCGGGGCGCCTCGCTGCGCGCCCTGCCGACCGAGGACGACGACCTGGCCCGCGCGGTGCTCTATTGCAGCGACGCGCCGGCCGAGCAGGCACCGCGGCTGCTCAGCGCCGCGAGCCGCATGCAGTTGCTGTCGGCGCCGGCGAGCCTGGACTTCGCCGACCGGCTCGAGCGCGGCGTCCCGGTGGAACCCCGCCAGCTCAAGGCGGTCTGGGACCAACTGCTGACGGCGCCCGCCTTCAAGCCGGTGCTGCGCCAGCATGCGACGCTGCGGACCGTGCGCGAGCTCATGCTCCATCCGAGCGACCTGATGGCGGTGGCCCAGGACACGCCGGACTCGACCTAGTCCACCGACCGTGCAGCCCGGCTGCGAAACAATCCCGCGATCCCGCAGCCCCGCTCTGCACCTCCGCACTCCCGCACTTCCGCGATCCCGCGTTTCCAACCGAGAGAACGACCCGCCATGCCCCGCGCCTTCCTGCCCTCCTTCGCCCGGCGAGTGCCGAGCCGGTCGACCTGCCTGGCCGCCTTGACCGGACTCGCCTGCCTGACCGGCCTGGCCGTGTCGCCCGCCGCCGTCGCCCAGCCGGTGATGGCGCGCGAGAACCTCAACGCCACGCTCTGGTTCCAGACCGCGGTCGAACGCCAGGCCGCCACGCTGGCGGTCTACCGCGCCGCGACCGCCCGCCTGGGCGCGGCGCGTCGCGCCACGCGCGAGACAGCCTCGCTGGAACAGGCGGCGCAGGGCGGCTTCTCGCGCAAGCCGCCGGCCATCGTGCTGGACGTGGACGAGACCGTGCTCGACAACTCACCCTATGAGGCCTGGCAGATCCGCGACGGTCGCAGCTACGAGGAAAGCAGCTGGGCCGCCTGGGTGGCCAGCGCCCAGGCCGCCGCCATTCCCGGCGCGCCCGAGTTCATCGCACGGGCGCGCGCGACCGGCTTCCGGGTCGTCTTCATCACCAACCGGCGTTGCCCGGCCGACGGCCCCTTCGGCCCGGACGGCCTCCACGCCGCCTGCCCGCAGAAGGCGCAGACGATCGCCAACCTGAGCCGCGTGCTCGGCCATGCGGTCGCGCCCGCCGACGTGATGCTGCGCGGCGAGCGCGCGGAATGGGCGGCCTCGGACAAGACGCCGCGCCGGGAGGCCGTCGCGCGCACGCACCGCATCGCGATGCTGGTCGGCGACGACCTCAACGACTTCGCCCCGCGCGCCCGCTACGTCGAGCCGGACCACGCCGCGCGCTGGGGCACGACCTGGGTCCCGATCCCCAATCCGACCTATGGCTCCTGGGGCGATGCGCTGTCGCTCACCCAGCGCTACGCGGCCTTGAAGCCGTGGGCGGGTCCCGCGGCCGCCGAGCCCGCTGCGGCGGGCACAACGGGCGCGGGAAACACGGCGGGCTCGCCAGGCTCGGCGGCTACCGCAGCCGCGGCAGCCGCAGCGGCTTCCGCCGCCTCGGCTCAATAGCCGGGTTCGATCGCCGGGTTCGATCCCCGGGCTCGATGCCCGGCCTCGACCACCGCGCTCAATAACCGGCGGCCAGCCCCGTGTTGCGGCGCGGATCGTTCGCGCCGTAGAACCGGTTGTTGCCCACCGGCTTCCCGTTCAGCGAAGGCGCGCCGACGATGATCGCCGCCAGGTGGTTGGCCGGATGCGGCGCGCCCAGCTTGTGGCCCATGCCCTCGAGGATCCGGCGCGTGTCCGGCGACAGCGCGTAGGGCTCCACGTTCGTCAGGTCCGGCATCCACTGGTGATGGAAGCGCGGCGCGTCCACCGCCTCCTGGACGGTCATGTCGTAGTCGATCGCGTTGATCATCGTCTGCAGCACCGCCGTGATGATGCGGCTGCCGCCCGGCGTGCCCACCACCATCACCGGCTTGCCGTCCTTGGTCACGATGGTCGGGCTCATCGACGACAGCGGCCGCTTCCCCGGCGCGATCGCATTGGCCTCGCCCTGCACCAGGCCGTACATGTTGGGCACGCCCACCTTGGAGGTGAAGTCGTCCATCTCGTTGTTGAGCAGCACGCCGGTCTTCGCGGCGGTGACCTTGGCGCCGAACCAGTCGTTCAGCGTGTAGGTCACCGACACCGCGTTGCCCCACTTGTCGGCGATGGAGTAATGCGTGGTGTTGCTGCCCTCATGCGGCGGCACGCCCGGCTTGAGGTCCTGCGACACCCCGGCCTTGGCCGGATCGATCGCGGCGCGGATCTTGGCCGCGTAGTCCTTGTCCAGCAGCCGCTGCAGCGGGTTCTTCACGAAGTCCGGATCGCCGAGGGTGCTGTTGCGATCGACGTAGGCATGCCGCATCGCCTCGATCTGGTAATGCACGCCCTGCGCCGAGCCCCAGCCCAGCTGCCGCAGCGGATAGCCCTCCAGGATGTTGAGCATCTCGCAGATGATCACGCCGCCCGAACTCGGCGGCGGCGCCGACACGACGTGGTAGCCGCGGTAGTCGCACTCGACCGGCGCCAGCTCGCGCGTGCGGTACTGGTCCAGGTCGGCCTGCGTCAGGATGCCCTTGCCGGCCTGGCTCGACTCGACCAGCGCCTTCGCCACCCAGCCCTTGTAGAAGCCGTCGGTGCCCTTGGCCGAGACCTCGCGCAGCGTCTTCGCCAGGTCCTTCTGCACCAGCTTGTCGCCGGGCTGGAAGGCCTTGCCCTTGTTCAGGAAGATCGCCGCGGACGCGGGATCGGCCTCGAAGTCCTTGGTCGCCGTCTGGAACATGTCGACGTCGCCCTGGTCCAGCGCGAAGCCGCGGTCCGCCAGCGCGACCGCCGGCGCGATCAGCGTCTGGCGCTTCATCGTCCCGTACTTCTCGCGGGCGTATTCGAGGCCCGACACCGTGCCCGGCACGCCCACCGCCAGGTGGCCGTGGGTGCTCAGGCCCTTGACGACGTTGCCGTCCTTGTCCAGGTACATGTTGGCCGTGGCAGCCAGCGGCGCCTTCTCGCGGAAGTCCAGGAAGGTCTTGCGACCGTCGGCGAGCTGGATGGTCATGAAGCCGCCGCCGCCCAGGTTGCCCGCGGCCGGGTACACCACCGCCAGCGCATACCCCACCGCCACCGCGGCATCGACGGCATTGCCACCGTCCTTCAGCACGTCGACGCCGACGCGCGTGGCCAGGTGCTGCGCCGTCACCACCATCCCGTTGGGCGCGGCCACCGGCGCGGCGGAGGCCGCATACGACGGCGCGACCGGCGCGAACGCGAACGACGCAGTCGCCGCCGCGGCGCAGACAAGCAATCGGAAAGTCTTCATGAACCTGATTCCTCAACAGATGCGACCGCGCGATTCGACACCGGCCCCGGCATCGCCCGCAATCCCACGAGGCGTCAGGTCGTTACTGGAGAGGGTCTTTCAGCGCGTCGGGCACCGGCAGTGCGACGATGTCGATGCCTTCGTCCGCCAGTTCGCGCGCCTCGTCGGGCGTGGCGCGACCGCGGATGCCGCGCTCCTGGGCCTCGCCGTAATGGATGCGGCGGGCCTCGGTGGCGAAGCGGTCGCCGACGTCCTCGGTGTTGGCCATCAGCGTGCGCACCGCCTGGATCACCTGCTTCTGCAGCTCGGCGGCGATCACCGGCGCGCCGGGCGGCAGCGCCGGCGCGGTGGGCTCGGGGGATGGCGCCGCTGGCGCGCGCGACCGGGCCGGCGCCGGCTCGGCGGCGGAGAGGTTCAGCCGCGGGGCGCTCGGCATCTTGCGCACCTTGGCGCTGTTGCACAGCGGGCAGCTCAGCAGGCCGCGCTGCTGCTGCGATTCGAAGTCGTTGGCCGACGCGAACCAGCCTTCGAAGGAATGGCCTGTCTCGCAGGCCAGATTCAGGACCAGCATGATCGGCCGATGCTAGCGGCTCGCCGCCTCGGCCGCCGGCATCCAGTCCAAAGGCCATGCGCCGGCGCGCCAGCGCTGCAGCCACAGCAGGCAGGTCAGGGTCTTGGCGTCGGTGACGCGGCCGTCGAAGGCCATGCGGTCCAGCTCGTCCTCGCCCACGGCCAGCAGGTCGAGGAACTCCTCGTCGTCCAAGCGGCGCTCGCCGGCGACCAGCCCGCGCGCGAAGAAGACCTCGATGCGCTCGTCCGAATACGCGATCGCGTTGTGCATCACGCCGGCGTAGGCCCACTCGCGCGCGGTGTAGCCGGTCTCCTCGACCAGCTCGCGCATCGCGCAGCGCAGCGGGGGTTCCAGCGGATCCAGCTTGCCGGCCGGGAACTCCAGCACCACGCGGCCCATCGGGTAGCGGTACTGGCGCTCGAGCAGCACGCGGCCGTCGTCCAGCAGCGGCACGATCACGGCGGCGCCGGGATGGCGGATGTACTCGCGCGTCGCTTCGCGGCCGTTGGGCAGCGCGATGCGGTCGCGCTTGGCATGAAGGAAGTTGCCCCGCAGGATCCAGTCGGAACTCAGCGGGGTCTCGCGCAGATGGGGATCGGCGTCGGCCGCCGGGGGAATGCCGACCACGCCGTCGGCATCGGGGCGAAGGGCCTCAGGCAGCTTCTTCGTCATCGAACTCTCGCACCTTGGACCGCGAACGGCGCAGGTAGCGCCACACGAAGCCCGGGAAGCCCAGCGTCACGAACAGCGCCAGCGCCGCCGCGTAGAACTCCCAGCCCTGCGGCGCGCGCTGGCCCAGCCGGGCCTCGAGCCCGAAGCCGATGGCCAGCGTCGCCAGCGCCAGCAGGAAGAGTTCCAGCAGCCGCCAGCCGGCGGCCTTGGGATCGCGGCGCGGCCCGACGAGCAGGATGCGCGAACTGAGGTAAGGCAGGTTGGCCGCGACCAGCGCGACCACCAGCACCACCCACACCGAAGCGCCCTGCTCCATCCCGGGTCCGCTCAGCGCGCGCTCAGTGCGCCAGCGCGCGGGTCACGGCCTGGCCGCACAGCGCCAGCAGGCCGCCGGGCAGCAGGCCGAAGGCCAGCACCGCGATGCCGTTGAGCGACATCACCAGGCGCGCGTCGGCCGGGGCGTTCAGCGGGGCGTGGTCGGTCGGTTCATCGAAGAACATGACCTTCACGACACGCAGGTAGTAGAACGCGCCGATCAGCGACAGCACCACCGCCACCACCGCCAGCCACAGGTAGAGCGACTGGCCGGTCGTGACCATCGCCTGCAGCACGGCCAGCTTGCCGTAGAAGCCCACCGTCGGCGGAATGCCGGTCAGCGAGAACATGTAGATCGCCATCACCAGCGCATACCAGGGGCTGCGCTTGAACAGGCCAGCCAGATCGCTGATCTGCTCGGACTCGAAGCCCTGGCGCGCCAGCAGCATGATCAGGCCGAAGCTGCCCAGCGTCGTGAGCACGTAGGTGATCGCGTAGAACATCGCCGAGCTGTAGGCGTTCAGCGCATGGTTGTCCGGCTGGCCGTTCACCACGCCCGAGGCCAGGCCCAGCACGACGAAGCCCATCTGCGAGATCGTCGAGTACGCCAGCATCCGCTTCAGGTTGCTCTGCGCGATCGCGGCCAGGTTGCCCACCACCAGCGAGGCCACCGCCATCACCAGCAGCATCTGCTGCCAGTCCGTGGCCAGCGGCAGCATGCCTTCCACCAGCAGGCGCAGCGCGATGCCCAGCGCGGCCAGCTTGGGCGCGCCGCCGATCAGCAGCGTCGCGGCGGTCGGCGCGCCCTGGTAGACGTCCGGCACCCACATGTGGAACGGCGCGGCGCCCAGCTTGAAGCCCAGGCCGGCGACGACGAACACCACGCCGAGCACCAGCACGCCCTTGTTGACCGTGCCGCTGGAGATCACCTCGAACACGCGCGGGATCGACAGCGAGCCGGTGGCGCCGTACATCATCGACAGGCCGTACAGCAGGAAGCCCGAGGCCAGCGCGCCCAGCACGAAGTACTTCATCGCGGCTTCGGTCGAGATGGTGTGGTCGCGGCGCAGCGCGGTCAGCGCGTACAGCGACAGGCTCATCAGCTCCAGGCCGAGGTAGATCGACAGGAAGTTGTTGGACGCCACCATCACGTTCACGCCCAGCAGCGCCAGCAGGCTCAGGGTGAACAGCTCGCCCTTGAGCATCTCGCGCGACTCGGCGTAGGGACGCGCATAGACCAGCGTGATGATCAGCGCCAGCGCACTGACGCCGCTGAGCAGGTGGCTCAGCGGATCGACGACCAGCAGGCCCTGCATCGCCTCGGCCGGCGCGTTGCCCATCGCGGCGAAGTGCATCGCGCCCACCACCGCCAGGCTCAGCTGCGTCAGCCAGTAGGTCGGCGTGCGGCGCGGGTCGGTGACGAACAGGTCCACCAGCGCGACCACGCAGGCCAGCACCAGCAGCAGGATTTCGGGATAGACCGCGACCCAGTTCATGTCATTCATTGTGTTGGGCCCTTATTGGAGCTTGGACACCGCGACGTGCTTGAGCAGCGCGTCGACGGATGGGTGCATCACGTCGGTGAACGGCTTCGGATACACGCCCATGTAGAGCGTCGCGATCGCCAGCACGCCCAGCATCAGGAACTCGCGGCCGTTGATGTCGGTCAGGTTGCGGACGTTGTCGTTGGTCACAGCGCCGAAGTAGACGCGCTTGATCATCCACAGCGTGTAGGCCGCGCCGAAGATCAGCGCCGTGGCCGCCAGCAGGCCGATCCAGAAGTTGTGCTGCACCGAGCCCAGGATCACCATCCACTCGCCCACGAAGCCCGCGGTCGCCGGCAGGCCGCAGTTGGCCATGCCGAAGAACACCGCCAGCGCCGCGAACTTGGGCATCGTGTTGACGACGCCGCCGTAGTCGGCGATCTCACGCGAATGCACGCGGTCGTAGAGCACGCCGATGCACAGGAACATCGCGCCCGAGACGAAGCCGTGCGAGATCATCTGCACCAGGCCGCCGGAGATGCCCAGCTCGTTGAAGATGAAGAAGCCCAGGGTCACGAAGCCCATGTGGGCGACCGACGAATAGGCCACCAGCTTCTTCATGTCGCGCTGGACCATGGCCACCAGGCCGATGTAGATCACCGCGATCAGCGACAGGCCGATGATGAACCAGTCGTAGTGACGGGCCGCGTCAGGCGCGATCGGCAGCGAGAAGCGCAGGAAGCCGTAGGCGCCCAGCTTCAGCATGATGGCCGCCAGCACCACCGAGCCGCCGGTCGGCGCCTCCACGTGCGCGTCCGGCAACCACGTGTGCACCGGCCACATCGGCACCTTCACCGCGAAGGCCGCGAAGAAGGCGAAGAACAGCAGCGACTGCGCCGACATCGGCAGCGGCAGCTTGTGCCAGTCCAGGATCTCGAAGCTGCCCGACTGGCTGTACAGGTAGAGCAGCGCGATCAGCATCAGCAGCGAGCCGGCCAGCGTGTACAGGAAGAACTTGAAGGCCGCGTACACGCGCCGAGGTCCGCCCCAGACGCCGATGATGATGTACATCGGGATCAGCGTGGCCTCGAAGAACACGTAGAACAGCATGCCGTCCAGCGCGCAGAACACGCCGATCATCAGGCCCGACAGGATCAGGAAGGCGCCCATGTACTGGTGCACCCGCGTCTCGATCACTTCCCAGGCCGCGATCACCACGATGATCGAGATGAAGGCCGTCAGCGGCACGAACCACATCGAGATGCCATCCACGCCCAGGTGGTAGTGGATGTTGAAGCGTTCGATCCAGGACGCGTTCTCGACGAACTGCATCGCCGCCGTCGAGGTGTCGAAGCCCGAGATCAGCGGCAGCGTCACCAGGAAGGAGGCGACCGACGCGACCAGCGCCATCCAGCGCACCGCGCCGGCGTTGTTGTCGCGTCCGAGCGCGAGCAGCAGGCCACCGCAGACGATGGGCAGCCAGATGGAGAGACTCAGCAACATTCTTATTCTCCGCCCGCGTCACAGACCCAGCAGGGCCTTGAATTGGGGCCACATGGAAGGCCACAGCTGCCAGGTCATCAGACCCACGACACCCAGGATCATGACCAGCGCGTACCAGTACAGGTGGCCGGTCTGGATCAGGCGCACCAGGCCGGCGATGCCGCCCACCGTGCGCGCGGAGCCGTTGATCAGGACGCCGTCGATGACGCCCTGGTCGCCGGCCTTCCACAGGCCGGTGCCGATCGCGCGGGCCGCGCGGGCCAGCACGTTCTCGTTGAACCAGTCCATGTAGTACTTGTTCTCGAGGATCGTCACGATCGGACGGAAGGTCCGCGCGAACCAGGCCGGGATGGCCGGGTTGACCAGATAGAACACGTAGGCCGCGACCACGCCGGCCACCGCCAGCCACAGCACCGGCGACTGCAGGCTGTGCAGCGCCATCGCGAAGGCGCCGTGGAATTCCTCGCCCAGCTCGTGCATCGCGTGATGCAGCTCGTGGTTCACGACGATCGCGTCCTTGAAGAACTCGCCGTGCAGCATCGGCTGGATCGTGAAGTAGCCGATGACCACCGACGGGATCGCCAGCAGGATCAGCGGCACCGTCACCACCCACGGCGACTCGTGCGGCGTGTGGTCGTGGCCGTGGTCGTCGTGATGGTCGTGCTCGCCCGGGAAGGGCTTGTGGTGGAAGTGTTCCTTGCCGTGGAAGACCAGGAAGTACATCCGGAAGCTGTAGAACGCCGTCACGAACACGCCGGCCATCACGGCGAAGTACGCGAAGCCCGCGCCCGGCAGGTGCGAGGCGTGCACCGCCTCGATGATCGAGTCCTTCGAGTAGAAGCCCGAGAAGAACGGGGTGCCGATCAGCGCCAGCGAGCCCAGCAGCGAGGTGATCCAGGTGATGGGCATGTACTTGCGCAGGCCGCCCATGTTGCGGATGTCCTGGTCATGGTGCATGCCGATGATCACCGAGCCCGCGCCCAGGAACAGCAGCGCCTTGAAGAACGCGTGCGTCATCAGGTGGAACACGGCGACCGAGTAGGCCGAGGCGCCCAGCGCCACGGTCATGTAGCCCAGCTGCGACAGCGTCGAGTACGCGACCACGCGCTTGATGTCGTTCTGGATGATGCCCAGGAAGCCCATGAACAGCGCGGTGATCGCGCCGATGATCATGACGAAGTTCAGCGCGGTGTCCGACAGCTCGAACAGCGGGCTGAAGCGCGACACCATGAAGATGCCGGCCGTCACCATGGTCGCCGCGTGGATCAGCGCCGAGATCGGGGTCGGGCCTTCCATCGAGTCCGGCAGCCAGACGTGCAGCGGGAACTGCGCCGACTTGCCCATCGCGCCGATGAACAGGCAGATGCAGGCCACGCTCAGCATCATCCAGGGCTCGCCGCCGAAGGGGTTGGCGAAGCCGATCTTGGCCAGCTCGGCCGACCTGGCGAAGGTCTCGGTGTAGTTCAGCGAGCCGCCGTAGGCCACCAGCAGGCCGATGCCCAGGATGAAGCCGAAGTCGCCGACCCGGTTCACCAGGAAGGCCTTCATGTTGGCGAAGATCGCCGTCGGCTTCGTGTACCAGAAGCCGATCAGCAGGTAGGACACCAGGCCCACCGCTTCCCAGCCGAAGAACAGCTGCAGCATGTTGTTGGACATCACCAGCATCAGCATGCTGAAGGTGAACAACGAGATGTAGCTGAAGAAGCGCTGGTAGCCGGGGTCTTCCTCCATGTAGCCGATGGTGTAGATGTGCACCATCAGCGAGACGAAGGTCACCACGCACATCATCATCGCGGACAGGCCGTCGATCATGAAGCCGACTTCCATCTTCAGGCCGCCCAGCACCATCCATTCGTAGACGGTCTGGTTGAAGCGCGCGCCGTCGAGCACCGCGCTCAGCGTCATCGCCGAGAGGATGAAGGCGATCAGCACGCCCAGGATGGTGACGACGTGGGCGCCGCGGCGGCCCACCTGCTTGCCGAACAGGCCCGCGACGATGGCGCCCGCCAGCGGGGCCAGTGGCACCGCCAGCAGCAGGTTCTGGGAGAGTGTTGCAGACATTGTTTTTCTCGCTTCCCTCGTCAGCCCTTGAGGGCGTCCAGCTCTTCCACGTCGATGCTGCTGCGGTTGCGGAACAGCACGACCAGGATCGCCAGGCCGATCGCCGACTCGGCGGCCGCCACGGTCAGGATGAAGAACACGAACACCTGGCCGGCCATGTCGCCCAGGTAGTGCGAGAACGCGACGAAGTTCATGTTGACCGCCAGCAGCATCAGCTCGATGGCCATCAGCAGCACGATCAGGTTCTTGCGGTTCAGGAAGATGCCGATCACCGACAGCGCGAACAGGAACGCGCCCAGGATCAGGAAGTGGTTCAGGCTCAGCGCACCCATCACGCGGCTCCTTCGTTCTTGTCAGCCGCCGCCACGGACGGGGCTTCGACGGTGGGGGCGACCTTCACGATGCGCAGGCGGTCGGCCTTCTTGACCTTGACCTGTTGCGAGGCGTCCTGGTGGCGCGAGTCCTTGCGGCCGCGCAGCGTCAGCGCGATCGCCGCGATGATCGCCACCAGCAGCAGCACGGCGGCGATCTGCAGCGGGAACAAGTAGTTGGTGTAGATCTCGATGCCCAGCAGCTTGGTGTTGCCGAACTGCGCCATGCCGGCGATCTCGGGCGCGTTCTCGACGCCGCGGAAGCCGCCCATCAGCACGGCCGCGATCTCCAGCGCGATCAGCGCGCCGACGAGGCTGGCCACCGGCAGGTGCTTCCAGATGCTCTCGCGCACGGCGGTGGACTCGAAGTCCAGCATCATCACGACGAACAGGAAGAGCACCATGACGGCGCCGATGTAGACCAGCACCAGCGTGATGGCCAGGAACTCGGCCTTCAGCAGCATCCACAGGCAGGAGGCACTGAAGAACGACAGGATCAGGAACAGGGCCGAGTGAACGGTGCTCTTGGCCGTGATGACACGGAACGCGGAGCCCAGCAGCACGGCCGAGAAGACGAAGAACAGCGCGGTAGTGATATCCATGCGATTTCCTGCAAGCAGGCCGCCGGTCACGGCGCCCTCCCCTCGCTCGCGCGAGGGTCCGGGCAGCCGCTCGACCGGTCAGCGGTACTTGGCGTCGGCCTCCTTGCTGGCTGCGATCTGCGGCTCGTAACGGTCCCCCACCGCCAGGAGCATCTCCTTGGTGAAGTAGAGGTCACCGCGCTTCTCGCCGTGGTATTCGAAGATGTCGGTCTCGACGATCGAGTCGACCGGGCAGCTCTCCTCGCAGAAGCCGCAGAAGATGCACTTGGTCAGGTCGATGTCGTAGCGCGTGGTGCGGCGCGAGCCGTCGGCACGGACGTCCGATTCGATCGTGATCGCCATGGCGGGGCACACGGCCTCGCACAGCTTGCAGGCGATGCAGCGCTCCTCGCCGTTCTCATACCGGCGCAGCGCGTGCAGGCCGCGGAAGCGAGGAGACAGCGGCGTCTTCTCTTCCGGGAACTGCACCGTGATGTTCTTCGAGAGGAAATGCCGGCCCGTCAGGGCCATGCCCTTCAGCAGCTCGGTGAGCATGAAGCTCTTGACTAGGTCCTTGATCACAGCAGATACCTCGGATTACTTCCAGATGTTGAACGGCGACTGGATCCACAGACCCACCACGACGAGCCACACCAGGGTGACCGGAATGAAGATCTTCCAGCCCAGACGCATGATCTGGTCATAGCGATAGCGCGGGAAGGTCGCGCGCACCCACAGGAAGCAGGTCACGACGAAGAAGGTCTTGGCGAACAGCCAGAACCAGTTCCAGAAGGCCATGGTCTGCTGGATGAAGGCCGGCGTGTCCATGCCCAGCAGCGACCAGGAGATCGGCGCCGACCAGCCGCCCAGGAACATCAGCACCGCCAGGGCCGACACCAGGATCATGTTGGCGTACTCGGCCAGGAAGAACATCGCGAAGGACATGCCCGAGTACTCGATCATGTGACCGGCCACGATTTCCGATTCGCCTTCGACGACGTCGAACGGATGGCGGTTGGTCTCGGCCAGGCCGGAGATGAAGTACACGAGGAAGATCGGCAGCAGCGGCAGCCAGTTCCACGACAGGACATTCACGCCGTGCGACGCGAACCACCCATGTTCCTGGCTGGTGACGATGGCGCTGACGTTCATCGAGCCGGTGACCATCAGCACCACGACCAGGCAGAAGCCCATCGCGATCTCGTAGGACACCATCTGGGCCGAGGCGCGCAGCGCGCCCAGGAAGGCGTACTTCGAGTTGGAGGCCCAGCCCGCGATGATCACGCCGTAGACCTCCAGCGAGGTGATGGCCATCAGGAACAGCAGGCCGGCGTTGACGTCGGCGATCGCCGCGCCGGGGCCGAAGGGCACGACGGCCCAGGCCGCCAGCGCCGGCATGATCGTCATGATCGGGCCGAGGAAGAACAGGCCCTTGTTGGCGGCGCTCGGGACGATGATCTCCTTGAAGATCAGCTTCACGGCGTCGGCGATCGGCGTCAGCAGGCCCATCGGACCGACCCGGTTCGGGCCCGGACGGATCTGCGACCAGCCGATGGCCTTGCGTTCCCACAGCGTCAGGTAGGCGACGCAGCCCAGCAGCGGCAGCAGCACGGCGATGATCTTGAGCAGGCTCCAGACCACCGGCCAGACCATGCCCAGCATCGAGGCGCCGGCGTTGTAGAAGTTTTCCATGGTCGTCTCGTCCTCAGGCCTTGGTCACGGCGATCGCGCCGGTGAACGCGCCCAGCGCGGCGGTCTCGGGGATGCCGGCGGGAATGCGCACCACGTTCGCGGGCAGCGACGCGTCCAGCTGCGCGGCCAGCACGGCCTCGCCGCCGTCCTGCGACACGCGCACCTGCGCGCCCTTCTCATTCAGGCCGAGGCTGGTCCACAGCGCCTGCGGCAGCGAGGCGACGGCCGCGTCACGGCCGTCGCGGGTCAGCTGCAGCGAGGTGGCGCGGCGCACCAGCGCGTCCGTCGCGTAGATCGGCACCGTCGTCAGGCGCTCCAGGCCCTGCACCGGGGCGGCCGCGGCGGACTGCGCCGACACGCCGTTGGACAGGCGGTTCGTCAGGTCCAGCTCGGAGCCCAGCGCCGCGGCGCGAACCTGCTCGGAGCTGTCGAACTCGAAGCCCTGCAGGCCCAGCAGGTTGCCCAGCACGCGCAGGATCTTCCAGCCCGGACGGGTTTCGCCACGGGCCTTGGCCACGCCGACGAAGCTCTGCAGGCGGCCTTCCGCGTTGACGAAGCTGCCCGAGGTCTCGGTGAACGGGGCCGTGGGCAGCAGCACGTCGGCGAACTCGACCACCGGGCCGGTCTTGAACGGGCTCAGCACGACGACCATCTCGGCCGCGTTGACGGCCTTGGCGGCGGCGGCGGCATTCGGGCCGTCCAGCACCGGGTCGGTGTTCAGCAGCAGCAGCGCCTTGGCCGGCTGGTCGTTCAGCAGCTGGGCCGCCGAACGGCCGCCCTGCCCCGGCTGGGCCTTGACCAGCTGGGCGCCGACGGTGTTCGCCGCGGCCGACAGCACGCCGACGCTGGCGCCGGTCTGCTCGCCGATCCAGTTCGCCAGCGACAGCAGCGTCGCGGCCTGCGGATGCTGGATCGCGGCATTGCCCAGCAGCACGGCCTTGCGCTCGCCCGACAGCAGCGCGTCGGCGATCGCCTTGGCGGCGTCGGTGGCCTGACCTTGGCCCGCCTGGGCCGGGGCGCTCACGCCCTTGGCCGCAGCGATGGCGGCGGCGACGTTGGCCAGCTCGTTCGCCCAGGCCGACGGCGCGGCGACGAGCGTCGAAGCGACCGTCATCTTCCAGTCCTCGACCGAGCCGCCCAGCGCGACGATCTGCGCGCCGCGGCGGGCCGCCTGGCGCAGGCGCTGCGCGAACAGCGGGTGGTCCTTGCGCAGCGACGAGCCGACGACGAAGGCGCGATCCAGCGCCGACAGCGACGCGATCGAGGTGCCCAGCCAGAAGGCCTTGCCTTCACCCGCGCGCAGCGCGGGATCGACCACGTGCAGGCGCGTGTCGATGTTCTCGCTGCCCAGGCCGCGCACCAGCTGCGCCAGCAGGTGCAGCTCTTCCACGGTGCTGTGCTCCGAGCCCAGCGCCGCGATGGACGCGCCGCCCTTTTCGGTCTTGATCTGCTTCAGGCCGTTGGCGACGTACTCGAGCGCCGTGGTCCAGTCCACCGGCTTCCATTCGCCGCCCTGCTTGAGCATCGGCGTGGTCAGGCGCTCGTCGCTGTTCAGCGCCTCATACGAGAAGCGGTCGCGGTCGGCGATCCAGCACTCGTTGACGGCCTCGTTCTCCAGCGGGACGACGCGCAGCACTTCGTTGTTCTTGACCTGGACGATCAGGTTGGCGCCGGTCGAATCGTGCGGGCTGACGCTCTTGCGGCGCGACAGCTCCCAGGTGCGGGCGCTGTAGCGGAAGGGCTTGCTGGTCAGCGCGCCGACCGGGCAAATGTCGATCATGTTGCCCGACAGCTCCGAGTCCACGGTGCGGCCCACGAAGGTCTGGATCTCGCTGTGCTCGCCGCGGTGCGCCATGCCCAGCTCCATCACGCCGGAGATCTCCTGGCCGAAGCGGACGCAGCGCGTGCAGTGGATGCAGCGGCTCATCTCCTCCATCGAGATCAGCGGGCCGACGTTCTTGTGGAACACCACGCGCTTCTCTTCGGTGTAGCGCGAGGAGCCCGCGCCGTAACCGACGGCCAGATCCTGCAACTGGCATTCGCCGCCCTGGTCGCAGATCGGGCAGTCCAGCGGGTGATTGATCAGCAGGAACTCCATCACGCCCTGCTGGGCCTTGATGGCTTTCTCGCTCTTGGTGCGCACGATCATGCCCTGCGTGACCGGGGTCGCGCAGGCGGGCAGCGGCTTGGGCGCCTTCTCCACGTCGACCAGGCACATGCGGCAGTTGGCCGCGATGCTCAGCTTCTTGTGGTAGCAGAAGTGCGGGATGTAGGTCCCGGCCTTCTCGGCGGCATGCATCACCATGCTGCCTTCGGGCACTTCGACCTTCTGGCCGTCGAGTTCGATTTCAACCATAGTTCTTCTCAGCGGCTCCGATCAGGCGTGCGCCGGCGACTTCGCCGTGGCGGACGGGGACGACGCGGCGGGCGCCTTGTTCTGCTGGGCCTGTTCGATCATCGCGATGAACTCGCCCTTGAAGTGCTTGAGCATCGCGCGCACCGGCATCGCGGCGGCATCGCCCAGCGCGCAGATGGTGCGGCCCTGGATGTTGTCGGCCACGGAGTTCAGCAGGTCGATGTCCTCGACGCGGCCCTTGCCGTGGGCGATGCGCTCGATCACGCGGTGCATCCAGCCCGTGCCCTCGCGGCAGGGGGTGCACTGGCCGCAGGACTCGTGCGCGTAGAAGTAGGACAGGCGCAGCAGGCTGTTGACCATGCAGCGGGTCTCGTCCATCACGATGACGGCGCCCGAGCCCAGCATCGAGCCGGCCTTGGCGATGGAGTCATAGTCCATCGTGCACTGCATCATGATGTCGGCCGGCAGCACCGGGGCCGACGAGCCGCCCGGGATCACCGCCTTGAGCTTGCGGCCGCCGCGCATGCCGCCGGCGAGCTCGAGCAGCTTCTCGAACGAGGTGCCCAGCGGGATCTCGTAGTTGCCCGGACGCTCGACGTCGCCCGAGATCGAGAAGATCTTGGTGCCGCCGTTGTTGGGCTTGCCCACTTCGAGATAGGCCTGGCCGCCGTTGCGGATGATCCAGGGGACCGCGGCGAAGGTCTCGGTGTTGTTGATCGTCGTGGGCTTGCCGTACAGGCCGAACGAGGCCGGGAACGGCGGCTTGAAGCGCGGCTGGCCCTTCTTGCCTTCCAGCGATTCCAGCAGCGCGGTTTCCTCGCCGCAGATGTAGGCGCCGAAGCCGTGGTGCGCGTGCAGCTGGAAGCTGAAGTTGCTGCCCAGGATGTTGTCGCCCAGCAGGCCGGCCGCGCGGGCCTCTTCCAGGGCCGCCTCGAAGCGCTCGTAGACCTCGAAGATCTCGCCGTGGATGTAGTTGTAGCCGACCTTGATGCCCATGGCATACGCCGCGATCGCCATCCCTTCGATGACGATGTGCGGGTTGTACATGAGGATGTCGCGGTCCTTGCAGGTGCCCGGCTCGCCTTCGTCGCTGTTGCAGACGAGATATTTCGCGCCCGGGAATTGGCGCGGCATGAAGCTCCACTTCAGGCCGGTCGGGAAGCCGGCGCCGCCGCGGCCGCGCAGGCCCGAGGCCTTCACTTCGGCGATGACCTGGTCGGCGGTCATGCCCTGCCCTTCGCCCTGGGCCAGGATCTTGCGCAGCGCCTGGTAGCCGCCGCGCGCTTCATAGTCCTTCAGCGACCAGTTCTTGCCATCGAGGCCCGCGTAGATCTGCGGGGTGATGTTGCGGTCGTGGAAGCAGGTTTCCTTGCCGGTGGCCTGCCACTTCGAGAGGTCGATGTTCGCGATGTTGGTCATCGTCCAGGTCCCTCAGTTCTTGTTGGCCGCGTGGTGGGCTCTGAGCGCGTCCACCAGCTCGTCCAGCCGTTCGGCGCTCATGAAGCTCAGCATCTGGCGGTCGTTGACCAGCATCACCGGCGAGTCGGCGCAGGCGCCCAGGCACTCGCTCTGCTGCACGGTGAAGACGCCGTCGGCGGTCGTGCCGCCGGCCTCGACGCCCAGCTTCGTGCACAGGTGGTCCAGCGCCTTCTGGCCATCGCGCAGCTGGCACGGGAGATTCGTGCAGACGTTCAGCTTGAATGCGCCCAGCTTGCGCTGGTTGTACATGTTGTAGAAGGTCGTGACCTCGTAGACGGCGATCGCCGGCATGCCGAGGTAGTCGGCGATCGCGTCCTCGGCCTCGCGGGACACGTAGCCCTGCTCCTGCTGGACGATCGACAGGCAGGCCATCACGGCCGATTGCGCCTGCTCCGCCGGGTACTTGGCGACTTCGCGCGCGAAGCGCGACTTGGTCGCGTCGCTCAAGACAAATTCAGTGCTGCTCATCGCTTCACCACTCAACGGTCAATTTCACCGAACACGATGTCCATCGTGCCGATCACGGCCACGGCGTCGGCAATCATGTGTCCCCGCGCCATCTCGTCCAGCGCGGCCAGGTGCGAATAGCCCGGCGCGCGGATCTTCAGCCGGTACGGCTTGTTGGCGCCGTCGCTGACGATGTAGATGCCGAACTCGCCCTTCGGATGCTCGACCGAGGCGTAGGCCTCGCCCTCGGGGACGCGGAAGCCTTCGGTGAACAGCTTGAAGTGGTGGATCAGCTCTTCCATGCTGGTCTTCATCGCCACGCGGCTGGGCGGCGCCACCTTGTGGTTGTCGGTGATGACCGGACCCGGATTGGCCTTGAGCCACTTCACGCACTGCTGCACGATGCGGTTGGACTGGCGCATCTCCTCGACCCGCACGCAGTAGCGGTCGTAGGTGTCGCCGTTGGTGCCGACCGGGATGTCGAAGTCCATGCGGCCGTACACGTCGTAAGGCTGGGTCTTGCGGGTGTCCCAGGCGATGCCCGAGCCGCGCAGCATCGGGCCGGTCAGGCCCAGGTTCAGCGCGCGCTCCGGCGACACGACGCCGATGCCCACCGTGCGCTGCTTCCAGATGCGGTTGTCGGTCAGCAGCGTCTCGTAGTCGTCGACGTTGGCCGGGAAGCGGTTGCAGAAGTCCTCGATGAAATCGAGCAGCGAGCCCTGACGGTTCTCGTTGAGCTTGTCGATCGCCTTCTGGTTCTTGATCTTGCTGACCTTGTACTGCGGCATCGAATCCGGCAGGTCGCGGTACACGCCACCCGGACGGAAGTAGGCCGCGTGCATGCGCGCGCCCGACACCGCCTCGTACATGTCGAAGATGTCCTCACGCTCGCGGAAGCAGTAGATGAGGATGTTCATCGCGCCGCAATCGATGCCGTGCGCGCCCAGCCAGAGCAAGTGGTTCAGGATGCGCGTCAGCTCCGAGAACATCACGCGGATGTACTGCGCGCGCTCGGGGACCTCCAGGCCCAGCATCTTCTCGATGGCCAGGCAGTAGGCATGCTCGTTGGCCATCATCGACACGTAGTCGAGGCGGTCCATGTAGGGCAGCGACTGGATGAAGGTCTTGGACTCGGCCAGCTTCTCGGTGGCGCGGTGCAGCAGGCCGATGTGCGGGTCGGCGCGCTGGATCACCTCACCGTCCAGCTCGAGCACCAGGCGCAGCACCCCGTGCGCGGCCGGGTGCTGGGGACCGAAGTTCAGGGTGTAGTTCTTGATTTCGGCTGGCATGCTCACAGGCCCCCGTAGTTGTCTTCGCGAATCACGCGCGGGGTGATCTCGCGCGGCTCGATCGTGACCGGCTGGTAGATCACGCGCTTCTGCTCGGGGTCGTAGCGCATCTCGACATGGCCCGTCACCGGGAAGTCCTTGCGCATCGGATGGCCGATGAAACCGTAGTCCGTGAGGATGCGGCGCAGGTCCTCGTGGCCCTCGAAGATGATCCCGTACAGGTCGAAGGCCTCGCGCTCGAACCAGTTGGCGGCGTTCCAGATCGGCGTCACCGCGGCCACCGACGGGAAGTCGTCGTCAGGCGCGAAGACCTTGACGCGCAGGCGCCAGTTCTTGTTGATCGACAGCAGGTGCGAGACCACCGCGAAGCGCGCGCCGTCGTAGGCGCCGTCCTTGTAGGCCGAGTAGTCCACGCCGCACAGGTCGATCAGTTGCTCGAAGCGCAGCTCCGAGTGATCGCGCAGCAGCTTGGCGACGTTGAAGTAGTCCTTGGCCGCGACGGTGATCGTGATTTCGCACAGCTCGCGCTTGAGCGCGACGATCTGCTCGCCGAGCACGGATTGCAGCGCCGCCTGCAGGGTGTCGAGTTTCATGGTCATGGGAATCAGCCTGCTTCTGCTCAGCGAGCGATGGTGTTCTCGCGACGGATCTTGGCCTGCAGCTGCAGGATGCCGTAGAGCAGCGCCTCGGCGGTCGGCGGACAGCCCGGGACATAGACGTCGACCGGGACGATGCGGTCACAGCCCCGCACCACCGAATAGCTGTAGTGGTAGTAGCCGCCGCCGTTGGCGCAGCTGCCCATGGACAGCACCCAGCGCGGCTCGGCCATCTGGTCGTAGACCTTGCGCAGGGCGGGCGCCATCTTGTTGCACAGCGTGCCGGCCACGATCATCAGGTCGGACTGGCGCGGGCTCGGACGGAACAGCATGCCGAAGCGGTCGATGTCGTAGCGCGCGGCGCCCGCGTGCATCATCTCCACCGCGCAGCAGGCGAGACCGAAGGTCATCGGCCACAACGAGCCGGTCTTGGACCAGTTCACCAGCTTGTCCAGCTGGGTGGTCATGAAGCCTTCCTTCAATACGCCTTCGTTACCCATATCGAATTTCCAATCTTTCGAGATCAGCGGAGAAGGACCTTCGAGCGCGCGACCGTCGCCTTGACGCCGCGTTGACGCGTTGCCCTTCCCTAACGGACACGCGCCCGAAACGGGCGCTGTGTCCTGATGCGTTCACGGGCCCGGCGCGTCGCCGCGGGCCCGCGGTCGGGTCGTCACTCCCAGTCGAGCGCGCCCTTCTTCCATTCGTAGGCGAAGCCCACGACCAGGATGCCCAGGAAGATCATCATCGCCCAGAAGCCTTCCGGACCGATCTCGCGCAGCGAGACCGCCCAGGGGAACAGGAAGGCGATTTCCAGGTCGAAGAGGATGAAGAGGATGGCGACGAGGTAGTAGCGCACGTCGAATTTCATGCGCGCGTCCTCGAAGGCCTCGAAGCCGCATTCGTAGGGGCTGTTCTTTGCCGCGTCAGGGCGACGCGGGCCCGCCAGGAAGCCCAGCACTTGCGGGGCGATACCCACTCCGCAACCGACCAGGATGAAAAGGATGACGGGCAGGTATTGTTCCAGGCTCACGGCTTGCTCTCGTTTTGATGCCGGGATCGAGATACTGCCGCAGTGGGCGGCAATTCCAATTCCCAACGTGTCACCGAAGATTGGCGGGCCAGGGCCGACCAACGATTCGGCAAAAGCAACGGGCGCGCCGCCAGCGATTATCCAATCGCTCACGGACCGCGCCCGCCTAGGACTCCGGAAATTCGCACACGCCTGTCGCGTGGAGATTCCCCCGAATCCTTCAACCTGCTTGATCTGCTTCGATCCGGCTTTCCGGCTAGATCACGAAGACCATGGCAGGCCGATTTATCTGGTGCCGACGGCGAGACTCGAACTCGCACAGCTTTCGCCACTACCCCCTCAAGATAGCGTGTCTACCAATTTCACCACGTCGGCTGGTTGTCACCCTTCAGTGACTTTGTCTTGACGGCTCGCGTTTCAGACAGCCTCGAATTCTATAGCGCTTTCTGAGCGACAAAAAGAAACCGAAGCAATTTTGTCGAGGAGCTTGCGCTTGCCGCCCATCTCTGTCAGTTCGAGGCGCCCGAGGCCGCCGCCGAAGGCGCGGCCTGAGGAGCGATCGACGCACCGGGCAGCGCCGCGGCCGATGCCGGGGATGCCGGCGTGGCGGCACGTTCCAGCAGCTGCTCGCCCGCCGTCGGGCCGGCACCAATGCCGCCCTCGCGGTGGCTGCCCATGTAGGCCAGGGCCAGCGTCGCCACGAAGAAGATCGTCGCGGCGACCGCGGTCGAGCGCGACAGGAAGTTGGCGCTGCCGGTCGCGCCGAACAGCGAGCCCGAGGCCCCGCTGCCGAACGAGGCCCCCATGTCGGCACCCTTGCCGTGCTGGACCAGCACCAAGCCGATCATCGCCAGTGCCGCGATCAGCTGCACCACCAGCACCAGGTTCATCATCACTTGCATTGCTTCTTTCTCCAGGAACCTTGAACGCCGGACTTCAGCCGGCGGCGCGGCAGATCGCCGCGAAATCGGCCGCCTTCAGCGCGGCGCCTCCGATGAGGCCGCCATCGATGTCGGGCTGCGCAAACAGTTGGACGGCGTTGTCGGGCTTGACGCTGCCGCCGTACAGGATCTGCATCTGATCGGCCTTCTGCGTGGCCGCGCGCAACTGCTGGCGCAGCAGCACATGAACCTGCTGGGCCTGCTCCGGCGTGGCCGTCAGGCCGGTGCCGATCGCCCACACCGGCTCGTAGGCCACGACGATCTCTCCGATGCAGTGCGTCAGCGTGTGGATCACCGCCGCCAGCTGGCGCTTGACGACCTCTTCCGTCTTGCCGCCCTCGCGCTCGGCCAGCGTCTCGCCGACGCACACGATCGGCGTGACGCCATGCGCCAGCGCCGCCTTGGCCTTGTCGGCGACCAGCTGGTCGCTCTCCGCGTGGTAGGCGCGGCGCTCCGAGTGCCCCACGATCGCGAAACGGCAACCCAGGTCGGCCAGCATCGCCGAGGACACCTCGCCGGTGTAGGCGCCCTGCTCGTGCGTGGACACGTCCTGCGCACCGTAGGCCATCTGCGTGCCGGTCAGCGCCAGCGCCGTCTCCGTGATGTACGGGAAAGGCACGCACACGGCCACCCGGGCGTTCCACGGACCCGCTTCCTTGAGGCCCGCCAGCAGCACGGCGTTCGACGCACGGGTGCCATGCATCTTCCAGTTGCCGACCACCAGTTTCTTGCGCATCAGATCAACTCCCTTGAAACCGAAAAATCCCGCGAGCGCGCTGGACGCTCACCAGCTCAGCACAATCTTGCCGACGTGCTCGCCCGATTCCATCAGCGCGTGCGCCGCGGCCGCCTCGGACGCCGGCAGCTGCCTGAAGATCACCGGCGCGATGGCACGGGACTCGAGCAGCGGCCAGACCCGCTCGCGCAACGCGCGGGCGATGCCGGCCTTGAACGCGATCGGACGCGGGCGCAGCGTCGAGCCGGTGATCGTCAGACGACGACGCAGGACCTGGCCCGCGTCGAACTCCGCCTTCACGCCACCCTGCACCGCGATGATCACGGCGCGGCCGTCATCCGCCAGGCACTGCACGTTGCGCGCGACATAGCTGCCGGCCACCATGTCCAGGATCACGTCGACGCCACGACCGCCCGTCGCCGCCTTCACCACCTCGACGAAGTCCTGCTCGCGATAGTTGATCGCGACGTCGGCGCCCAGCGCCAGACAGGCCTTGGCCTTGTCCGCGGTGCCGACGGTGACCAGCACCGTCGAGCCCAGCGCCTTCGCGATCTGGATCGCGGTGACGCCGATGCCCGAACTGCCGCCATGCACCAGCAGGCTTTCGCCGGGCTGCAGGCGGGCGCGCTCGAAGACATTGCTCCAGACGGTGAAGAAGGTCTCCGGCAGGCTGGCGGCCTCGGCCATGCTCCAGCCCTGGGGGACCGGCAGGCACTGGACCACCGGCGCCACGCACAGCTCGGCATAGCCGCCGCCCGCGACCAGCGCGCAGACCGCGTCGCCGACCTTCAGGCCAGCGGCGGCCAGCGCCTGCGCATCTCCCGACTCGACAACACCCGCGACCTCCAGACCCGGCAGATCGCTGGCGCCCGCCGGCGGCGGATACGCGCCCTTGCGCTGCAGCACATCCGGACGGTTGATGCCATAGGCCTGCACGCGGATCAGGCACTCGCCGGCCCCAGCGACGGGGTCGGCGCGTTCGATCAGCTGCAGGACCTCCGGTCCGCCGGGCTGCGTGATGGCGATGGCCTTCATGGCAGGTCGGGTCGCGGTGCGTCGAAGCCGGAAGCCGGGCCGATTACTCGGTCGAGCCTTCGCCGTGAGCCGGAGCGACCGGCGCCGCGTCGCGGTCCAGCAGCGCCTTCATCGACAGCTTGATGCGGCCCTTCTCGTCGGTCTCCAGGACCTTGACCTTGACGATCTGGCCTTCGCTCAGGAAGTCGGTGACCTTCTCCACGCGCTGGTGGGCGATCTGGCTGATGTGCAGCAGACCGTCCTTGCCCGGCAGGATATTGATCAGCGCGCCGAAGTCCAGGATCTTGGTGACCGGGCCTTCGTAGACCTTGCCGATCTCCGCTTCGGCGGTGATCTGCTCGATGCGCTTCTTGGCCAGCTCGGCCTTGTCGCCGTCGGTCGACGCGATGGTGATGGTGCCGTCCTCGGCGATGTCGATCTGCGTGCCGGTCTCTTCGGTCAGCGCGCGAATGGTCGCGCCGCCCTTACCGATCACGTCACGGATCTTCTCCGGATTGATCTTCATCGTGTACAGGCGGGGCGCGAACTGCGAGATCTCGGCGTTGGCCGAACCCATCGCGTCGACCATCTTCTCGAGGATGTGCAGACGCGCTTCCTTGGCCTGCGCCAGGGCGACCTGCATGATCTCCTTGGTGATGCCCTGGATCTTGATGTCCATCTGCAGCGCGGTGATGCCCGAGGTCGTGCCGGCCACCTTGAAGTCCATGTCGCCCAGGTGGTCCTCATCGCCCAGGATGTCGGTCAGCACGGCGAAGCGGTTGCCGTCCTTGATCAGGCCCATGGCGATGCCGGCGACGTGCGCCTTCAGCGGCACGCCGGCGTCGAGCAGCGACAGGCAGCCGCCGCAGACCGAGGCCATCGACGACGAGCCGTTGGACTCGGTGATCTCCGAGACCACGCGGATCGAGTACGGGAAGTCTTCCTTGCTCGGCAGCACCGCGACCAGCGCGCGCTTGGCCAGGCGGCCGTGGCCGATCTCGCGGCGCTTGGGGCTGCCCACGCGGCCCGTTTCGCCGGTGGCGAACGGGGGCATGTTGTAGTGCAGCATGAAGCGCTCGGAGTACTCGCCGGCCAGCGCGTCGATGACTTGCGCGTCGCGGTCGGTGCCCAGCGTCGCGGCGACCAGCGCCTGCGTCTCGCCGCGGGTGAACAGCGCCGAGCCGTGGGCGCGCGGCAGCACGCTGTTGCGGATCTCGATGGCGCGGACGGTGCGGGTGTCGCGACCGTCGATGCGCGGCTCGCCAGCCAGGATCTGGCCACGCACGATGCGGGCTTCGATCTCGAACAGCAGGCCGTCGACTTCCACGCCGTCGAAGGCGACGCCTTCCGCGGTCAGGGCGTCCTTGACCTTGGCGTAGGCGCTGCGGCAGGCCTCGGTGCGGGCCTGCTTGGAGCGGATCTGGTAGGCGGCGCGCAGCTCTTCCTCGGCCAGCGCGGTGACCTTGGCGATGAAGCCCTCGTCCTTGGCCGGGGCGACCCAGTTCCAGGACGGCTTGCCGGCTTCGCGGACCAGCTCGTTGATCGCGGCGATCGCGATCTTGCCCTGGTCGTGGCCGTAGGTGACGGCGCCCAGCATGATGTCTTCGCTCAGCTGGTCGGCTTCCGATTCGACCATCAGCACGGCCGCTTCGGTGCCGGCGACCACCAGGTCCAGCTTCGAGTCGATCAGCTGGGTCTTGCCCGGGTTCAGCACGTACTCGCCGTTGACATAGCCCACGCGCGCGGCGCCGATCGGGCCGTTGAACGGGATGCCCGAGATCGCCAGCGCGGCGCTCGTGGCGATCATCGCGGCGATGTCGGCCTGGACTTCCGGGTTCAGCGAGACGGTGTGGATGACGACCTGGACTTCGTTGAAGAAGCCTTCAGGGAACAGCGGACGGATCGGGCGGTCGATCAGGCGCGAGGTCAGGGTCTCGAGCTCGCTCGGACGGCCTTCACGCTTGAAGAAGCTGCCGGGGATCTTGCCGGCGGCGTAGGTCTTCTCGATGTAGTCGACGGTCAGCGGGAAGAAGTCCTGGCCGGCCTTGGGGGCCGACTTGGCGACGACGGTCGCCAGGACCACGGTGTCCTCGATGTTCACCAGGACGGCGCCGCTGGATTGACGGGCGATCTCGCCGGTCTCCATCACGACTTGATGCTGGCCCCATTGGAAGGTCTTGGTGACCTTGTTGAACATGCTCATTCGAGTTCTCCTCAGTTCAGGGATGCGCCGCTCGCGGTGCGGCGCGGAACCGGGAGTGAAGCTGGGTTTGGCGGGATGCCATTCCAGAGCGCCTGCTTGCCCGGCCCCTGCCGGCAAGCGCATTGGAATGACACAGCAGCGCCACGTCAGCCCGACTCCATCGTCTTCTCAGGCGGCCTGCCCTGCGGGCGGGCGGCCTGACCGGCGACTGGACCGGCGGCGGGCCGTCCGGAACGCTCCGGCAGCGGCTCGCAGAAACGACAAAGAGCCTGTTGGAATCGGACCAATCAGGCTCTTTGCATGCACGCGCGACTTACTTGCGCAGACCCAGCTTCTGGATCAGGGCGGTGTAGCGGTCAGCGTCCTTGTTCTTCAGGTAGGCCAGCAGGCTCTTGCGCTGGTTGACCATCTTCAGCAGGCCGCGGCGGCCGTGGTGGTCCTTGGCGTGCAGCTTGAAGTGGGGGGTCAGCTCGTTGATGCGAGCGGTCAGCAGGGCGACCTGGACTTCGGGGGAGCCCGTGTCGTTGGCGCTGCGGGCGTTGGCCTTGACGATGTCGGCCTTGTTCAGATCGGCGATGGACATGATGCGTTCCTTGTTCCGGAATGGTTCGGAAGGTCCGCCGGGCATGGCCGATGAAGGCTGCGAGTGCGCTGACGGTTTCCGAGGATTGACTTGCGGTCACAGGTGAAACCGACCCGTGCCGTGCTGGCTGTTTCCCTGGACGGGCCAGGCAAAACAGCGCGCAGTATATACGAATCGGGCATCGAATCGGCGCTCGCCCAGAGCCGACGGCCCTGGCGCCCCGCCCGGCCGCGGCGGCGGCGATCAGTCCGGGCGGCGCATCCGGCAGGTCGAAGGCTGCGCCGCCTGCGCCGCATCCAGGTAGCGCAGGGTGCGGAAGCCGTAGCCCGATCCCTCGTTGTCGTGCGGCACGCCGGCCTCCCCGGCGCGGCGCATCACGCTGACGTACAGCGGCTGCTGGAGCTGGTGATCGGCCGCCCGCATCACGCCCTCGTGAGCGATGCCCAGCGGCCGGCCGTCGAGCTTCAGCCCCTCAAGCGCCGTCGCCACCGCCTGGGGCGAGGTCGTGCCGGCCCGCTCCATCGCGGCGACCAGCATCTCCACCATCAGCTGCATGCGGGCATGCAGGTAGTCGTGCTCCGGCTTCGGGAAGCGCTGGCGGAACGCGGCATAGAAGCGCTCCGCGTCGGGGGTGCCGACGTTGGGATGCCACTCGGCCACGGCCAGCACCCGGTCGACGCCCGCCTCGCCGAGCACGCCCGGCACGCCCAGCGCATTGCCGTAGAAGGTGTGGAAACGCGCCGTCAGGCCGATGTCCTTGGCCGCCTTGATCAGCAGCGTCAGATCGTTGCCCCAGTTGCCGGTCAGCACCGCCTGGGCGCCGCTGGCGCGGATCTTGGTCGCGTAGGGCAGGAAGTCCTTCACCCGGCCCAGCGGATGCAGTTCGTCGCCGACGATGCGCAGGTCGGGCCGGCGTCTGGCGAGCATCGCCCTCGCCTGCTCGCGCAGATGCTGGCCGAAGCTGTAGTCCTGGTTGATCAGGTAGATCGTCTTCAGCGCCGGGTCCTGGGCGATCACCTCGACCAGCGCGGCCAGCCGCATGTCGGTGTGGGCATCGAAGCGGAAATGCCAGAAGCTGCACTGCGCGCCGGTCAACGCGGGATCGACGGCGGCGTAGTTCAGGAACAGCGCGCGGCGCGTCGGCTCGCGCGCGTTGTGCTTCTCCAGCGCCGCGATCAGCGCACCGGCGACCGCCGAGCTGTTGCCCTGCAGCACGACCGGGATGCCCTGGTCGGTCGCGGCGCGCAGCATGGACAGCGACTCCTCGACCGAGCCCTTGCTGTCGAATCGCACCAGCTCCAGTCGCCGAGCGCCGCCAGGCAGCCGCACGCCGCCGCGCGCGTTGACACGCTCGGTGGCCCAGACCAGGTTGCGGAACACCGCTTCGCCGCCATTGCCCAGCGGACCGGACAGGCCCTCGATCAGCGCGAGCCGGATGGGCGCCGCCGGCTCGCCCTTCGGGAGCGACGACACGGAAGACCCAGCGGACCCGGAAGACGGAGATAGAGACGGGGACGAGACCGAGGACGAAGCGCTCGGCCCCGTCGTCACGCGGGTCGCTCCCGCGGCGCTCGCGATGCCAACGGCCATCACGGCGCCCAGCAACAGCGCCGCCCGCCTCGCCAGACGCCTCACAGCGCAGACGGGCCGTTCAGTTGCGACAGGTCCCAGCGCGGGCGGACCTCGAAGCCGCCGCCGCGCGTGAGCGCCGCCATGTCGCGCTGCAGGCGCAGCGCGGCGGCGAGCGCGATCATCGCGCCGTTGTCGGTGCACAGGTGCAACTCGGGATAGTGCACGCGCACGCGGCGCTTGTCGCAGACCGCGTTCAACTGCTCGCGCAGCCGCTTGTTGGCGCCGACACCGCCGGCCACGACCAGCCGCTTCAGCCCGGTGTCCTTGAGCGCGAGCAGCGCCTTCTTCACCAGCACCTCGACGATCGCGGCCTGCGTCGACGCGGCCAGGTCGGCACGCTGCGCCTCGGTGATGCCGCCGGGCTGCGCCTCGAGCTTGCGCACCTGCGTCAGCACCGCCGTCTTGAGGCCCGCGAAGCTGAAATCGGGCTTGCCGCTGTGCAGCAGCGGCCGCGGCAGCGCGAAGGCCTCGGGATCGCCCTGCTCCGCCAGCTTCGACAGATGCGGGCCGCCGGGATACGGCAGGCCGAGCAGCTTGGCCGACTTGTCGAAGGCCTCGCCCGCGGCGTCGTCGATGGTTTCGCCGAGCAGCTCGTAGCTGCCGACGTCGTCGACCCGCATCAGCTGCGTGTGGCCGCCCGAGACGAGCAGCGCGACGAAGGGGAACTCCGGCGGATCCTCGGACAGGAACGGCGACAGCAGGTGGCCCTCGAGGTGATGGACGCCCATCACCGGCCGATCGAGCGCGGCGCCCAGCGAGGCCGCCACGCCCGCGCCCACCAGCAGCGCGCCGGCCAGGCCGGGCCCCTGGGTGTAGGCGACGACGTCGATGTCCGCCAGCGACAGGCCGGCGCTGGCCAGCACCTCGCGGGTCAGCGGCAGCACGCGGCGGATGTGGTCGCGCGAAGCCAGCTCCGGCACCACGCCGCCATAGGCCTGGTGCATCGAGATCTGGCTGTGCAGCGCATGCGCCAGCAGCGCGGGCACGCCGTCGCCCGAGGCGTCCACCAGCGCCACGCCGGTTTCGTCGCAGGAGGATTCGATGCCGAGGACACGCATGGACTCAGCCGCCGCTCAATGGTTCTCTTTGGCGTGGTTGATCGAGTACTTGGGGATCTCGACCGTCACGTCGGTGTTGGACAGGATGGCCTGGCAGGACAGGCGCGAGTTGGGCTCCAGACCCCAGGCGCGGTCCAGCATGTCCTCCTCGTTCTCCTCCATCTCGGACAGCGAGGCGAAGCCCTCGCGCACGATCACGTGGCAGGTGGTGCAGGCGCAGACCTGGTCGCAGGCGTGCTCGATCTCGACGTGGTTGTCGAGCAGCGCCTCGCAGATCGTCGTCCCGGACGGCGCCTCGATGGTCTTGCCCTCGGGCGCGTATTCGGGATGGGGAAGGATCTTGATGACGGGCATGGGATGTCCTTGAAGCTGGCGGTGTCGGCTCGCTCAGATCTGATCGATGCTGCGGCCGGTCAGGGCCTGCTGGATGCCGCGGTTCATGCGCGCGGCGGCGAAGGCCTCGGTGCCCTTGGCCAGCGCCTGGACGGCGGCATCGATGGCATCGGCGTTCGCGGCCGCGTCGTCGACCTGCGCCTTGGCGAGCAGGTCCGACTGCAGCGCGGCGATCTCGGCGCGCTCGGCCTCGCTGAGCAGGTCGCCATCGGCACGCAGCGCGGACTGGGTCGCGAGGATCATGCGCTCGGCCTCGACGCGCGCCTCGCGCAGCTTGCGGGCGGCCATATCGGATTCGGCGCTGGCGAAGCCCTCGCGCAGCATCGTGGCGATCTGCTCGTCGGCCAGGCCGTAGCTCGGCTTGACCTGCACCGCCGCCTCGACGCCCGAGCCCAGCTCGCGCGCGGACACGCTCAGCAGACCGTCGGCATCGACCTGGAAGCTCACGCGAATGCGGGCGGCGCCCGCGGCCATCGGCGGGATGCCGCGCAGCTCGAAGCGTGCCAGCGAGCGGCACTCGCTCACCAGTTCGCGCTCGCCCTGCAGCACGTGCACCGCCAGCGCGGTCTGGCCGTCCTTGAAGGTGGTGAAGTCCTGAGCCTTGGCGACCGGGATGGTGGCGTTGCGCTCGATGATGCGCTCGACCAGCCCGCCCATCGTCTCCAGGCCCAGCGACAGCGGGATCACGTCCAGCAGCAGGATCTCGCCGTCGGCGCTGTTGCCCGCGAGCTGATTGGCCTGGACCGCCGCGCCGAGCGCGACGACCTCGTCGGGATTCAGGTTGGTCAGCACCTCGCGGCCGAAGAGCTCGCTCACGACGCGGCGCACGATGGGCATGCGCGTCGAGCCGCCGACCATCACCGTGCCCTGCACCTCGTCGGCGCCGACCTTGGCGTCGCGCAGCACGCGACGCACCGCCAGCAGCGTCTTGTTGACCAGCGGCAGCGCCAACTCGTCGAACTGCGCGCGCGACACCTCAACGCTCAGCGCGCCGGCATCGAGCGCGGCGCTCAGCGTGACGCGTTCGGCATCAGTCAGCGCCTCCTTGGCCTGGCGCGCGGCGACCAGCACGCGGCGCTTGTCGGCGGCGCTGGTGACGCTCAGGCCGGCCTGCGCCAGCGCCCAGTCCGCCAGCAGGCGGTCGAAGTCGTCGCCGCCGAGCTGCGCATCGCCGCCGGTGGCCACCACCTCGAAGACGCCTTTCGTCAGGCGCAGCAGCGAGATGTCGAAGGTGCCGCCGCCCAGGTCGTAGACGGCGTAGAGCCCCTCACTGCCGTTGTCCAGCCCGTAGGCGATCGCGGCGGCGGTGGGTTCGTTGATCAGGCGCAGCACGTTCAGGCCCGCGAGTTGCGCCGCGTCCTTCGTGGCCTGGCGCTGCGCGTCGTCGAAGTACGCGGGCACCGTGATGACGGCGCCGAACAGGTCGTCGTTGAAGGTGTCCTCGGCGCGCTGGCGCAGCGTGGCCAGGATCTCGGCACTGATCTCGACCGGCGACTTCAGGCCCTCGCGCGTGGCCAGGCTCAGCATGCCCGGCGTGTCCTCGAAGCGATACGGCAGCTTGTCGCGGTTGGCGATGTCCTCGACGCGGCGCCCCATGAAGCGCTTGACCGAGACGATGGTGTTCTCCGGGTCCTCGGCCTGCGCGGCCAGCGCGTCGTAGCCGAACTGGCGCCGCCCTTCGGGCATCACGCGCACCGCCGACGGCAGGATCACGCGGCCCTGGCCGTCGGGCAGGCACTCGGCGACGCCGTGGCGCATCGCCGCCACCAGCGAGTGCGTCGTGCCCAGGTCGATGCCCACGGCGATGCGCCGCTGATGGGGATCGGGCGACGCGCCGGGTTCGGAGATTTGCAGCAGGGCCATGGTGTCGTGTCTTGTTCTTCGGAAGTCGAGGCGGCGGTCGGCGATGCGCGCGCGGGCCTCAGGAATGCTCGAGCGCCTCCAGGCGCTGGTCGATGTCGGCGCGGAAGCGCGTCAGGAACATCAGCGCGCGCACCGATTCGGCGGCGGCCGCGGCATCGCCCTCGTCATCGAGCTGGCGGCCGGCCTGGGCCAGCAGCGCGCGTTCGCGGCCGGCGACCTGCTGGTCGATGGCCAGGATCGCCTCGGGCGTCTTGGCCTCGTCCAGCGACTCGCGCCATTCCATCTGCTCCATCAGGAAGGCGGCCGGCATGCGGGTGTTCTCGTTGGCCTGGATCGGCGCGCCACGCAGCTCGCAGAGGTAGGACGCGCGCTTGAGCGGATCGCGCAGGCGCTGGTGGGCCTCGTTGACGCGCAGCGACCACTGCATCGCCAGGCGCTGCGAGGCGGCGCCGTCGGCGGCGAAGCGGTCCGGATGCACCTTCGCCGCCAGCGCCTTCCAGCGCTGCGCGATCTCGGCGCCGTCCTGCGCGAAGCGCTGCGGCAGGCCGAACAGGGTGAAGTCGTCGTCGTCGAGTCTCACGATGTCAATAAAAAAGCGCGGTCGAGATGCCGCGCCGATGAAGCGGTGACCGTCAGCGCGCGCAAGACATCGCCGGGCCGCCCCAAGATGTCTTGCTGCCCCCTCGGGGGGCGGGACGGGCGTACACGCCCGTCCGGGGGCCGACAGTCAGACGCGGAAGGATTCGCCGCAGCCGCAGCGGTCCTTCTCACGCGGGTTGCGGAACTTGAAGCCCTCGTTCAGGCCCTCGCGGACGAAGTCCAGCTCGGTGCCGTCCAGGTAGGGCAGGCTCTTCGGGTCGATCAGCACCTTGACGCCATGGCCCTCGAAGACGACGTCCTCGGGGGCCACTTCATCGGCGTACTCCAGCTTGTAGGCCAGGCCGGAGCAGCCGGTGGTCTTGACGCCCAGGCGCACGCCGACGCCCCGCCCGCGCTTGGCGATGTAGCGCGTGACGTGCCGGGCGGCGGCTTCGGTCAGGGTGACGGACATCGCGCGGACCTCAGGCGGTGGCGGTCGCGGCGTCGGCGGTCTGGCCGTGCTTGGCGCGGTAGTCGTCCACGGCGGCCTTGATGGCGTCCTCGGCCAGGATCGAGCAGTGGATCTTCACCGGCGGCAGCGCCAGTTCTTCCGCGATCTGGTTGTTCTTGATGGACAGCGCCTCGTCCAGCGTCTTGCCCTTGACCCACTCGGTGACCAGCGAGCTCGACGCGATCGCGGAGCCGCAGCCGTAGGTCTTGAACTTGGCGTCCTCGATCAGGCCGGTGGCCGGGTTCACCTTGATCTGCAGCTTCATCACGTCGCCGCAGGCCGGCGCGCCGACCATGCCGGTGCCCACCGATTCGTCGCCCTTGTCGAAACCGCCCACGTTGCGGGGGTTCTCATAGTGGTCGATGACCTTGTCGCTGTATGCCATGACTGTTCTCCAACGTCGTTGTTCGGGTGTCCTGCGGATCAGATCAATGAGCGGCCCACTGGATGGTGCTCAGATCGATGCCTTCCTTGTACATGTCCCACAGCGGGGACAGCTCGCGCAGCTTGGCGACGCGGTCCTTCAGCAGCGAGACGGCGTAATCGATCTCTTCCTCGGTCGTGAAGCGGCCGATCGTCATGCGCAGCGAGGAATGCGCCAGCTCGTCGCTGCGGCCCAGCGCGCGCAGCACGTAGCTGGGCTCCAGGCTGGCGGATGTGCAGGCCGAGCCCGAGGACACGGCGATGCCCTTGATGCCCATGATCAGCGACTCGCCCTCGACGTAGTTGAACGAGGCGTTGACGTTGTGGGGCACGCGGCGCTCGAGGTCGCCGTTGATGAAGACCTGCTCGATGTCCTTCAGGCCATCCAGCAGGCGCTGCTGCAGCGCCTTGATGCGGGGCAGCTCGGTGGCCATCTCCTCGCGGGCGATGCGGAAGGCCTCGCCCATGCCGACGATCTGGTGCGTGGGGAGCGTGCCCGAGCGCAAGCCACGCTCGTGGCCGCCGCCGTGCATCTGCGCTTCCAGACGCACGCGCGGCTTGCGGCGCACGTACAGCGCGCCGATGCCCTTGGGACCGTAGCTCTTGTGCGAGGCCAGGCTCATCAGGTCGACGGGCAGCGTCGCCAGGTCGATCTCGACCTTGCCGGTGGCCTGCGCGGCGTCGACGTGGAAGATGATGCCCTTCTCGCGGCACAGCGCGCCGATGGCGGGGATGTCCTGGATCACGCCGATCTCGTTGTTCACGAACATCACCGAGATCAGGATCGTGTCCGGGCGGATCGCCGCCTTGAGCACGTCGAAGTCGATCAGGCCGTCTTCCTTGACGTCGAGGTAGGTCACCTCGAAGCCCTGGCGCTCCAGTTCGCGCGTCGTGTCGAGCACGGCCTTGTGCTCGGTCTTGACGGTGATCAGATGCTTGCCGCGAGACTGGTAGAAGTTGGCCGCGCCCTTGATGGCGAGGTTGTTGGACTCGGTCGCGCCGGAGGTCCAGACGATCTCGCGCGGATCGGCGTTGATCAGCTTGGCGACCTCGCCGCGGGCCTTCTCCACGGCTTCTTCCGCTTCCCACCCCCAGGCATGGCTGCGCGACGCCGGATTGCCGAAATGCTCGCGCAGCCACGGGATCATCGCGTCGACGACGCGCGGGTCCACCGGCGTGGTGGCGCCGTAGTCCATGTAGATGGGGAAGTGCGGGGTCATGTCCATGGGAACGTTCTTCTTGTCGACTACTGAATCGGGTTGACGCGGACCGGAGCGGAGCGGAGGGCCGGGATCACTTGCTCATCGCATTGCCGAGCGCGAAGACGGAATTCGGCGCGGTGATGCGGATGGGCTTGACGACGGGGGTGCTGGAGATGGCGCGCTTGACGGGCGCTTCCTCGACGGTGACGCCCTTGGCGAGCTGGTCGTCAACGAGCTTGCGCAGCGTCACGGAGTCCAGGAACTCGATCATCTTGTTGTTGAGCGCCGTCCACAGGTCGTGCGTGATGCAGCGGCCGTTGTCGTCGCCCATGCAGTTTTCCTTGCCGCCGCAGCCGGTGGCGTCGATGGGCTCGTCGACGGCGACGATGATGTCGGCGACGGTGATCTCATCGGAACGGCGGCCGAGCGAATAGCCGCCGCCGGGGCCGCGGGTGGACTCGACGAGCTGATGGCGGCGGAGCTTGCCGAACAGCTGCTCCAGGTAGGACAGCGAGATCTGCTGGCGTTGGCTGATTGCCGCCAGCGCGACGGGGCCGCTGTTTTCGCGCAGGGCCAGATCGATCATCGCGGTGACGGCAAAACGACCTTTGGTGGTGAGACGCATCGAACTTCTCCTTGGCGCCCGTGTCGGGCTTCAGGACATGGAGGCGGCGGCTCGGCTGACGCCGGGTCGACTCACGAAGCAGGGTTTCCCCCTGCAATGTCCGAGCATTTTACTCAATTAAGAAGGTGCTTGCTCGGGTTACCCCCGACTGGCGTCGAGGGGGCCGTTCCAGGCCAGGCGCGGAACGGCGGTTTGCGCTAGAGGCCAGATGTCCAGCGGCCGGGCGGCCGGCCCGGGCGGGCCTTGGCATCCCGCGCCGCCGGATTCTCAATGACAGCGCCAATAACCCTTCCCGCAGGCGGGGTCTTGCGAGCGATCTCAGGCTCGTGCGGTCCGGGCGCGCCTCCGGTCGGCGTTCGCCAGATCGGCCAGCGGCGAAAGCAACGCCCGGTCGAACTCCTCCAGCGGCAGGCCCGCAACGCCGCCGCGGCGAACCCGTCGATCGCCGCGGCGATCTCCGCGAGCGTCATGGCTTCCGGCATGCGATACGGCCCCTCCCCTCTATAGAAAGACATCTGGACGCCCGCCGGCTGCACCGCCGAAGGCCCCTTCGCCACGGCCCGGTGCGCGTTGCCCTGGGAGATCGCACCCGCGTGCATCAGTTGCGCCACGATGCGTCCGCCTGCGGCATGGACGCTCTCCACCACCGGTCGCCAGGCGTCGCGCTGTGCGTCGTCAGCCAGCCCCGGCTGGAAGAGATATCCCTGCGAGTACGCGCGGTCGGTATAGATCCCTTCCGTGATGACCAGCCCAAAGCCGCCCGCCGCGAAGTCGGCGTAATACCGCGCCATGCGCGGTGTCGCCCGGCCTTCGGCAGTCGCGCTGACGCGCGTCATCGGCGCCACGGCCCATCGATTCGCAAACCGCAGCGGCCCCAGGTCAACGGGGTCGAACAGGTTGGACGCCTTCATGTCAGCGCCCCTGCGCACCGGGCACTTCGGCGATCGCCTCGATCTCAATCATCGCCTCCGGCGTGTAGAGCGCCTTGATCTCGGCGATGGTGTCCGCCGGGTACGGCATCGAGAAGAACTCGCGCCGCAGGGCCACCACATCGTCGAAATGACCCATGTCGGTCACGAAGATCGTGACCTTGATGACGTCCTTCAGCCCCGCGCCGCCGGCTTCCAGCGCCCGACGCAGGTTCGCGAAGGCCTGGCGCCCCTGGGCCAGAAAACCGCCCGCCACGATGCGGCCGTCTTCCCCGGCGCCGGCCTGACCGGAGATGAAGAGCAGCCCGCCCGCCTTGATGCCTTGCGACAGCAGATAGGGCTCATAAGGATCGGGGTGGGTGATGACGCGTTCCAGCATGATTGCATTCCTTTCATTCATCGAAGCCGACGAAAGCGCCGACCTCGGGGTGAACGATAGGGATGCGACCAACTGGCGACAAAGGTTCAATTGTCAGCCGTAAGATGAGCAGACCTCACTCATCAGCTCCCTCTAATTAATGGATCGTCGATCGCTTCCTCTGTCCGCGCTGCGCGCCTTCGAGGCGGCGGCGCGCCTGGGCAGCTTCAAGGCCGCCGCCGAGGAACTCGCCGTGACGCCGACGGCGATCAGCCATCAGATCCGAGGACTGGAGGAGCAATCCGGCGTCGCGCTCTTCGAGCGCCAGGTGCGCCGCGTCACCCTGACCGAAGCCGGCGCCCAGCTCTATCCCGTGCTGCGCGACGGCTTCGACGCGATCCAGTCGGCGCTTGAACGCCTGACCCAGCCGCGCCGCCGGCCGCAGGTGGTGATCTCGGCGACCAATGCCTTCACGGTGAAGTGGCTGGTCCCGCGCATGTCCGACTTCCGCCTGCGGCATGCCGGCATCGACCTGCAGTTGCAGGCGTCGGACGAGGTGGTCGACCTGCGCTCGACGGCGGTCGACATCGCGATCCGCTATGGCCGCGGTCCCTATCCCGGCCTCAGCACCGAGCCGCTGTTTGCGGACCACTTCGCGCCCGTCGCCAATCCGCGGCTCGGCGTGAGCTCGATCGAGGACCTGGCGCGCGTGCCGCTGATCTGCTTCGATTGGAAACGGCCGCAGCCGGAGAACCCGACCTGGGAGCGCTGGTTCACCGCGGCTGGCGTCCCGAGTCGGTCACCGGCCGGGCAACTGCGTTTTTCGGATGAAGGCCATGCGATCCAGGCGGCGGTCGCCGGCCACGGGATCGCGCTGGTGAGCCAGGCGCTGGTCGCCGAGGAGCTCGCCGCCGGTCATCTGATGCAACCGTTCGGGCCGGTGATCGATGGTCACACCTATCACCTGGCCGTCAGCAGCGAGCGGGCGCCGTCGACCAGCACGCAGGCGGCCATGGTCTGGCTGAGACAGCAGGCGGCGGCGGGATCGTGAGCGGCCGGGCCTACCCGGGACCGGCAATTGCCCTTTCCGCGACTCCACACCTGGGAGGCCCCCATGACCCTCACGCAAATCGAGACTGTCCGCGCCGCACGCCTGCAGCTGATCGACCTGGGCGACGAGAAAACCGCCGCCCTACTGGCGTGGGCCCTGGAGGAGCCGTCGACGCCGCGTCCGTCGACCGAGCCCCCACCCCAGCGGGACCTGCCGCCCACGGCCTGAGGGGCCGGTAAGGCTTGCCGGCAAGACGCCGGCGTCTATCGATCCTCGCTTTGCTTCGTTCCGATCCCTGGCCGGGATCCCTAGGCTGCGGCGCTCAGATGCCTTGCGCTCCACGCGCCCGCCGCCATGACCGTCCCGCCCGCCCCGACCGTTTCCGGATCCACACGCCGCCGCTGGCTCGCGCAGGCCGCCGCGCTCACCGGCGCGGTCGCCCTGCCCGCCGCCCCCGTCAGCGCCGCCGAAGCCACCCCCCTGCGCATCGGCTACCAGAAGTCCAGCACGCTGACGCTGCTGCTCAAGTCACGCGGGGTGCTCGAGCAGGCGCTCGCCCCGCGGCAGGTCGCCGTCTCCTGGCATGAATTCACCTCCGGCCTGCCGCTGCTGGAGGCTCTCAATATCGGCGCGCTGGACCTCAGCGCGGACGTCGCCGACGCCGTGCCGCCGTTCGCGCTGGCCGCTGGCGCCAAGCTCACCTACTACGCCATCGAGACGCCCTCGCCGACCGCCCAGGCCATCGTCGTGCGCAAGGATTCGCCGATCACCAGCGTCGCCCAGCTCAAGGGCAGGAAGGTCGGTTTCGCCAAGGGCGCTGGCGCGCATTACCTCCTGCTCGAGGCGCTGACCCAGGCCGGCCTGTCGATCCGCGACATCGAGCCCGCCTACCTCACGCCGGCCGATGGCCGCTCCGCCTTCGAGAACGGCGCCATCGCCGCCTGGGTCGTGTGGGATCCCTTCCTGGCGGCGGTGCAGCGCCAATCGGGCGCTCGCATCCTGGTCGACGGCACCCGCATCGCGGCGTACCGGCGCTTCTACCTCGCGGCCACGCCCTTCGCGCAGCGGCATCCGGAGGTGCTGCAGCGCGTCTACGAGGAACTCCAGCGCGCGGGGGAATGGGTCAAGAAGAACCCCGCCGCCGCGGCCGATTGGCACGCGCCGGCGCTTGGCCTGGACCCCGCCATCGTCGCCGCCGCCAATGAGCGCCGCAGTTATGCGGTGCGCCCGATCGACGCCGAGTCGCTGTCCGAGCAGCAGCGCATCGCCGACGCCTTCAGCGGCGCGCAGATCCTGCCTCGGCGCGTCGCCATCCAGGAATCGCCGGTCTGGCGCCCCGCCTGACCGGCCCGCCCGACCGCCCGACCGCCAGGAGCCCGCCGCCATGACCGTCCTGCATCCCACCGACACGATCGCCCTTACCGCGTCCAACGCCACAACCGCTCCGGCCGCTTCGGCCGGCTCGTCGCCCGCATCCGCAGCCGCGCCGGTACTACACCCGCCTCAGGCGCCCCGCCATCCGGCGCCGCTGCCGACTCGCACGGTCGCCGACGTCCGCGCCGCGCTGCTCGCGCGGGTGGAGATCGCGCTGCTCGACGTGCGCGAGGAAGCGGCCTATGCCGAGGCCCATCCGCTGTGGGCCGCCAACCTCGCCGCCTCGCGGCTGGAGCTCGACGCCTGGGGGCGCCTGCCGCGGCGCGGCGTGCCCATCGTCGTCTATGACGACGGGGAAGGCGTGGCGACGGCGTCGGCGCGCAAGCTGCAGGCGCTGGGCTACACCGACGTCGCGCTGCTCGCCGGTGGACTGGGCGCCTGGCGCGAAGCCGGCTTCGAGCTGTTCCGTGACGTCAACGTGCCGAGCAAGGCTTTCGGCGAGCTGGTCGAGGCCCGGCGCCACACGCCGTCGATCCCGGCCGACGAACTCCAGCGTCGCCTCGCGCGCGGCGACCAGCTCGTCCTGCTCGATGCCCGGCGCTTCGACGAATACCGCAGCATGAGCCTGCCCGGCTCGATCAGCGTGCCCGGCGGCGAACTGGTGCGCCGCGCCCGTGACCTCGCGCCGGACCCGACGACCCTCATCGTCGTCCACTGCGCGGGCCGCACCCGCAGCCTGATCGGCGCGCAGTCGCTGATCGACGCCGGCGTGCCCAATCCCGTCGTCGCGCTGCGCAACGGCACGATCGGATGGACGCTCGCCGGCCTGGCGCTCGCGCAGGGCCAGGGGCGCTCGCACGAGGACGTGCTGCTCGGCGACCTGGACGCGGCGCGCGAAGGCGCCACGGCACTGGCCCGCCGCGCGCATGCGCAGCGCATCGATGCGCGCGTGCTCGCCGACTGGCTGGCCGATCCGCGCCGCTCCACCTACCGCTTCGATGTCCGCGGCGCCGACGAATACGCACGCGGCCACCGTCCGGGCTTCCAGCATGCGCCGGGCGGCCAGCTGATCCAGGAGACCGACCACCACGTGCCGGTGCGCGGCGCGCGCATCGTGTTGAGCGACGACGACGGCATCCGTGCCTCGATGGCCGCGGCCTGGCTGGCGCAGATGGGCTGGGAGGTGGCGGTGCTGCCGCCGGATCCCGCGGCGCACACCGAGACCGGCCCGGACCTGCCGCCGCAGCCGCTCTCCCCGACCGTGGCGACGGTGACGCCGACCGAGCTGGCGCGCTGGCGCGACGAGGACGCCGACCGCGAGCAGCCGGACACCGTGGTCATCGACGTCGCGCCGAGCATCACCTACATCGTCCGGCACATCCCCGGCGCCTGGTGGAGCCCGCGCGCTCGGCTGGCCGAGGCGCTGCGCACCGTCATTCCGGCGGCACGCCGCGTCGTGCTGACGGGCAACCTGGGCGTGCTGCCGCGCTTCGTCGCGGCCGATCTCGCTGCGGAACTGGCGGCCGAGGGTCGCGAGCTGCTGGTGCTGGAGGGCGGCACGACGGCCTGGTACGACGCGGGCCTCCCGATCGAATCCGCCAATCCCCGCCTGGCCTTCCCGCGCGACGACCGTTACCGCCGCCCCTACGAGGGCACCCACCATCCGCGCGACGCGATGCAGGCCTACCTCGACTGGGAGTACGGTCTCCTCGCGCAACTGGACCGCGACGGCACGCATTTCTTCCGCGTCATCGAAGACTGACCGAACGACATCACGGCGCACGCCCCACCCACAACAAGCGCTCAACCCGGGGTCAGCGAGCGCCGGTGGGGCCGGAAGGCTGCTGGGGGTTCCCGGACGGGATGCCCCCTGCTGCCTGGAGAGCCCGCGCTCCCCGTCCCGCAGTCGAGGACCGCCCCCGCCGCCCTTCCCACAACAAGCGCTCACCCCGAAGGCAGCGAGTGCCCATGGGGCCGGAAGGCTGCTGGGGGTTCCCGGACGGGATGCCCCCTGCTGCCTGGAGAGCCCGCGCTCCCCGTCCCGCAGTCAATCGAAGCCCTTCTGCCCCATCAGCGCCCAGCGCACTGCTCCCGCACCGCGCTGCTCCCCGGGGTCACTTGCCCTTGCCGGCCGAAATCGGCACGACGTTGTCGTGCACCGCCGCGCCGAAGGCCTGCTCCTTGAGTTGCGCCAGTTGATCGCGCAGCCGCGCCGCCTTCTCGAACTCGAGGTTGCGCGCATGCTCCAGCATCTGCTTCTCCAGCTGCTGGATGCGCTTGCTGAGGTCTTTCTCGCTCATCGCCTCGACCTCGGCGGCCTCGGCGATGACCTTGGCGTCGTCGCGGCCCGGCTTGTCGCTGTAGACGCCGTCGATCAGGTCACGGATGCGCTTGACCACGCCGCGCGGCGTGATGCCGTTGGCCTCGTTGAACGCGATCTGCTTGGCGCGGCGGCGCTCGGTCTCGCCGATGGCCTTCTTCATCGACTCGGTGATGCGATCCGCATACAGGATCGCCTTCCCGTTCACATTGCGCGCCGCCCGGCCGATGGTCTGGATCAGGCTGCGCTCGGCGCGCAGGAACCCTTCCTTGTCCGCGTCCAGGATCGCCACCAGCGAGACTTCCGGAATGTCCAAGCCTTCGCGCAGCAGGTTGATGCCGACCAGCACGTCGAAGGTCCCCAGCCGCAGGTCGCGCAGGATCTCGACCCGCTCGACGGTGTCCACGTCGGAGTGCAGATAGCGCACCTTCACGCCGTTGTCGCTGAGGTACTCCGTCAGCTGCTCGGCCATGCGCTTGGTCAGCGTGGTGATCAGCACGCGCTCGTTGATCTCGATGCGATCGCGGATCTCCTGCAGCACGTCGTCCACCTGGTGCGTCGCCGGTCTGACCTCGACCACCGGATCCACCAGCCCCGTCGGCCGCACCAGCTGCTCGACGACCGCGCCCGCCTGGCGCTTCTCGTAGTCGCCCGGCGTCGCGCTGACGAAGATGGCCTGGCGCATTTTGCGCTCGTACTCCTCGAACTTCAGCGGCCGGTTGTCCATCGCCGACGGCAATCTGAAGCCGTAGTCCACCAGCGTGCTCTTGCGCGCCCGGTCGCCGTTGTACATGGCGCTGAACTGGCCGATCAGCACGTGGCTCTCGTCCAGGAACATCAGCGCGTCCGGCGGCAGGTAGTCGACCAGCGTCGGCGGCGGATCGCCGGGCGCGGCCTGCGAAAGGTGGCGCGTGTAGTTCTCGATGCCCTTGCAGTGGCCCACCTCCTGCAGCATCTCCAGGTCGAAGCGCGTGCGCTGCTCCAGCCGCTGCGCCTCGACCAGCTTGCCCTCCTTGATGAAGAAGGCCACGCGCTCGCGCAGCTCCTCCTTGATCGTCTCGATCGCGGCCACCACGCGGTCGCGCGGCGTCACGTAATGGCTGGACGGATAGACGGTGAAGCGCGGGATCTTCTGCCGGATCTGGCCGGTCAGCGGATCGAAGAGCGTCAGCCCCTCGACCTCGTCGTCGAAGAGCTCGATGCGCAGCGCCAGCTCCGAGTGCTCCGCCGGGAAGACGTCGATGGTGTCGCCGCGCACGCGGAAGTGGCCGCGGGTGAATTCCATCTCGTTACGCGTGTACTGCATGCGCGCCAGCTGCTGGATGATGTCGCGCTGGCCGAGCTTGTCGCCCACCCGCAGCGTCATCACCATCTGGTGGTAGTCGCTCGGGTTGCCGATGCCGTAGATCGCCGAAACCGACGCCACGATCACCACGTCGCGCCGCTCCAGCAGGCTCTTGGTGCAGGACAGGCGCAGTTGCTCGATCTGCTCGTTGATCGCGCTGTCCTTCTCGATGAACAGGTCGCGCTGCGGGACGTAGGCCTCGGGCTGGTAGTAGTCGTAGTAGCTGACGAAGTATTCGACTGCGTTCTTCGGGAAGAACTCGCGGAACTCGCTGTAGAGCTGCGCCGCCAGCGTCTTGTTGGGCGCGAAGACGATCGCCGGCCGGCCCAGCCGCGCGATGGTATTGGCCATGGTGAAGGTCTTGCCCGAACCGGTCACCCCCAGCAGCGTCTGGAAGCTCTCGCCGTCATTGACGCCATCCACCAGCTGCTGGATGGCGGTGGGCTGGTCGCCCGCCGGCGGGTAAGGCTGGAACAGCTGGAACGGAGAGCCTTCGAAAGAGACGAATTCGCCCTTCGGCGGCGCACCGACCTCGGGCGTCTGCGCCTCGGGCGAAGCGGACTTCTTCCCCTTGGCGGCGGGGGTTGAGGGCGTGGCGGCGGTGGATCGGCTCATCAGGGTTTCCCAGGGGCAACGCTTGTTCCCTGCCTACAATCGGCGGGCTTCGCTGGGCGCGCGGGAGGCGCCTCGGGCGTCAGGACGCGACAGCGTAGCGCAGCCGGACGGGTTTCTCCCGTCGTGCCCTTCCCGCTCTTGCCAACGCACTGTCAGGAAAGCCTCCATGTCCCTGTTCGCCGCCGTCGCCATGGCCCCCCGCGACCCCATCCTGGGTCTGAACGAGCAATTCAACGCCGATCCGAATCCCGCCAAGGTCAATCTGGGCGTGGGCGTCTATTACGACGACAACGGCAAGCTCCCGCTGCTGGCCTGCGTGGCCGCCGCCGAGGCGCAGATGCAGGCCGCCCCCAAGCCGCGCGGCTACCTGCCCATCGACGGCATCGCCGCCTATGACGCGGCCGTGCAGGGCCTGGTCTTCGGCGCCGACAGCGAAGTCCTCAAGGCCAAGCGCGTGGCCACCGTGCAGGCCCTGGGCGGCACCGGCGGCCTGAAGATCGGCGCCGACTTCCTCAAGCGCCTGAACCCCGGCGCCAAGGTGCTGATCTCCGACCCGTCCTGGGAAAACCACCGCGCGCTGTTCACCAATGCCGGCTTCCCGGTCGAGACCTATCCCTACTACGACGCCGCCAACCGCGGCATCGACTTCGCCGGCATGCTGGGCGCGCTGAACGCCGCGCCGGCCGGCACGGTCGTCGTACTGCACGCCTGCTGCCACAACCCGACCGGCTACGACCTGACGCCCGCCCAGTGGGCGCAGGTCGTCGAGGCGGTCAAGGCGCGCCAGCTGGTCGCCTTCCTCGACATGGCCTACCAGGGCTTCGGCGAAGGCATCGCCGAGGACGGCGCCGTGATCCAGCAGTTCCTGGCCGCCGGCCTGGACTTCTTCGTCTCGACCAGCTTCTCCAAGAGCTTCTCGCTGTACGGCGAGCGCGTCGGCGCGCTGAGCGTGGTCTGCGCCTCCGCCGAGGAAGCGACCAAGGTCCTGAGCCAGCTCAAGATCGTGATCCGCACCAACTACTCCAACCCGCCGACGCACGGCGCGCAGGTCGTGGCCACCGTGCTGTCCACGCCCGCGCTGCGTGCCCAGTGGGAAGAGGAACTGGCCGGCATGCGGGTGCGCATCAAGCAGATGCGCGAGGCGCTGGTCGCGGAACTGAAGGCCGCCGGCATCACCGACGACCTGAGCTACGTCACCCGCCAGAAGGGCATGTTCAGCTACAGCGGCCTGTCCGCCGAGCAGATGCAGCGCCTGCGCTCGGAGTTCGGCGTCTACGGCGTCGATTCGGGCCGCATCTGCGTGGCGGCGCTCAACAGCAAGAACCTCAAGCCGGTCGCCGCCGCGATCGCCGCGGTCAAGAAGGCCTGACCCTTTCTCGACGCCACACTTCGATGCGCTGATCGCACGATCGGCGCTCGAACCCAGGGCCGGTACCGCCGCAAGCGGGCCGGCCCTGCGCATTTATGGCGAAATCCGCCGGTTCGAAGTCCCTGCCGCGACCCCCGACGGCACGCCGGCGACACACACTTCCGATGGCCGGGACCTAGAATTGCTGCATTGCACAACGGGTGCCAGCTTTCGCCTCACTCCCCCTCGAGAGGTCCGCCAGATGCTCTACCAGCTTTATGAAACCCAGCGCGCGTTGCTGAGCCCGTTCTCCGAGTTCGCCAGCGCCACCGCCAAGCTCTACAGCCATCCGCTGTCGCCGTTCGCGCACACGCCGCTGTCGCACCGGATGTCCGCCGGCCTGGATCTCATGCACCGGCTGGCCAAGGAGTACGAGAAGCCGGAATTCGAGATCACCAGCGTCGAGGTGGACGGCATCGACGTCGCGGTGCAGGAACTGGTGGCGCTGGAGAAGCCCTTCTGCCGCCTGCTGCGCTTCAAGCGCTACACCGACGACCCGGCCGTGCTGGCCAAGATGAAGGCGCAGCCGACGGTGCTGGTCGTGGCGCCGCTGTCCGGCCACCACAGCACGCTGCTGCGCGACACGGTCAAGCAGCTGCTCAAGGACCACAAGGTCTACATCACCGACTGGACCGACGCCCGCATGGTGCCGCTCGAAGCCGGTCCCTTCCACCTCGACGACTACATCTACTACGTCCAGGACTTCATCCGCCACGTCGGCGAGGACTGCCACGTGATCTCGGTCTGCCAGCCGACGGTGCCGGTGCTGGCGGCGATCTCGCTGATGGCCTCCAAGGGCGAGACCACGCCGCGCTCGATGACGATGATGGGCGGCCCGATCGACGCCCGCCGCAGCCCGACCGCGGTCAACAACCTGGCGATGAACAAGAGCTACAGCTGGTTCGAGAACAACGTCATCTACCGCGTGCCGACCAACTTCCCGGGCGCGGGGCGCGAGGTCTACCCCGGCTTCCTGCAGCACACCGGCTTCGTGGCGATGAATCCGGACCGCCACCTGAGCTCGCACTACGACTACTTCCTCGACCTGGTGCGCGGCGACGACGACAGCGCCGAGTCCCATCGCCGCTTCTACGACGAGTACAACGCCGTGCTGGACATGCCGGCCGAGTATTACCTGGACACGATCAAGACGGTGTTCCAGGACTTCGCGCTGGTCAACGGCACCTGGGATGTCGGCGGCGACCTGGTGCGTCCGCAGGACATCACCCAGACCGCGCTGCTGACCGTGGAGGGCGAGCTGGACGACATCTCCGGCGCCGGCCAGACCAAGGCGGCGCATGAGCTGTGCAGCGGCATCGACGCGAAGAACCAGTTCCACTACGACGCGATCGGCGCCGGTCACTACGGCATCTTCTCGGGCCGTCGCTGGCGCGAGAAGGTCTACCCGGTGATCCGCGACTTCATTGCCAAGTACGATGCGGCCCCGTTGCACCAGCCCGCCGCGGCCAAGCGCGCGCCCCGACCGGCGACGCGCCGTCCGCGCAAGCCGACCGAGTGAACCCCGCCCCGTCCGACTCCGCCTCCGCTGACCCGTCCGCCACCCCGTCCGCCGGCGTGGCGGACGCCGCCTTCGACGCGCTCGTCGAAGGCCTGAACCAGGCCTTGCCGCAGACGCAGTGCACGCGCTGCGGCTATCCCGATTGCCATTCCTACGCGCATGCGATCGCGCGCGGCGAGGCCGCCATCAACCAGTGCCCGCCCGGCGGCGCCGAGGGCATCGCGCGACTGGCCGCCCTCACCGCCCGCGAGGCGCTGCCGCTCAACCCCGAGCACGGACTCGAGGGTCCGCGCCGGCTCGCGGTCATCGACGAGGACTGGTGCATCGGCTGCACGCTCTGCATCAAGGCCTGCCCGGTCGACGCGATCGTCGGCAGCAACAAGCTGATGCATCACGTCATCGACGCGGACTGCACCGGTTGCGAACTCTGCATCCCGGTCTGCCCGGTGGATTGCATTTCACTGGCCGAGGTCACGCCAGGGCGCAGCGGCTGGTCCGCCTGGAGCCCGGCGCAGGCCGAGCGCGCCCGCGAGCGCTACCGCTGGCACGAGATCCGCGTCGAGCGCGAACGCCGCGAGCACGACGACCGCCTCGAGGCCAAGGCGCGCCACAAGCTGGATCATCTCGAGTCGGAAACCCGGCTCACCGACGCGGCCCAGATCGATCGCAAGCGGGCCGTCATCGAAGCCGCGCTGGCGCGCGCCCGGGCCAAGCGCGGCGCCTGAGCCCCCCGCATCGCCCTTCCCCGTCCTCCGTCCGCTCGCACGCCCTGCCCGCACCGGCCGCTCGCCATGAACCAGACCCAGATCCGCGAGTTCTTCGAGATCCTCCGCACCGCCAACCCGTCGCCGCAAACCGAACTCGAATACGCCAGCGTCTTCGAGCTGCTGGCCGCGGTGCTGCTCTCGGCCCAGGCGACCGACGTCGGCGTCAACAAGGCGACGCGCCGGTTGTTCGTCGTGGCCAACACGCCGCAAAAGATCCTCGAGCTGGGCGAGGAGCGGCTCGCCGAATACATCAAGACGATCGGCCTCTACAAGACCAAGGCGAAGAACCTGCACGCCACCTGCCGCATCCTGGTCGAGCAGTACGGCGGCGCGGTGCCGCAGAGCCGCGAGGCGCTGGAGTCGCTGCCGGGCGTCGGCCGCAAGACGGCCAACGTGGTGCTGAACGTCGCCTTCGGCGAAGCGACGATGGCGGTGGACACGCACATCTTCCGTGTCGGCAACCGCACCGGCCTCGCGCCCGGCAAGAACGTGCTGGAGGTCGAGCAGCAACTGCTGGCGCGCGTGCCGCAGGAATTCCTCGTCGATGCGCACCACTGGCTGATCCTGCATGGGCGTTATGTGTGCCAGGCGCGACGGCCGCTGTGCGAGCGTTGCGCCGTCGTCGCGCAATGTGACAGTGCGCCGATGGCTGCGGCGCGTTGAGCGAACCCGGCCCCCTACAATCCGCGCGTCCATCCGTCAGGGAAGCCATGTCCAGCATCACCGACCTCGTCGACCGCGTGGAGCGCCTGCTGGTGCGCCACGAGGAATTGAAGCGCACGAACACACTGCTCGAGCAGCAGGTGCAGGCGCTCACGCTGGAGCGCGACAGCCTGCGTTCGCGCCTGGCCGCGGCGCGCGGGCGCATCGATGCGCTGCTCGACCGCCTGCCGGTGGAGGCGGCCGATCTCCTCGACGGCAGCGACGGATCCGAGGCCACCGACTCTCGAAAGACGGGCGCATGAAGCAAATGGAAGTCACGATCATGGGCCAGAGCTACCTGCTCGGCTGCCCCGAAGGCGGCGAGGCCGCGCTGCAGAAGGCGGTCGCCCGGGTCGACAAGGAAATGTGCGCGATCCGCGATGCGGGCCGCATCAAGGCGCGTGAGCGCATCGCGGTGCTGGCGGCGCTGAACCTGGCCTATTCGCTGACCGAAGTCGGCGCCTCGCCCGCGGCTGGCGATGCCGCCGAGGCAGGCGCTGGCGACAGCGGTACGAGTGCCGGACAGATGCCTGCACCGGATCTTGAAACGCTGATGAAGCGGCTCGATGAAGCCCTGGTGCAAGACGGGCAACTGCTGTGATCGCCGCGGCTCGCCGCGTAGAATCCGCTCCGTCCACTGCGTTCGCGTGAGTTTTATATTTCCTTGAACCGATGCTCTCGCGAGCAAGGGCTTGGAACATTACCTGGCTGGTGTGAGCGTCTCGCGTCAGATGAACCCGAAGCCATGTTGACCTCGCCCACCTGTACCCCTAGGGTTCAGGAATGCGGCTCACGGCTCGCCGTGGACACCTCTTCCCAAAACCGCGCCTGACCGCCTCAGAGCGCGGTTTTTTCATGGTCGACGGCCGGCGCCGCGGCGCCGCCGATCTCGCGGGGTTTCACCTTGAGCACTGCCCAGCCCTCCCAGCCCGCCGGCGACGCGCCGCAGTACTGGCTGATGAAGTCCGAGCCGGACGAGGCCTCGATCGATCACCTGCAGGCCGCCGGCGAGCTGCCCTGGACCGGCGTGCGCAACTACCAGGCGCGCAACTTCATGCGCGATCAGATGCGCATCGGCGACGGGGTGCTCTTCTATCACTCGTCCTGCCCGGAGCCGGGCATCGCCGGCTTCGCCGAGGTCAGCAGCACCGCCTATCCGGACGCCACGCAATTCGATCCGGCCAGCCCCTACTTCGACCCGAAGTCCAAGCCGGAAGCGCCCCGCTGGTCGCATGTGGACGTGCGCTTCGTGCGCAAGACGCGGCTGCTGAGCCTGGCGGAGATGAAGCGCGATCCGGTGTTGTCGCAGATGCGCACGCTGCAGCCGGGCAACCGCTTGTCGATCACGCCGGTCACGGCGGCGGAGTGGCGGCACCTCCAGGCCCTGCTCGCCTGAGCGGCGGGCGACGGGGCGGGCGCGGCGGGCCCTCAGCCCATGCCGAACGGGATCGACGCCAGCACGACCTGGTTGCCGCCGCGGCGCTGGGCTTCCTTGACCGCCATCTCGGCGGCGCCCAGCAGCTCCTCCTGGCGCGACGCGGTATGCGGGAAGCTCGCGACGCCCATCGACAGGGACAGTCCGATGTCCTGGCCATGCAGCACGACGATCTGCGCATGGCACTGGCGGCGCAGCTGTTCCATGCGCGCATGCGCCGTTGCCAGGCCCACGCCCGACAGCAGCACCGCGAACAGGTCGTCGCCGATGCGGCAGGCCGCGTCCATCGCGCGGGTGTTGGCGCGCAGCATGCGCCCCAGGCCCTCGAGCAGGCGCTGGCGCGCCTCCTCGCCCAGTCCGGTCTCGGCCGTGACCGGATCCAGCGCGATCAGCACCAGCGTGAATTCGCGGTGCTCGCGCGTCGAGAGATCGATCTCGCGCAGCAACTGGTCGTCGAACTGCGCGCGCATGTAGAGCCCCGACACCTCGTCGCGGCCGCTGCCCTGCTGCAGCTCGCGGCGCATCTGCTCGAGCGACTTCTGCTGCTGCTCGAGCTGCTGCAGCGCGCGCTGCAGATGCGTTTCGCGATGGCGTTCCTCGGTCTTGTCGCTCCACAAGGCCATCACGTGTTCCTGGCCCAGCGGAAAGCGCATGACCATGAACTCGCGGCGGCGGCCGCCGATCTCGAGGCGGTGCTCGGAACTCACGACGCCGCGCTGGGCCAGCGTGGCCTGCTCGGAGCGGCGCATCGCCTGGACTTCGTCGCCGCGCATCAGGTCGGCGTCGGTCGCGCCGACGATGCCGGCTTCGATCCGGCCGAACAGTTCGCCCATGGCCGGGCTCGCGAAGACGTAGCGACCGGTGGCCATCGACTTCACGGTCAGGCAGGCGCCGGTCGGTTCCAGCAGGCCGAGCAGGCCGGCCGCGACATGTGCCTGGGGCGTTCCCGACGACGCCAGCCAGGCATCGAAACTGGCGGGCGCGGGCGTCGCGGCGGCGTTAAATTCCATGGGTCGGGCCGGGCCGGGGATTCCCCTGGCGGTCGAATGGTGGTGGATCGAATGTAGATGGGTGCCGGTCGCCCGGGCAAGTGCCGACCACGATCGCGGGGGCTCTCTCCCCCTAAGCTTGGGGTCAGGCATCCTAGCGTGCCGCGAGAGAGGACCACGGCGATGCACTTCGCCCAGCGCGCCGACGCGAAGCGCGCGGCGGCAGCGCGTGAAAAAGTCACGCCCGGGATGAAGCCAGCGGCGCGGGACGTGATGGGCGCGGGGACCGCCGCATCGCGCTCGCGGACGTCCGGGCACGTCGACCCGCTTCAATTTGGCGGACCGTCAAAAATGAGGCTAGAATCCGCGTTTTGCTGGCAAACCCTGCGCGTCGATTCGGAAGTGGAATCCGGATACTCCGCTTCGAAGGCAAGCCCTTCCTCGCGAACACCGAGCGCTATTTGAAGGAATTTCATGACCACCATTCGCGTCAAAGAAAACGAGCCGTTCGACGTGGCCCTGCGCCGCTTCAAGCGCACCATCGAGAAGCTGGGCCTGCTCACCGAGCTGCGCGCCCGCGAGTTCTACGAGAAGCCGACCGCCGAGCGCAAGCGCAAGAAGGCTGCCGCCGTGAAGCGCCACTACAAGCGCGTGCGCAGCATGCAGCTGCCCAAGAAGCTGTACTGATCGAAGGATCGGACCGCTTCGGCACCGGGGACCCTCGCTGAGCGCTCCCCACTGCCCGAACAGCACAGAAAGCCCGCGCAGGACGCTGCCGCGGGCTTTTTTGTCTCCGCGTCGGACCGGCCCGCGACGGCCGATGATCCCGCGAGACCGCGAAACGCATTTCGAGAGAGAAGCAAGGAGCCCTCATGAGCCTGAAGGAACAGATCACCGAAGACATGAAGACGGCGATGCGCGCCAAGGACAGCGAGCGCCTGGGCACGATCCGCCTGCTGCTGGCCGCCGTGAAGCAGAAGGAAGTGGACGAGCGCGTGACGGTGGACGACGTGATGCTGGTGGGCATCGTCGACAAGCTGATCAAGCAGCGCAAGGACTCGATCAGCCAGTTCACCGCCGCCGGCCGGCAGGACCTGGCCGACAAGGAAACCGCCGAGCTGAAGGTGCTGGAGGTCTACCTGCCGCAGCGCCTGAGCGAGGCCGAGATCAAGGCCGAGGTCGCCGCGATCGTGGCCGAACTGGGCGCCAAGGGCCCGGCCGACATGGGCAAGGTGATGGGCGCCGTGAAGGGCAAGCTCGCGGGCAAGGCCGACATGGGCCTGGTCTCGGCCGCGGTGAAGGCCGCACTGGCGGGCTGAGCCCCTCCCTCCCCGGCCCGCTTCCGATTCAACGACAGGAGCCTCCATGGAACTGACCGTCCAACAACTGACGCCCGATTTCTGCGTCGCGCCGCAGCTGACGCCGGACACGATGGCCGCGCTGGCCGCGGCCGGCTTCAAGTCGGTGATCAACAACCGCCCGGATTTCGAAGGCGGCCCGGACCAGCCCACCAGCGAGCAGGTCCGCGTCGCTGCCGAGGCGGTGGGCCTGGTCTATCACCACCTGCCGGTGCAGGGGGGCTACCAGTCGCCGGAGGAGATCGCCGCGATGCGCGCGCTGCTCGACGAGGCGCCCAAGCCGGTGCTGGCGTTCTGCCGCTCCGGCGCGCGCTCGACCCGGCTCTTCGCCTCCGCGATGCAACTCGACGCCTGACGCGTCCCGACCACCGCGCCCCCAAGGGCGCAGCAGGCCCTGGTCCCCGACCGGGGCCTTCTTTTTTCTGCCTTCCGCTTTCCTCAGGGCTTTCCCGGAACAGCGTACGAAATCAGGTCGCCGTCAGCGCTCGCTGGCTACAGTCCGCGTCTACGACAAGAAACGAGCCCTCCCCCGTCGTGGGCTCACATGGAGACCTGGATTCCTCGATGAACGCCCTGCTTGCTTTCGCCAAGGGCATCGACTGGCTGACGGACCGGTTCGGCACGCTTGCCGCCTGGGCCGTCCTGCTGTCGTGCTTGATCAGCGCCGCCAATGCGGTGATTCGCTACGGCCTGGACATCAGCTCCAACGCCTTCCTCGAGATCCAGTGGTACCTGTTCGCCGTCTGCGTGATGGGCGGCGCGGCGCAGGTGCTGCGCCTGAACGAGCATGTGCGGGTCGACATCCTCTACGCGCGCTGGCGCGGCCACGGCAAGGTCTACATCGACCTGTTCGGCCTGATCGTCTTCCTGATCCCGGTGATGGCCTACGCGGGCTGGCTGTCCTGGGACTTCTTCCTGGGCAAGCTCATGACCGGCATGCGGCCGGACGACACGATCGCGACGCTCGGCCTGGGCGGCTACCTGCACAAGCTGTTCACCAGCGGTGAGGTGTCGGGCAACGCCGGCGGACTGATCCGCTGGCCGGCCGCGCTGACCTTGCCGGTCGGCTTCGGGCTGGTGTTCCTGCAAGGACTTTCGGAGGTGATCAAGCGCCTGGGTTACCTGGCCCATCTCGTCGAGATGGACACCCACTACGAGAGGCCGCTGCAATGATCACGATGGAGCAGTTCCCCCCGCTGATGTTCGCGGGGCTGATCATCATCATGCTGATCGGCTTCCCCGTGGCCTTCTCGCTGGCCGCCCTGGGCCTGGCCTGCGGATTCTTCGCGGTCAGCCAGGGCTGGTTCCCGCCGGAGTTCATGACGGCGCTGCCGCAGAACGTCTTCGGCATCCTGTCCAACGACCTGCTGCTGGCGATCCCGTTCTTCACCCTGATGGGTGCGCTGCTGGAGAAATGCGGCCTGGCCGAGGACATGCTCGATTCGATGGGCCAGCTCTTCGGTCCGGTGCGCGGCGGGCTGGGCTACTCGGTCATCATCGTCGGCTTCATCCTGGGCGCGATCACCGGCACGGTGGCCGGCCAGGTGATCGCGATGGCGATGATCTCGCTGCCGGTGATGATGCGCTACGGCTACAACATGCGCTACGCGACCGGGGTGCTGGCGGCATCGGGAACGATCACGCAGCTGGTGCCGCCCTCGCTGGTGCTGGTGGTGCTGGCGGACCAGCTCGGCAAGCCGGTGGGCGACATGTACAAGGGCGCCTGGGGGCCGTCGATCCTGCAGGTGCTGATCTTCGCGCTCTACACCTTCGCGCTGTCGCGGCTCAAGCCGGAGCACGTGCCCGGAGTGCCCAAGGAGGCGCGCACGCTGGACGGCTGGGCGCTGTGGAAGAAATGCCTGCGCGGCATCATCCCGTCGGCGGTGCTGATCTTCGCGGTGCTGGGCTCGATGGGCGGCCTGCCCGGCATCAACACGGCGATCTGCACGCCGACCGAGGCCGGCGCGATGGGCGCGGTGGGCGCCTTCATCCTGGCGGCGTCGCACCGGCGCCTGAACTGGCCGGTGGTCCGCGAAGCCATGATCGGCACCATGCGCATCACCGCGATGGTGGTGTTCATCCTGATCGGCTCGCGCACCTTCTCGCTGGTGTTCCAGGGCGTGGAAGGCGGCAAGTGGATCGAGCACATGCTGACCAGCCTGCCAGGCGGTCAGATCGGGTTCCTGATCGTGGTGAACCTGTTCATCTTCTTCCTGGCGTTCTTCCTGGACTTCTTCGAGATCGCCTTCATCATCCTGCCGCTGCTGGGCCCGGTCGCCGACAAGATGGGCATCGACCTGGTGTGGTTCGGCGTGATGCTGTGCGTGAACATGCAGACCAGCTTCATGCATCCGCCCTTCGGCTTCGCGCTGTTCTACCTGCGGGGCATCTCGGATTCACTGTTCAAGACCGGCGCGCTGCCGCGGCGGGTGCTCTCGAGCGACATCTACCTGGGCTCCATCCCCTGGGTGGTGATGCAGCTGATCCTGGTGGCGATCGTCATCTTCTTCCCGGTGACGGTGACCGCCTTCCTGGACAAGGCCGAGGCGGTCGACATGGACAAGGCCACCGAGATGCTGCAGGGCATCGATGCCGGGCAGGCGGAACGCGTCGATCCGAATGCGGACACGAACGCGCTGTTCGGATTGCCGCCGGAAGCGGCGTCGGCGGCCTCCGCGCCAGGCGACCCGGCCTCCGCGCCGGCGTCCGAGGCGGAGGACCCGATGGAGGCCGTGCGGCGCTCGCTGGAAGAGAAGAAATAGCGGCGCCAGCCTCAGCGCGTGGACGGCGGCATGTTCGAGGCCTCCTTGATGCGCTGCCACGCATCCTTCACGGCGGGTTTGGCGCGCGCCCAGTCGAGCGACGACCCCTTGCGCTGCTCGCCCCAGTCGCGATGCAGCTCGGCCTCGAAATCATCGAAGTCGCGGTCGGGATAACGCGCGAACGCATCGACGCCATAGGCATACGCCGGGCCGAAGTCGTCATGGGTGTCGCCTTGCTGGATGTACGGCCGCTTGGCGTAGTTGTCGCGCCAGTAGGCGGCCTCCTGCTCGCGGTCGTAGGCGTGGTCTCGTCGTTCGTCGAAGTCGGGCATGAGGAACTCCTGCGGTCTGGATGACCGTGGACGGCAAGTCCCATGCCCTGCCCGCTTCCCGCTGGCGGGCCGGCCCTCACTGCGACGAGACCATCTTGAGCCCGACGATGCCCACGGCAATCAGCCCGATGCAGGCCAGCCGGGCCGGCGAGGCGGATTCGCCCAGCAGCACGATGCCCGCGATCGCGGTGCCGACCGCGCCGATGCCGGTCCAGATCGCATAGGCCGTGCCGACCGGCAGGTGCTTCAGCGCCCAGCCCAGCAGCACCACGCTGGTCACCATCGCCAGCACGGTGCCCACCGTCGGCCACGGCCGGGTGAAGCCCTCCGTGTACTTCAGGCCGACGGCCCATCCGATCTCGAACAGCCCCGCCAGGAACAGCACACCCCACACCATGTCGAACTCCTTGTTGAGGGCCTCGGCGCTTTGAGCTTGGCCGCCCCTGCGCCGAGGCCTTGATTCACGATGGAACGAACTGTATGTTCGCCATCCTGATAGTTGAAGTCAGCATCCATCAGCCCGGCTGACAGATCAACCTCTCAACCTCTCCCAAGGATCGCCATGGCCTTCGACCTGGACAATCTCCGCGTCTTCCTCGCCGCGATCGACCACGGCTCGTTCTCCGCCGCCGCCCGTGCGCTGGGCCGGGTGCCGTCAGCGGTGAGCATGACGATCGCCCACCTGGAGGCCGAACTCGCCCTGCCGCTCTTCGACCGCGCCGGCCGCGAACCCGTGCCCACGCCGCAGGCGCTCGCGCTGGTCCCGCAGGCGCGCCGGCTGGCCGAGCAGTTCGGCCAGCTCAACCGGCACGCGCTGTCCATGACGCAGGGCCTGGAGCCGTCGCTGGTGATCGCGGTCGCGCCTGAACTGGTCGCGGCGACGCCGTGGAGCGACGCGCTGACGACCTTGTCGACCGAGTTCCCGCTGCTGGAGATCGAGGTGCTGACCGCGCCGCAGGCGGATGCGCTGGCGATGCTGAAATCCGGGCGCGCCCAGTTGGCGCTGGTGTTCGAGCGCCAGGGCCTCGACCCATCCGAGCAGTTCCAGGAAGTGGCCCGCGAGACGCTGGTCGCCGTCGTCGCCGCCTCGCATCCGATGCTCGCGCGCGAGCCCTCGGCGCTGCGCGACGAGCACCTGATCGCCGAGCGCCAGATCCTGGTCGCTGGCCGCGATGCCTGCGACGTCGACAAGCGGATCTCGGTCTCGCGGGTGCAGTGGCGCACCGACAGCCCGGTCGCGGCGCTGCGCATGGTGTCGGCCGGGCTGGGCTGGGCCTGGTTGCCGTCCGGTTTCGTGCGCGCGGCGCTGGCCTCGGGCGAGCTGGCCCAGATTCCCGCCGGCAACTTCACCACCGCGCTGCAGCTCTACGTCGACGTGGTGTGGACGCAGACCCGGCCACTGGGCTTGGCGGCGCGGCGCTTCGTCGAGTTGCTGAACGGCCGCTCAGGCTGCTCGGGCGCGATCGCGAGCGACCGCGCCGCGCCGGCGGCACCCGCCGCGGCCTTCAGCGCCTTCAGCGATAACGCTCCGGATCGGGCGAGTCGGTCGGCTGCGCCACCACGCGCCGGAAAGCGGCGTTCATCGGCAGCTTCAGGTTGATGCCGGAGGGCGGCAGCGGGGACTCGAACCAGCGTCTGTAGATCGTGTGGATCTCGCCGCTGCGGTACAGGCCGACCAGCACGTCGTCGACCATGGTCTTGAACATCGGATCGTCGCGGTTCAGCCCGATCGCGTAGGGCTCGACCGTGAGCGCCCGGTCGGAGATCACGTAGTCGTCGGGCGAGACCGCCGACCCCTGCTGCGCCAGCAGGCTGCGGATGATGACGTCGTCCATCATGAAGGCGTCGGCGCGGCCGCTGCGCAGCAGCTGGAAAGCGTCCGGATCATCCAGCCCCGCGACGATGCGGATGCCCAGCCCCAGTTGCTCGTTGACCTTGGCCAGGTGCTGGATGCTGGTCGTGCCGATGGTGCTCACCACCGGCCGGCCGCGCAGGTCGGACAGGCTCTGCACCTTCTCGCCATGGCGCGTCATCAGCTTGGTCTCGGCCACGAAGATCGTCACCGAGAAGGCCTGGCTGCGCGCCCGCTCCGCGGTGTTGGTGGTGATGCCGCACTCCATGTCCAGCGTGCCGTTGCTGACCATCGGCATGCGCGTCGCCGAGCCCACCGCCACGCGCCGCACCTCCAGGTCGGGCAGCTTCAGCCGCGTGCGCAGCGAGGCGATCACGCGCTCGCACAGCTCGACGGAATAACCGGTGGGACGCAGCTGCGCGTCGAGGTAGGAGAACGGCGCCGATGCCGGCCGATAGCCCAGGACGATGACGCCGGTCTCGCGGATGCGGGCCAGCGTCGGCCCCTCCGGCGGCTGCGCTGGACGCACCACCGGCGCCGGCTTGGCGGCCGCCGCCTGCGCGGCCGGCGCGACCACGCCCAGGCTAAGGCTCAAGGTCAAACCCAGGACCGCGCCGAAACGCCGCCCGCGCATCCGCGCGACAGCCTGCCCAGCGCGCACCAGGCGCGTCGTGAAAGAGGCTCGCCACGCCGCGCCCATGCTCAGTCCTCGCGGCCCTCGCCGCGGCGGGCCGCGGCCTCGCCCTCCTGACCGAGCGCCTCCGCGTCCAGCCGTCGCAGCTCGTCCATCCGGGCGCCGATCTTGATCTCCAGGCCACGCGGCACCGGCTCGTAGAAGCGCTGGTCCTCGAGGCCGTCCGGCAGGTACTGCTCGCCGGCGACATAGGCGCCGGGGAAGTCATGCGCGTAGCGGTAGGCCTTGCCGTAGCCCAGTTCCTTCATGAGCCGCGTCGGCGCATTGCGCAGATGCACCGGCACCGGCCGCGAACTGTCCTGCTTGATCAGCGCGCGCACCTGGTTGTAGGCGTTGTAGACGGCGTTGGACTTGGGCGCGATCGCCAGGTACACGACCGCCTGCGCCAGCGTCAACTCGCCTTCGGGCGAGCCCAGGCGCTCGTAGGTCTCGGCGGCATCCAGGCAGATCCGCAGCGCGCGCGGGTCGGCGTTGCCGATGTCCTCGCTGGCCATGCGGATCAGGCGCCTCGTGATGTAGCGCGCGTCGACGCCGCCATCGAGCATGCGCACCAGCCAGTACAGCGCCGCGTCGGGGTTGGAGCCGCGCACCGACTTGTGCAGCGCCGAGATCACGTCGTAGAACTGGTCACCGCCCTTGTCGTAGCGCCGCAGCTGCTCGCCCAGAGTGCGCTCCAGCAGCGCCTCGTCGATCTCCGCCGTGTCCGCCGGTGTCAGCTGCGCGACCGTCTCCAACGTGTTGAGCAGCCGCCGCGCGTCGCCGTCGGCATAACCGATCAGGCGCTGGGTGGCGGCCTCGCTGACCGGCGGCGCGCCCAGGGCCTCGCGCCCGCGCGCCAGCAGCTCGCGCATGTCCTGCTCGTCGAGCGACTTCAGCACATGCACCGTCGCGCGCGAGAGCAACGCCGAATTGACCTCGAAGGACGGGTTCTCCGTGGTCGCGCCGATGAAGCTGAACAGGCCGGACTCGACGTGCGGCAGGAAGGCATCCTGCTGCGCCTTGTTGAAGCGGTGGACCTCGTCAACGAACACGATCGTGCGCCGCCCCTGCCCGGCCGCGGCCAAGGCGCGCTCGACCGCCTCGCGGATGTCCTTGACGCCGCCCAGCACCGCCGAGATCGCGATGAACTGCGCGTCGAAGAACTGCGCCATCAGCCGCGCCAGCGTCGTCTTGCCGACGCCCGGCGGGCCCCACAGGATCATCGAATGCGGCCGGCCGCTCTCCAGCGCGACGCGCAGCGGCATGCCGGGCCCGAGCAGGTGGCGCTGGCCGACGACCTCGTCGAGCTGACGCGGCCGCAGCCGCTCCGGCAGCGGCGCGTGCTTGCCCGGCGTCGCCATGGCCGGCGGCCCGCTGGGAACGGGATCGAACTCGTCCGGGAAGAGCGACGCGTTGCTCATCGGTGCAGGCTCGAAGCTCGGTCAGGGTTGGCGCGCGATGTCCGTACCCGGCGGCGGCGTGAAGCGGAAGCGCTCGGCCGACACCTTGGCATTGGGCTCCACCGCGCTGAACTGCATCACCGATTGCTGGCCGAAGCCGTCAATGATCTCCAGCGCCGCCAGCTCGCGTCCCTTGAAGCCCAGCTTCAGGCTCTGCAAGCCGCTGTCGTTGCGCCGCGGCGTCGCCTGCACCCAGTCCAGCCCATTGGCCGCCGGCAGCGCCTTCAGCGTGAAGTCCCGCGACAGGTCGCCCCCGGCGAGCAGCGCCACCGGCGTCGCGCCCAGCGCCTGGTCCATCTGCCGCACCGTGGCCTGCTGCAGGTCCGGGTCGTAGATCCAGACCTCCTTGCCGTCGGCCACGATCAGTTGCTCGGCCGGCTTCGCATAGGCGAAGCGGAACTGGTTCGGCCGCTGGAACTCGAAGGTGCCGGTGGTGGTCTTCTTGCGCTTGCCATCCGGCGCGGTGACCGTCTGCGTGAAGCTGGCGCGACCACTCTTCACCTCGGTCACGAACTGCTGCAGCGCACTCACGCCGTCGGCATGAGCCAGCGCGGCGGCCCCCAGCAGCGCCGCGCCCGCGACCGCGCGGGTCGCGCGAAGGCCGCGGAGCGACAGGGAACGGAGCGATTGAAGCGAATGGAGCGGGTGGAGCGGATGGACCATGGGATGCTCGTCGACGATGGCGTGGATGCTTGAACGGAGCGGGAGGTTCGAGAGGCGCTGGAGGCAAGGAACGCGGTGGCCGGCGCCGTTCATTCCTCCCGCTTGGGCACGATGATGTCGCGGTTGCCGTTGGTGGCCATCGACGACACCAGGCCCGATTTCTCCATCTGCTCCAGCAAGCGGGCGGCCCGGTTGTAGCCGATGCGCAGGTGGCGTTGCACCAGCGAGATCGAGGCCCGCTTGTGCTGCAGCACCACGGCCACCGCCTGGTCGTACATCGGATCGGATTCGCCGTCGCCGCCGGCCGCCAGGCCGGGCAGGCCATCGCCGCCGCCGTCCCCGTCGAGCACGCCGCCCTCGAGGATGCCCTCGATGTAGTTCGGCTCGCCGCCCTGCTCCTTCAGGTAGTCGACGACGCGATGCACCTCGTCATCGCTGACGAACGCGCCGTGCACCCGCACCGGCAGCCCGGTGCCCGACGCCATGTAGAGCATGTCGCCCATGCCCAGCAGCGCTTCGGCGCCCATCTGGTCGAGGATGGTGCGCGAGTCGATCTTGCTCGAGACCTGGAAGGACAGGCGGGTCGGGATGTTGGCCTTGATGAGGCCGGTGATCACGTCCACCGACGGGCGCTGCGTCGCCAGGATCAGGTGGATGCCGGCGGCACGGGCCTTCTGGGCCAGGCGCGCGATCAGTTCCTCGATCTTCTTGCCGACCACCATCATGAGGTCGGCCAGTTCGTCGATGACGACGACGATGTGCGGCAACCGGTCCAGCGGCTCCGGCTCTTCGGGCGTCAGGCTGAACGGGTTGGGGATCTTCTCCTCGCGCTCGGCCGCGTCGGCGATCTTCTTGTTGTAGCCGGCCAGGTTGCGCACGCCCATCTTGGACATGAGCTTGTAGCGCCGCTCCATCTCGTTGACGCACCAGTTCAACGCGTTGCCGGCCTGCTTCATGTCGGTCACGACCGGCGCCAGCAGGTGGGGGATGCCCTCGTAGACGCTCATTTCCAGCATCTTGGGGTCGATCAGGATCAGGCGGACGTCGCGGGCCTCGGCCTTGTAGAGCAGCGACAGGATCATCGCGTTGATGCCCACCGACTTGCCCGAACCGGTCGTGCCCGCGACCAGGCAGTGCGGCATCTTCGCCAGGTCGGCCACGACCGGCATGCCGACGATGTCCTTGCCCAGGCCCATCGTCAGCGGCGACGCTGCGTCGGCATAGACCTGCGAGCCGAGGATCTCCGACAGCCGGATCGTCTGGCGCCGCGCGTTGGGCAGCTCCAGCGCCATGTAGTTCTTGCCGGGGATGGTCTCGACCACGCGGATCGACACCAGGCTCAGTGAGCGCGCCAGGTCCTTGGCCAGGCCCAGGATCTGCGCGCCCTTCACGCCAGTGGCCGGCTCGATCTCGTAGCGCGTGATCACCGGCCCGGGCGAGGCGGCCACCACCCGCACCTCGACGCCGAAGTCCTTCAACTTCTTCTCGATCATGCGGCTGGTCATCTCCAGCGACTCGGGCGTGACGGTCTCGATGCGCGGCGGCGGCGCATCCAGCAGGTCGACCTGCGGCAGCTTGGCGTCGGCCGGATCGGTGAACAGCGTCTGCTGACGCTCCTTGATCACGCGCGTGGACTTGGGCACCTCGACCACCGGCGGCTCGATGACGATCGGGATGTGGTGCTCCTCCTCGACCAGCCGCTCGACCTCGACGATGGCCTCGCGCTCGCGCTTGGCTTCCTTGCCGACGCGCTTGTCCTCGGCGATCTCGCGGCGGACCTCGCGCTTCTCGATCAGGCGTTCGATCGAGGCGCCGATCTGCTCGGACAGCTTGAGCCAGGAGAATTTCAGCGCCAGCGACACGCCGGCCACCAGCGCGGCGATCCACACGACGCCCGAACCGGCGAAGCCCAGCAGCTTCATGCTGGCCGGCCCCAGCAGGTAACCCAGGACGCCGCCGGCATGGCCCGGCAGGTGCGACTCCCAGCCGTACAGGCGCGTCCACTCGAGCGCGCAACTCGCCGCCAGCAGCAGCGCCAGGCCGCCGATCGCCGGCAGGCGTTCCTTCAGCGTGGGGAGCGGGCTGCCGTCGGCGCGCAGCAGGCGGGCCAGGCCGCTCAGCCAGGCGCGCAGCGACACCAGCATCAGCCACCAGCAGGAGTAGCCGAAGCCGAAGAGCATCAGGTCGGAGATCCAGGCGCCCAGCGATCCGACGCGGTTGTGCGTCGGCCCGGCGGTGCCGGCGGTGCTGAAGGCGGCGTCGGCGCGGTCATGGCTGACCATCGCGAGCAAGACCAGGCACCAGACCAGCGCGCCGACCAGCAGCCACAGCGGCGTGCGCAGCGGGCTGGGCGGCGTGGGCGCCACCGCGGCAGCGGCGGCGGCCTTCTTGGACTTGCGCGCCGGCGCGGGGCGCTCGGGCGACGTGGCGGCGTCGTCACCACCGCCCAGCAGGGAACCGGGAAAACTCATCCCGCGATTGTGACGCAAGCGCCCCGCATCCCGGACGCGGGGTCACATGCCATGGTGAAGAAACGTTGACGCCTCAATCGTGCTGCAGGCGTTCCTTGATGACCACCGAGCCGTTCTCGAGCGTCTCGATCACGCCCTTGTCCTCGAGGTCCTTCATGACGCGGCTGACCATCTCGCGCGACGCGCCGACGACCTTGGCCATGTCCTGACGCGACACCTTGCCGCGGATGATCTTCACGCCCTTCTCTTCCTCCGCCATGTCCAGCAGCGTGCGCGCGACGCGGCCGTAGACGTCGAGCAGCGCGAGCGACTCGATCTGCCGGTCCGCGTTGCGCAGGCGCGCGACCAGGCCGCGCAGGATGCCGTAGGCCAGGCTCGACGGCTCGGGCAGGCCACGCGCGAAATCGGCACGGCCCAGCACCAGCATGTCGGTCTGCACCTCGGCTCTGACGGTGGCCGAGTGCGGCTCGTTGTCGATGAGGCTCATCTCGCCGACATAGTCGCCGGGCTGAAGCACCGCGAGGATCACCTCGCGGCCGCGGCTGTCGGCGGTCAGGACGCGGGCCCGGCCGTTCAGCAGGATGAAGAGCGCGTTGGATTTGGTGCCCTGCTCGACGATCAACTCGCCGCGTTTGAAGCGCCGCTTGACGACGCTGTCCGCGATGGACTGGGCCTGGTCGGCGGTCAGCAGGGAGAACAAGGGAACCCTGCGGATCAGATCCAAGTTGGACAACATGGCCATGAAGGGATGCCTCCTGTCGGGGGTTAGGGTCAATCGTGGTTGTCAGGATGGCAGAGGGACCCGCCACCTAGAATGGATGCATTGTGCCAATTTGTTCACGGCTGTTCATAGGGTCAACGCTGTAACGGCCGTAGGCTGTCGACCCTTGCGTCCGCTGTGCGCATCCCCAATTGCCTGTCATGAGCCAAAACACCCGACACGCCCAACTGCTGATCCTCGGCTCCGGTCCCGCCGGCTACACCGCCGCCCTGTATGCGGCCCGCGCCAACCTCAAGCCGCTGCTGGTCACCGGCATGGCGCAAGGGGGTCAGCTGATGACCACCACCGAGGTCGACAACTGGCCCGCCGACGTGATGGGCGTGCAAGGCCCCGAGCTGATGCAGCGCTTCCAGCAGCATGCCGAGCGCTTCCAGACCGAGATCGTCTTCGACCACATCAACAGCGTCGACTTCTCCAAGCGCCCCTTCACGCTGACCGGCGACAGCGCCGTCTACACCGCCGACACGGTGATCCTGGCCACCGGCGCGTCCGCGCAGTACCTGGGCCTGCCGTCGGAAGAGTCCTTCATGGGCCGCGGCGTCAGCGCCTGCGCGACCTGCGACGGCTTCTTCTATCGCGAGCAGGAAGTCTGCGTGGTCGGCGGCGGCAACACCGCGGTCGAGGAAGCGCTGTACCTGTCCAACATCGCCAGCAAGGTCCACCTGATCCACCGCCGCGACAAGTTCCGCGCCGAGCCCATCCTGGTCGACAAGCTGATGGACAAGGTCCAGGCCGGCAAGATCGAGCTGCACCTGTTCCACACGCTGGACGAGGT